>Ga0315910_10002001_pt1 | contig 18303 bp, 10 predicted proteins | sample EdamamesoilMG_FD_204470 | JGI IMG/M metagenome (GOLD analysis project Ga0315910, IMG submission 204470) | Garden soil microbial communities collected in Santa Monica, California, United States - Edamame soil | ecosystem: Environmental > Terrestrial > Soil > Garden | place: USA: California...
AAACGCAGAAGCCGCAAAACGAAAAAGCTGCAGACCGAGCTTGTGCTGAAGCAAACGAGACGGCAGCCAAGCTCAAAATCTATTTGGATTTTTAGCGTATTTTGCGTTCCCGCGCTTAGAGCGCTCTTAGTCAGTTGGCGGCGCTCTTCACGGCTTCGTAGATCGACTGGATCGCGTCGGGCAGCTTGCCGATTTCGGTGCCCCCCGCTTGAGCCATGTCGGGTCGCCCGCCGCCGGAACCACCCACGACGCTCGCCACCGGGCGGATCAAATCGCCCGCCTTGAAGCGGTGGTTCAGGCCCTTGGCGACGGTGAGCACGAGCTGCGCTTTGCCGTCGCTCTCCGACCCCACGAGCACGATGCTGTCGCCGAGCTTGTCTCGGAGCTGCTCGGCGAGCTCTCGCAGCGCCCCCCGATCGGTGACGTCCGTGCGCACTCCGAGCACCTTGACGCCAGCCACCTCTTGCGCTTGCGCCAACAGGTCCGCGATGCCACCGCCCGAGCCACCAGTGGCGAGCTTCTTCTGCAACTCTTCGACCTGGCGCTGTAGCCCCTTCTGTTGGCTCACTAGCTTCTCGACTTTTTCGAGCACGCTCGCCGGCGCCGTCTTCAACGCGCGCGCCACGTCCTCGAGCCGCTTTTCGGTCTCTTGCACGTAATCGAGCGAGCCGAGCCCGGTCGTCGCGAACAGGCGCCGCACCCCCGCGGCAACACCCTGCTCGGAGTTGATCTTGAAGAGCCCGATGTCGCCCGTCGCGCGAGCGTGTGTGCCGCCACAGAGCTCCGCTGATTCGCCCATCGTCAGCAGGCGCACGACATCTCCGTATTTTTCCTCGAAGATCATCATGGCGCCGCGCTCGCGCGCTTGATCCATGCCGAGCAACTCCGTGGTGACCGGGTCGTTCTTCAGAATCGCCTGGTTGACGAGCCGTTCGATTTCCGTGACCTCTTCGGGCGACAGCGCGCTGTTGTGGGTGAAGTCGAAGCGCAGGCGATCGGGTCCCACGAGCGACCCCTTCTGCTGAGCTTGGGGTCCGAGCACGCGCCGCAGCGCTAGGTGCAAGAGGTGGGTCGCCGAATGGTTCTTGCGAATGCGTTCGCGGCGATCGACGTCGATGCCAAGGGTCACCGCCTCACCCACGCCGAGGCTGCCCGCTTCGACGCTGCCGTGGTGAACCACGATGCCCGTGACCGGCTTGGTGGTCTCGGACACGACGACCCGAGCGCCAGCTGCCGTGCTGATGGTGCCGTGGTCTCCCACCTGCCCGCCCGCCTCGCCATAGAACGGCGTGGCTTCGGTGACGACGAGCACCTTGTCACCTGCCGCGACGCTGTCGACGAACGCGCCATCTTTGATCAGGCACGCGACCTTCGAGGTATCTTGGTTCTTCTCGTAGCCCGTGAACCTGACGAGTTTCCCCGGCACCTTTTCCAGAGCTTGGTGGAAAACCGCGTCGATTTGCGGACCGACGGGACCTTCGCCGCCACCGCTCACGTCGTCGAGCGCGGCTTGATAACCCTCCATGTCTGCCTCGTAACCGCGTTCGCGACAGATGACTTCGGTCAAGTCCGCAGGGAAGCCGTAGGTGTCGTACAACTTGAACACCGCGCGCCCATCCAGCATCTTCGCGCCGCTTTCATCGAGCTCGGTAAACTGCTTGTCGAGCAGCGCGAGGCCGCGCGCGATGGTGGCACGAAAGCGCACCTCTTCGGACTCTGCGATCGAGGTGATCAGGTCCTTGCGTTCGCCGAGCTCCGGGTACGAGGGCCCCATCAGCTCCACCACCTTCTCGGCGACCTTGAACAAGAACGGCTCGGCAATCCCCAAGCGGTGCCCGTGCCGGATCGCGCGTCGCATCACGCGCCTGAGCACGTACTCCTTGCCCGTCCGATCGGGCGTGACGCCCTCGGCAATCAGGAACGCAGTGGTGCGAGCGTGATCGGCGATCACACGCATGCTGACGTCATCATCGGACATCGACGAGCGGTAGGGCTTGCCGCTGACTTCTGCGGCGACCTCGACCAGCCCTCGGAGCAGATCGATGTCGTAGTTCGACAGCTTGCCTTGCACGGCGACACTGAGCCGCTCGAGTCCAGCACCAGTGTCGATGCTGGGCTTCGGCAGCAAAGCCGTCGTGATCTCGCCTGCCGGGTTCTTGTCCCGCTGGAACTGCATGAACACCAGGTTCCAGATTTCGGCCCAGCCCTCACCCTCGGGGGTCTGAGGCTGCCCGAAAGCGTTCAGATCGACCGTGTCGCCATTGTAGAAGTAGATCTCGCTGCACGGCCCGCAGGGGCCCGTGTCGCCCATGCTCCAGAAGTTGTCGTCGCGTCCGAGCGGTCGCACGCGTTCGTCACCAAAACCAGACAGCTTCTTCCACAGGTCCCGAGCCACCGCGTCCTCGGCAATCTCGGCATCACCCTCGAAGTAGGTAAAGACGAGCCGATCGGTGGGGAGCCCCAGCTGCTTCACCAAGAAATCCCACGCGAAGACGATGGCCTCTTCTTTGAAATAGTCGCCGAAGCTGAAATTGCCGAGCATTTCGAAGAACGTGTGGTGCCTTGGCGACGGCCCCACCGCTTCGAGGTCGTTGTGCTTACCGCTGATGCGGATGCATTTCTGGCTCGTCGTTGCTCGCGTGTAGTCGCGCGTCTCGCGGCCCGTGAACACGTCCTTGAACTGCACCATGCCGGCGTTGGCAAACATCAGCGACGGATCGCCCGTGAGGACGAGCGGTCCGCTCTTCACCACCGTGTGATCGTGTTTCCCGAAAAACTCCAGAAAGGCGTTGCGTAGCTCCGACGTGGTCTTGGTCATGGTCTTTCGTAGCTTGCTCCAAATTGGGCTGAGTCGGCATCGGTTCGCCTCGAGGTCCGTACCACCTCACGCAGAGGTGCGGGATTCGTCGCGGCGGGCGGGTCGCTTCAGCGGGCCGAAACGCTAGCACGAGCCGAGCTTCTGGCGATCCGACTGCGCGCCCCCTGGCAGGTAAGCGGCTGGGACCGGCGCCGCATGCGGTCGAGCGGCCAAATTCGGGGAGTGTCTGCTCCCGAGCAGATTGAAAACACGCCGAGACGGAGCTTTAATCGACCTTCGTCGCTATGAGCGAGGAAACTGCGGCCTTCGTCGACACCCACGGACTCGGGCGCTTGGACGAAATGGTGTCGCTCCGAGGCAAGCTCGCTGTGAATGGCCTTGGCTTGGTCAAGGCCGACCTCTGCTGGACGCCGCGCGGGATCTGGGTCGTCGCCGCCGTCAGCGACTCCCGAGGGGACGCCCTGAACCTCCTGGAGCGCTCCGACTTTCGCTACGAGCGCCGCGCTCTCGGCGACAAACTCCACGTGGCCGGTAGCATCTTCGGCGTGAGCCGCACGCGCTCGACGCGCGTCCGCGAGCTGCTCGGCCTGGCTCGGCTGCGGCAGCGCTTCGGCGCTGCTCGGAATCCAGACGCGCGCACGCTGCTCCGGACTCCCTTCGTCGAGCCCGTCAGCGAGCTCGAACGCGTCTGGCTCGACTACACCCTCGCCGACGGCGAGATTTTGCTCGCCTGGCTGCACGGCATGTCCGAAGCGTTCGTAACGTCGCCGATCGAACCCAACGCAAGCGCGGAGCTCAGGCTCTTGGTGACTAGCCGTGCTCTGCGACTGGTGGCGATCACGGAGCTCGGCGACGTGCGCGAAGAGGCGCTCACGCCAGAGAGCCTGCGCTTCGACTTGGAACACGGCCGCGCTACCCTACGCACGCCGAACTGGGAGTTTCGCGCGAAGCGCCGCAACGACGAGCTCACCCGCGACGTTCTGGGCGTATTGCTCGAGCCCGCCGAACGCCAGCTCTACTGGTTCGCGCAACGCTGTTGGCTCGCCAAAGACGATCACCAGGGAGCCGACAGGACCGCCAAACGCTTGGCAGGACTGGCCGAGGCGGCGGGGAACCCGCACGCCGCCTTCGCGCGGGTCATGATGCGCGAGCGCTCGAAGCGAGCCACGTCGTTCAGCCTCGAGCGCGCACTCAGCCGCTTGCACGAGCTCGGAGCGCCAGCGGACACGCTTGCCGATCTGGTTTCAGCCTGGCGTTTCACCCCCGCGGCGGCGCAGGTGCTGGTCGAACAGTTGCGCCTGCACGGGGCCACCGCCGAACCCTGGGCCCTCAGGTTGCACGAGCACACGCGAGAGCGCACGCGACGCGGCTCGTCCCCCCCCAAGAGCGAAGCGGCGCTGCGCGACATCGTTTTGGCGGAACATCTGCTCGCTTCGGGGAAGAACGCACCAGCGCGCGCGCTGCTCGAAGAGCGCTTGCGTTCATTGCCCAGCGAAGACATCGACGACTTGTTGCCTCCCGACGACGCAGATCTCACCCAGGGCGCCGGGGGCAAGGCGCTGCGCATCCGCATTCGCGAACTGATCGCCCAGTCGCGCGAAACGACCGACCTCGACACGCTTGCCGAGCTTGCCCAGCTGCAGCCGTTGATGCAGGCGCGCGTGGCGGCCTTGGCGGATGCGGCCGAGGGGACCCTGCGCGTGCGAGCGGAGAGCGTGGCTCAGCTCTTGAAACCAGCGGGGCTGATCGGCGACTCCGGGGCACGCGAGAGCGTGCGGCGCGACGCGCCGCTCAGCGGCTACGAGCTTTTGCACCAAGTGTCGCACCCGTTGGCACGTGAAGAGAACCCCTTCATGACCAAACTGCAAGCGCTCTTGGCATCGGTGCCGACGCCGGACCATGGAGTCCTCAAGGATTATTGCGAGAAGCTCGAGACCGGCTACGCAGTCGCGCAGGGGGCGTTGGCGGACGCGGCACGCATCCTCGGCGTCGGCAACGTCACCGCCTACGTCTCCCGCGGCAACAAGAGCATCGGTGTGCGCGCCTACGAGGACGAATCCCCCTTCGTGCTGATCGGCGGCCAGCACCTGGAAGACGGCCCCTACCGCATGACCGCTGCGGAGTTGCGCTTCGCGCTGGGCGCCGAGTTGGCGCACCTGCGGCTCGGTCACACCCCCGTCACCTCGAGCGAGGTGTGGGCCGGCGCACTCGAAAAGACTCGCGAAGGGGTCGATCTGGCGTTCAACTTCATCCCCTTCCTGAAGGGCTACAAGCTTGCCGGGCAGGCCCTGGCGCACGTGCCAGCGCCGGCCGTGCGCCAGTTGCTGTCGGGCGTAGAGCGTCTCAAGGCGCGCTTCAGCCGAGCGTTGCCGCCGAGCGGAGATCCAGCGGACGCGGCGCTCTCGCGCATCAACGAAGAGCTCATCACCGCGCACCGAGTGATGCAGCTGACCGCCGACCGCGCTGGGCTCCTGGTGAGCGCCGATCTGCAGGCGTCGATCCGAGCCATACTGCTGCTGAGGGCAGACCACCGAGTGCTGCTCGACCGCTCACTCCGCGAAGGACTGATCTCGGTGCTCAGCGAACGCAGCGCCTCCGGCGAGATGGCGCACCAAGCATTGGCCGTGCGCATCGCCGCGCTATTCTCGTTCTACCTTTCGAGCGAGTACGCGCGACTGGCCGTCAAGAGCTCGGAGTAGAGGCGTTCGTAGGCCTTGCTTACCAGCGGTGCTCGATGCCGCCGGGCCACACTGGCTTTCTGGGCGGCGATCACCTCGCGCCGATGCGCCTCGGTCTCGTAGAGCCGGACGCACGCGTCGAGCAGGCTCTTGCTCGCGATGTCCGGGGTCTTCACCACGCCTTCGAGATCTTTCAGCGGCCCCCCGTCCAACGCAATCACGGGGACGCCCAGTTCCATCGACTCGAGCAGCACGATGGGCAAGTCGACCTTGCCCCACAAGTCGTCGACCGGAAAGAGCACGGCGGTAGCGCTGGAAATAAGCCCCAGCACGTCGGGAACGTCGCCCGAAAAGCGCACGACTGCCGGGTCGAGCTCCGCCTGCAGCTTGGCCGCGACGGCGGGCGCCTCGGGCGTTTTCACGCGGTAGGCAAACACCACGATCGCACCCGGCACGCGCTCGCGCAGGGGCCCCACGAGATCGGCCACTGCACGCGCACCCGAGCTGGTCTCGAGATCGCCGGGGTACACGAACATGGGAGCGTTGGCTGGAATGTCGAGGTGGACGCGGGCGCGCGCCGCCTCGTCTTGGGTCTTGGGCAAGAGCGCAGGTACCGGCGGCGCGATCACCTCGATGCGAGGGGCGGTGAGCTTCGCGTCTCGGAACGCTTGTTCGAGCCGCTCGCGCGTCCACGAGCTCTGCGCCACCACGATGTCGCCGAACACGAGCTTTTCGGGGTGGTCGAAATGCCTAGGTGGCGACGCGATGGTTTGCAGCGCCGGCACGCCGCGGGCGCGCTTCAACCACGCGCCCATCATGCTGCTCTTGGGATTGGGAGCGAACACGAAGTGCCAGATGTCCGCGTCGGCACCACTCAGGAGCGACCAAACGGCTCTCAGGTTCTGTCCCAGGCCCGGCTGGAACTTGCCGGGGCTCGCGTAGACCGGCCAGCTCACGATGTGATCGGAACCGGTCTCGAACGGTCGCGCACCGCGCGACGTCATGACCACGGGGGTGACGCTCTTCAGATGCAGCGCGATGTCACGCACCAGGCACTTCGTACCATCCTGGTACGGTGGACCAATGGGCTTGGAGACGAACAGTAGCCGCGCGGCCATCCTGATGCAGGCTACAACGGCCGTGGCAAAAATCACCTAACAATCGCTCGGCAGCGAGCACGAGTGCCCGCGCCGCGGCGCGTAAAACGACGGGTTGATGCGTACCCCCCGCCGCCCCCGCCCGAACCGGCCAGTCGAGGTGATCGTTGACACACCAGGGCCGATAGCAGCGCACTTGTGGGTGCGGCGCGATTCGTGGGTGACGCGCGATTCCAGGTGACGCGCGATTCCAGGTGACGCGCGATTCCAGGACCTTGACCGCCCGGGCGTCCAGCTAGAGGGTCGCTGCCTGGAGCAGCGCCGGCTGGGCGCGTTTGAGCGCACTTTCCACGGCGGCGAACAGCACCTCTTCGCGCAGCTTGTCGCGCCGATGCGGATCGCTGAGCTCGACCGAACTGACCTTGGCGCTTGCCGAACCCGAGACTTGGCCGGCGATCACCTGGTCAGGCATCTTGTGCAACACGTATTCGACCTTCGCCGTGTAAAACTCGCCCTGGGCATCTAGGCTGCGAATGCTGCCGGTCATCATGACGGCGGGCAGGTTGCGGCGCTTGGCGACCTGCATCACGTCGACGTCACCCACCACGTTGATCGAAGGAATGCTCTGCAGCGTCTTGCGCGACGCATGGTCGAGCACGGCCACGACTTGTTTCCCAGATGCGGAACGGTCTTTCATCATGCCGACCTGAACCAGCACCCGCACCTCTTTCATGCGGGTCTCGAGCGAAACGATGCTCTCTTGCACCTGTTGACGCACGATCGGCGATCGGTCGAGGCGGCTCTGCTTCAGGGCGGGCAGCGCCTCCGGGTCGCCCAGCGTCTTCAGCGCCGCAGCCGCCGCTGCGCGGACGGATACGTTCTCGTCGTCGAGTGCCTTCACCAATGGTCGCGTGGCGCGCGTGTCCTTCGACTTCCCGAGCTGCAGCGCGGCCTGCACCCTCATGCGAAAATCGTTGGAGCGGCTGAGCTGCTGCACCAGCTCTGACTGATCGGGATCACCCCAGGCACCGGGGCTGACCAGGAAGAGGGAGGCGGAGGCAATCAGAACTCGAGTGATTCGCTTGAGGGACATGGAGCTTTCGGCCGGTGATCCTAGACGGCGGTGCTACGACGGCACTTCAGTAAAATCCCTGGCCGGCGGGTTTTCAGCAAGACAATTATGTCGCGGCCGCGTCGTTTCGTGGGTCCTTTGGGCACATGCCGACGTCCCGTTATACGAGCACCGCCTTTCTCCGCGGTCAACGTTCAACGCGAGCCGTTGGTGCGAGCGACATCCCTGAGGACTCACCTGTAGGTGCGCCTGAGTAGTCAGCCGGTCTGGCCTGGACTCTCAGCGGCTCCCACCTGTCCACCCTATGTCATTTCGAAGTCTGTCCGCGCGAGAAGCACGCAGTGGTAGGCGAGCTCACTTCAAGAGCGCATCGACGTGTTGGGCGATGTCCGCCTGGTCGCCATCGGCGAAGCCCCCATGCACGTGGCTCACGAGGCCGTTCTTGTCGATGAGATAACTGGTGGGCATCTTGTCTGGATTGTAGAGCTTGGCCACGACCTGATCCTCGTCCCAGCCGAGCGGAAACGTGACGCCGGTTTGCTTGGCAAAGTCCGGGATCTTCACGGGGTCTTCGTCGACGCTGACGCCGAGCACCACCACGTTGCCCCCGTGCTGATCGACCAACGACTGGTAGAACGGGAAAGACTCGCGGCACGGGGCGCACCAGGTCGCCCAGAAATCGATGATGACCACCTTGCCCGCCTGGCTTTGGGGTGACAGCGGCCCACCGCCCGTCTGAGAGGGAATTTCGAACTCGGGTGCGGAGGTGCCGACGAGCGGATGTTGTTCAGCTGGAGCGGCCGGCCCGGCGCCACCCTTCTCGCAGCCCGCAAGCAGCAGGAGCAGGACCAGGCCCTGCGCCCACGCGCTGCCGCCGTCAGGGCCGCGGCGGACGCCAGCCTTTTGGCTTTTCATCAGGACAGCCATCCTCGTCTTGGTATTGGTTGACGGTTTCGGGTTGTTCAACACACTCATCATCGTTGTCGGGTACGCCATCAGCGTCGTTGTCTGGGTCGGGGCAACCGTCGAGATCATCGAAGCCGTCGGTATCTTCGCTTTGGTTCTGGCACTTGTCACGATCGTTGGCCACACCGTCTTCATCGTTGTCCGCGACGTCGGGGCAACCGTCCTCGTCCTTGTAGCCGTTCTTGGTTTCTGGCTGCGTGGGACACACATCTCCCACATCGGACACGCTGTCTTTGTCGTTGTCGGGTTCGGGGCACCCATCAGCGTCCTCGAAGTCGTCCCGGTCTTCTTCCGCCCCTGGGCACTTGTCATCGACATCTAGGATCGTGTCGAGGTCGTTGTCCACATCGGGGCAGCCGTCGCTGTCTTGGAATGCGTCGCGATCCTCGGGCTCCGTGGGACACTGGTCCAGGGCGTCTTCGATCGCATCCTCGTCTTTGTCGCCGCTCTCGGCCAGGTAGGCAAAACCGATGAACCCGCGCAGCTTGGGCACCCCCACGCCCTCGACCAGCCCAGCGCCGGCGCCAGCGGTCACGAAAATAGAGCTGTCGAGCGGGCTGATCCGCAGCGCTGCGTCGAGCTCGAGCGCGTTCGTGCCGGTGTCCGCGGAGAACTTGGTCGAGCCGAACGCGTCGCCCACCACAGCGAGCAGCGGACTCACCTGGAAGCCCGCGCCGACGCTGTAGCGAAACTCCGGCCCGATCTCGCTTTCTCCCACCGAACCAGACTCGCGCCACACACCTCCCAAGTTCATGCCCCAGAAGAGCGGCCCTTGCCGTCCGTCGAGGATGGCTCGGCCGCCAATTCCGACGCTCGAGTCTCCGACGTAGTGTCCCTCGGCGGTCGCGGATCCCGTGGGCACGGTCACGAAGGCCGCGATACCGCCCGCGAGCGGAGAGTCGGCATCACCGAACAGGCGCGCCTTGCCTTCGAATTCGATATCACCCAGCGCAGTGGCGCTGGTCCCGGACTCGGGCGACGTGCCATCGGGGTTCAGGCCGACCCCTTTCACCCATGTGATGGGTGCCCGGAGCGACAGTTGCAGGAGCGGGATCGGCGAGAGCGTCGCCATCAGGTCCCCCGTAAGCAGGTTCTCGACGACGGGCACTTCTTCGACAGGGGCTCCCTCGCAGCTGGTGGCCGGAGCTCCCGAAGCTGAGTCGACGGGGTCGCAGCGCTCGATCACGAACGGCTTGTAGGCGTAGTTGGCCAGCAGCTCCGCCGAGAAGGACATTTCGCCCGTCGAGCGCACGGTCCGCGTGCTGATCAGATTGCGCGGGCCGGGAGCTGGACTGAAGCGCTGAACCGAAAATTCGGAGTCGACCTGCTCTTGCGCCTGAGCGCTCGAGGCCATGGCGAGCGCGCCGCAAGCCACCAGCAGTCGACTCACTTCCCGGCGCCCGATCCAGCCCGAGCGAAAGCGGCGCGGGCGCCCAGAATCATGGGGAAAGATGCGTAGAAACATAGACAAAGCACTACCTCGAAGCGGGCGCGGTGGGCCGGAGCACGGAACGGGGAGGCCGTTGGAGTACCAGCCTGTCGACTACCCAGCGGTGATCCACGAGCACGAAGAGGGCGGAGCATAGCTCACTTGGCCCCGCGCATGACGCCTGTTTGTCGCGCGGGCGCAGCGAGCTCGAGCTTCGGCGAGCGGGCCGGAAGTCGGTTTGGACGTGTGAACACGACGCGAAGGGCTATCTTATCAAGAGCTGTGGCTGTCTGCGTCGGGTGCAAAAGTGTCGTCGTTGAGCGGGCGAACTTCTGCCCCCAATGCGGCACGCGCCTGCCGCTCGAGCCCCCGTCCTCCCGACTGGTCAACGGCGCCGAAGTACCGATGGACGACTGGGGTAAGGTCGTGCTCGGAGACGTGATCGGACAAGGGGGCATGGGCCTCGTGCGCCGCGGTTGGCTGTATCACGACCCGCACGGTCCGCGCGCGGGCAAGGCTCCACATCCGGTAGCCGTCAAGATCTTGCATCCCGCGCTGCTGGGGCGCCGCCGCGCACGCGAGCTGTTCTTGCGCGAAGCGGTGGCCCTCGAGCGCCTGAAGCATCCGAACATCGTTCACTTCTTCGGTTTGGTGGAGCAGTCCGGCCAACTCGCGATCGTGATCGAGTTCGTCGAGGGCACGACGCTCGATCGCGTCATCGCGCAGCACCTGCGCGAGCGCCAACATCCGGACGCACCAGCGCTACCCTTCATGCTCGCGTGGCACTATTTCGCCCAGCTACTCGGTGCACTCAGCGCCGTGCATCACCTCGGCATCATCCATCGCGACGTAAAACCGGCCAACATCCTGATCCGCACCGACGGCATCGTCAAGCTCACCGATTTCGGCATCGCACGCGTGCCGCAATCCGCGGTGTTCGATACTGGGGGCATGGCGCCTGGCACGGGCGCGTACATGGCGCCCGAGCAGGTCACGGGGGGCGAGCTCGACGCGCGATCGGACCTCTACGCCGCCGCCATCGTGCTGTTCGAGATGCTGACGGGCGTGACTCCGTTCGAAGCTCCGGGACGCAACGAGATCATGACGCGGACCGCGCAGCTCGAAGACAGCCCGCCGCCCGTCACCGCGCTCGTCCGATCGGCCCCGACGGTGATGGACGTGCTCTTGGCTCGCGCGCTCGCCAAAGACAAGATGCATCGGTACGCCTCGGGTATCGAATTCGGCGACGCCATCGAACGCGCCCTCTCGTTGCCGCCCACCGAGGGCTGGCGGGCCCAAAAAGCCCTGGCGCGGCACGCCAAAGCGATTTCTGAAATGGTCGTGATGCAGGCACCTCCCGAGCAGCGACAAGAAGCCGATCAGCTCCGCACCGACGCCATGACCGCGTTCAAGATGTGACCCTCGCGAAGGCAACGCGAACGAGGCCCGGGGGCCGGGGGTGCGCCAGCGTTGACAGGCTCTCAGGTGCGTGCGAAAGGCGTGGCTCCCAAGTTTCCCGGTTGCTTCACGCGTTTCATGCCCAAATACTTCCGCGTCTCGCTTCTCTTCTGTGCACCGGCCGTGCTGGCCCTCGCGAGCCTGGCAGCGGCTCAGCCCGCAGCCCCAGAAACGCAGCCTGCACCCCCGGCACCGGAGCCTGGTGAGGCTGCACCTCCTGCGGTGCCGCCCGACGAGCCCGGCGCGCCGCCCGCCGAGGTCCCGCCCGAAGCTCCACCCGAGGCGTTGCCTCCGGAAGCAACCGGCGAGGCTGGTGAAGCTGGCCCCCCCCCTGCCGCAGAACCCCCCGGCAGCTTTGGGGTTTCCTCGTGGCCTGAGCAGGGCGAGAACGCCCAAGCAGCCGACAAGCAGGGCAGCAAGAAAGCCGAGCAGGCGCGCGACGCCGGCGAGGACCAGGTATTCGCGGAAGACTGGTGGGCGCACACGCGACCGATGCTCGAAATCGGCGGCTACTTCAGGGTGCGCGCCGAGCTCTTCCACAAGTTTTCGCTCGATCGCTTCGACGTGCCCACGGAAACGTTTTGGCCGCGCCCCGCGGACGACGGCTACGTGGCCAACACAGAAGAGTACGGCCCGCGGCTGTGCACCGACGACGAGTCAGATCGTGGCAGCAACGACAGCCCGAAACACGCCAACGAACCGTGTCGCAACCATACGCAGTCGGGCGCCAACATGCGCTTCCGGGTGACGCCCCAGTTGCTCATCTCCGACAACTTGAGAGTCATCAGCCAGATCGACATGCTCGACAACCTGGTGCTCGGTTCGACCCCCGAGGGCTACTCGAGTTCTCCGTCGGCTGACGGTTACTACGTGAACCCGCGCGGCGGGTACACGCCCACCAGCCTCGACACACGCACCCAAGCGCCCCCCTCCGAGGGCAACAACAGCCCCTCGGACAGCATCGTGGTGAAGCGCGCCTGGGCCGAGTATTCGACCCCCATGGGGCAGCTGAAGTTCGGGCGCATGCCGAGCCAGTGGGGTCTTGGGATCTTCCAGAATGCGGGCGACGGCTACGACGACGACTATCAGTCCACCGTCGACCGGCTCGCCTTCGTCACGGGCATCAAGGCCTACGACCTGTACTTCGCGGGCGCCTGGGACTTCGCCGCCGAAGGGCCCACCAGCGCCGGCTTCTCGTCGCCTCAAGAGCAGCCGTACGACTTGGCGCAGCTCGACGACCTCGACCAGTACGTGGTGGCCGTGTTTCGCAAGAAGAGCCCAGCGCTCGAGCGTCTGGACTTGGCGAAGGGCAAGCTGGTGCTGAACGGCGGCATCTACTTCATGTATCAGCAGCAGCTGCTCGCCAACGACCGCGAAGGCACCTGCAACCCGGACTACGCGGCGGCGGTCGATTGCCAAGCCGGTGAGGCGAGTCGCGGCTACAACCGCCGCGGCGCCCGCATGTTCATCCCGGACCTGTGGCTGCAGCTGAAATACAAAGGTTTCCGTTTCGAGGCCGAAGCCATCACCGTCCAAGGCAAGGCCGAGGCGCTCGAGACCATCGACAACGAAGCATCCACCGACGACGGCTGGAAGTATCGACAGTACGGCGTAGCGACGGAGATCGAGCAAAAGCTCGTCGAAGACAAGCTGCGCTTGGGCTTCGACTTCGGCTGGTCTTCGGGCGACGAAGACGTCGCGAGCTTCGGGAGTCAACAGCAGCTCGGCGACAACACGATTTCGACCTACCGCTTCCACCCGTCGTACCACATCGACCTGATCCTGCACCGGCACCTGCTCGAGCGAGTTCAAGGCACGTACTACTTCCGACCCAACGTCGAATACGACTTCATGCGCGACACCCGCGGGCAGAAGCTCGGCGGCGGCGTGGCAGCGATCTGGACGCGCGCCGACGAGTTCATGCAGACACCGGGACACGAGCGTGACCTCGGCATCGAGCTGAACGCGTCGCTCTACTTTCAGTCGAAAGACGGAGCGCTCAACGACGACCCCAATCAGATGGGTGGCTTCTACTCCATGCTGCAGTACGGCGTGTTTTTCCCGATGGGAGCCATGGGCTACCTCTCCGAAGACGCCCGCAACCTCTCGGATCAGGGACACCCGCCCGACCTCAGCTCCGCCCAAACGCTGCGCCTGTACCTCGGCGTAATGTTCTGATTCGTCAACGCGCCCGAGCCCAAGCCCGAGATCCCGGGGAACGCCCCCGAGCCGCCTCTACCCCGCGCAGCGCGGCTAGCCTATGCTAGCCTGCATGCAGTCGCGCTACTCCGCCAGTGACGCCGATCAGTTCGTCGACCGCTACAGCCTGGCGATCCCGCCCGGCCGCATGAGCCCGAGCGCCCAGCGCGACCTTGCGCTCCGGGTGTACACTTCGAGGTTGCTCGGGCAAGAGCCTTCGCTCGTGCTGCACGGCGGTGGCAACACCTCGGTGAAGACGCGCGCGCGCGAATACAGCGGCGCCGAGATCGACTGCCTGTGTGTGAAAGGCAGCGGCTGGGACCTGGGAGCGATCGAACCCGCGGGTTTCCCGATCTGCCGACTGGGAGCGCTGCTCGACCTGTGTCGTCTCGAAAGCCTGAGTGACGACGACATGGTGAAGGCCCTGAAGAGTCAGATGCTCGACCCCCAGAGCCCGACGCCGTCGGTCGAAGCGCTGTTGCACGCCTATCTGCCCGCCAAGTTCGTGGACCACACCCATGCGGACGCGGTGCTGGCGTTGGTCGACCAGCCCAGCGCGGAGGCCGAGGTGCGCCGCGTCTGGGGCGACGGCGCGCTCTTCGTGCCCTACATCATGCCGGGCTTCGTGCTGCTGAAGCGCATGATCTCGCTCTTGGGCGAGCGGCTGCCGCCCGGCCCCATCGTGCTCGAAAAACACGGGATCTTCAGCTGGGGCGACACGGCCGAAGAGAGCTACGAGCGCATGATCGACGCCGTCACACGCGCAGAACGAAGCCTCGCGGAGCGGGGCGCGACGCTCGAGTCCGCGCCCGTCGCCACCGTGGCGCGGCCCGCCGAACGCCAGCGCGGGCAGCGGTTCCTCGCGCCGATCCTGCGGGGCGCCCTCACCGAGGCCTTCGGCGGCAAGGCGTGCGTCGTCACCTGGCAGGATTCGAGCGCGACGCTCGCGCTCGCGTCGCATCCCCAAGCTCGCTTACTCACGGCGCAGGGTCCGCTCACCCCCGACCACGTGATCCGGACCAAGCAGCGCCCGCTGTTCTTCGAGGCGCCCGATCTCGGCGACGCCGGGCAGGCCCGCGCCCGCGTTGTCGCACTGCTCGCCGAATACGCCGCAGACTACCAGGCCTACTTCGAGCGTGGAGCCGCGCGCCGCGCCGAGCCCGTCACCCGCCTCGACCCAGTGCCGCGCATAGTCCTCGTGCCCGAGCTCGGTGCCCTGTGCGTGGGGGCGACCGCGAAAGAAGCCGCGATCGTCAGCGACATCTACCGTCACACAGCGCGCGTGATCTTGGCCGCCACGCACATCGGCCGCTACGAGCCGGTCTCTGAAGCCGATCTGTTCGACATGGAGTATTGGAGCCTGGAGCAGGCGAAGCTCAAGCAAACCAAGAGCGCGGGGAGCTTAGCAGGGCGCGTCGTGCTCGTCACCGGAGCTGCCCGAGGCATCGGGCTCGCGACCGCGCGCCGCTTTTTGGTGGACGGTGCGCACGTCGTCATGACCGACAGGGACCCCGCCGCGCTCGCAGAGAGCGCCCGTACGCTCTCCGAACGCTTCGGAGGCTCCGCGCTGCGTGCGCTCGCGGCGGACGTGACCAACGCGGCCGAGGTCAACGCGAGCTTCGACCTGGCGCTGGACGCGTTCGGGGGCGTCGACATCGTGGTCTCCAACGCGGGCACGGCGCCCGCGGGGCTCTTGCACGAGACCGCCGGCGACGCGGCGCTCAGGGCCTCGCTCGAGGTGAACCTGCTCGGTCATCAGAACGTCGCGCGCAGCGCGGCCGAGGTCTTCATGCGCCAAGCGTGTGGCGGCGTGCTCTTGTTCAACGCTTCGAAGAGCGCCTTCAACCAGGGCCCCGAGTTCGGGCCGTACGCCATTCCCAAGGCGGCGCTGGTAGCATTGATGAAGCAGTACGCGGTCGACCTAGCCCCGTATCGCGTGCGTACGGGCGCCGTGAACGCCGATCGGGTGCGCACCGATCTCTTCGGTGGGGGCGTGCTCGAAGCGCGGGCGCGGGCCCGCGGCATTTCGCCCGATCAGTACTTCCAGCAAAACCTGCTCCAGCGCGAAACCACTGCCGACGATGTGGCCGACGCTTTTGCCTGGCTCGCGCGCGCAGAAGGCACGACCGGAACCGTCATTCCCGTCGACGGCGGCAACCCCGCCGCGTTCCCACGCTGAAACTTGTTCCGGCCGTACGCGTCCCGTGCCTTCTGCTACTGGTCACCTCTTCGTCGCCTAGCGGGAGCAAACGCGAGAGCCAATGACACGGCCGGCGGGAGCAGGACGCTTTCCAGCGTGGCCGCGTGGCCACCTCATGTTCGCAGCCAGAGCAGGCTCCCTTGCGGACGCTGAGCGCAGCGCGACGAACCCGAGGAGTTGCCCCGCCTGACCGAGCACGTTTGTCGGAGAGGGTTGGGGAACTTCTTAAGCTGTAGTTAGTTCATACTCCACTGGCCTCACATAGTCCAGGCAATAGTGTATTCTGTGAGCGTTATAGTAGTCATCGATGCCCTGCTCGTTTAACGCGGCACGGACCGCGCCGAGCCCGCCGCAGGTACGAGCGCGCGGGCTGACTCACGGGATGCGCGGTCGCGTGGTTGTTGGCGGGCGCTTTCCGTCGAATTCTCTTGACGCGTCCTGAGGCTCGCTGGCGCGAACGGAGACGACTTTTCACACCCCCAGACCCGCACCGAGTCGATTTTTCCTGCAAAACGCCGCCACGAGTCCCATACGCCGAGCAACCGTGCATCGCAACCGCTGAGTGCCGGATGCCGAACAGAGCTACCAAAACGTCCATGTTATAGGTTGCTCATGATCAGCAACCATTCGCTCGATGCTCTGAACGACAACGCGCTGCTCAGCCAATTCAGCGACTTGGTCCGGCAGGCTCACGAAGGCAGCGCCCGGCTGCTCCGCCACATCGACGTCATCGATCAGCGGAAGCTGTGGGCCAAGCTCTGTTACTCTTCCCTCTTCACCTTTCTCGTGGGCCGCTATCACATGTCGGAGTCCACCGCCGGCAAGCGCATCGGCGCCGCGCGCACCGCACGCCGCTTTCCGGTGCTGTTCGACATGCTCAGCCGCGGCGAGATTCACTTGAGCGGCGTCCATCGCTTGAAAGCCCACCTGACTCCCGAAAACCACGAGCAAGTGCTCGCCGAAGCCAGACACAAGACCATCCGTCAGATCGAAGAGCTCGTCGCGCGCCTCGCGCCGCGGCCCGGTGTGCCCACGACCCTGCGCGCGCTTCCGAATCGCACCCCTACAGCTCCGACGCTCGCGGCACCGGAACTCGTCGCACCAGCTCCGGCAGTTCCAGCCTCCGCTGCGCCAGCCCCCGCCGCCGCTGGGCCGGCCGCCGCGGCGCCCGTCCCGGCGGCGCCTGTAGTGGTCGCGTCAGCACCAGCGACCGTAGCGTTGGCCCCTGCACCGCTCGCGCTCCGGCGCGACCCCGACCCCGAGCCCCTCTCGCCGGGCCGCTTCAAGCTCACGGTCACCATTAGAGAAAGCACCCGTGACAAGCTCAAGCAGCTCGAAGATCTACTGGCCCACCAGATCCCGAAAGGCGACTCCGCTGCACTCCTCGATCGCGCCCTCGACGCCCTCTTGACCGAAGTCCACAAGCGGAAGACCGGCATCACGGCCAAGCCGCGAGCACCGCGAGTCACTAAGCAGACCCCCAGCGGTCAGCACACTCGCCACCTCAAAGCCTCCGCGCGCCAGGAGGTGTGGCCGCGGGACGAAGGACGCTGTGGCTTTGTCGGCGAAGACGGCCACCGCTGCAACGAGACGCGCGGGTTGCAGTTCGCTCACAAAGAGCCATGGGCCAAGGGTGGCGCGAACACCGCTCAGAACCTCTGCCTCAGGTGCCCCGCGCACAACGCCATCGAGGCCGATCGCGACTACGGCACGCGCTTCATGGCCAACAAGCGCAACCGCAAGAGGGAGCCGCTGAAGCTGCGGGAACCTCTCGCGCGCTACGGCCTGCGCGGGGAGCCTTCTGCCACGCTGGCTGATGTCAGTCGATCCCAGCATCCGTCGCGTGGCGTGAGCTGGCTCGAGCGAGCGCAGTCTGGCTCGGACGGCTAGCGGAGCTGCTGAACGCGAGGGCTCGGACACTCGACGCCGGAAGTCGGCTGAGATAAAAGCGAGCGTTCCTTGGGGCTCGCGTGCAAGAAGGTTCGGGGCCGGGCTCGGGCTCGGGAGGGGGTACGTCTACCTACACCCGTGAGTAATCCCTGAGAGGCGGGACCGTGACAGCGCGATCGCAGTGGATTCACCGTCGACCCAGGGGCGAAGTTCGGACGACCGGTCAGAATGGGCGCCTTTTTCTCGGCCGATCGCGGACCTGCACACATCTGCCGAGAGAGGGCGCCGCACGGAAGAGGCGCGGGCACGAGGAGTGCTAGGCGCTCACCGACGTGGTTCCCTTCGCGGGATTCAGCTTAACAACGATCGAGATTACTTGTAAAAAATGCATCGCTGGTTCCCGGGTGTCCGGGGCCACTCGCAGGGAACCAAGAACCAACTCATCCATGGAACCATCACCTGGCATCGCGTTCGCGACCCGACGCAGCGACAGCTT
>Ga0315910_10002003_pt1 | contig 18286 bp, 18 predicted proteins | sample EdamamesoilMG_FD_204470 | JGI IMG/M metagenome (GOLD analysis project Ga0315910, IMG submission 204470) | Garden soil microbial communities collected in Santa Monica, California, United States - Edamame soil | ecosystem: Environmental > Terrestrial > Soil > Garden | place: USA: California...
GAAATTGATCCGTCTGGCGCGGAACTTGAATGCCAAGCTTTTTACCAATGATTACAACCTCAGCAAGATCGCTGAACTCCAGAATGTCCCACACGTCAACATCCACGAGCTTTCGAAGTCGCTGAAGACCATTCTTCTGCCGGGCGAATTCCTGACTCTGCGGCTGGTGCGCGAAGGGAAGGATAAAGGACAAGGGGTTGGTTATCTGCCTGATGGCACGATGGTGGTCGTGAATAACGGTGTGGGTTACATCGGTCAACAGATCGAAGCACAAGTTTCCACACTCTTGCAGACCGGGGCCGGCGTCATTGTCTTTGCCGAAGTGCGACCGCCAATAGCCGCTGTGTCTGCTTGACCTATGCAACTCGTCACTGTCTTCTCTGCGTTCAATCCTGCCGAAGCGCAACTGGTCCGGTCACGTTTGGATGCGGCCGGGTTTCATGCCTCGGTCGCCAATGAACTCTCCGCGTTAAACATGGAAGGTTATAGCATGGCGGTCGGCGGTATTCTTGTTCAAGTCCCTGATGTCGAGGTGGCCGACGCAAAGGAATTTCTTGCCGCACCGCCAGTTTCCGAATGACGCCCGCCCTGTTGACCCGATTGCGCGAGTTGCGGCGCACATTGCCATCTGGCGAACTCCAACTTGCCGATGTCGTGCGGAAGCGATACGCCGGGGATAAGTGGTTTGCGACCCGGTTGCCGGATGCGGTTGCGTTGCCACGCAGCACAAGTTCAGTGTCAAAGATACTGCGCTTTGCGAAGCGCCACGGGATCCCAGTCACTCCGCGCGGGGCAGGGTATGGTTACGTGGGAGGATGTGTTCCGTTGCGGGGCGGAATCGCGCTGTCGTTGGAGAGGATGAATCGCATCAAAGAAATCAACGCGCAGGATTTTGTGGCAGTGGTTCAGCCGGGGGTGCTTACCGCGACATTGCAAGACCGTTGTGAAGCTGGCCGGCTGTTCTACCCACCAGACCCCGCCAGTCGGGCAGAGAGTTCGCTAGGGGGCAATATCGCTACGAATGCCGGCGGCCCGCGCTGCTTGAAGTACGGTGTCACCCGCGATTATGTCCTAGGTCTGGAAGTTGTGCTGGCGGACGGCACGGTCTTGCGACTGGGGGGTCGCACGCACAAGAACAAGACGGGCTTTGATCTCCATCGGTTATTCGTTGGCTCTGAAGGGCTGCTCGGTGTCATCACCGAGGCGACCCTGAAGTTATTGCCGCTGCCACCGTTTCGCGCCAACCTGGCTGTCGGCTTCGCCCGGATGAGTGATGCCGTTCACGCGCTACAGGCGATCTTGCACGCAGGTTTTCTTCCGGCAGCGCTTGAACTGGCCGACGCCTTTACGCTCGCCGCGGCCTATCAGCGCACCGGCAGTGAACGATTGCAAGGCTGTCGGGCCCATCTCATCGTGGAGCTTGATGGCCAGCGTTCTTCGGTAAAGGGCGAGATCACTGATTTGCGGCGGATAATCACAAGTTGTAAGCCGCTCTTTATAGATGTCGGTCTAGGCGAACGCCAGGTGGAGGCTATTTGGAAGATCCGACGTGAATTTTCTTACGCGCTGCGAGACACCGGCCTGACCAAACTGAATCAGGATATTGTGGTTCCGCGCAGCCGCTTGGAAGATTTGTTCCAGTTCGCCGTCCGGCTGCAAAAAAAACACGGTTTGCAACTGGCATGTTTTGGCCATGCGGGTGACGGCAATATCCACACCAACATCATGGTGGATTTCAAACAGTCTGGCGCCAGGCGGCGTTCAGCGGCTGCCCTGGACGAACTGTTCTGGCAGGTGCTTGATTGGGGTGGTTCGATTACTGGCGAACACGGTATCGGTATCGCCAAGCGTCGTTGGTGGCCGCTGGCAGCGTCAGCTGAAGTCCGGGCGTTGCATCGAACCATCAAATACGCCCTTGATTCCAAGGGGATTCTGAATCCCGGCAAATTCGTTTAGACCCTCCAAAGTTGGGTGTCATTGGGGTTTTGGCTGGGCTTGCCCCGGGGGTTTTCCAAGAAATCTCCGCTTGCACATAAGCCTGATGCGTGCATCTTAGCCGGCGTGAAATCGTTGAGGACATTGCTGGCGCTGATTATGGCGGCCGTCTGGCCGCTGGCCGCCACGCATTGCTCACTCGAAAAAATCCCCAGTTTCAGTTTCCTGGCTTGTGCCGAGGACCGTTGCTGTGAGCCACAACCAGAAACTGAATGTCAAAGCGACGCATGCGCAATCGTTGAGTCTGGATTCTATAAACTGGAATCAAGCCGGTCGCTTGTCCCCTTACCTCCGGTCGTGGTGGTGGACTGGATTGAAGCGCCGCTTGAGACTTCTGGATCGTTCGCTGTCACTCGGAGTTGCCCGGAATCTTCGCCGCCAGAGCTGTCCCGGCTTTGGCAATTCTCCTGCCGCACGGCGCTGCCGCCGCGCGCTCCTTCGGTAGTTTCATAATCGTCCTTTCTGGACGCGTCGAGACACCTGCGGTGTGTACGCACATCGGAAGTGTTGTTCCCCAAGTCGGTTTTGGTCTGGTCGGTCTTTGGTCTGAGAATTATGAAACGATTGAATTTAGCTTTGCCGCTGCTGACAGCGGTGCTGGTCGGTGCAATGACGCCGATGGCGAAATGTCAGGAAGCGAGTGCGCCTTCGGCAACTGGCGGTTTGACGTTGGATGCGTTGATCGCCGAAGCGCTTGAGAAGAACCCTGAGCTCAAATTTTACGAAGCCGAGTTGAGCGCCGCGCAGGCGGGCCGCAGAACTGCCGGGCTGCTGGCCAATCCAGAAATCAGCGGCGCCGTTGGTCAGAAACGCATATCCGGCGGCGGGCTTTCGGATGAAGGCGTCGCATGGTCGGTAAGCGTGATGCAACCGTTCGAATGGCCGGGCCGGATCGGCTTGCGCAAAGCCATTGCTAATCGCGATATCGAGCTGGCTGAACTGGGTTACGAGCGGTTCAAGGTCGCGCTTAAGGCACGCGTCCGCACCTTGGCGTATGGCCTGTTTGCGGCCCAGGAAAAATCTGGCGCCGCCAGCGAGGTGGCCGATCGTTTCCGAGCGTTACGTGAAGTGCTGGTGCAGCGCGATCCGGCTGGACTCACCCCGCTGTTGGAAATGCGTGTGATTGAAGCTACGGAACTCAATGCCCAGCGCAAAGCGAGTGAAGCCCGGCTGGCTGCGCAATCGGCGTTGCTCGAGTTGAATCAGCTTCGTGGCTTCACACCAGATTCGCAAATGTCCGTTGGCCAGGCTCGACTGACCTTTTCGTCACCTCCAGGCCGTGAAATGCTCATGGCCCTCGCGCGCACCAACAATTTTGAATTGCGGATGCGCGCCGCGGAGCTGGCACAGCAAGGTTTCCGGGTGAAGCTGGCAAAGAACGATCGCTATCCTGCGCTATCACTTGGCCCCACCTACTCGGACGAGAAGGTCGGCAACGACCGCGAGCAGATCATTGGCGTGGGTGTTTCCTTCCCGCTGCCGCTTTGGAACCGCAACCGGGGCAACATTGAGGCCGCCCAGGCGCGACAAGCCCAGGCGGAGATTTCGTTGGAGGTCGCCGAGCGTGAAACCCAACGTCAGGTGCTTGCCGCCGCATTGACTTACGAAACCAAGCTGCGCGAGATGGCCAAGTGGCGACCTGATTCCGCCGAGCATTTCAAAGCAGCAGCTGAACTTGCCGACCGTCACTATCGGCTTGGAGCTGTGCCGATTTCTACATACATCGAGTTGCAGCAACAGTATCTGGATGCAGTTGAAGGATTGCTCGACACCAAACGCGAGGCGCTTGAAGCCGCGGCACAACTGGAACTGCTTACCGGGTTGGCGCAGTCGTTGGCTAATACAACGGCCCCAATCGACAAGGAGGCGCCATGAAGCCGACGATGATCAGTGTCATGGCTGCAATATTGCTGGCCGTTGCCTTGTCTGGTTGCGGGCATAAGGAGCATCACGGCGATAGTCAGGGCGAAGCGGGACACTCTCATGGCGCCGATGGTAGTCATTCAGATTCCGCACAGTCGTTCAGCGGAGCCACGCATAAGGAGGGCAGTGGAATCACATTGCTGGACGAAACCCGCAAGTCGCTTGGTATCCTGACAGACGAGGTGCAGGAGCAAGTATTGCCGCGCTCAATTCGTTTCGCCGCTCGGGTGTTTGACGCGGGGACATTGGCTGACGACTTGGCCCCTTCCGATGCGCTGGCTTTAGGTCTGGTATCCACGAACGACGCGGCGCTTCTGCACGCTGGCCAGGTCCTGCAGTTTCAAGCTGCATCTGGCATGACCGCCACGGGCGTGGTTCAGCAAGTGTCTCAGCCTCTGGCAGGCGGGGAAGTGGAAGTCATCGCCGCCATCCCTTCACCAGCCATGCAGTTTCGATTGGGGGACTCTGGTGAAGTAACTATTTCAGTGTCGGACCAAAAAACAGCACTGGTGGTGCCACGCGAAGCAGTGATCAAAGGCGCGAACGGCGATCTGGTGTACGTCGTCAATGGGGAAGCCTTTACCATGACTTGGGTCCAACTTGGTGCGGAGGCAGGCGGATTGGTGGAGATTACGGACGGCTTGTTGGCTGGTGATAGCGTGGTGACAAAGGGCGCGATGGACCTCTGGCTGGTCGAACTACGGGCGGTCAAAGGGGGGCAAGGTTGCTGCCCCGCACCACCCAAGAAAGGCAAAGGCTGATCATGCTGGCCCGCCTCCTTGAATTTTCCGTGCGACAGCGGACGCTGGTATTCTTTGCCACGTTCATCTTTTTGGGTGTCGGGATCTGGTCGGCGCTTCGGTTGCCGATTGATGCCGTGCCAGACATCACCAACATCCAGGTCCAGATCAACACCCAGGTGCCGGCGCTGGCGCCGGAGGAGATCGAAAGGCTCGTCACCTTTCCCATCGAGACAGAGATGGGTGGTATCGCTGGGCTGACGGAACTGCGCTCCTTGACGCGATTTGGTTTGTCGCAGGTCACGCTGATCTTCAAGGATGGCACGGACATCTATCGCGCCCGGCAACTCGTCAGTGAGCGGTTGCAAAACGCGCTTGATGAATTGCCATCCGGGGTGACTCCAAAGCTCGCCCCTATCAGCACCGGTTTGGGAGAAATCTTTTATTACGTGGTGGATTACTCCGCTGAAGCCACGAACAAGCCGTCAACGCGCGATGCTCAGTTGATGGAACTGAAGCAGATCCACGATTTCCTCATCAAGCCGCGCCTGCGTGCCACGCCAGGGCTGGCTGAAGTCAATGCTCAGGGCGGCTACGACAAACAGTTTGTCGTGCAACCCGATCCGGAAAAGCTCCGCAGCGTCGGCTTGACCTTCGGCGAGGTCGCCGAAGTGATTGCCGAGAATCTGGAGAACGCGGGCGGCAGTGTCATTCAAGTCGGCGGTGAATCGGTCGCCATCCGGGCTGCCGGTCGCGTTCAATCTCTGGAAGAGATCGCGGATCTTCCGCTAAAATTTGGCTCCGGTGTTGCGCCCATCTTTGTGCGCGATGTCGCGAGCGTGGCGATAGGCAAAGCGGTCCGCACCGGCGCGGCCACTTACAACGGCGAAGAGGCCGTGCTTGGTGCCGCACTGATGCTTTCGGGTGAGAACAGCCGTATCGTCGCTCGTGCCGTCGGCGAACGGCTTGAGGAAATCCAGACCAAGCTTCCCCCCGGAGTTGTCATCAAACCGGCATATGACCGCACCGTACTCGTTGATGCCACCATCCAGACCGTGGAGAAGAACCTTTTCGAAGGCGCAGTATTGGTGATGGTGATCCTCTTCTTGTTGCTCGGCAACTGGCGGGCTGCAGTCATCGTAGCGCTGGCGATCCCGCTATCCTTGTTCTTCGCCATGACCGGTATGGTGCAGGGTCACGTGAGTGGCAATTTGATGAGCCTGGGCGCCATTGATTTCGGACTCATCGTGGACGGTTCGGTGGTGATGGTGGAGAACATCATCCGTCATCTGGCAGACCGCCAACGTGCCTTGGGTCGTCGTCTCACACTCGCTGAACGCACATCGGAAGTGCTGGCAAGTGCCAAGGAAGTCGTGAACCCGATGTTCTTTGGTGTGATCATCATCACGATCGTATATGTGCCAATCCTGGCACTTACCGGCATCGAAGGGAAAATGTTCCGCCCGATGGCCATCACGGTGATCTTCGCGCTGTTGGGTTCGCTGGTCATCGCGCTGACACTGATGCCCGCGCTCTGTGTCGCGTGGTTAGGAGGCAAGGGCAACGCAGTAGCGACGGAAAAACTTTCCGAGAAGGCTCCCCACAACGAAGAGGACGATACCTGGCTCGTGCGCATGGCTAAGGTCGTTTACCGACCCGTCCTCGCGCTTGCCTTACGTTTGCGCTGGGTGGTTGTGGCTTTAGCGGTCGGTTTGTTTGCCTTGGCCATACTGACCTATCAACGGCTGGGTGCGGAATTCGTGCCGCAACTGGACGAAGGTTCATTTGCGACGCACTTCATCCGCGTGACCAGCATCGGCATCGATGAGAGCGTGGCGATGCAGAAACGCGGGGAAAAAGTGCTGTTGGAGAAGTTTCCCGAGGTGCTCTATACCTTCGCCCGGCTTGGCACGGCCGAGATCGCCACCGACCCGATGGGCGTGAACGTGGCTGACACCTACATGATGCTCAAACCGCGCAAGGAATGGCGTAAGGTCGATGGTCGGAGTGTCACCAAGGACGAACTGGCGAACCTCATGACCATCGAGCTTGGCAAGCATGTGCCGGGCGAGGCCCACCTGTTCAGCCAGCCCATTGAGATGCGCTTTAACGAAATCCTGGAAGGCACGCGCGCCGACCTTGCGGTGAAGATCGTAGGAGATGACTTTGCCGTGATGCAGGAACTTGGCGCGAAGGCTAAAGAGATTCTGGAAAAGATTCCCGGGGCAGCGGATGTGCAGTTCGATGCACTTGGCAAAACGCCGTTGCTTGAAATCATCCCGCGCCGCGATGTGATGGGCCGTTACAATCTGCACGCCGCCGAGATCAATTCGGTCGTGCAACATGCGATGGCTGGAGATGAACTGGGCACAATCATTGAAGGCAGCCGGCGTTCGCCGGTGACGGTGCGGCTTGCCGAAGACACCCGCAATCGCTTGGATGAACTGAAGCGTCTGCCCGTGCGGGTGGGCGAGACCGGATTGTTGCCGCTGGGGAACGTCGCTGAACTACGCATGGGTGAGACCGTCGCCGCCATCACGCGCGAATACGGCCAGCGTCGTGCCGCGGTGTTGGTGAACCTGCGCGGCCGGGACATCGAAAGTTTCGTGGGCGAGGCGCAGGCGAGAATCGCCGCCGGCCTCGAACTGCCGCCCGGTTATGCCATCGAGTTCGGCGGCCAGTTCAAGAATCTCATCGAGGCCAAACGCAGGCTCTGGATCGTTGGACCGCTGGCACTGATTCTCATTCTCACATTCATCTGGTTCACTTTCCGCAGAGTTCTCCAAACTTTGCTCGTTGCCCTCTGCGTACCTCTGGCGATGACCGGCGGCGTGTTCGCGTTGTGGTTGCGCGACCTCCCGTTCAGTATCAGTGCGGCAGTCGGTTTTATCGCTTTGAGTGGCATTGCGGTGCTCAACGGCCTGATGATCGTCACCTTTTTCAATCAACTTCGCGAACGTGGCGCGGATTTGCGCACCGCTGTCTGGGACGGTTCGCTGCTGCGCTTGCGCCCGAAACTGATGACCGCGCTGGTTGCGTCGCTTGGGTTTGTCCCGATGGCGGTTGCCGGCGGGGCGGGCGCGGAAGTGCAGCGTCCGCTCGCCACGGTCGTTATCGGCGGCATCGTGAGCTCCACTTTCCTTACTCTAGTGCTGCTCCCCACGCTCTACGAATGGTTGGAACGAAAACTGCAAGCCAAAGCTGAAAGAACGGAAACCATCAAAACATGAAAATACACCTCCTTATTGCCGCCATCGCGCTGTGCTTTTGTCCGGTATTTCCGGGCTTGGCTCAGGGAAACCACGACCATGCCCACAAAGCTACGCCCAAAGGTGGCCGTCTATTGGACAAGACAGAGCCGCATGCCGAGTTCGTGGTCGAGAAAGACCGCAGGGTTACCATCAATTTCTACAATCACGACCTTAAGCCTGTCGCCGTCACGTCGCAGAGCGTCACTGTCATCGCGGACGCCAAGAGTGGTAAGACGACTCTCGAGTTCGAGAAGCAGGGCGATGCACTTGTGAGTAAGACGAAGTTGCCCGAAGGGGACGGTTATAATGTCATCGTTCAATTCAAGCAATCAGCAGAGGCCAAACCGATGAACATCCGGTTCAAACTTGATTTACACATCTGCGGAGGCTGCAAACGGGCTGAGTACGGCTGTACCTGCGGGCATTGATGGGTGGTCAAGCACCCAGGCCGGAAACCAGGACAACGAACTCGCCTTTCAAGCTGCGTGATCTGGCAATGGCAAGAAGTTCCGCGGGTGTGCCGCGGAGGAATTCTTCGAATTTCTTCGTGAGTTCGCGGGCCAGCACGACTTGTCGCTCCGGGAGGATGTCTGCCAGTTCGCCAAGCAGTTTTTCGATGCGATAGGGAGATTCGTACAGCACCAACGTCCCAGTCAGGGGCTTGACGGATTCGAGTTTGTTACGCCGTTGTCCCGATTTGTGAGGCAGGAAGCCGAGAAAATGAAATTCATCGGTGGGCATGCCGCTCGCAGTGAGGCCGGCGACCAGCGCACAGGCGCCCGGAACGGATTCCACGCGTAACCCGGCCGCGATGCACGCACGTACAACCCGTTCGCCTGGATCGCTGATTCCCGGGCTGCCGGCGTCAGTGACGAGGGCCACTTTCTCTCCCCGACGGAGGCGTTCGATGATCTCTTCGCTACGCTTTGCTTCGTTGAATTGAAAATAGCTGATCAGTGATTTGCTGATCGCAAAATGCTTCAAGAGCTGTCCGCTGCGGCGGGTGTCTTCGGCAGCTACGACGTCGCACTCACGCAACACACGAAGCCCGCGCAATGTTATGTCCTCAAGATTGCCGATGGGGGTTGCGACAAGATAGAGCGTGCCGGCGGTAAGAGGCGGGAATTGGGGCCCAGCTTCCATGCGAGGTCACTTGCTGATGCCGCGCTCGCTCGTGCGCACGAAGTTCACCAGATGCTGCACTTCTGGCAGCGGCTTCAACTCGCTTTCGATCCGGGCGAGTGCGTTCGAAACGGTCAGTCCTTCCCGGAACAGGATCTTGAAGGCCTGGCGCAGTGCAGCAATGGCTTCTTCGGAAACACCATTCCGCTCCATCCCAATCTTGTTGATGGTACGGGTTTCAGCCGGGTTGCCATCCACAAGCATATAGGGCGGAACGTCCTGGACCACTTTCGAACAGCCGCCGGTGATCGACATCCGACCGATGCGACAGAACTGATGGACAGCGGTGGCGCCACTGACAATGGCATGATCTTCCACAGTGATGTGGCCGGCCAGACCGCCGTAACCGGAGATGATGATATTGTTGCCGAGCTTGCAGTCGTGGGCGATGTGGCAGTAGCAGAGCAACAAATTGTGATCTCCGATGACCGTGGCGTCGCCGTCCTCGGTTGCACAATGGATCGTGACGCATTCTCGGATGGTATTGTGACTGCCGATTTCCAAACGGGTGACGCCGCCTTTGTATTTCAGGTCCTGGGTCTTCTGGCCCAGAGCCGCGAAGGGAAAGATCTCGTTGTCAGTGCCCAGGCGAGTGTGACCTTCAATCACGACGTGGGGATGGAGATGGCAACGGTCCCCAAGCTCGACGTTTTCGCCGATAACGCAGTAGGGCCCGATTTTGCAGTCCGTCCCTATGCGCGCCTTCGGGTGGATGATCGCAGTGGAATGAATCATCGGCTAATCCCGGTCGCGGAGCATGAAAGTCACTTCGGCTTCGCTGACGACCTCGCTGCCGACCTTGCAAATGCCCTTGGCTTTGCCGATCTTGCCGCGCGCCTTGGTCAGTTCGATGTCGATGATCAGCGCATCACCAGGCAGCACCGGTTTGCGCCATTTCACATCCTCAGCGGCCATGAAGTAGGCGAGTTGGTTCGCTGCCTCAGCTTTTTTGAGAAGCAGGATGCCGGCGACCTGGGCCATCGCCTCCAATTGCAATACGCCTGGCATGATCGGGTGGTCGGGAAAATGGCCCTGAAAGAAGGGCTCATTCATCGTCACGTTCTTCAAGCCGGTGATGTGGTTGCCTTCGATCTTCAAGATGCGATCCACGAGCAGGAACGGATAGCGGTGCGGCAAGCAACGCATGATTTCCTCGATGCCCATGGCCCCGTTACCAGCGGCGGGGATTTCTGGGGCAGGGGCGGGTGTGTTGGCAGCCTTGGCCGCTTGGGGCGGCGGAGCAAATGTCTGGGCCGTGCGGAGCGGCTTTTGCATCTGCGCTGAAACGGCGCGCGCGAGCTCGCAATTGCCGGAGTGGCTGGGCTTGACCGCGATGACGTGCCCGCGGATCGGCCGGCCGATCAGTGAGAGGTCGCCGACGATGTCGAGCATCTTGTGCCGCACAAACTCATCGGCATAGCGCAGGGGCTCGGTCGTGAGCACCGCGTCGTCGCGGATGACGACGGCGTTTTCCAAGCTGCCGCCTTTGATGAGTCCGTTCTTGAAAAGATATTCGAGCTCCTCGTAAAAGCAGAATGTGCGGGCATGGGAGAGCTCCTTTTCCCAGGTGCGCGGCGTGACCTCGGTGCTGTAGAATTGGGTGAAGCGTCCCTTCTGGTCGGCGCTGGTGCAGGTGATCTTGAAATTCTCGTCGGGAAAGATTGTCATCACGGTCTCGGCTACCCTGAGTTCGATGGGCTCGGTGACGACATATGGTTCGCGCTTTGCGTTTTGTGGCGCGAGACCGACTCCTTGGATCATCTTGCAGAACTCGCGCGAACTACCGTCCGCAATAGGTGGTTCGTTGGCGTCAATTTCGATGATCGCGTTGTCAACTCCGTAGCCAGCAAAGGCAGCGAGCACGTGTTCGACCGTATGGATCTTGATGTTGCCCTTGGCGAGCGTGGTCGAGCGGTTGGTTTCAGACACATTCTCGACGCGCGCCTCGATTTCCGGCTTGCCGTCGAGGTCAACCCGCCTGAAGCGCAATCCAGTGTCCGGCTCGGCGGGCAGGAACGTCATGTTCACCCGATTCCCGCTGTGAAGTCCAATGCCGGAAAAGCTCGCGGACCGATTCAGGGTTTGCTGCTGTAGCACCGCGAAATTAGACCAAATGCGCGGCTTGCTTGGCAAGGTGCGATTGCCGCTGATTACTTCGTAGGTGGCGGGAGTTCGCCCAGTTTGATGCCCTCGCGTCGCGCCAACGCGGCCTCGACCTTTGGCACGTACATCTGGGTTTCTGCCGGCAACTTGGCGGCGATCTGCTCGTAGGTTGTAGCCTTGTGCTTTCGCAACAACCCGCCGACGCGGCCTTCACCGGCGTTGTAAGCGGCGATGGCGAGCGTCCAGTTGCCAAACTGCCGGTGCAGGGTGCGCAGGTACTTCGCGGCGGCCCGAGCACTCGGCTCGGGTTGATAACGTTGGTCAAACGGCCAGCGCCGCAGTCCGTATTGCTTGGCGGTGGGAAGCATCAGTTGGAACAATCCGGCGGCCCCGACCGGACTACAGGCGTCAGGATTGAAGGATGATTCCACTTCAGCTATCCAGACGAGTTCCGGTGGGACTTTCTCCTCGGTAAAGATGGGTTTCAGTTTTGGGACGAGTTTATCAGCACCGGGTGGCGGCGGCCGGTCGGCCAGTTTCCGTACCCAGACTTTGCGCTCGATGTTGATGACGGTGGCCGCCGGCACTTCGGCGCGCGGCGGATGCTTGGGCAGGTTGCGTTGCAACTCCTCGGAAACTTCAAAATAATCCAATCGGCACCTCAGCCATGCGCCGTAAGACGATGTCTCTTCGTAGCTCTCCAGGACCGGGATGATGTTCGTGGCTGCGGTGCGCAGGCGGGCAAGTTCAAGGACGTTGCTGCTCTGGAGCGATTGGAAGTAACTGTTCAGAAAACCCTGCACGCGCTCGCGGTCTGCGTCGCGGAGCGATTGCAGGACGGCGGGATCAAGATTCGCCAAAGCCCAGTCATTAGCGAGATCCACCGCTTTGCCCAGATCAAATTCATATTGCTGGGCGCTGGCCATCGTGAGGCCAAGGGCGAGGCAGAGGGCGGCGAACAGCCGTTTCATGTTCGCAGCATAGCAGCGGACGCTGAGTCGGCAAGACGCAGTGACGGATTCACCGGCGGCCATCATACCACTGATGGCACGCCTCCCGATCGCGGAGGATTTGCCGATGATTCCGCACAACCCGAAATAGAAAACGGAGATGCTCGCGCACCGTGTAAAGGCGAACTTTGCGCGCCGAAGTGACGAGCGGATGCCGGCGGAGGATGACGATGCCCTTTCCTAGTTTCCGCCCTTGCTCACGCAGTCGCTGGGTCAACTCCAATTCCTCAGCTGCGAACAGTTCATTGCTGAAACCACCGGCGGCGCGGAAGACCTTCGTGTCGCAGAAGATGAACGAACCGGCCAACAGCCCGCGCCAGCGGCTGACCGCATTCCACAGCCAGGTGACGAAAGCGCCAACCGGGTAGCCATCTTCAAGGCGGATGCGCGCGCCGCCAGCGATCCAGCGGCCAGATTCGATTGCCGCGATCACATCTTTGAAGAGTTCCGGGCTTGGGTGCGAATCAGCATCGATGAACAACAGCCAGTCGCCTGTCGCCGCCGCTGCACCGGCGTTGCGAGCACGGGCGATCTGATTCACTGGCTCGAAGACCACTGTCGCCCCGGCAGTACGGGCGATCTCAGACGTGCGATCCGTTGAGTTGTTGTCGCAGACGATGAGTTCGGAGGTCCAGCCGTGTTGCGTGAAGGCGGCGCGCGCTGCCCGGATATGCTGCAATGATTCACCAAGCAGCCGCTCTTCATTGAACGCCGGAATGATGATGGAGATGTTCATCGGCTAACGGCTGGCGACGTCATCGGAACGTTGAGGGATGCATATCTCCAAGAATTGTCACATGCGGCTGCTTACTTCTTCTTTTCCGCCACTGTTTTCACGGGCCGGACGGGTATCGGCACGTTGCCGATCTCGATCTTGCCTACGGCGTATTGAAACCATTCCTCACGGCGCGTCCGCCGAGATTCAATGAGCTTGGTAAACGTCTCGGTGTCGGTGCGCAAGATCTCCAGGTCTGTCCGCTCGGCCGCCGGTACGTCCGCGGCGACACGGATGGATTTGATGGATACGCGCTGTTCCGGCTTGTCGTAAAACCCCATCGGTGCGGTGCCGCGCGGGAACGTTGAAAGGAACTCCATGCCTTGCACCACGCGACCGAGTAGCGTCACGTTCCGATCCAGGTGGCGCGGCGCGTGACCGATGACGACATACAACTCCGTGCCGCCACCGCTATCAGCCGGCACATCGCGCCCGGCCCCGACCATGCCATAAGTATGCACCAGCCACATCCGCCCGCTTTTCGGATCGCGCGCAACGGGAAGGCCACCGCTCAGTCCTACTTCCGGCGCATACACGTCGCCATCGGGCAGTCTGGTGAATGGTAGTTTCGCATCCAGCGCGCGATCGAATTCGGCGGGCAAAGTTTTCTTCGCGTTCACGATCTTCCGGGCCTTGTCCGGCGAATCTGTATTCGGGTCACCCCATTGCACCACGTAGTTGTCCTGCGACCGGATGATTGCCAGCCCGTCAAAGTAACGTTCGCGCACCAAAGCTTTCACGTTTGCTACGTGGTTTGAGGCAAACAAAGGTGACAGCTCAATGATCACCCGACCGGCTGGCAGTTCGAGGTAGAGAGTGTTTTCAACATCCAGTGCCCGCCAAGCCGATGGACTTGAGGCGGCGAGAATGTCGCTCATCGCTGGCGGTTTTGGCTTGGGCGCATCTGCGCAGAGAGCGGGCAGGGTGCAGGCCAAGACTAGACCTGATAGACAGCGAACAATCAAACGATTGGACATGCCTGAACGCTGACAAGTTCAGGTGGCGAAAGCCAGATAGATAATGCGGGATTGGTGTGACAGGCCAAATTATGGCGACACTGCCATGCCAAGCCGGCGACGTCACCGGTTGGCGTAGAAATCTTCCACTACTTTGCGGAAGACGTTCTCGCCGACCTTGACGATGCCCATCTCGCGCACGGCGTTTTCCGGAGCATCGCTGGCGTGGGCAGCGTTGACCATGATGTTCGAGCCGAACTCGCGCCGAATGGAGCCGGGAGGTGCTTTCGAAGGATCGGTCGGGCCCAGCACGTCACGGATCTTGGAGACTGCCCCGGGGCCTTCGTAGATCAAGGCGATGCACTTCTCCGAGCCGGGATTGTTCAGTTCGTTGGGCGGACATTCGCTCGGGGAACGGCCAGACATGAACCGGACGATGTTGCCGAATTGGTCGTCACCGAATACGGGGCTGAGCACGTCACCGAGTTGATTCGCCTGAGCCTCGGGTACGGGGAATCCGAATTCCTTCTCAATGGCGGCTTTGGCCTTGGCGGCGACCACGCCTTTTAGCTTTGTGCGCAGAACTTCGCGGACGGGGCCGTAGAACTCCATCGCATCGGCCACGCTCATCCGGTGGACCTTGATGGCGACGATGAACAAGCCGGTGCGCGAAAAGAAATCAATGACGTTGCCGGGACGACCAGTGGGAAAGCGGAAGTTGTCCGGCTTGATGAGCACCAGCGTGCGTTCGGGCTTCTCGCTGGCAGCGTAGCTGACCACGTTCTCCAGAATACCGCCATCGGAGTCGGAATATTGCGCCCAGAGCCTGAGCTTGGCTTCAGCTTCCTCGGCAGTCGGAGCCGCCAGCACGGCTGGTTCGAAGTAACTGACGTCGCCCTTGTCATCGAGGATGATGTCACCGTAAGTGTCACGGATGCTTTCACCGCCGCGGCGGCTGGCGTCGAGGTTGCCGACGACTGAGCGGACCTTGCGCACTGCGTCGTCACCCTTGAACAGGAGCAGCATCACGCGGCGGCGTTTACCCGTCTTCGCGTCAGCGGCGAAATTGTGCAGGATGTAATCGCGGATGAGTTCCTGAATGCGCCGGTCCTGCGGATCATTGGCGGACACGACAGCTTCGGCATATTTGGCCACCAGCTCCTGGCTGGGAGCGAACATGCGAGCAGCGACGAGTTCGAGGCCGGTGCGCGTGATGAGGCGGCTCAAGATGCCGCCAGTGCGCGACTTGTGCAGGGAATAAGGAGTGACAATGACGTACGCGAGTTGGTCGGCCATATCAGGGCGAAGCGGGCGGTGGTGTTCCGGATGCGGAGGGAGCGGGAGGCGTTACGGCTTTGCCGCCGAGAATCTTAAACATCACGGTGCCGCAGGTCGGGCATTTGCCCTTGATGGCTTTGCGGCCATTTTTCATGACCTCTTCCACCCCGTCAGCAATCTCTTTTTTGGCTTTGCACTTAACGCAATATCCTTCGGCCATATGGAATTCCCTGTGGAGACGCCCCATGCGCCCCGGCAGGTATCCGTTTAGCTTAGGGGTGGGTTATTGAGTGCGTCAACTGCGAACCCGGAGGCGGGAGGGGTTCTAAACCATTGCCTAAGTATCAGTAATTCAATTGATTGCGGTAGGTAAGAGCTTTCTCGATAGAAACGCAATTAGCCAGATTATCACACTATCCGGCGTGCGAAAGCAGTGCCAATACGATTGGGAGCGATAATTACCGGCCTATCAATCAGTAGTTGCGATACCAATTCTCGAGCTTGCCGTCCGTGCCGAAAGTTAGCCGTAAAATGCGTTCCCGGTAGCCACCGCCGAAGGATGTGCCCATGCCCATGCCGACATTACCGCCGCCATAGCCGCCGACCCCAACCCCAAAGCTGCTGCTGCGGGCCGAGCTCGTCACCCACTCAGCGACGGTTTTCCCATCGGCAAGTTTGGTCTGTCTGGCTGGCGGACCGAGTTCGGTGACCGCCTGATCAAAAGTGTATTCACCCATGCGCGCAGTCCAGTCCACCTCAGGTGTGGTGGCGCAACCTGCAAGAAACCCGGCAATTGCCAGCAAGAGCGAAACGATGACGACAGGTCGTGATGCGGCGAGTGATTTCATGACCTGATTTTAACAGGGGACAAAAAATAGTGAAGGTGAATTTCCGACTGGAAAACGGGACGCTGGACCCTTTTGTTGGTGGGTGGTCGTTGTTCGGATGGCTCAGTAAGGGTTGTGATACCAATTCAGAAAGGATCTCTGGTCCGCTTGATTGCCGGGCGATCTGGTGTTAGAAACCCTCCGACAAAATGAACGACGGACCAGATCAGATAAGGGTGGCGTTAAGTTTGGTGGGTGATCGAGAATCACGATTGCAAGCTGCGCTTAAGGCTTTGCTTGGTGAGTTACGTTCAGAGACAGCGACCATCCACAGATTTGAATCCGCAAACCAGATGCTGGAATTGGTTGCCCACATCGGCCTACCGCCGGCTTTGCTCCCGGTGGTGCGATCAATTCCCTTCGGCAAGGGCATCGCCGGAGAAACAGTGGTTCGCAACGGGCCGGTCACGATCTGCAATTTGCAGACAGATGCCAGTGGCATCGCAAAACCTGGGGCGAAGCAAACAGGTGTCGGCGGGGCACTCAGCGTTCCTATCCGCAAGGCAGGTGTGGTTGTGGGTACTTTGGGCATCGGAACAAGCCGACAACACGAATACAGTGCGGAAGAAACCGCCAAGCTGGAATCAGCTGCCGGGTTGATCGCTGAAATCCTTTGAGCTCGGCCCGGGGTGTCGGTGCGGCTTGCCGATACGGGTTATGCTCGTTGCGCCGTCTCACGCAGGCGGGTCGCTTCGGCGCGCACTTCTTTCAGCGCTGCTATGATTTCAGCGTTGCTGCCGGTAGGCTGACTATTTTCCGCGTCATCGTGATCACCGAGGCCAGCATCTTTCAAATGCTTCAATCGCTGTTGCATGAGTTCGCGGATCTCATTCGCGTTGTCAACGCCACGGAAAAAGGTGGTGTGCAGATTGTGCATGCCTTTCTGGTCATGGGCGATTCCGCCGCCACCGGCCGTGTCCACGCGCAGGTCGGCGATGCCCAGCAGTCGTTGCACCGGGCCTTGCGAAACCGAGATGTTCTGGATGTTGGCGAACGTCACGGTCGCCTCGCGCACGGTCACAATGCCTTCGCGCACGCGCAGGCTGCGGTCGGTCACCACATACCAGCGTTTATCAAAATCCAACCGTACGGTGAACCAGGAATAGATCCAGTAACCGATCGTGCTGATCAAGCCGATCACTTCGATGATCCCCAAAATGAGCGTCCAGCCGCCCCAACCTTTCCGGACAGTGGCGTGCATCAACAACGGCATGATGATGGCGAACCACATGATCAGGCCCACGCCGGTCGCCACAGTCTTGATGGCCCAGACGAAGAGCAGATACTTGTAAAAATTTGGCGCCGCGCGGAATGATCGGGTAGTCGCTTCGTCGCCCGGCGGCGGTTCAGGAGGTGGGGGAATGCGCAGGATGCGTTCGCAGAGTTGAGCAATGGAATTATACATGTGGTGGCGGGGTGGGGGAGGTTGGCCGATTGCTGGAACGCGCGCTCAGTAGTTCCCGGGTCTGACGCAACTCATCGCGAATGGCCAGCAACAGCGCGACTGCGTCCGCATCCAGACCTGGCGCAGCCAACCCGCCAGTAGTCCTGGTGGGTTTTGCGCCGTGAGTCTGGTAACCGCGCATCCGCATGTAGAGAAAATCGCGGATGGCTTCGAATTCCTTGAAACCTTCGATCACCAATTCCGCTGAGGCTGAGCCGGACGCGGTCTGGATCTCCAGATTCGCGAGGCCGAGCCAGCGTTGGATGAAACCGGATTTCAAATGAATATCTTGGATGCGGGCGTACGTCAGATTGATCTCGCGGCGAAACAAGATTCCCACGCGCATATGAATGCCCTCGGCATCAAAGCGGTATCGCAAGGTATGATAGCGGAAGTAGAGCAGGGGCAGCGTGATGATAAACGCCGGCCCCGTAAGGGCAGCACACACTACGTAGTATTTCCACAGATCAGTGTGCGGGCGTTCCAGGGCGAGGATGTGCGACTCCGAGAAGGGCGAGGTGGAATTGTTCATGGGCGCAGTCATGAAACTCCGGGGCCAGAGAATTTTCAAACCGGAAAGTGCGTTCAGCTGACATGATAATTTTCGTCACAGGGCGCTTACTAATCAGTTCCGTATTTTTTCAAAACGCGGAAGGTTGCCTTTGGTGACGATGCAGATTCAAATTAGGTCGCGTTTTCAATTTGTGCCGCGCAACACAACCAACTGAGCAGAAGCTATGAA
>Ga0315910_10002004_pt1 | contig 18284 bp, 14 predicted proteins | sample EdamamesoilMG_FD_204470 | JGI IMG/M metagenome (GOLD analysis project Ga0315910, IMG submission 204470) | Garden soil microbial communities collected in Santa Monica, California, United States - Edamame soil | ecosystem: Environmental > Terrestrial > Soil > Garden | place: USA: California...
TGATCGGAACTGTCGCAGACGGGGCAGGTCCGATTCACGCCGCTTGCGCCGCCTTCAGTTTTACGTTGAGTTGTCAGCTTGCCGGGAATAGAAACACGCAGCACCAAGTTCCGACAATGGAAATCCCAAACGCGTGATGAATCTGGCGGCGCGAATCAAATCGCTTTTCGGCGAAACCGGAAAACCCGAACACCTGCGGCGTGGAGAACTAGGCGAACGGGCGGCGAAGCGACATCTCCAGCAACTCGGGTTGAAGTTCCTCATAGCCAACTTTCGTTCCAAACGTGGCGAGATTGATCTGATCTTCCGCGACGCCGACTGCCTCGTCTTCATTGAAGTGAAGACGCGTTCTTCTGAAGATTGGACCCGCCCTGCGGCTGCTGTGGACAAGCGCAAGAAACGGTTGCTCTCACAGACTGCGCTGGATTATCTGCGCCTGTTGAAGAATCCAGAGGTGAAGTTCCGTTTCGACATTGTTGAGGTGCTGCTCGCCGACGGTGAAGTGCGCGAAGTGCGGCATTTGGCAAATACATTCACGCTCACCAAGCCATATCGGTACGCGTGAACATGCCTAATTGAAGTTCATACCCTTCCAAGGACTGTGGCTGGCGCAACAGCCGAATCTCCTGGGAAAGTGCAAGTCTTTGCCGCCTGGTCATTCTGGTTTCGAGCGTGAAGACCCACGCCCACGACGCAAATTTTCTGGCGCCGCGCGAACCGTGCGTTTGACAAATCGCTAATGCAGTGGTCTGTTCAAATAAGGTGAACTTGATTAAACAACTGTTCAGTCGTCACCCGCACCACGAAACAAGCACACTGCCTACCTCCTGCAATTGGCTTGGCGTTTCCGGCGCCGAATATCAGTACGAGATCTATTCGTTAAATACTGATTTTCGACCGCTGCCGGGTAACTACATCTACGCCCGGCAGTCCGAGGAAGGGAGTTGGACGCCGGTCTATATTGCGCAAACCCGGGACCTGCACCAGCGGTTGGAAGGTCACGTCCGGATGGATGATGCCATCGCGAATGGCGCGACCCATCTCCATGCGCACTATTGTGCCGCTGGCCAGGCGGCGCGCTGCACTGAGGAGCGCGACCTCATCAAGTACTGGCAACCCGTGTGCAATGAAGTGCTGGAAAGCTGACGCGTTGCGGTATTGGCAGTGTGGCTGTTGTCCGCAGTTAAGACCGTCCAGGCTTCTGCCGGGGCCGGTTTTGGCGCTTTGACCCCACCAAACAAAAGTCAATATCCGGGCAATGAATGACAAGAATGGGGGAGGGGTATTTGCGTCCCTGTGCAACGATGCAGTCAAGCCGCAAACGAAGCGACGCAAGAGCGTCGAGGCACTGGAAAAGAAAACCTGCGGTGACGGCCAGATTGGTCTTTGAAAAATTTACAGAGTACGGTGCGGTCCCCAGTTCAGGGCTGCGCCTGACGTTCCACAAGAACCTACCGAACTAATCGAAATTCCCCGGGTCTCTCAGCCACCCTCTGGCTGCTTGACCCGGTTTTTGTTTTCACTGCAGACCGTGTTACTTTCAAGCTGCCAGCGGTGTCTTTCCGCCAAAGAATGAGGTGTGAGATTGGATGGCGGGCGTCCGGAAACCTAAGATCGATTGGCGAGAGATGCTGGTTGAAGCGTATGAAGTCCCATCTTCCCATCAGCAAATGAACCCCACCGTGGTAGCCTCATGCAATGCCCAGAAGGCATGGCATGGCATCACCGAACCACGTTCCGTCCCTCTCACCTCATGTTTATGAGTTCAACACTCGCAGAAGCTGGCAGATGCGCCATAGTAAGCCCGTGGACGATCCGACAGTAGAATCCAAGCCATTCCGAGTTGGCGACTCCGAATGGCTCGCAGAGTGGCCGCTCGCGGACGGATCGGTCGTGCGATTCCGGCACGTGCGCCCGGAAGACGAGCCGTTCATCAGCGAGGCCATCCGCACCGCCTCGCGCGAAACCTTGTTGCACCGCTTCTTTAGCCCCATCCGCAGCGTCTCGCGTGATCAGTTGCGACAGATGCTCGCCATTGATCGCACGAACCAGACCTGCGTCGTGGGGGTGGTCCAGACGCAGAACGGCACGCGTCTCATCTGCGGTGCGCGCTACGTGCGGTTGCCTCGACCGCATGCCGCCGAGATTGCAGTGACGGTGCATGACGATTTTCAACGTCATGGCCTGGGCACTTTTCTCCTGCGACTCCTCGCGCGCCTGGCTGTTGTCGATGGGATTCGCTGGTTTGAGGCTGATGTCATGAACTCCAACCGGAAGATGCTGAACCTTTTCGGCAAGCTTGCGCCCAACCACTCGCGCTCCCGCGGCATGGGCGATGTGACGCATGTGGAGTTTGCGATTACCCAAGTGGTAACGGGGGATGCGGGATAGGTTTCTGTGCATTTCAAGCATGGGCGGCGGCGAATGGCGCGGCTCCCATGCGCGCCAACACAGCCTGACGAACGGAGTTTTCGCCTATGAAATCCATTGTTCCACGGTGCGCGAACAGTTTGCTGCTCGCACTCCTGATTCTGCCCGCGCACTTCGCGGTGAAGGCGCACGATTTTGCGTCGGACGAAACCGACGATTTCCGCTCTCCCACATCCGACCCGGCGGTGGACCAACGTGAAAGTTCCCAGCAACAGCAGCAACAACAGCGTCGCGGGCGCGGCGGGGCAGGCGGGCGGCTGGAGGGGATGTATAAATCCCAGATCAACGCCAACTGGTTCGCGAACAACACCAAGTTCTGGTATCGCAACGATCTCAGCGGTGGGGCGAAGGAGTTCATTCTCATAAACGCCGAACAGGGCACGCGCGAACGCGCGTTTGATCATGAAGCGGTGGCGAAACAGATCGGCGACGGTGCGGATGCGGCAAAATTGCCGGTGGATGAATTAAAGTTCAGTGCCGATGGTGAAAGCGTGACGCTGTTGGGTCAGACCAAGAGCTGGGAGTTGAATCTCAAGAGCGGAAAGCTCCAGGTGTCACCTGGTGAAAAAGCGGAAGCGGCCAGCGAAGGGTTGCCCGCAGGAATGCGTCCGCGCCCTTCCACTCGCACCGGGCCGGAGTCGGAAATCACCTTCGACAATCAATTGAGTCGCGAGGTTGAGATCTTTTGGCTGGATGATTCCGGCGCGCGTCAGAGTTACGGCAAGATCGAGCCTCGCAGCCGCAAGGCGCAGCACACTTTCAGCGGACACGTCTGGCTCGTGGTGGACGAGCGCGGCGAAACGCGCGGCGTCTTCGAGGCTACGGACCGTCCTGATGTCGCCGTAATCGCTGACGAACGGGCACAACCGGCGCGCGAACGCCCGCCGTCCGGGCAGCGCCGCGGTGAGCCTTCGAATCGTTCACCCGATGGGAAATGGACGGTGTCCATCAAGGAGCAAAATGTTTTCATCCGTGGCGAGGACGATCAGGAAATCCAACTCAGTACGGACGGCAAGGAGAGTAATGGGTATCGCCGTGCGGAATGGTCACCGGATTCCAAGACGGTGATTGCGTGGCGCGTCGAGCCGGGCGAGCGCAAGGAGGTGTACTTGGTTCGCTCATCACCTTCCGGTGGTGGCCGGGCGACGATGGAATCGCGGCCATACGCTTTGCCGGGCGACAAGTTCACCAAATCCGAGCCGAACGTTTTTGATGTAGCAAGTCGCAAGCAAACAAAACCGGAAGTGGATCGCTTCGAGCACGAGTGGCTCACACCGCGCGTGCAGTGGAGTCGTGACGGCAGTCGGTTCATGTATCAACAGGTGGATCGTGGGCATCAGCGTTTGCGGGTGATTGAAGTGGACACGCGTTCCGGCACGACGCGCAACCTCATCGACGAGAAGAGCGACACGTTCATCTGGACGGTGCATACCGAGACGCTGCGTTTGCAACTGGTCAACTATTTGGAGAAGAGTGATGAAATTATCTACGTCTCCGAGCAGGATGGCTGGCGGCATCTTTACCTTGTCAATGGAGCGCCGGTCTCCGACCCGGCGCGTTCCGATCAGCCGCGACAACCGCAACGCGCCGGATCGGAGATCGGCGCTCCGATGCGCCAGATCACCAAGGGCGAGTGGGTCGTGCGTGGCATTGATCAAATTGACGAGGACGCGCGGCAAATCTGGTTCAGCGCGAGTGGCCGGAATGCCGGGCAGGATCCGTATTTCCTGCATCACTACCGCGTGAACTTTGACGGGAGCGGCTTGGTCGCGTTGACCGAGGGTAATGGTAATCACAGCATCGAGTATTCTCCGGATCGGAAATTCATCGTAGACAGCTACTCGCGCCCGGATGCGCCGCCGATCAACGAACTGCGCCGCGTGTCTGATGGCAAACTGGTTTGCAAACTGGAGGAGGCGGACATAACGGAGTTGAAAGCTAAGGGTTGGAAAGCGCCCGAAGTTTTCGTCGCAAAGGGTCGCGATGGCAAGACGGACATCTGGGGATTGATTTATCGGCCGCGCGACTTTGATCCGAACAAAAAGTATCCTGTCATCGAGGACATTTATGCCGGGCCGCAAGGTTCATTTGTTCCAAAAACTTTTGGTGCGACCCGTTACCAGAACTTGACCGACGCCGGATTCATCGTGGCGAAAGTGGACGGCATGGGTACGGCGAATCGCTCGAAGGCGTTTCACGACGTTTGTTTCAAGAATCTCAAAGACGGCGGTTTTCCCGATCGCATACTCTGGCACAAAGCCATCGCGGCGAAGTATCCGCACTACGACGTGACGCGCGTCGGCATCTACGGCACTTCGGCGGGCGGGCAGAACGCGGGTGGCGCGGTGCTGTTTTATCCTGAATTCTACAAAGCTGCTGTGGCGAACTCCGGCTGCCATGACAATCGCATGGACAAGGCCTCGTGGAACGAGCAGTGGATGAGTTATCCGGTCGGCCCGCAGTATTCGGAATGCTCGAACATTGATAACGCGGCGAAGCTTCAGGGCCACTTGTTCCTCGTCGTCGGCGAGCTGGACAACAACGTTCCGCCGGAGTCCACGATGCGCTACGTGGACGCGTTGGTCCGGGCTAAGAAAGACTTCGATCTGCTGATTGTCCCCAACGGCGGCCATGGCGCGGGCGGCGAATATTATCAGCGCCGGATGCGTGATTTCTTTGTGCGGCATCTTCAAGGTATCGAGCCGCCGAACAATAACGCCACCGTTGAAACACCGGCGGGAAGCTGAGTGATGAGCACTCGCTCTCACCATGGCCCTCTACGTAACGGCGTCTCAGGAGAGCGCCGCAAATCAGCTTTCCAGACAATGGCGGCGCTCTGCCGAGATGCCGCTACGATCCAGGTTGTGTTGCTGGCGATTCTGTTGGGAACGACTTTATCTCGGGCCGCCGATTATCCTGCGGCGGTCGAAGGCGATTATGTCATCCGTGATTTCGGTTTCCAGTCCGGCGAAACTATACCCGAAGTGCGGATGCACTACCGCACGCTTGGAACTCCGCGGCGCGACGAACAGGGAATCGTTCGCAATGCCGTGCTGATTCTTCACGGCACAACAGGCAGCAGCGCCCAGTTTCTGCGCGCGGAATTCGCCGGCGAGCTCTTCGGTGAGGGACAACTCCTCGACACGTCGCGCTACTTCATTGTCATCCCCGACAATCTCGGTCACGGACAATCCACCAAACCGAGCGACGGCTTGCGCGCAAAGTTCCCTCGTTACGGCTACCGCGACATGATCGAAGCGCAGCGCCGGTTGCTGGTTGACGGCCTTGGTGTGAATCATCTCCGCCTGATCATCGGCACTTCGATGGGAGGGATGCACACGTGGCTGTGGGGTGAAATTCATCCCGATTTCGTGGACGCACTGCTGCCGCTCGCGAGTCTGCCCACGCAAATCTCCGGTCGCAATCGCGTCTGGCGGCGCCTAATCATTGATGCGATTCGTACCGACCCCGATTGGCTAGATGGCAACTACGTGATGCAGCCGCGCGGGACGAGGCTGGCGCTAGAGATGTCATGGCTCATGAGCAACAACCCGATTCAGCGCCTCAAGGAAGCGCCGACATTGGCCGCGTCCGACGAAGTTCTGGAGAAGTATCTCGCGGATCGTTTGCCGAAGGTGGATGCCAACGATTATCTCTACGCGTTCGAGGCCTCGCACGATTACGATCCCGGTCCAGGTCTGGAAAAGATCACAGCCCCGTTGCTCGCCATCAACTTTGCCGATGATCTGATCAACCCGCCAGAGTTGGGCGTGCTTGAACGCGAAATCAAGCGGGTGAAACGGGGAAAGGCGATTCTCGTTCCCTTACACAACGACACGCGCGGCCACGGCACGCACACGCTGGCGCCGGTGTGGGAAAAACATTTGGCGAAGTTCCTGAAGCAAACGGAGACACGGGCCAACCTGCTGCGCGCCAATCAGCGAACCGGATTCATGGCCGCCGGTTCAGCGACTTATCGTTTGACCGCAGCCCTGAACACAGAGCAAAGTCTTTTCGTCGGATCGTTGACCGATGCATTTCCAACAATACCCATAACCAAACCCGAAAGGTTCCCATGAAAAAACAAGTCCTCTGTTTCGCAACGCTGACGCTGGCGACTGCCCTGTTCGCCGCCGACTCGAAGGAAGAAGTCACCGCCGCTGCCAAGAAGCTCGGCGAGAAAGCCAACTATAGTTGGAAGACCACCGTGGTTGTTCCCGAGAGCGCCCAATTCAAACCCGGTCCAACCGACGGCAAGACAGAAAAGGATGGATTCACCCATGTCAAATGGACTTTCGGCGATAACACCTCGGACGTGTTCAAGAAAGGCGACAAGGCTGCCTTCACGAACCGGGATGGCGAGTGGCAGACCCTCGTCGAAGCCGAAGGCCAGGAAGGTCCCGGCCGGTTCATGGTTGGCTTTGTGCGCGGTTTGCGGACGCCGGCGGAGCAGGCGGCGGAAATAGCGGCGGGCGTGAAGGAACTCAAAAAGGACGGCGACGCCCTTGCAGGTGAACTGACCGAGGAGGCTGCGAAGACTCTGATGCGTTTCCGGCGCGGCGGTCGCGGCGGTGGTGGTGGCGGAGAAGGCCCGGCCATCAGCGGCGCGAAAGGGTCGGTGAAATTCTGGGTCAAGGACGGTGTGCTCACAAAGTATGAGTTCAAGGTGTCCGGGAAGATGGATTTCAATGGGAACGAGATTGATCTCGACCGGACCACGACGACCGAGATCAAAGATGTCGGCACAACGAAGGTGGAGGTGTCCGAAGGCGCGAAGAAGAAATTCTCTTGAAGTTCCGCGCCGCAATTTGTGGTTTCGCAGGGCTGGCTTCCGCTGCGTTGGCGGCGGAAGCCAGCGGCGTTATTCACTTCAACGGTTCGCTCGCTGAAGTCGTCATCAGCGAAGTCAGCGAGCGAACCGTGCGGATCGAGTTGTCGCCACTAGATGAACAGGGCAAGGCTCGACCGGCGACGCCTTCTACCGTGCTCGTGTCATTTCCCGTGAAGGAAAAACTCCGGGTGCGGGAACTTTCGCGTGAGCGGCAACTCCGCGTCGGTCAGCTTCGCGTGTCGGTCAAGGCACAGCCACTCACAGTGTCCGTGCGTCGTGATGGAAAGTCGGTTCAAGAACTTGTCTTCGACGAGCCAGCTTCGACGAATGCGGGGGTTGCGTTCCGTACAGAAGCCACCGTGCTTGGCCTGGGCGAAGGTGCGCAGCAGTTTGACCGGCGTGGGGCGTTGTATCCGATGGAGCCGAGTTGGGGTGGATGGAATCGGCCCGTACTTGGTTCGGTGGTGCCGTCGCCCTTCGTTATCGGCACGGAAGGCTGGGCGATGTTTGCTCATCGGCCCGAGGGGCAATTCGATTTGCGCGAGGGCAAGGGACGCTTCATTCCTCGCTACCCGACCAATGCTGCTCCGTCGGGACTCGATTTGTTCGTCATCGCCTTGGACGAGCCCGCCGATGCATTGGCCGAGTACACTCGCCTCACCGGCTCGCCCGTGATGCCGCCGAAGTGGGCGCTCGGATATTTTCAATCGCATCGCACGCTGGCCGGCCCGGACGAGCCGCTACAAATCGCCCGCACGTTTCGCGAGAAGAATCTCCCGTGCGACGCGGTGATTTATCTCGGCACTGGCTATTCCACGAATGGCTGGAACACCGGTCACGGCTCGCTGGATTTTAACCCTAACGCGTTCGTGGCGGAAAATATCAAGGCGCTGCACGATCTGAACTTCAAACTCGTGCTGCACATCAATCGCGCGCCGCGGAATTTGTTTGGAGCTTTCGACGATCCCCTCACCCCGTCTCTCTCCCCATCGGATGGGGAGAGGGTGGCCGACAGGCCGGGTGAGGGGCGGGGATCGCGCCGCCACATCCGCGATTATTGGGCGCGGCATCGCGGCATCTTTGCGCTCGGCGTGGACGGCTGGTGGCCGGATGACGGCGATGAGCTTCCACTCGAAGCGCGGCTCACACGACATCGTTGCTACTATGAGGGCCCGCTCCTAGATCGGCCAAATGTCCGCCCGTGGAGTTTGCATCGCACCGGCTACGCGGGTTCGCAGCGTTACGGCGGCTGGATCTGGTCGGGTGACGTGGACGGAAAATGGGAGACGCTTGCCGCGCACGTCTCCATTGGCCTGAATCACGGGCTCAGCCTCACGCCATTCTGGGGCAGCGACACGGGAGGTTTTTATCCCACGCGCGAACTCACCGGTGAACTTTACGCGCGCTGGTTTCAATTCTCCGCGTTCTGTCCGTCGTTCCGGTCGCACGGTCGCACTTGGAAACTCCGGTTGCCGTGGGGTTGGAACACCGGCGAGTTTGGTCCGAAAGAACATCCCGAGCGCCAGCATCCAGATCCGGTGGAATTGCACAACGCCGCCGTTGAACCCATCTGCAAAAAGTATCTGGAACTTCGCTATCGGCTGTTGCCTTACAACTACACCCTCGCCCGCGAAGCCACCGACACCGGTCTACCGATGATGCGCGCGTTGTGGCTGCACTATCCCGACGACCCTGAAGCCGTGCAGCTCGGCAACGAATACCTCTGGGGTCGCGATGTCCTGGTCGCCCCGGTGGTGGAAAAAGGCGCGACCGCGCGTCGGGTTTATCTGCCGGAAGGCGCATGGTATGACTGGTGGACCGGGGAAAAGATTGAAGGCCACCGCTGGGTTGAGCGTCAGGTTGATCTTGAAACACTGCCCCTATATGTCCGCTCCGGAGCGATCATTCCGCTCGATCCGGTGCGCCAGTTCACTGCGCAGACCGTCGGTGGGCCGACCACGCTGCGGATTCATCCTGGAGCGAACGGTACGTTCACGCTCTACGATGACGACGGCCGGAGTCTCGGTTATCGCGACGGTTCGGATGCGTGGATGACGTGGATTAATCTGCGTTGGGATGACGCGAAACGTGTGCTGACAGTTGCGCCAGACAAGCGGATGAAGAAATGGCCTGGCGGTGCGCGGGCTTTTGCGGTGGAAGTGGCGGGCGAAAGCGGAGCGCCCACGCAAATCGAGTTCAAAGGCAAGACCGTTCAAGTGAAACTGTGATGAAGACCAAAACCCAAAAGAACCTCGCCCCGCGTCTTGGACTGCGGTGGCAAAGCGCAGCGGCGTCACCGCTTTTGAGATGCGGAGCCACGTGCCCAAAGCGGCGTGGCGCTTCGCTTCCCGCCGCAGTCCAAGGCGCGACAGCTTTCGCCCTTCTGCTTCTGACGATCCTATCACCAGCGGCCTTCGCCGCCGAACGCGGTGGCGACACCCTCCGAGTCCTGTTCCTCGGCGATCGCGGCCATCACAAACCCGCGGATCGATTCGCGCAACTCCAGCCCGCTCTCACGCCCCGCAACATCGAGTTCACCTACACCGAGGCGATGACCAATTTGAACACGGCGTATCTCGCCCAGTTCGATTGCCTGATGATTTACGCGAATACCACGCGCATTTCGCCTGAACAGGAAAAGGCCATGCTGGATTTCGTCGCGGCGGGCGGCGGTCTCGCGCCGATTCATTGCGCAAGTTACTGCTTCCTGAACTCGTCGAACTACATCGAACTCGTCGGCGCGCAATTCCGCCGTCATGGCACGGGCACGTTCAAGGAAACCATCGTCAAGGCCGACCATCCGGTGATGACCGGGTTGTCTGCGATTGAAAGCTGGGACGAAACCTATGTTCACCATCGGCACAACACTAATCGCATCGTGCTCGCCGAGCGGCGTGACGATAGCGGCCCCGAACCTTGGACCTGGGTGCGCGAACACGGCAAGGGCCGCGTCTTTTACACCGCCTGGGGACATGATCAACGCACCTGGTCGAACGCGGGCTTTCACGCACTCCTGGAAAATGGCGTTCGCTGGGTCGCCGCGAATTCGCCCAATCAACTCAAGCGCCAGAATTGAGTTACCACGACTCCTTTCACACCAAATCATCAACTCAAACTCGAAAAGCAGTTGCCTCAAATTTCCAAATGAAAAATGTTCTAATACTCATGGTGGCGGGGATGATGTCTCTCAACGCCTTCGCGGCGGATGCCCCCGACCGACCGCTCCGTGTGCTTTACCTCGGCCCGGTCGATGCCGGCAGTGGTGGCCGCGGCGGGGGCGGCCCGCGCACGAACTACGTTTATCTGCCCGGCCAGACTTTGGCGCCCGAGGCAATCTATTTTGATCATCTCTCCATCGTCACCAATCTCACCGACGCGTACCTGAAGCACTTTGATGCGGTGGTGCAGGTAATGCCTGATGCCGAAGTCGGAACCGCCCAGCAGAAGCTGCTCAACAGTTTCAAGGCCGCGGGCAACGGGCTGCTCAAATATGCTGAGCGCCCAACAGACGCAGTTCTGCGCGAAGCCGTGCTCGGCGGTGTCAGCAAGAAAGCCAGGTCGGCTTGGGAAGCCTCCTTGGCCTCGCGTCCGCCGTTGCAGCGTCTGCCGGGCGAAGTGCCGAATTATGAGCGCCGACCGGAGCCGGTCAAATACCAGGCGCCACTGAGTGCGAAAGACAGCATGCGCTACACGCAGGTCCCGGCGGATTTCGAATTGCAACTCTTCGCCGCCGAACCCGACATCGTGAAGCCCATCTATATGGCGTGGGACGAGCGCGGGCGCGCCTGGGTGGTTGAGGCGCGCGATTATCCCCACGGCCTCGTCAACGACGGAGAACCAGGCGAGTCCTACATCAAGATTTGCGAGGACACCGACGGCGACGGCAAGGCCGACAAGTTCACCCTCTTCGCCGAGAAATTGAATCTCGCGACCGCGCTCGTGTTCGTCAACGGAGGCATTATCGTGTCGCAAGCGCGCCACATGCTCTTCCTGAAAGACACCAACGGCGACGACAAAGCCGACGTCCGCGAGGTTCTCCTTCCGGGCTGGGGCATCGGCGACACCCACGCGATGCAGAGCAATCTCGGCCGCGGTTTTGACAACTGGCTCTACGGCGCCGTTGGCTACTCCAATTTCCGTGGCGAAGTCGGCGGCAAGGAACTTCAGTTTGGCCAGGGCATTTTTCGTTTCAAAGCGGATGGGTCCGCCTTGGAATTCCTTCACCAGTTTAACAACAACACCTGGGGCTTTGGCCTGAATGCCTTCGGCGATGTGTTTGGCTCGACGGCCAACAACAACCCGTCGTTCTACGGCTATCTGCCGGCCAACATATTGAACCCGACCCAACCCAACGCAGGCCGCAGAGGTTTTCGGGACGGTCCTCCCGGTGCTGGTTCGGATGGAACCAATGCGCAAGTTCGCCGCATCTCATCCGCGCGCGCGATGGCGCCGGGTATGCGCATGCATCCCAACACGCCGAACGTCCGCATGGTGGATCAATTCGGCGGCTACACGGCTGCAGCAGGCCACGCCTTCATGGTCAGCGATGCGCTGCCGGCGCGCCTGCGAGGCAAGGCGTTGGTGACTGAGCCGACGGCCAAGCTCATCGGCATCATGGATATTCAGCGCGATGGCGGTGGCTACAAGGCCAGCGATGGCTTCAACCTTCTCGCCAGCAGCGACGAATGGATGTCGCCAATCTTTGCCGATGTCGGTCCCGACGGCGCCATCTGGCTCATTGATTTTTATAGCTTCATCATCCAGCACAACCCGACGCCAAGCGTCCAGTCAGCGGGCATCCAAGCCACGACCGGCCGCGGCGGGGCCTACAAGACCGAGAACGACCTGCGAGACAAAACTCACGGTCGCATTTACCGGGTCGTCTGGAAGGATGGTCCGCGGAGCGCGATCAAATCCCTCGCCAAGGCGAAGTCTCCAGAACTTGTCGCGGCACTCGACAGCGGAAACCAGCACTGGAGCCTGACCGCCCAGCGTCTGATCGTGGACAACAAGATGACGGATGCCGCCCCGGCGCTGAGGAAGCGCGTGAGGTCCGGCACCGGTGGCAAAGGCGCCATTCATGCCCTCTGGTCGCTCGCCGGAATCGGCGCGCTCGACAAAGACACGCATCAAAAGGCTTTGTTGGACAAAGATCCCGCGCTCCGCCGCAACGCCATTCGGGCTCTGCCTGCCGATGAGGCCGGACGTCAGTTGTTTTTCAGCAGCCCGGTGATTCAGGATCCGGATTTGATCACGCGTCAGGTTGCCTTCGTGAAGCTCGCCGAGTTTCCGACCATCCCTGAAATCCAAACGGTCGTCGCCCAACTCCCGCGTGCCGCCGTCAATACGAACGACGCCTATTTGAACGACTCGCTCACCCTCTTGGGGCGTATCCACAAGGTCACCGGTGTGGGCGTTAGCGAGGTCAAGGTTGCGCCGGGCGACATCAAGCGGGGTGAGGAGCTGTTCTTCACCAGTCCCACGGCCGCCTGTGCCTCCTGCCATACCGTGGGCGGCAAAGGCGGCGCGGTCGGTCCCATCCTCGACGGGATTGCCGTCCGCAGCGACAAGGATTACATCCTCGAAAGTCTGATGGACCCCAACGCCAAACTCGCCAAAGGATACGAGACCTTGACGATTTCTCCCATGCCGCCCCTCGGCGTGCTGCTGAAGGAACAGGAACTTGCGGATATTCTGGCGTTTCTCCAAACACTGACCACGCCACCGAAGGATGGTGTGACGGTCCCGGTGCAAAAACCCAGCGAATACGAATAGAAATGAGGAACCTTGTGGAGATTCGTTAGGCTGTGGGCTGTAGGGCGGCGGACCGGATTCGAAAACAGAGGGCGATTGAGAAGTATCTCCCTCTCCCCTTAAAGGGGAGAGGGCCGGGGTGAGGGGTGAGAAATGCAAAACGACGAACCAATGAAAACAAGACTTCACTGCATCCTTGGGCTCCTGAATAGACCGGCAGCGGGTTTGAAACGCCTCACCCCTCACCCTCAATCCTTCTCCCCTTTGAGGGGAGAGGGAAGTCGCAATGGACGCCGCAGGAATTTTCATGTCGCGCTGGCCTTGTCGCTTGCCGTATTTGCAGCCGTTCCCATCGCTTCCGCCACCAACTCGTTCCCGGTGTCAATCAAAGTGGACGCCTCGCGTCCCGTCGGCCCGCTGCGCCCTATCTGGCGGTTCTTCGGCGGCGACGAGCCAAACTACGCCACGATGAAGGATGGCCAGAAGTTGCTCGCCGATTACGGCAAGCTCCGGCCCAAGGACGTTTATTTCCGCACCCACAATCTGCTCAACACCGGCGACGGCACGCCCGCGCTCAAGTGGGGTTCGACCGACGCCTACAAGGAAGACGCGCAGGGCAAGCCCATCTACGATTGGAAGATTCTCGATATGATGTTCGATTCATATCTCGAACGTGGCGTGCGGCCCTACGCGCAGATCGGTTTCATGCCGCAGGCGATGTCCACGCGGCCCGAGCCATATCGCCACGACTGGCGGCCCGGCCTGCCGTACGAACGCGTTTATACCGGTTGGGCCTATCCGCCGAAGGACTACGCGAAATGGGGCGAACTCGTGTATCAATGGGTGAAACACTGCGTCGAGCGTTACGGCAAGGAGGAAGTCGAGGCGTGGTATTGGGAAACGTGGAACGAGGCCAACATCGGCTACTGGCGCGGCACGCCCGAGGAATTTCACAAGCTCCACGACTACGCGATTGACGGCGTGCGCCGCGCTTTGCCCACCGCGCGTGTCGGTGGCCCGGACAGCGCCGGTGACGGCGGGCGCTGGTCGCGCAACTTCTATGAGCATTGCCTGCGCGGGACGAATTACGCCACCGGCAAAGTCGGCACGCCGCTGGACTTCGTTTCGTTCCACGCCAAAGGCGCGCCCACTTACACCAACGACCATGTCCGGATGGGGATCGCGAATCAACTGCGCACGATTGATGCGGGCTTCCGGCTCGTGGCGTCGTTTCCCGAATTGAAGAACACGCCCATCGTCATCGGCGAGTCCGATCCCGAAGGTTGCGCGGCGTGTCAGGGACCGTCGTTCAGTTACCGCAATGGCACGGTGTATTCGAGTTACACGGCCGCCAGCTTCGCGCGCAAACACGACCTCGCCGACAAGCACGGCGTAAACTTCGCCGGCGCGCTCACGTGGGCGTTCACGTTCGAGGATCAACCTTACTTCGCCGGCTTCCGGCAACTCGCCAGTTGCGGCCTGCCGCTCGCGGTGTTCAATGTCCTGCGCATGTATAGCCAGATGGACGGTCAACGCATTACGGCCGAGAGCGACGCAGCAGTGTCGCTGGACGACATCATGCGGCGCGGCGTGCGCGAGAAACCGGATGTGGGCGCTCTCGCCAGCAAAGATGGAAACAAACTCTGCGTGATGGTCTGGCATTATCACGACGACGATGTGAAAGGTGACGCCGCCGTCGTGGAACTCGCCGTGGCCGGATTGCCCGCGTCTGTCAGCGAAGCGAAGTTCACGCACTATCGCGTGGATGAACACAACAGCAACCCCTACGACGCCTGGCGGCGCATGGGTTCACCCATCGCTCCCAATCAACGCCAATACGGTCAGCTTCAAGAAGCTTCAAATCTCGCGAAGCTCGCCGACGCGCCTGCGAGCGTGCGCGTGGAGCAAGGCACTGCGACGCTCAAGTTCGAATTACCTCGGCAGGGAGTGTCGCTGGTGGTGGTGGAGTGGTAGCGACGTTATGATGCGTGGCTTATGAGTACTCTTGGCGGACACTCGCGTTTGGACGATTCAGTGACCGACTTTGTCGGTAAGCACGCCTGCGCCCGGCCTGTTTACGGCTGGGGTTGGGGAGAGGGGAACGACGAAAGGACGGACACTGTGCCAGTTGAAGTGCCGAGTCCGTTCATGTTTCGGGTTTCTGAATTCTTTGACTGGAACGGCGAAAGACGTGGCGGCATAGGTCGCATTGAGCAGGCTGGACATATTTACGAAGGTTACTGGTTACTGTTCTACACTCGTCAGGTTGGTTGCTTCGACTTCTCTTGGAGGATCGCAAACTATAATTTTCATATTGGTCGGAATCGGCCGTCGTTGTTTCCGCCAAGCAAAGATCCGAAGATGGCAGAGGCTTGGCCATTACCGTGCTTTGACTGTTGTTCTTCAATCTGGGGTTATGGACGGATTGGCGTAAGCGCGGAAGCGATTGATAACTTTGAGCGTGAGCGGTTGGCGAAATGGGACATCGAAAGGCGCGCGGGCCAAGAACCGTCACCTTAACGTCCGAACCGCCCATTGACATGCTCCGCTGGAGAATCGCCATCCTCATCAGCGCTGCTATTGCGATCAGTTATCTGGATCGTCAGACGTTGCCCGTGGCCATCGGCGAAATCCGGAAGGACATCCCCATCTCCAATCAGGTCAAAGCGTTTCTCGACTCGGCTTTTCTGCTCACTTACGGACTGATGTATGTGGGCGGCGGGCGGTTGATGGACATTCTTGGCACGCGACGCGGTTTCACGGTGATCATGATTTTCTGGTCGGTGGCTTGTGCGAGCCACGGTTTTGCCGGCGGCGTGATTGCTCTCGCGGCAAGCCGGTTGTTGTTGGGTGTGGGCGAAGGCGGCGGGTTTCCGGCGGCGACGCGCGCAGTGGCCGAATGGTTTCCCGTGAAGGAACGATCCACTGCGATGGGCATCATCAATGCCGGCACCGGCCTCGGCGGCATTCTGGCGCCGCCGTTGATCGCGTGGGTGATTACGAACATCACATGGTTCGGGCTGTCGCCGTGGCGCTGGGTGTTCTTTATCACCGGCGCGTTTGGCTTGCTGTGGACGCTCTGGTGGGTGCGGGATTATTTCCCGCCCGCCAGCCATCCGCGAATGGAACCCGCCGAGCGCGAGCATTTGCGCTCCGTGTTGGAGAAGACCGACAAGCCACCGCCCAACATTCCGATTGTTGAGTTGCTGCGCTTCCGCGAAACTTGGGGCGTGATCTGCGCCAAGTTCCTCACCGACGCGGCGTGGTACTTCTACATGTTCTGGTTGCCGAAGTATTTGCTCGACGCGCGCGGCTTCAATATCAAGGAGGTCGGTTCGGTGGCATGGGTTCCGTTTGCGGCGGCGGCGCTGGGTTGTCTGGTGGGCGGCGGATTATCGAGCTGGCTGTTGCATCGCGGTTACTCGGTGAATGCGGCACGCAAGATCGCGCTGGGCCTGAGCGCCGCCATGATGCCGTGCGTGATGCTCGTGCCGCACGTGTCTGTGCCGTGGGTGATCTTCCTGTTCAGCGTCGCGTTCTTCGGCCAGCAATCCTGGTCCACGCTCGTGATGATTTTGCCGACGGACCTTTTCCCGAAGCATGCTTTAGGCACGGTCGCGGGCTTTGTCGGATTGGGCGGCGCGCTCGGTGGTGTGGTGCTAGGTCAGCTCGCGGGGTATTTGCTCGATCACGGATTCAGCTACACGCCCGTATTGATCATCGCAGGGTCATTGCATGTCGCGGCGTTTTTCCTCATCCTCGCTACTGTGCGTTCGATGAATCCACTGCCACTCAAACCGCAATACCTCGTCGTCGCTTGAAATGAAAATCACTGAAATCCGCACGCGCGTCGTGCAATGGAAGGGCAAGACGGTTCCGTTGCCGCCGCATTTTTGCACCAACCCGATGGACGTCATCTCGCCGATGCTGACGCGCGCGACGATGGGCACGTTCACGTTCCACGGCTGGCTCATTTGCGAAATCTTCACTGACAACGGCCTTGTCGGCATCGGCAACGCCGCGCTCTCGCCCCTCGTGACGAAGCAGTTGATTGATCTCCATCTCAAACCGTTGCTCATCGGTGCGGACCCTTGGGACACGGAGTTTCTTTGGCAGCACATGTATCGCAAGACGATGGCGTTTGGCCGCAAAGGCGTCGCGATGGTGGCGATCAGCGCGGTGGACATTGCGCTGTGGGATTTGCTCGGAAAATCCGCCAAGCAACCGGTGTATCGCCTGCTTGGCGGGCGAACGAAGCCGCGCATTCCGGTTTACGCGAGCCGGCTTTACAGCACGCCGCTCAAGGAGCTCGCGTCTGAGGCGAGGAAATATCAGGAGCAAGGTTACAAGGCGATGAAGCTGCGTTTCGGCTGGGGGCCGGTGGACGGCGCGGCAGGCATGCAGAAGAATGTGGCGCTCGTGCGCACCGTGCGCGAAACCGTCGGCGACGGCGTGGATATCATGGCTGATGCCTATATGGGTTGGAATCTCGATTACGCCAAGCGCATGTTGCCGCTGCTCGAACCATTCAACCTCCGCTGGCTCGAAGAACCGGTCATCCCTGATGACACCCACGGCTATGCGGAGTTGAAACGCTTCGGTCGCATCCCGATTGCCGGCGGCGAGCACGAGTACACTTTGTTCGGCTTCCGCGAATTGATCGAAGCGCGCGCGGTGGATTACATCCAGTTCGACACGAACCGCGTCGGCGGACTCACGCAGGCGCGCAAGATTGCCGCATTGGCCGAGGCGCATCAGATTCCGGTGATTCCGCATGCCGGGCAGATGCACAATTATCACGTCGTCATGGCCAGCCTGAATTCGCCGATGGCCGAGTTCTTCCCGCCGGTGGACGTGGAAGTCGGCAACGAACTGTTCTGGTACATCTTCAAAGGCGAGCCGATGCCGAAGGACGGTTTCATTGATCTGGATGAAAACACGCCCGGACTCGGATTGACTGTGGATGAACAGGCTTTGAAGAAATTCCACGTCTCGGAATGATACGACTCGTCCAGATCCGAAGTGACAAAATGCGGCGTGTTGCGCTTGTGGAGGAACCGCGGCTGCGGTTGCTGACAAACGTCGTTTCGATCTACGAACTTGCCAATACCGCCCTTGCCGCCGGCGTTTCGCTATCAGCGCTGATCAAAGAACAAGCGACCAGCGAGCAGCTTGACTACGACGCCATCTATCGAGGACAACTCGAATGGCGTCTCCTGACACCGGTGGACCATCCCGATGAACCAACACGGTGCCTGGTGTCCGGGAC
>Ga0315910_10002005_pt1 | contig 18284 bp, 19 predicted proteins | sample EdamamesoilMG_FD_204470 | JGI IMG/M metagenome (GOLD analysis project Ga0315910, IMG submission 204470) | Garden soil microbial communities collected in Santa Monica, California, United States - Edamame soil | ecosystem: Environmental > Terrestrial > Soil > Garden | place: USA: California...
GGAAGGACTGCTACTGGCGCTGCGCAATCTATTGCAGAATGCCGTCAAATTTTCCCGACAAGCAACGCCGCCAATCGTCTCCGTCGATGCAGAAAGAATGGAAAGTGACGTGCGTATTGCGATACGCGACAATGGCGTCGGCTTCGACATGCTGCATCATGAGAAAATCTTTGAGATGTTCCAGCGCTTGCATCGCGCAGAGGACATTCCCGGCACCGGCATTGGACTGGCTATCGTACGCAAAGCCGTCGAACGCATGGGCGGGCGCGTGTGGGCCAATTCGACACCGGGTGCCGGCGCTACATTCTATTTGCAGCTGCCGGCAGCCGACAATTCCGTCCCTAGCATTTGACGGTCTTGCGCTTTTTACCAAGCGAACCGTGCGCCTTTATTTTCTTAATGTATTCGACGGCGTCCGGCACTTTACATGCGGTGTTACCCACATCCACGGTCACCTCGCCGATCTTCTTACCTGTCGTCATGGCATCCGCGGTTAAAGGCTTGACGTAGGAACCCAGCGAGATTACGAAGTTGTTCATCGCCGACCGCACACGGTTGGGTTGATCGTGAATACTTCTTTCGACCTGCTTCAGTAGCTCTTTCAGCTGCGCAACATTCAGGTCCGTATCGTCGATGAGCGCGACCACACAACTCAACGTTGCCCAACCCGCGGCCGCAACATGTTCCTTCTTCGACTCAACCCACTTCAGCGCCATCTCCCAGCCATATTCACCCTCTGCGGCGACCCAAGCAACTGTGCACTCACCGATACCGGCGCAGTACGCCTGGTCGACCCAACGCTGTAAATCTTTTTTGGTCATCTTGGCGTCGTCGGCGATTAAACCGGCAAGATACATGGCGTCATAGTTACCGGTGTCGAATAGATCCAGTGCAAGTTGGTAATCCTTCTTGATGCGCTTGCGGATTTTCTGCAGCTCGCTGATTTTCACGCCAAAGATAGGATCGCGCGCGCCGTGGTTACGCATGATCCGGGCATAGCTCTCACTGCCCAGCGGTTCGAGTTCTTTTAGGATGGATTGCGCGGTTATCGTCACAAAATTCACGTCACCTAATTGAATCTGTTTGACCGAGCTCCAGCTCCCTCTCCCGTCGCGGGGGAGGGAATATAAGAATGTTACGCATATATTCGCATGCAATCGAAAGTATCAGCTACTTCGCCAACGGCCAATATACTTCCGTGCGCCAATCTTTCGGATCGGGATGCTCCCCGGGATCGGTGACGTATTGCTCCCACGGCGCGCCGGCTACTTTATATCCGTTTGCTTCGATCCAGCGCTCGATTGCTGCATTCGTATCGGGGAGGTTTTCGTACGGGCCCGCATGAATTCCTAATGCAACAGGCCCACCAGGCAATGTATCCGCTTGCATCTCGCCTTCACTCTTGGTGGGTGACGACAACGGCATGGCGGGCTCGATCGTCCAAAGCCCCATGCCCGTACTGGCATAGCGGCACAAAGGCCATCCGGCAATCGGCAACCCGGCCTTTGCTCCGTACGTGAACAGCTTTCCAAAACATTCTCCAAGCGCTTCCTTCATTTCACTGGGTGCAATGCGGCGACGAATATAGAGAATGTGCTGCGGTTGAATCTCTTTGCGATCGATGCTGAGCGTAGGCATGACGGTGATATCTCTAGGTCGATGTGATTTGTAAATCGGCTGGTGAAAGAATCGAATGCAAGGCCCGATTGCCTTTGTTAACGCCAGGTGCCTTTGGCGTTCGCGCTTCGACGTACTAGCAACCATGCGAGCACGGTATTGAACGGGCGATACGCCGAAGTGACGGCGAAAAGCGCGGGTAAATACTTCGTGGCTTGCAAAACCGCCGGTCAACGCGACGGTGAGCACTGCCTCGTCGCCTGCTACCAATCGAGCTGCCGCTCGCTCCAACTGCAATCGCAATGTGAACTGCTTAAGCGTTTCGCGCGCCGTGCGATGAAACTCGCGATGCAGTCTGCATGGGGACATTCCCGCGCGGCGCGCTACCGATTTGAGCGATACGCCGCGGTCGAGCACGCGCGTAATATCGTTGAGCAGCAGCAGGAACTTGCTATCGAAAGTCATATTTTTTGGATAGTAAATCGGCTTCGGGCAAGCCGTTTGATCTTTCTTGCACACAGGAAATTTATCATTGGCTGCGTTGCGGCGGTGCTATATATACAAAGCTCATCCAAATCCTGCGAGGCATAATCCTTATGTCGCCCAATCCAATTTTGTTTTCGCTAGTACTTGCGGCTTCCCTTGCTTCGACTGGCGCCTGCGCCCAAGAGAACACTACCCGACCCACGTCGAATGCCGCCATGCGGGAGATGATGCAGCGCATGATGCCGGGCGACGGACATAAAATTTTCGCGCGCATGGCGGGTAAATGGACCAGTACGATGAAGATATGGAGTTCTGCCACTCCATCTGCGTCGCCGATGGAATCGACCGGTCGATCGGAGAGCAGACTGATCCTGGGCGGTCGATTCGTGCAGGAAGAGGCCAGCGGAACCGTCATGCGCATGCCGATGCAGCGTATGAGTATTCTCGGCTACGACAATTTCACCAAAGTTTACACGCTGATCTTCTACTCCAGCCTGGAAACGGCAACCAACATGGCCGTCGGAACACTCGACGCCGATGGCAATACACTCACACTACGCGGCGAATTCACCGAGCCGCAAGGCAAGTACCCTTTCAAGAATGTAATTCGCATGGAAAGCGACGACATCCATGTCTTTCAATCGTACAAAGTGCTGCCGGATGGAACGGAGTTGAAACTCGTCGAGCAAATCAGCACTCGCGTCAAATAGCGCGGCTGGGGGGGGTTCCTATCGCTGCGGGGTAACGACCGCCGGCGTCACCGGCGGCCAAGCACCCAGATCCAGCGAAGGAATGTTGCGAGTGTCCAGGCTCGAAACTCGTTGTTGCAAGGTCTTCTCACGATCCTCGCTCAATGGATGCGTGGAGATAAAGCTCACAGGCGCATCGGCTGCTTGTTCGCTCATCGTCTTGAAAAAGTCGGGCAAGCCGCGCGGGTTGATTCCCGCCTGAACGAGCGCATCGAAGCCGCGTTGATCGGCTTCGTTTTCGTCGTCGCGCGAAAACTTCAAACTACCCAACTCCAGCGCTGCTTGACCGATCAAGGTGCCGCCCATATTGCCGGTGGCGAAAGCCCACACGCCGCGTAGCCCCATCTCCTTGATCATGCCGCGAATCGAATGGCGCAATTCGACATGCTGTACTTCGTGCGCGAGCACACCCGACAGCTCTTCGGGACTTTTGGTTGCTGCAATCAAGCCAGTGTGCACGACAATCACTCCTCCCGGCATGGCGAAAGCATTTAGTGTTTTATCTTCGGCGACGTGAAATTCGTAAGTGTATTTGGAGCCTTTCACTAATCGCGCACCGATTGTCTGCACTGCTGCGTAGGCAGGACCGCTGTCTTGCAATTTGAGATTGCCGCGCATGCCGGCAAAGGCTTGTCGCCCCCACTCCATTTCTTGTTCGATCGGAATACTGTCGGCGATCCATCCGGCAATGCGGTTGGCGCTAAGCAATAGCAAAACCAGCAATATCAGCGGCAACGCAACAAAGAAGCCGACGACGGACCAACCTACTGTTCGGCCCACGGTGTTGCGTCGTTGTTTGCCGAGCAAAGTGCTTGCTTGCCGAGTTGCGGCCAGTACGGGTGTCGCCAACAATCGACGCGCGGTATCCGCATCCAGCACATGCGCGGCCCACGACTCACCTGCATCAGTCCACGCAAACTCTAATCCGAGTTTGCCGAAGCCGACCTCGCGGAGCGTAACGTCTTTAAGCGCAGCGCGCTGCGAATGCACATCGGCACTCACCTCAACGCCGAGCGAAGACAACGTCAATGTACCGCGCACACCACCGGGTGGCAGACCGGGACCAAATACAAGCGCTGCAACGTCCTCGCGCATAAACAGTATTTAGGGCGGACTAACTGTTGTCGCCATCGAGCAAGCCACCTAATCCGCCTAGAAGCGAACCTTCGCCTACGGAACGGCCGCCTGCGGCGGGCGCGGCCCGCACGATACGATTAGCCAATCGCGACAACGGCAGCGATTGCACCCACACTCGACCCGGTCCACGCAAGGTCGCGAAGAACAAGCCCTCGCCGCCGAACAACGCCGTCTTCACCTTGCCGACGTACTGAATTTCAAAATCGACACTGGGTTGGAACCCGACCACGCAACCGGTATCGACGCGAATAGTTTCGCCGGGTTTGAGGTCCCGTATCGCAAGCGTGCCGCCTGCGTGTACGAACACCATCCCCTCGCCTTCCAGCTTTTGCATGATGAAGCCTTCGCCGCCGAATAGGCCGACGCCCATTTTTTGATTGATGGCGATGCCCAGCGATACGCCGCGTGCGGCGCACAGGAAACTGTCTTTTTGACAAATCAACGTGCCGCCGATTTCGGACAACTGTATCGGCACAATGTGGCCGGGATAAGGAGCCGAGAACGCCACACGGCGCTTCACGTTCGATTCGTTGTGATAGACGGTGGTAAACAACGACTCACCGGTTAGCAAGCGTTTGCCTGCGCCCATCAACTTGCCCATCAGTCCACTTTGTTTGGATTGCGAAGACGCGTCGCCGAACACGGTGTCCATTTCGATGCCGTCTTGCATCATCATCATCGCGCCCGCTTCGCCGATTGCCGCTTCGCCGGGATCGAGTTCGACTTCGACGTATTGAATGTCATCGCCAAAAATTTCGTAGTCGATCACATCCATCGCCATGTCGCATCTCCGCAGAAAAAAGAAGAAGCGCGGATTATAGCGACGCGACAGGGCAACGCAGTGACATACCGGCGAACGCCGAGATTTCTCCGGCAATCGCCCGTTTTCGGGCCTAGCGAGGCATTGCCGCCGGTGCAGGCTTGCTCATTAGTCGCGCGGCATCGGCACCGGGCTTGGGCGTGAATTTCTGCGAGCGGCCCAGGATATTGTCTGCGCCATACCAATTGCCGTGCACGTCGATGCCGAACTCGTGCAGCTCCTCGAACTGCCCCGGAGCACGGCCATCGGCATCCCACGAATACAGACGATTGCCGTTGACGTCGAACTTCACCAAGCGCACCGGTTGATTATCGGCCACCCACACTTCTTGATTGGCGGTGATTACGATGTGATTCGGAAAATTTAGATTAGGCCACGTGGCCAGATGCTTACCATCCTGAGTAAACACTTGAATTCGATCGTTACTGCGATCTGCCACATAGACGCGATTATCCTTGTCGACAGCCACCGCATGCACGACGTCGAACTGGCCTGGGCCGCTGCCTTTAGTACCCCATTCCATTAGGTAATTGCCCTGTTTGTCGAACTTGACCACGCGCGAGTTGGTAATGCCGTCCGCAACCAAAATACTGCCGTCCGACAACCAAGCTACATCTTGCGGCCGACCGAAATGCGTTTTGTCGTTGCCGGCTTCGTTCCACGTGCCCAGCGAGAACAGCAGCTTCTTGCCGTCGTTGGAGAACACATGCACTTGCTGTCGTGGATCGTTCACCACCCATACGCGGCGCTCAGGATCGTTTGGATCTATCGCAATTTTGTGCGGCCCCGCAGTGTCCGCAAAAAGATAATCCCACTGCGTCCAAGATTCGAGCAACTTGCCTTGGCCATTCACGATAAAAATCACATTGCGCATAGCACGCTTCTTATCGACCGGTTGAAGGGCGCTCAGGCCCGCAACCGAGCCGTAGAAATTTGTAAACCCAGGCGGCTTCGGATCCGGCACATGCAACTCACCGCGCTGCAGAATGAATATGCGCTCCGGGGAGTCGACGAACAGACCTGGGTGCGAGCCCCATACGAAACCGCTCTCCGCAAACGGTTGGAGCCAGGGTTGCACAACGTCGTAGGGATCCGGCCCATGATTGGGGCCTGGCGGATGCACGGGCTGCGGCGTTGCTTGCTGTGCGGACGCAAAGCAACTCGCAAGAAGAGCGATGCCACACAGGGCTCGCAGAGCCGATGCACTCATAGCGCTTTCCATTCTCGACAATATAGCCGCGAGGTAGTACTTAACCATTGTGCTCGACCTTGTACCTGGGAAGCTACAAGACAGCCCATAAGAAAAGTTATCGTCGCGCCAACCGCTGTGATTTTGTCGAGCGCAGCGTGATTGCGGCAACGGCTTGCGGTTGGTAGCGGTTTTGCTGTCGGCCCTCTCCGACGATGCCCGATCTCCGGCGCCGACGCATGACTCCGTCCCTTGCGCATATGACGATTTTTGTCCCGCGCGCATGCTGAGCGCCGGATTTAACGAATTGGAGTGCCGACAATGACAGACTCAAAAGTACACGATATCAAGGTGCTTAACGAACTGATCATGACGACGCTGGACAGCGCCGAGGGCTATAGCGAGGCGGCAAAGGACGCGGAAAACCCGACGTTCAAAAGCTTATTTGCGCAGTGGGCACAGGAGCGCGACCAAGTGGTTCGCGAACTGCAAGGTCAAGTTCGTTCGCTCGGCGGACAACCGGAAACGGCAGGATCGCTACTCGGTTCGGCGCATCGGGTGTTCTTGAATATCCGCGACAGCTTGAGCAAAGGCGACAAGGGCGTTATCGCGGAAGTGGAGCGCGGCGAGGATTACATCAAGGCAAAGTACGAGGAAGCATTGGACGACGACGAGTTATCCGTGCAGGTGCGCCCCGCCTTGGATCGCGCCTACGATTCGGTGATTCAAGGTCACGATCAGGCACGCGACTTGAAGCGTCGCCTGCAGTTATCGTAAGAGCCGATCGTGAAGCCGCCGCTGAAGAGCATGCAACCTGAACCGGCTGGCAGGGCGCGCGTTACTCGGCGCCCTGCCAGCGGTGCAATTGCGCCAACTCGATTGCGGCTCGCCGACGTAAGTGCCACCGGCGCTCGTCTTGCTCGCGCTGACGGCGAATGTCGGGCCAGCGCTCTAAATAAGCCGCGAGTACTTTTGCATCGCCGGGATAGCGCGATATCGATTCCGGATTAGCGGCGCGGAATGCTACCGCGCCGTTGTAACCGCCGAATCCCTGCGTGGCGCACAACGCACCGCCGTCGTTATTGCCCGTCACAGGATTGGCTTGCAATACAAACTGTTCGGCCGCCGGACCCAACTCCGGATCTTGTAGACGTAGCGTAGGCACACCGACCGCGCGTTTACCGAGCAAGTACTCGATCGCTTGCGCTGCCGCCTTCAAACCAGTCTCCCCCATCGAATGGCCGTCGCCTACTGCCTTGGGCGTGCCCACTTTCATTTGCGGCAGTGAGCCGGAAATTTTTTGACGATCCGCCGCAGATTTGCGAGCCGACGCAGCGGTAGTCAGATCTGTTTTGGAATTGGTTCGCGTGCCGGTGGCATGCGCAACAAGGTATTCGAAATCTTTTACGCCGTAGCCGTGGCCTTGATGCGCCATGTCGAGCGCTTGCACCAGCGAGTTCTCGCCGCCGAAGCCGACGCCCGCAAAATGCGCCTTGCCGCCCGCTTCACCACTTTGACCCCAGCCCGCGATAATCGATGTGATGTCGAGAAAATTCTTCAGTGCAAAGTCGAGCGTCGTTACCAAGACGCCCGAACCCGCGTGACCAACCACAGTGCCGTTGGCGTCGACGTCAAACGGGGCGAGGCAGTCCGCGATCGAACGCTGGCGATGCACATCGCGCGTTGCGTTGAGCGTTGCCAGCTTGCCTTGCGTCATTAGCGCACCGGAGCCGAACGCATCCAGCAAACCATAGCTTGGCTGCAGTGCTGCGTCTGCTGCGGTCCATAGGACAATTTGCGGACGACGAAAACCGGGATAGTCGAACAATAACTGCGGCGCAATCTCCGAAAACACCACCGAACTGGAAGCGCAGGCGCCGACGGCCACCAAAGGTGCCTGCGGCACCCGCTTATAGCCCAGTTCGCTGGAATTAAGGGAGTCCAGATAGTTGGGCACTTTAAGCGCGCGGCTAATGCTGTACGCGGGAGCCAACATCGTTGAGATCAGCGCCGCGCCGTGGGACGAAATTGTGCCCGCCAAGCGCATCGCAAATTTATCGCGCACGCGATCCGCCGCGGGAATGTTGTGCGCCGGCGAGGTCCAATGCTCGTAGGATTCGAAGCCGCTGAAAGCGCTGGCCGCCGCGACACGAAAGTCGAACGGATTGGGAAGGATTTCATGCAATGGCTTGGGCAACGACGCAAGCGCACCCATGCCCGCATACACGAACAATTGCGCCTGCAGCGGCGGCGCAACGCGCGGATCGTCGTCGAACAGTCCGAACATGTCCTTGAGTTCCGAATCGCGAATATCGCGAAACGTCAGCCCGGCCAAGCGACGCAATCCTCCGTCTTCCAAATCGTGCGGCAGCACGGCAGCGATATCCGTTATCAAGTCGGGGTTGTTTGGGAACCGCTCACGTATCGAGCGAATGCCCAAATTGGCTCGCAATTGCTCCCCGTAGCGCAATTCGATTTCGGCGATAGACGCCAGCTCGCCGTTACTGGTCCAACGCGGATTGCCGTCGTCGAAATGCACTAGGCCGGCGTCGAACGCCGCATAGGCTATGAACTCCGGTGCGTGCACGACACGCGCACGATAGGTTTCGGCACTGCCCACGGCAGACATGGAACAAGGTGTACCGACGGTGACCAAAACTTTGTCGCTACTTAACATCGCACTCACTAGGTCCGACTCACTTAATCAATTGCCAATCCGTTTAGGGCGCCGCCCAGTACCGTTTGTTCGACCGATGCACCGGTCGATCAACAACGCCGGGGCTGCACGGCGCTTACTACAGCAACGATTTGCCAGCAAGGGTTTGGCTGATGGTGGAAGCAGCTTGAGTGTTGCTTTTCACGCCGCTAAATACCTGGTTTGACGAGAAAGATAGCGTCCCATCAGGCCCGAATTTGCGGTGCGAAGTGTGCCATTCGCGGCCCAAAATTGAAATGCCCGGCCGACCGTATCACGACGCAGGCAAGGTAGACTTCTTAGGCATAAGGCCTGTCTTGTTCGCATTGACCGATGCCCTCGTTATTTGGGATGCCCATGCAATCGATTCACGATCTTCGCTCGCCTCCGAAAATAGAGGGCTGCATCGAGACCATCATCGTCCGCAGCGAGTCCCGGTCGCCGGCTCGAGCGATCGACGCCACCGAAGCCATCGCCGGCGTCGGACTTGCCGACGATCGTCTCGGTAAACAGGGTGAGGCGGATTTGTCGACTCGGCAAGTGACAGTCATTCAAGCCGAACATATCCCGGTAATCGCCCAGCTGGCGAGAGTAACGCGCGTCGATCCCACTCTGTTGCGTCGCAACCTCGTGATCTCCGGTATCAATTTACTTGCATTGAAGAACGCCAAGCTCCAGGTAGGCACGGCAGTGATCGAATTGGTTGGCCCCTGCCATCCTTGTTCGCGCATGGAGGAAGTTATCGGCAAAGGCGGCTATGCCGCGATGCGCGGTCATGGCGGCATGACGGCCCGAATACTAAAAAGCGGTACGATCCGGATCGGCGACGCCGTGCGAGTGACAAAAGACTGATGTGCGGCAGATACGTAAGCCCAAACGGAGCGGCAATCGAACGCGAGTATCGCGTGGACCGACACAACAGCACGTCACGCATTCAAGAATGGTTAGCTGGCGACGGCAGAAATTACAATGTCGCTCCAAGTCAATACACGCCTGTCGTGCGCGTGGTCCGTGCGGCGCAGGGTATGCGCGAATCGCTCGAAATGCGCTGGGGATTGGTGCCCCACTGGACGAACGGTGAACCGCCGAAATTTTCCACTATCAACGCCACTGTCGAAAAGGTCGAAAGCGCGCCAACGTGGCGGGGGCCGTGGCGGCGCGGACAGCGTTGCATCATGCCATGCGTGGGCTTTTATGAGTGGCAGGTGAATCCCGACGGCAGCAAGACCCCCTACTTCATAGAACCCAGCGAACCCGACTCGACATTTGCCTTCGCAGGACTTTGGGACGAATCGGTTAATGCCGCCGGTGAAACTATTTTGTCCTGCGCAGTGATCACTCTGCCTGCAAATGAATTGATGACTGAGGTACACAACGTCAAACAGCGAATGCCGGCGATACTCGATAAAGCCGACATCGATATCTGGCTCACGGGAACGCCACAACAAGCCAAAACGGTGCTCAAACAGTATCCGTCCGAACTAATGCACGCATATGCGGTGAGCACGAAGGTGAATTCACCGAAGAACAATGGGCCGGAATTGATTCAGCCCGTGGCGGTACGGTAAGTCCGTCTCGGCTATAGTTGCATAGAAAGCATTCCGGCCGATCGCGGCCCTTGCGATTGCAGTTCACGCTGGTAACCGGGAAGCTTCACGTGCTTGGGCCTAAAGGTGTTACGTATTGCAGCATTCCCTCGCAGATTTCATTGCACAGCATGTGCTGATCGTGCTGGCCGGCATCATTATTCTGTCGTTGGTATTAGCCGCGATCTTTTGGCGCCTGGTCGAGCGCCATGCTTCGCATAGCTGGTTGCTGGCGATTAGAGCCTGGACCGCGTTCCGTGCGACGGCGCTCGCCGCACGCATTCGAAAGCTTCCCATCCTAGGGCAAGTACTGTCTGGAACCGTGACGGCATTTCGGTACCTCGGTGCTGTCGCTGTGCTTGGATTCTTAATCGCAATAGGCGCCACTATCGCATTCGTCGAGCTGGCGGATGAGATCGGCGCCGAGGAGTCGATCGCAGCCTTCGATGCGGCGTTGGCCGCGGCATTGCGCGAGCATGCTTCGCACGACATGTTGCAAGCATTCGCCTTTGTTACGCACCTAGGCGATCAAAACGTCCTGATCGTTCTGAGTGTCTGCACCTTCGTTTATCTACTGCATCGCAGCCGCTGGCTTCTTTCCGCGGCATGGCTGATCGCGACCGCCAGCGGCGCTCTGCTGAATGTCCTTCTGAAGCAAATTTTCGAACGTAGCCGGCCGATTCATGATCATGGCTTGTTGACGGAAACAAGTTGGAGCTTTCCCAGCGGCCACGCATCGGGATCAACGCTGATATACGGACTGCTAGCTTATCTGCTGGTGCGTCACGCCAAAGCAGCGTTCCATATACCGATTGCGCTCGTCAGCATCACGCTGATTATTTTCGTCGGCTCAAGCCGCGTGATTTTGCAAGTTCATTATCTAAGCGATGTACTCGCCGGCTACATCTCCGCGGCAGCCTGGGTGGCTATCTGTATCGCCGCGCTGGAAGCAATTCGCTGGGGCGAGCGCTCACGCGCCTCGCTTACGCTCGCGTCAGCTCCAGCGGATAAGCAACCTTGAGAGCGAAAGCGGAAATGGCTGCGTTGTAGTCCCAGCGCTCCACAACGCAGCCCGGAACGGAAGCTCTCACAACATTTACTGAGTTGGGTACGTTGTCACGAACGCGATAGGACACTGCGGTTCCCGCTTGAACCGACCAGGCCGAACGCGGCAAGTTGTCGAAACGATCGGCCAGCGGCCGTACGTGGGGTAGATGAATATGGCCGCCCATAATAATGTCGACGCCAGCCTCGATCCATGCTCTTACCGCCGCCTCGCGACCATGAAGCAAATTCCGAATATCGTGCCGATCTATTACGTGCACAGGTTGGTGCGTAACGACGATGCGCAATTGATTCTTAGCCGCGCCGCGCAGCCGTTCAGCGACGGCGGCGATTTGTTGCTTGGACACTTCGCCATCCTTGTGGCGGGACGGGCGCGTTGTGTTTACGCAAATGATTAATGCAGTATCGTCTTCATAACTCGGCTCAAGATCCGAACCGAATTCTCGCGAGTAGTTCGCGTACGGATACAGGCAGCGCGCAAGCAAGTTAAACAGCGGAATATCGTGGTTGCCGGGAAGGGTCAAGACATGCGCAGCACCCAGCTGGCTTATGAACGCGCGCGCCAAGGAAAATTGTGTTCGCCGCGCACGCTGGGTGATGTCGCCGGACACCACAACAACATCCGGCGCAATCGAACGGCAGAGTGACACAAGCGCACGCTGAACGAATAATTGCTCGGTACCGAAGTGGGGGTCGGAAATTTGCAGCAGCGTGCGCATTATTTCGGAGCTTCCGGCTTCATCGGCGCCATAAGCATGAGCGCCTGAGGGTCGACGCGAAAATGGAGCTCGGGCTTCATCCAGCAAATTTCGCCATCCGTAGCCACTTTCAGTTGACGATGATTGCTTCTGTTTGCGCGCCGCACGTGCATCGACGCGAACGCAAAATCGCGAACGTTCTCGGCGTCGTGAAGTTTGCCCATCGCGCCGCGTAGCGCCAAACCCAGCATCGCGACGGCGCTAACCGGTTTGACGATGACGGCCGCCAGTTGCCGGTGCCGCACGTCGTCTGCCTCGGGCAAACCGACCTGCTCCAGCTGCAATGCGTTGTTGCCCACAAACAAGGTTGGCGTTCGCACCCACTCGCGTTCGCCGTCGTGCTGGATCTCCAGTTCAAGCCGGCTTCTGTATTGAGTCATCGTCACCAGTCCCGACACGAATGCAATCGATCGCTTGCGTCCGTACTGCTGCTTGAAGGCTTCGCGGTCCTCCAACAATTTTGGATACAGGCCCAAACTGGCGTTGACCAGAAAGATGCGATCATTCACTCGACCGACTTGAATCGGCTTGATATGGGCGCGGAGCAACGCCTTCGCGGCCTCGATACTGTCAAGAGGAATGCCGTGAGTGCGGCACGTGTAGTTGAATGTGCCTTGCGGCAGCAAACCGAAAGGCCGACGCGTCGGCAACACCAATTCGGCGGCAGCATTAATAGTGCCGTCGCCGCCGGCCACCACGATTGCGCCGTCAAATTTTTCGGCATGGTCGATCGCCTTTTGAACGCTGGCAGAAATATTGTCAGGTCGATCCACAAAGAAAAACTCGTGCTGTCGCCCGGCGTCGCGCAGCACAGCAGCAATACCCGCTTGGATTTGCTGCTTATCGCCTGTGCCGGAGGCGCCGTTGAACACAATAAAGAGAGGCGCCTCGCTCGACAGGACGGAATTGGCGTGCGGTAGAGCTGAGCGTTCGACTTCCAATCGTGACATTGCGATCGTGCACCGAATTAAAGGAGAGTCATTCGAGCATGCAACCCGCCGTCCAACAAGTCAGACAAGGACGCATTCTCGCGATTAAGTGCCGCACCATCGTGCGACGCCTATCGAACGTTGATCGCGCCTTCGATGAAGCGGAATTGGCCGGCTACAGTGTTCGACGGGATATTTTGCATGGCGTTTATCGTTGCCCCCTTTGCGTCAGCAAATGCAAACCTGTCGTAAAGGTGTTTGTTCCGTGTACGCTAGCGTGCCGTTAGGGGGCGTAAAACATTGAGCGAAAAAACTACGGGCTTGGCATCGAGCGAATGGCGTGCACACTGGCCCATGGCTATAGCCGCGCTATTCGGAATGTCATTCGCTACCGCGTCGGTGGCTTCGATGGGCTTGTTCATGGAACCGCTGAGCCGCGAGTTCGGTTGGAGCCGGGCGCAGATTTCGATGGGACTATCCATCGTTGCCTTTTTTGCAGTGCCTCTATCGCCGGTGGCCGGAGCACTGATCGACAAGTGGGGTTCGCGACGCCTGGCGATTCCCGGCGTGATTCTCACAACGTTGGTATTCGCCTCATTCAGTCTCGCAAATGGATCGATCCGACAATGGATCGGCCTATGGGTGTGCTACGCAATGGTGGCGATCGCAATCAAAACCACCGTTTGGACGGCGGCCGTGTCCAGCGTCTTTGAGCGTAGCCGCGGTTTGGCGCTGGCCGTCGTACTGAGCGGAGCGGCGCTCTCGTCGACCGTGGCGCCTTTGACTGCGCAATGGCTCATCGACGGTTATGGGTGGCGAAATGCGTATTTGTGGATGGGGCTCGGCTGGGGTGGATTCGTTCTCGTGCTGGTAGTGTTGTTTTTCTTCGATGCACGCGACCACGAGAGGCAAGCCACAGCGACGCAAGTCAAAACGCCCGTTGTGCTCTCAGGTTTGACGTTAGCCGAAGCGTTCCACAGCTCCGCGCTGTTACGCATAGCCGCGGCACTCTTTATTACGACCTTTCTCGGCGTCGCGGTCAGCGTACATAAAGTGCCCATCCTCACCGGAATCGGCATATCGCGCGAGCAAGCAGCACAGATTGCTGCGCTAGCCGGCGTTGCCGGCCTAACCGGTAAACTATTCACCGGTTGGTTGATGGACCGTTATCACACCGCATGGATCGGCGGCATTAGCGTGTCGCTGCCAGCCATTGCGTGCATCATTCTGATGGACGCTATTCGCACACCCGCATTGGTGGTGGTTGCGATGATTATCTTCGGTTTCTTTTCCGGCGCGTATTTGCAGGTTTGTACCTTGTTGACCACAAGATACGGTGGCCTGCGTCACTTCGGCAAAATCTTCGGCATCATGGCCGCACTGATGGCGCTGGCAACTGCTACGGGCCCCGTGGTAGCGGGTGCTGTATACGATCACTTCGGCAACTACACCGCCTTTCTGCTCGGCGGCATCCCGATTGCAATTGTTAGCGGATGGCTGATCGGAGGACTGGGGCCGTATCCAATATGGCCTTCTGCAATTGCGTCTACCGAGCGTCAAGCCTAAGTTGCTTACGGCCGCCGCACTTCTTCGCGTTCCGACAACACTAATGCAGCGAGGCGCGCCAATGCTTCACCGCAGCTAATCTCGATTTTGAGATTTAGCTCGTTGTCCGCACGCGTGCGACCGATGTTGATCACGGCGACTGGAATACCCAGCGCGCGAGCTTCGCGCACGAAGCGATGCCCAGACATCACCATCAGCGATGAACCCGCCACCAGCAGCAAGTCTGCGTTACGCACGGCTTCATAAGCATTGGCAACAACATGCTGCGGCACGTTCTCGCCGAAAAACACCACGGCTGGTTTCAATGGCCCGGCACACTGTTCGCAATCCGGCAGTATGAAGCTTGCAAACTCGGCGTGCTCCAACAATGCATCGCCGTCCGGCGCCATCTCGGCTTGTAACGTTGTCCAATCCGGATTGAGTTTGGCCAGTTGTTCTTGTATTTGTTCGCGCGATGCACCGCGTTTGCAGCCCAGACACTCCACTAAATCGATACGGCCGTGAAGATCAATCACGTTGCGGCTACCGGCGCGCTGATGCAGCCCATCGACGTTTTGTGTGATGACGGCACGCACTACGCCGGCCTGCTCGAACCTGGCTAGCGCTTGATGCGCGCGATTTGGCTGGACACCGCTGAACTGACGCCAGCCGATCAACGCGCGTGCCCAATAACGCTGCCGAGCGGCGTGCGTGCCGATGAATTCCTGATATGACATCGGGGGCGTTCGCTTCCATGCGCCATTGCGATCTCGATAGTCGGGAATGCCGGACTCGGTGCTTACACCTGCGCCGGTCAACACAACACAGCGACGGCTATCCATCAGCATCCTGGCCAATTGAGATAGCGCCTCGGATTGAGCGGCGTCTATTGGGGACGGTATCTGAGCGGCATCAAGCATGATTTCAGTTTGTCACCACAAAGCGCACGGAATCGGCATCATGTTCTTTACGGACCGGAAGCCCCTGGTATCCACTGACTAAGTGCAAACTTGGGTTTCATAGTTTCACAAACTCTTCTCTTACAACCTGTTCCATTCAATTAAGTTGGCAAGCTCCAGGGTTAATCAGCGCTTACTTGGGTTCTGCGGTCAGTTGCGCCTCCCACTCGCGGAGCACAGCCTGAATATTTTTACCGACCGAGATCTGCGGGTTGGAAAAGCCATCGCTTTTTCCTCCTTCTTTTTCACGCTCGGCAATAACCGGCACCGCCGCCCTGAATGCTTCTTCAAAGGACCGGGTTTTGCGTAACTGTTCATCGAATACGGCACGACCGAAGAACGTCAACTCAGACTTGCTGCCGCAGCCATAGGACGTATGCTCCTTATCTGCTGCCGTCATGACCAACGTATTGTCGCCCTGTAGCGGCTCTATCCAGCCGCCCGAGTAACAGGCAGACACGGCAATGACTCGGTTTTGAATTCCCGATCTATCGAGAGTGTCACGTAACTCTTCGGCCGTTAAGTCTTTTACCTCCAGCGGCCAATGCTGGCTCGACAAAGTAAAGTCGGCTCCGCCGTGCGATGTCAGATACAACACGACCACATCGCGCTCCTTGTCCATGACTTTGGCCAGCGCTTCGATGCTGCGCTCGAGATTAAGATGTGTGGCCCACGGTATCGAGTCCGTTGTCGTCGGATGATTAACCAGCCGAACCACACGACCTTGCGCATCGAAGCGCTGCTCGAGCAGTTCTTTCACCATAACGCTCTCGCGCAGAAATACATCCTGTGAATAGGGTGCGTAGATCACTCCGTAGATTTGCCTCCCGCTGCCTGCATGCGGCTTGATGACGCTCAGTGTCTCTTGCAAGAGTGCTTGCTGGGTTTCGAACGCTTCCTGCGATAAGGACAGCGTCTCGGCCTCACCGATGTCTTCGTCGTCGGCGTATGTCGGCTCCCAGGACTGAGTGTTGAGCAGCGATGCGCTGAGCCCCATCACGAAAACTGTCCATAGCACCAGACCAGCGGCAACCCGTGCCGAGGGATTGACGGCTCGTGCGATACGCCACGTTGCGGCTGCCGACCAGACAAAAAAACCAACGTAAATGGCCCATGCATACCACACGCCCTCAGCCCACCACGGCATCCAGTCGCGCACGGCCGCCGCAGAGAGCATCCATCCAAGCAGATTGATAGGAACGACGGCGACCGACGACAATAGAAACCAAGCTGCCACAGGCGAAGGATGCAAGGCACTTTGCGAACGGAGGCTAAGGAGTATCCAGGCGCCCGCTAAAAGCAGCCCTGTCGATGCCCACTCGAACAACCACGTTCGTACTGAAAACTGGGCAGGGCCGTCAACTTCCAATCGCGACATAGCAATCGCAATTACCAAACAACTTCCCACTATCAGCACCATCTGCCACGGGCTTGGTCCCGATGGCAATGCGCGTAGCGGTTGCAGAGCACTGGCGCGCAAGCCCTGTCGTAGCCACTGAAGCCAATCGCCGCGCGGACGCAGGGATGTCAATACCGCTTCGGATTGCAATGCGGGCGGCGTGGCCGTCGAGAGCGAAGATTGCGAGTGACTGGTGAAGTCCTCGGTTTGAGTCCGCTGGGGAGATGGATCATCAGATTCGTGCATGGCCCGTATCCCTTACCTTCAGTCGACGCTTCGCGATTGGAGATTCAATACTATACGCATTGCAGTAGCGACGCCGCCGGCGGTAAATTCATCGGTACTTCAATTAGCCGGGAGCGGACATGGTTAAGACACATGGTCTCACACACATCTCGCTGGCTGTTCGCGACCTCGACCGATCGCTTAAATTTTATTCGTCGGTGTTTGGCGCGCGCGAATATTTTCGCGACGAGAAGCAAATTCAGGTGCAAGGACCTGGCCCGCACGACGTCATTGCATTCGAGCACTCAGGATCAGACGCCGGCGTTCGCGGTGGCATCACGCACTTCGGGTTTAGGCTAATCAGCCCTGAAGACATCGAGCTCGCAATTCAGGAAGTAGAACACGCGGGCGGAACTTTGTTACGTAAAGGCGAGTTCTCGCCGGGTTTCCCGTTTGCGTACGTGCTCGATCCAGATGGATATGAAATTGAAATTTGGTTTGAATAAAGCAACGACCAAATCACGCGACACGTAAGAGATTACAATATGGCTGATTCTAAATACGCCGGCGGTTGTTCCTGCGGCGACACACGCTACGAGGCAACGGGCGCCGTCACGAATTTGTGTTTTTGCCACTGCACGAGTTGCCGCCGTGCGGCAGGGGTCCCCGCTGTGCCATGGGGGACCTTTGTCCTAGCCAATTTCAAAATTGTGAAAGGCACAATAAGTTCATACCGATCGTCGCCAGGTGTGGCGCGCGGATTTTGCGCACGATGCGGAACTTCGCTTACCTACCATCACGGCGCTCGCGCCGAGGAAATCGATGTAACGCTGGCGTCGCTCGATGACCCGACGATACTCAAGCCCGAGCGGCACATCTGGATGCAAGACGAATTGCCTTGGGTCGTGGTCAATGACGGGTTGCCGCAGTTTGTAACGACGGCGAGTTAGTTCGGATTGAACGGAACGCTGACGCTACAGTGAGCATCGCTTGGCGATTGGTTGTTTAACCTTTTGTCATGGATTCGTTTAATGCGAATTCATGACAAAAGGTTGGTGCCGGCTGAGGGACTCGAACCCCCGACCCCCTGATTACAAATCAGGTGCACTACCAACTGTGCTAAGC
>Ga0315910_10002006_pt1 | contig 18279 bp, 19 predicted proteins | sample EdamamesoilMG_FD_204470 | JGI IMG/M metagenome (GOLD analysis project Ga0315910, IMG submission 204470) | Garden soil microbial communities collected in Santa Monica, California, United States - Edamame soil | ecosystem: Environmental > Terrestrial > Soil > Garden | place: USA: California...
GGGCCGGCAAACCGGCAAAACCCGAACTAACTAGTCAGGCGCGTGCGATGCGGGCGCGGTGGTTTGCCGGTTTGCCGGCCCGGCACCGTCTTCCACTTTCAGTTGCCGTCGATGGTGAACCGCTGGCCGCGGTACGAGAGCTCGGCGCCGGTGGGCGTGATCTGCTCGACGCGTACACCCTCGGGCAGCGATTCACCCTCGCGCAACTTGCGCATGTTGATGAACACGAAGCGGTCCGCCGCATTCGCGGCATACACGTGCAGGTCGAGGCGCAGGTTCGGCACCATGTTGCCCTGCGCGATCATTTCATCGCGCGAGGGAATCGAGCCGTTGCGGCGCGCGGCGGCAATCGCGCCGGCCTGCGCCGGGGTGATCGCCGGCTGGTAGTCGCGTGAGTCGTAGTCGGGCGGTATCGCCGGCTGCTGATTCTCGAGGTACGGTTCCTCGGTCGTGAGCGGTGGCGTGCTGCTCGGCCCCACGACGCCGGGCTGAGGCGCCGCCTGCGTCACCGTGACGGTCGGCGCCGAGCCCACGGGAATTTCCACCTGCGTCGGGAACGTCACGGTCGCGGGCACGCGCACGGTACCCGGCTGCGAGCCACTGGTCGTCGCCATCGGCGCGTTCTCGGCCGTGGTGGCCGCGGCCACCGGCGCCGCGGCCGGATCGGCGCGGCGCACCAGCACCCAGGCGAGCGCCACGATGTTCACCACCAGCAGCACGCCGAGCCCGACGGCCCAAACGGGAAAACGCCGCCGCGGCGCGGCCACCTTCACCTCGAACAGCGCCGGCGACGCCTGGCGCTGGCGATCGTTCTCGGATTTCTTCAGGGCATCGAGGATGAAGGACATTTCAGCCTCCGCTCCGCAGGAACGGCGTGGTGGCATCGTTCAGCGCGGCGTCGAGCGCCACCTGCGTCTGCACTCCCGCGATGCCGTCGACCGCGAGGCGGTTCTTGCGCTGGAATTCTTCGACCAGCGACACCAGGCTCGCATCGAAACGATCGCCGCCGGTGTCTTCGCTCGGCTGACCGTTGACGCGCAGCAGGCTGTCGCGCAGCCATTTCACGCGCGCGTTGCGCGCGCCGAGCGCCAGCGGCTGCGAGCCGCCACTGCCGGGCCGCCACAACAACACGTAGTCGCCGAACCAGCTGCTCGAAAGATCACCGATGCCGATCTCACGTTGCGCGCCCCCGAGATCGATCTGCGCGTGCTCCGCGTCGAGGCCGGCAAGCACCAGCTGGTGCGCGCGTCCCTTCGAGTCGACCACGTTGAGCACCGCCGGACGATTGAACAACCGCAGCTGCGCGAGTGATCCGTGTTGCGTGAAGCATTCGAGCCCGGACTGCAGCGCCTGCGTGCAGGGATCGACGCCACCCGCGACGTACCGGATGCCCCACAGCGCGAACAGCTTGTTGAACGCGTTGTCGGGATCCGTTTCCGCGTGGTAACGCGCGAGCAGCTGATCGAGACCGGGCGGCGCGGGCGGCGGCGTGGGCTTGGGCGCCGGAGCCGCGGCGACGGGGGATGGTGTGGCGGCAGGTGCGCGGGCCAGCAGGCCGGGCAGGAAAACCACCGCGGTCGCTATCGCCGCCATCGCGGCACCGGACACCGCGAGCCAGGGCAGCCACACGGGCTGGATGGACTTGCCGAACACTTCGCCGGCCGCGCGGCGCACCACGCTCGCGCCGACCAGGTGCCGGTCCTCGGTGAACGCGCCTAACAAGGCGCGATCGCAGATGATGTTGATGAGTCGCGGCACGCCGCCCGACAGCCGCCGCACTTCGCGCAGTGCGCCGCTGGAGAACACCTCGCGCGTGGCACCGGCGACCCGCAACCGGTGACGTACGTAGGCGGACGTTTCGTCGGCCGAGAGAGGCGCGAGGTGGTATCGGCCGGTGATGCGTTGCGCGAGCTGGCGCAGCTCGGTGCGGTCCAGCACTTCGCGCAGTTCGGGCTGGCCGATGAGGATGATCTGCAGCAGCTTCTGCGTCTCGGTCTCGAGATTGGTCAGCAGGCGAACCTGCTCGAGCACCTCGGGCGCGAGGTTCTGCGCCTCGTCCACCACCAGCACCACGCGCTTGCCCTCGGCGTGCGCACCGAGCAGGTGGCGGCTCAGGAGATCGACCAGGTTCTTGAGGCTGCCTTCCGAGCCGGGTCCGACCGCGATGCCCAGCTCCTCGCAGATGGCGAGCAGGAACTCGGCCGGCGTCATGCGCGGATTCAGGATCAACGCGATCTCGGCGTGTTTTGGCGCCTGCGCCAGCAGCGAACGCACCACGGTGGTCTTGCCGGTGCCGACCTCGCCCGTCAGCTGGATGAACCCACCGGCCTCGTTGATGCCATACACCAGGTGCGCGAGGGCCTCCGCGTGCCGTTCCGAGAGGAACAGGTAGCGCGGATCGGGCGTGATCGAGAATGGCTTCTCGTTGAGTCCGAAAAACGAGGCGTACATGGGGGTAATGCGGGTCTTGCTAAGCGGTCTTTATATTTAACGGACGCCGTCGCTTCGACGGCGTTAAGAGTGGGGGCACCCTGAACAAGTATTGCATGGGTTCGTGGGGCGGGACATCAGCGGCGGGGTGCAGCCCCGGGCCGTCCGGCCGGTTTGTCAGAACGCTCCCCGCGCATGCGGGCCCGCTCGCCGGCACGGCTGGGGGCGGCCTCGGACATGTCCTCGCCCGATTCATCTTCTCCCCGTGCCTCGGGCAGCGCGCTGCCCCGGCGCACGGCGAGGGTCCCGAACCGCTCACGGATCAGGTCCACCGCGGAATCGAGCGCATTGGCCGAAGCGGCGGCCGGCGCGGCTGGATTGCCCGCGGCGAACAGGTCCATCTGGTCGGCGGCATGCAGGTGATTCACGCCCACGCCTAACAAGCGCACGCGCGCGCCGGCCTGTTCGTCGAGCCAGGCGCTCAACAGCTCCGCGGCGATTTTCGCGATGGTGCGCGAGTCGGTGGTCGATGGCTCGAAACGTTTCTGCCGCGTGAACGTGGTGAAGTCGGCACGCCGGATCTTCACCTGCACGCAGCCGGTGGCGAGGTTCTGCGCACGCATGCGCGAGCTGGCGCGGTCCGCGAGCCGCAACACCTCGGCGCGCATGCGCGCCGGCTCGGCGAGGTCGGTGAAGAAGGTCTCCTCGGCGCTGATGGATTTCTCGTCCCACTCGGACATCACCGGCCGATCGTCGATGCCGGCGGCGCGTTCGCGCATGCGCTGCGAGTCGCGTCCGAAGATGGGCCACAACACCGCGTCGGGCGCGCCGCGCAACTGCGCGAAGGTGCGCAGCCCGGCGGCCTCGACGCGTTCGCCGAGCTTGCGCCCGAGCCCGGGCAGCCGCCGCACCGACAGCGGATCGAGCACCGCGCGCAGGTTGTCGCCGGTGACCACCGTGAGCCCGTCCGGCTTCTCGAGATCGGAGGCGATCTTCGCCACCAGCTTGTTAGGCGCGACGCCAACCGAGGCGCCGAGGTGCGTCTCGGCGCGGATGCGCTGCTTGATGCTTCGCGCGATGTGCACCGCGTCGCCCTTCAGCGCAAGGCTGGCGGTCACGTCGAGAAAGGCCTCGTCGAGCGACAGCCCTTCGACCACCGGCGTGTAGTCGTGGAAGATCGCGAACACCTGGTGCGACACTTCGCGGTAGACAGCCATGCGCGGCTTCACGCAGATGGCGTGTGGGCAGCGGCGCAGCGCTTCGCGGATCGGCATGGCCGACCGCACGCCGAACTTTCGTACCTCGTAGCTGGCCGCGGCCACCACGCCGCGATTGCTGGTGCCGCCGACGATCACCGGCTGGCCGCGCAGCTCGGGACGATCGCGCTGCTCCACGGACGCGTAGAACGCATCCATATCGACGTGCAGGATGGCGCGGGGCGCGGACATGGCCGCCGTTTTACAGCGTTCCGGCGAGCCAGTGAACCGTATTCAACACCAGCTGGAAATTCCGCTCGGCCCGCGGCGCATTCATGCCCATGGGCTTGCGATCGGGGCCCGCGAGCTGCGCACTGAACATGGCCGCCTCACCGAAGAATGCCGCGCGGCCCTTGCCGACCGGCTTCACGGCCGCCTGCAGCCAGCCCTCGATGGGGGCCCGCGGCGTGTCCGCCGTGAACTTCCATGCCTTGCGCGGCGTGAGCTGCGCGTATCCGGTGGGAAACACCAGCAGCGGTTCGGCACCCGGTGCGCGAAAGGCCTGGCCGGTGAACGTGCGTACGCTCGTCACCGCCTCGCGCGTATTGCGACCGCGCGAGATGACGTGGTCGCGCAGCGTCCGGTCCTGGGTGGAGAAAATGTCGGGCGTGCCGGATTCCGGCGAACGCAGCGCGAATCCGTCCACGAATTCGACCTGGAATGCCGCCGCGAGATTGCGTGCCGCTCCGGCCAGCGGCATGTGGTCCGCGATCAGCAACAGGCTGCCGCCGTTTTCCACCCAGCTCCGTACCGCGGTGATTTCAGCATCGGTGAACGCCGAGGGCGTCGGATACGGGTACTCATCCCATTCGTCCGCGTTCGGCTGTGCGTTGGATATGACCAGCACGCGGCAGTCGCCGAGCGAAGTTGCATCAAAGACCCGCGTGCTGGGCCTGACCTGGAATCCGTCCTTGCGCAGCAACTCGCCGAAGGCCCAGAACCTCTCGCCCAGCGTATGGAAGTTGGCGTGCGCCTCGTCGACACAGATCACCGGCCCCTGGCCCGCGGCGTACTCGGCCGCGGCGATCGGTGCGTGATATTCGCGGTCCGGCACCTGCTGCGCGAATGCGCCGATGCAGGCGCACCACAGCGCCGCGCACAGGATGGCCGGCCGCGTCTCGCGCAGCGTCATCGGTCCTACTTCTCGACAGTGATCGTGATCGACTTCGAGATCACCGCCGGGTCGTGCGGCACGTGCAGCGAATCGCCGAGCACCAGCTGCAGCGTGTGTTTGCCCGGCGCCAGCGTCAGCGTGGTTTCGGTCTGTCCCTTGCCGAAGTGCACGCTGTGTTCATTGGCGGCCAGCGGCTGCGACAGGTCCGCCGGGACATCGGCGTCGATCAGCAGATGGTGGTGACCGGTGTTTTCCATCTTGATGCCCGCGGGTGCGACGCCCATGCCCTTGAGTCCGAAGACCACGGTGACCGGGCTCTTCACCTTCGCGCCGTCCTTGGGCGAGACGATGTAGACCTCGGCCCCGGCGGGCGAAGGCTCGCGCGCCAGCGCGGTGGCGGTCAGGGCCAGCGCGGCGCAGCAGGCGGCCCGGACGATGTGGCGGATGTTCATCGGCGTCTCCTTCTCCGTGAGTGAGCGCAAGGTACGTCCGACGCCCGGGAGCCGCAAGCAGCCCGCGACCTGGTTTACAACGTGAGCGCGCTGAAAATCGCGGTCAGCAGCAGCACCAGCACGCTGGTGGTGATGTAGGCCAGGCCGACGGCCACGTACTTGCCGAAAGTGAGCATGCGCGACTGGCCGTAGTACACCCGCATGCCGCGGAAGATGTACCAGACGATGTAGATCCAGGTGGCGGCTTCGAGCAGGCCGAGATGTTCGCCCACCACCGGAATCCTCTGGAGCAGGTAGACGATGGCCAGCGCGAAGAACACGAACGCGTGGTTGTGGACCAGCAACAGCAGGTGTTCCACGTAGTACCGCTTCGGTCGCCAGTAGAGCACTTTCATGAACAGCGCCAGCAGCGGCAGGAACACGAACATCGCGTGCGGGATGTTGTGCACGACGTCGTCGAACAGCGCTTCGCCGCGATCTTCGGCCGACCGCTCGCAGAAGGCGCGCATGCGTTCGTAGTTCTTGCCGGCCTTGGGATCCGGCTTGGTGAATTCGGCACAGAATTGCGTGAAGGCGTTGTTTTCCTGCAGTCCCTTGCGGACCGAGGTCTCGTCGCCCGCGGTGATCGGCGGATTCTTCGCGGCCGCTTCTTCCCGGGCCGCCTGCGCACGGATCGCGGCCGCGGCCTCCGCGGCGCCCGGGGTCCTGGCGAGTTCGCCTTCGAGCATCCCGGCGGCCTGGTTCATCGTCTCGACCCGCGCGGCCGTGGGCTCGGCATCGATTTCGATGGCCGCGCCCTCGGGCACGCGCGCCACCAGGAAGAACAGCAGGCTGATCACCAGGTACAGGCGGAACGGTGGCAGGTAACTCACGCGCCTGCCGTCGAAGAACTCCTGCGTCAGCCGTCCAGGCTTGGCGAGCAGGTACCACAACGTGCGCCACAGGCGCGAGTCCGCGTGCGTGATGCTTTCGAAGGCCTCGGCCGCGAAGTGGCTCACCGAGTGCACGTGCGGTTCATCCCGCTGACCGCAGTGCGTGCAGTACGGCCCCGCGAGCGGCGTGCCGCAATTGGCGCACGGCGCGGGCGCCGACACGGGAAGTTCGGGCGCGCTAACTACTGGAACCGGCAGTTCGTTCACCGGGCTCAGGCCACCTGTCCCGAAGCGACGCCGAATTCCTGGCCATCCGCGCCCCGGGCTTCATTGCCGGCACCGGCCGCGAGTTCGTGCGTCTCGAAGTCGTCGACGCTGATGAGCTCCATGACCTTGCGGTCGTAGTCGCGCAGCGCGGCCGCCTCGGTCTCGGAGATGATCCCGAGATCGCGCGCCTGGACGATCTGCCCGGGCGTGTCGAGCGCGGTGACCTTGCCGGTCTTCACGCCCTCGACGCGAATGCGCTTTTCGATGGACTCCGCGCTGTCGGCCAGCATCAGCACTTCCTGCAGCAGGCCGAGGGCGTTGCCCGGTTCGAGCGTGCGATACACGAAGCGGCACAACCGGTCGCGCACGTCGTTGGCGCTGAGCACCGCGTCGGCGAGCTTGCGGCCGAGGCGGTCGCTGGGAGCCGAGTACGTACGGCCGCTCGGGAAGACCAGCAGGCGCATGGCGCCGGCCAGCAGGCGGTTGGGGAAGTTGCGCAGGAAATCGTGCAACTGTTCCTGTGCCTTGTAGAGCTGGTTGCGGCAGGCCCATTCCACGATCGGCAGGTCCTCGGCGGGCCGGCCCTGGTTCTCGTGGTGCTTGAGCACCATCGAGGCGAGGTACATGGACGACAACACGTCGCCAAGCCGCGCGGAGAGATTCTCCTTCTTCTTGAGATATCCGCCGAGCGTCAGCATGGCCACGTCCACCGCGAAGGCGAACGAAGCGGAGAAACGCACGATGTGCTGGTAGTAGCGGCGCGTGTCACCGACGTCGGGCACGCGCGTGAAGCGCGCGTGCGTCACGGCCATGATGAACGAACGCACCGCGTTGCTGATGGTGAAACCGATGTGTCCGAACAGCGCGCTGTCGAACTCGTCCACGCCCTTGCTGCGATCCGGATTACGTGCCGCGTTCATTTCGCGCAGCACGTACGGGTGGCAACGCACCGCCCCCTGGCCAAAGATGATGAGCGAGCGCGTGAGGATGTTGGCGCCCTCGACGGTGATCGCCACCGGGATCACCTGGTAGCCGCGCGCCAGGTAGTTGCGCGGGCCGAGCTGGATTCCCTTGCCGCCGTGGATGTCCATGGCGTCGTTGGCGACCTGCCGGCCCATCTCTGTGACGTGGTACTTGAGCATGGCCGAAGGCACCGACGGCTTTTCGCCGCCGTCGATGGCGCCCGCGGTCACCGAACGCGCGGCGTCCATGGTGTACGTGGCGCCCACCATGCGCGCCAGCACCGCCTCGACGCCTTCGAACTTGCCGACCGGCATGTTGAACTGCCGGCGGACGCGTCCGTATGCGCCCGAGGCGAACACGCCGGCCTTCGATCCGCCGGTGGTGTTGGAAGGCAGCGAGATGCAACGTCCCACCGACAGCTGCTCCACCAGCATGCGCCAGCCCTGGCCGGCCATCTTCGGTCCACCGATGATGAAATCCAGCGGCACGAACACGTCCTTGCCCGACAGCGGCCCGTTCTGGAACGGCACATTCAGCGGGAAGTGCCGGCGGCCGATGCTGACACCCGCGGTGTTGCGCGGGATGAGTGCGCAGGTGATGCCGAGATCGGCGCGCTCGCCTAACAACTTGTCGGGATCGAACATGCGGAACGCGAGTCCGATGACGGTGGCGACCGGCGCGAGCGTGATGTAGCGCTTGTTGAAATTCAGCCGCAGGCCGACGATCTCGCGGCCCTGCCACGTTCCCTTGCAGACGATGCCGGTGTCCGGCAGCGCGGCGGCGTCGGAACCGGCGCGCGGGCCGGTCAGCGCGAAACACGGCACTTCCTCGCCGCGCGCCAGGCGCGGCAGGTAGTGGTTCTTCTGTTCGTCGGTGCCGTAGTGGTTCAGCAGCTCGGCCGGTCCGAGGGAATTCGGCACCGCGGTGGTCGCGGCCAGCAGCGCCGAGCGGCTCGACAGCTTCACCAGCACGCAGGAGTGCGCGTACGCGGAGAATTCCAGTCCCCCGTATTTCTTCGGGATGATCATCGCGAAGAAACCCTTCGACTTGAGGTAGGCCCACACTTCCGGCGGCATGTCGGCGCGCCGGTGCGTGACGTCCCAGTCGTCGAACATGCGGCACAACTCTTCGCACGGCCCGTCGAGGAAGGCCTGTTCCTCGGCAGTGAGCTGCGGCGCCTTGCTGGCCAGCAACTTCTCGAACTTCGGCTTGCCGGTGAACAGTTCGCCGTCCCACCACACCGTGCCGGCTTCGAGCGCTTCCTTCTCAGTCTGCGACATCGGCGGCAGCAGCCGCATGTACGCCTTGAGGAAGGGGCGCGAGATCAGCGCCTTGCGCAGCGGCCGGATGTTGAGCAGCCACAACGCCGCCAGCATCAGCCACAGGAAGCCCTTCCACACCCCGTAGGCCGGAGGCACGAAGGTGTAGGCCGCGAGCAGCAGCGTGAAGACGATGGTGAAGGCGATCAGCGGCAGGCGTTTGTACGCCATGAGCACCACCGCCCCGATGAACACCAGCGTGAAGATCGTGCCGACCTTGGCCACGTAGGCTGCGGCGGCGATCAGGATGAGAATGACCAGGGTAGCGCCGAGCATGAAGAAGCCCCTCGAATCGCGATTGACGAAACTATAGCGCGCCTTCGAACCTGCGGCGCTCCGCAACGATGGCGTCCCCCACCACGCCGAGGAATGTGCGGATTCGCGCGGTATGTTTGAGATCCTGGTGGGTCACGATCCATAACTCGCTGGTGAGATCCGGGAGAACCCCCGAGATTCGCCGCACTCCGGGGTCCTGGTCGGCCAGGTAACAGGGCAGGAGCGCGATGCCGATGCCGGCGCTCACGCCCTGGAGCTGGTTGATGAGGCTGTTGCTGCGGAACGTGATGCGGTCCGCGGGCACGTGGCGTGCCACCCACTCGCTCGCGATCACCAGCGCCGGCTCATCCCAGCCGATCACCGCGTGCTTCGCGAAGTTGAATGCTCGCCCTTCGCGCCGCAACGAGCCGCGGCCGTCCGCCGGACCATAGAAGGCCCACGCGATGGCCGTGAGCCGCCGGCCGAACAGTGCCGGATCCGCGGGACGCTGCACGCGCAAGGCCACGTCGGCTTCGCGCCGCGACAGGTCCAGCATGCGATTGTCGATGGACAGCACCAGCTGGATGCGCGGATGCGCCGCGCGGAATACCGCGAACAGCCGCGGCAGTACCGCGTAGGAAAGGGTCTCCGATGCGGTGATCCGCAGCACGCCCGACAGCTGCTGGTCGCGCCCGGTGATTTCGCGGTCGAGGGCATGCAGCTCGGTTTCGACGCGCTCCGCCGCGCTGGCGGCGCGTTGCCCGGCCTCGGTGAGCTGGTAGCCGCGCGCCGAGCGATCGAACAGCCGGACGCGCAGCCGCGCCTCGAGGGCGTTGAGCCGGCGGAACACGGTCGACAGGTCGACGTCCAGCCTTTCGGCGGCGCGCGCCAGCGTGCGCTCGCGCGTCAGCGCGAGGATCAGCGGCAGGTCGGCGACTTCTATCCCGGGACCGGTGTTTGCATTCATGCAAGTGCCGTTTGCCATAGAGCCGATGTGTTTGCAACAGCGCTAACACAGCATGCGCCATCGCAATCCGCGATGGATTCACGGGAGATCACAATGTCTTTCATCGAACGAACCCTGCCGGAGCGCGGCCAGGCCGCCGGCGCCGCCCTGCTGCGCATCTCGCTGGGCGTGATGTACCTGACGCACAGCGTGGTGCTGAAGCTATTCACCTTCGGGCTGGCCGGCACCGCGGGGTATTTCGCGTCGATCGGCCTGCCCGCCGGTCTCGCCTACGTGGTATTCGCGGCCGAAGCCACCGCGGGAGTCCTGCTGCTGGCGAACGTCGCCACCGGCTGGGTGGCGCTGGCATTGCTGCCGATCCTGGGCGGCGCATTCTGGGTGCACGCGGGCAATGGCTGGGTGTTCAGCAATGCCGGTGGCGGATGGGAATATCCGCTGTTCCTGATCGTGGTGTCGGTGGTGGTGGCGTTGCAGGCCTTCGCCGCGCGCGGTGCGGCGGTGCGCCGGCCGGCGCTTGGGTCCACGGCACAGACGGCGTAAAAAGGAGCGGCATGTCGAATGCCGCCCTGTTCTCCAGCATCGCGCGCGAGTACGCGAACTTCAGGCCGGGTTATCCAACTGAACTGTTCGCGTGGCTCGCGCAGGCCGTCCCGGCACACGATGCCGCGTGGGATTGCGGCTGCGGCAGCGGGCAGGCGAGCGTGCCGCTGGCCGCGTATTTCGCGCGGGTGCACGCCACCGACGTGTCGCCCGAGCAGATCGCCGCCGCGAAACCCCATCCGAAAGTGACGTATGCCGTGGCGCCCGCCGAGGATTCCGGCCTGGCGGATGGCAGCGTCGACCTGGTGACCGTCGGCCAGGCGCTGCACTGGTTCGACATCGACGCGTTCTATGCCGAGGCACGGCGGGTGGCGCGCCCGCGCGCGGTGCTGGCGGTCTGGACCTATCCGCGGCCGCAGTTCGCGGATCCGGAGCTCGACCGCCTGCTGTTCGATTTCTACAGCCGCGAAGTCGGTCCGTACTGGCCGCCGGACCGTCGGCACGTCGATGCGCACTACCGCACGCTGAGTTTTCCCTTCGAACAGCTCGAGCATCCCGCGTTTTCGCTCAGCTTCGAGTGGACGCTGGAGCAGGTGCTGGGATACGTGAGCAGCTGGTCGGCGACCGCGCGTTATCGCAAGGCGCTGGGCCGCGATCCGCTGCCGCTGCTGGCCGGGTCGCTGCGGACACGCTGGCCGGGAGAGGGCGCTACCGCCCTCATCCTCATGCCCATAGTGCTGCTGGCCGCGCGGCTTGCCTGAAGGGCGTGGGGTAGTTAGATGAGGTCCTTGACGCCGTCGCGCTCTTCGCGCAGTTCCTTGTCGGTGGCGTCCATGCGCTGGCGCGAGAAGTCGTCGATCGCCAGGCCCTGCACGATCTGGTAGTCGCCGTTGGCGCAGGTCACCGGGTACGAATAGACCACGCCTTCCTTGATGCCATAGCTGCCATCGGCGGGGACGGCCATGCTGATGAGATTGTCGGCCGCGGTGCCGAGGTGCCAGTCGCGCATGTGATCGATGGCCGCGGAAGCGGCGGAGGCCGCCGAAGACGCGCCGCGCGCCTTGATGATGGCCGCGCCGCGCTGCTGCACGGTCGGGATGAAGGTGTCCTCGTACCACTTGCGATCGACCAGGCCATGCGCAGGCTTGCCGTCGACCGTGCAGAAATTGAGATCCGGATACTGCGTCGAGGAGTGATTGCCCCAGATCAGCATCTTCTGGATGCGCGTCACGTGGGCGCCGATCTTTTCACCCAGCTGCGAGACCGCGCGGTTGTGATCGAGGCGCGTCATCGCGGTGAAATTGCGCGGGTTCAGATCCTTCGCGTTGGCGCGCGCGATCATGGCGTTGGTGTTGGCGGGGTTGCCGACCACCAGTACGCGGATGTTGCGGTTGGCGACTTCGTTCATCGCCTTGCCCTGCGCCGAGAAGATCTGCGCGTTGGCCATGAGCAGGTCCTTGCGCTCCATGCCCGGGCCGCGCGGGCGCGCGCCCACCAGCAGCGCCGCCTGGCAATCCTTGAAGGCCACGCGCGCATCATCGGTGGCGACGACCTTGTTCAACGTCGGAAACGCGCAGTCGTTCAATTCCATCACCACGCCGGAAAGCTGCGGCAGCGCGGGGGTCACTTCGAGCAGGTGCAGATTGATCGGCGTGTCGGCGCCCAGCATCTGTCCGGAGGCGACTCGGAAGGCGAGGGCATAGCCGATCTGGCCGGCGGCGCCGGTGATGGCGACATTCACTGCGGGTTTCATCGAATCGCGCTCCAGGAAATACGGGCCGGAAAAAGGGGGCGCGATTCTAGCAGGGCGGCATGACCCCCGCTTTCCGGCTAGCGGTCGGGTCCGCTGGCGTAGGCGCGGTGCTCGCGCTTGTACAAGGCCAGTTCGGCGTCGGCCTCGGCAGCCTTGCCTTCGGCGCGCAGCCGCTCGATCTCGGCGAGCCAGCTGCGCGCATCACCGCGCCAGGGGGTGTTCGAGGCCCCGGCGACCCTGGCACCGGCATCGGCCGGCGCAGCGGCGGGTGCCGCGGCGGTGGGAGCCCCGGCGGTGGGTGCCGCGTCACTGGCCATCGATTCAGCCGCCGCCGGCGATGCGGCGCCGCGGCTCGCGGCCATGGGCGGGGGAGGCGGCGGAAGGTTGTTAGCGGCCGAGTCGCTGCCGTCCGCGGGGGCATCTGCCGGCGCGACCGCGGCGGGTGCCGCATCGACCTGCTGGGCGACCTGCTGCGTCGTGCCTTCGGGCGCCACGGCCTTCTTCGGCATCACCACGTGCAGCACCATCGACAGGCACACCAGCAAGGTCGCGGCCACGGCCAGCGGCACGCCCCAGCCGGGCCCGCGGTACATGCGCTCGGGCTCCGCGGGCTTGATCGCGTCGCGCGCCTGGCGCAGGACCAGCCGGTCGACGTCGTTCGGCGGCTCGATCTCGTCGTCGGTGGGACGCCGGAACAGCGGTCGCTTGCGCGTCAGGAACTCGTCGAATTCGTCGTCTTGCCCGGTCATGCGAGATCTTCCGCGATGGACAGCGCCGCCTTGAGCTTGCCGACCGCGTAGCGCAGGCGGCTCTTGGCGGTTTCCGCGCCGACGCCCGTGACCTGCGCGATCTCCTCGAGCGACAGGTCGGACTCCTCGTGCAGTAGATAGACGTCGCGCTGCTCGGGCGGCAGCGTGGCGAGCGCCGCGCGGTAGCGGCGCGTGCCCTCGTCGCGCTCGAGCTCGACGTCGGGCCGGGTGTTGTCGTCGGCGGCCAGCATGTCGGCCGCGTCCGCGTCGTCGATGCCGAGTCCCTGCGGGCGCGATTTCACGCGGCGACAATGATCGATGAAACAGTTGTGCGCAAGCGTGAACAGGAACGTGCGGAACTTGGCGCGCGGCTCGTAGCGCGCGCGATTCACTATCACGCGGCTCCACACTTCCTGGAACAGGTCGTTGGCGATCTCGCTGTCGCGCGACTGTCTAACTAGATAGCGATACAGCGCGGCGCGATGCCGTGAATACAGGGTCTCGAAGGCACGCATCTCGCCGCGTGCATAGGCGAGCATCAGTTGCGCGTCGTCGTCGTCACTCACGACGACGACTCTACGCGCGCGCTTCGGCTGCGCGAAGCGTGACTCGTCTGCGGAAGTAGTGAGGCCATCCATCGTGAGCGCGGTGTTCACGGCGACGCTGGGCCCTCCGACGGCCGGGCGAACACCACCATCGCGAGCATTTCGCGCTTTTGTTCGAAGTAGGGCGTCGGCTCGGGTGTTTTCACGCAAGTGGTGGCGGTTGTGGAGGCGCGGGGCGGGTCCTGGCGCAGCAGCACCGCGGCGAATGCCCCATGGGCAACCACAATTCCTATAAAAAACAGCAGCTTGGGTCCCATATTCTTCCCCGCCGGTGGTTCCACGTGCTCCAGGATGCAACGCACCAGCAGAAATATTCGGGTTAGGGGCTTGCGTCTGAGTTGGTGTTGTAGTTATATATAACACCAACACGTAAGGCGAATCGCATAGGGCGAAGCGCCACAGAGCAAAGGAAGGAGACCGACATGATCACCCTGAACCACAGCATGAAAGCCGTTGCCAGCGCCTTCGCCGCGCTCGCGCTGACCATGGTCCTGAGCTGGACCTTCGTTCACTCCACGCGCGTTGTGCGCGTCGACCACGACCGCCAGAGCTTCGTGGCGTCCTTGAGTGCTCTGGTACGCTAAGGCACCGGAGCACTCTCATGGACCCGCAGTGGGACGACAGCCAGCCGATTTACAGGCAGCTGCGTGATCGAGTGGTGGCGATGATCCTCGAGGGTGTCCTCAAAGAAGGTGATCCGCTTCCCTCGGTCCGCGCTGTAGCGGCGGAGTTCCGTCTCAATCCGCTGACGGTTCTCAAGGGATACCAGCAGCTCGTCGACGAGCAGCTGGTCGAAAAGAAGCGCGGGCGGGGCATGTTCGTCAACGAGGGCGCGCGCAAGGCGCTCATGAAAGACGAGCGGCAGACCTTCCTCGAATCGGAATGGCCCAAGGTCTACGCGACCATCGTCCGGCTCGGGCTCAACGTCGAAGATCTCATGAAAAGCAGCGCGAAGTCGGCCCCGGCGACCCAGCCGTTCCCGACGCGTGCCAATGCAGGCGATGACAATGACAGCAATAATTGAAGCTCGCGGGCTCTCCAAGAACTATGGCGGCACGCAGGCCGTCCGTGGCGTGGACCTCAAGGTGGAAGCCGGCCGGATCGTCGGCCTGATCGGCCCGAACGGCGCCGGCAAGACCTCGGTCATCAAGGCCATCCTCGGACTCACCAGTTTCGATGGCGACCTCAAGGTGCTGGGCCTGGACCCGCGCACCGAGCGCAACCAGCTCATGAAAGAGGTCTGCTTCATCGCCGACGTCGCGGTGCTGCCGCGCTGGATCAAGGTTTCCGACGCCGTCGACTTCGTCGCCGGCGTGCATCCGGGTTTCGATCGCAAGCGCTGCGAGGACTTCCTAGCGCGCACCGACATCAAGAAGGAGAGCAAGGTACGCCAGCTCTCCAAGGGCATGATCACGCAGCTGCACCTGGCACTGATCCTGGCCATCGACGCCAGACTACTGGTGCTCGACGAGCCGACGCTGGGACTCGACCTGCTGTTCCGCCGCTCGTTCTACGACAACCTGCTGAACGACTACTTCAACAAGGAACGCACCATCCTCGTGACCACGCACCAGGTCGAGGAAATCGAGAACATCCTCACCGACGTGATCTTCATCGAACACGGCAGGATCGCGCTCGACGCACCCATGGAAACCCTGGCCGAACGCTTCGTGCAGCTCACGCCCGCGGCCGGCAACCTCGAACGCGCCCGCGCGCTCAAACCGTTCTGGGAACGCGAGATCTTCGGCCGCAGCACCATGTTGTTCGACGGCCGCGATCATGTGCAGCTCGAAGCGCTGGGCGAGACGCGTGCCCCGTCGGTCGCCGACCTGTTCGTGGCGATGATGCAGCCCGTCAATGGCGCGCCGAGCGCGACCAAGGAGGCCGCGTGAACCCGTCCCGCAACCTGCTCTGGCTGATACGCCGCGAAGTCTGGGAGCACCGCTCGTTGTGGATCGCCCCGATGGTGATGGCGGGCGTCATCCTGATCGTGACCCTGTTCGGTGGCGTGCATTTCAACGACCACGGCAGTTTCTGGGTGGGCACGAGTGACGGCAACGGGCCCGACCTCCGGGCCCTCTCGCCCGAGGACCGCGAGCGCGCCCTGGAGGCGATGACCCCGAAGAACAAGTCGATCATGGACGCCGTGGTGCTGGGCGTTTACTCCGGTATCTCCATCACCATGTTCGTGGTGCTGGGCATCGTCGTGTTCTTCTACCTGCTCGACACGCTGCTCGCGGAGCGCCGTGACCGCAGCATCCTGTTCTGGAAATCGCTGCCCGTGTCCGACGGCGAGGTGGTGACGTCCAAGGCGCTGACCGCGCTGGTGGTGGCGCCGGTGTTCGTGACGCTGCTGAGCGCGGTCCTGCTGATCCTGTTCGCCGCGGTGGCCTCGCTGCGCCTCGCCCAGCTACCCGTGTCGCCATGGAATGCCGGCATCTGGTTCGACCTGCAGGTCATCATGCTCGGGTTCGTGCCGATGATGGTGTTGTGGTACCTGCCGATCGCCGGGTACCTGCTGGTCGTGTCCGTCTGGGCGCGCAAGAATGCCTTCCTCTGGGCGGTGCTGCCGTGGGCGGCGTTGCTGCTCATCGAGGGCATGATCACGCAGACGACGAATGTCGCGCAGTTCCTGGGCAATCGCTTTGCCGGTTTCGCGCGGATCATCGGTGACAACACGCACGTCGACATCGATTCGGAGCACGGGATCGCCACGGTCTACGGCCTCATGGGCCGCGTGTACGGCGACTATCACATCTGGTTGGGTGCCATCGCCGGCCTCGCGCTCATCTACGCTGCGGTCCGCATCCGCCGTTACCGCGACGATTCCTGATCCGGTCTTCGGTCCCGGCCGCCGCACACCTGGTGGGTGCGGCGGCCTCCTGAAAGTGGTTTGATGTCGGCTGCATGAGCTTCCTGCCACGCGCCGCATGTACCTGATCTCACGACGGGACCACGACACGCTCGACGTGACGCTCGCCGGTTCCTGGCGCGGGACCGACCTTCCCTCCATCGATGCGGAACTGGCTGGCGTGTCGCTGGCGGGACTGGAGATGCTCCGCCTCGAAGTCCCGGAAGCGGTGCCTCTCGACCTCGCTGGCGCCTGGCGCCTGCGCGAATGGCTCGAGGCGGCCAAAGCCGCGGGAATCCAGGTCGAATTCGCGGGACGCGAACCCGGCCAGGTCACCCTCATCGACGAGACGCTCGCCGGCAAGGCGCGCGCGATTCCGCCCAGCTCCTCGGAGTCCGAATTCGCGCCGGTCAGCGCGCTCGGCCGGCAGGTCGCACGCCGTTGGGACAGCGTCCTGACGGCGCTCGATTTCCTGGGGCGTTCCACGATGACCTTGCTGGGTGCGGCCCGGAGCTGGCGGCGATTGCGGCCGGTCTCGATCGCGCGCCACGTCTACGAGACCGGTATCACGGCGATCCCCATCGTCTCGCTGATCGCCTTCCTGATCACCCTGATCATTTCCTACATCATGGCGCAGCTCAGCCGCGAGTACGGCGCCGAGGTGTACGTGGTCGACGGCATCACGCCGCTGGTGCTGCGTGAGTTGGGGGTGCTGTTGACCGCCATTATTGTCGCCGGCCGGTCGGGCAGCGCCTTCGCCGCGGAGATCGGCGTCATGAAACTCAACGAAGAGGTGGACGCGCTGCACGCCATCGGCGTGGATCCGCACGAGGTGCTGGTGTTGCCGCGCCTCATCGGGCTGGTGGTGGCGCTCCCCTTGCTCACGGTCATCGCCGATGGCATCGGGCTCCTCAGCGGCGCATTGCTGTGCCACTGGCTCATCGACATGCCGCTGCCGCTGTACTTCGACCGGGTGCAGGACGCGATCGCGCCCACCACCTTCTGGGTGGGCGTCATAAAGGCGCCGGTGCTGGCGATGATGATCGCGCTCACCGGCACCTATCGTGGCCTGCAGGTGCGCGACTCCTCGCGCGAGCTCGGCCGACTCACCACGGTCGCCGTGGTGCAGTCGATCTTCCTGGTGCTGTTCGCGGACGCGGTATTCGCCGTGGTCTTCTATCAACTGGACATCTAGGCGGGGACACTTGGAAGCACTGGTGGAAGTCACGGGCCTGGTCAACCGCTTCGGCACGCAGATCGTGCACGACGGGCTCGACATGACGGTCGAGAAAGGCGAGGTCTTCGGCATCGTGGGCGGCTCGGGATCCGGCAAATCCGTGTTGCTGCGTTCCATCCTCGGGCTGCAACGCCCGCAGGCGGGCGAAGTGCGGCTCATGGGACGCTCGCTCAAGGGACTCAGCGACACCGAGCTGCGCGCCACCAAGGCGAACTACGGCGTGACTTTCCAGCAGGGCGCGCTGTTTTCCTCGCTGACCGTGCTGCAGAACGTGCAGTTGCCCATGCTCGAACACCAGCGGCTCTCGGCCCACGCGCTCGAGGAACTGGCCATGCTCAAGGTGCGGCTGGTGGGCCTGCCGGACGAGGCCGCGCAGAAATTCCCCGCGCAGTTGTCAGGCGGCATGATCAAGCGCGCGGCTTTGGCGCGCGCCCTGGCGCTCGATCCGCCCCTGCTGATGCTCGACGAACCCACGGCGGGGCTGGACCCGATCAGCGCCGCGGCCTTCGACGAGTTGCTGATGGATCTGCGGCAGCAGCTAGGCCTGACCGTCATCATGATCACGCATGATCTCGACACCATCTTCAGAACCTGCAATCGTGTCGGGGTGATCATCGACCGCAAGATGACCAGCGACACCCTGGAGGGC
>Ga0315910_10002007_pt1 | contig 18250 bp, 8 predicted proteins | sample EdamamesoilMG_FD_204470 | JGI IMG/M metagenome (GOLD analysis project Ga0315910, IMG submission 204470) | Garden soil microbial communities collected in Santa Monica, California, United States - Edamame soil | ecosystem: Environmental > Terrestrial > Soil > Garden | place: USA: California...
TGCCCCCCGTGGGAGCACCAAACGTAACCCATTGGCCCGCAGGCCGCAGTTCCAATCATCGTCAAACTCCTGGGTTGGTAGCGCGAAAGCGCTATTCGAAATATCTATAGATATATCTTTAGACCTGTCAAGAGCTGGCCCCCACTCGCGCCACACCCCCGTCCGCGAACCGCGCCCCCCGACTAGCCCCAGCGCGCGCTTTCCACGCTCGCTCCCGAGCTCGCACGGCGCTCACTCCAAGCTTCGCGCGCCCGCACTCGCGTGCCAGCCGCCAAACATCGTGCCGACCACTACGCGCGTGTTAGCGTGGCCACGACACGAGGGGGGAGCCCGTTGGGTCGAGAAGACGAGAACGACGACGCGCTTCTGATCCACTCCAGATCTCCGTGGGCCGCACCAGAACCAGGGCAACGGCTCGCCAGCGGTCGTTTCGAGGTGCTGCGACGGCTCGGTGAGGGCGGCATGGGCGTCGTGTACGAAGCGTTCGATGCAGAGCGGCGAGAAAAGGTCGCCCTCAAGACGTTGCACCACCTCGAACCCGCGGGCATCTACCAGCTCAAGAGCGAATTCCGGGTACTGGCCGACGCGAGCCACCCCAATCTGGTGCGGTTGCACGAATTGTTCGCCGACGACCAGACCTGGTTCTTCACCATGGATCTCGTCGACGGCGTTCAGTTCGACACCTGGATAGCCGACCTCAGGCGCCGCCCGCTGACGAACTTGGCCGAACTGTGCGATGCGCCGTGGCTCGAGCTCTTGCGAGATGCGCTCGCGCAGTTCATCGAAGCAGTCGCTGCGCTGCACGCGTTCGGCAAACTGCACCGTGACCTGAAGCCCAGCAACGTGATGCTGACGCGCGCGGGGCAGCTGATCGTACTCGACTTCGGCTTGACAGTCGCCCCCGCTCGAGACCCCCGCCTGCACGGGGACCTTCAAGGTGCGCTCGCCGGGACACCCGCGTACATGGCGCCCGAGCAGGCGCTCGGGCTCGGCGTGTCCGAAGCCAGCGACTGGTACGCGCTAGGGGTCATGCTGTTCCACGCGTTGACGGGGAGCTTACCGTTCCAAGGCTCCTTCCACGAAATCGCGACCGCCAAGCAACTCAAGCGAGCCCCGCTCGTGCTCGCGATGTTTCCCGATGCGCCGTCGGATCTCGCGCAGCTCTGCGCGCGGTTGCTTGCGACGGACCCGGTCGAGCGCCCCGACGGCGCCACACTGCTCGACGAATTCGGAACACGCCCGAGAGCCCTGTCGAGCCACGCCCCGCATTCGAGCGCACCACCCCGCTCGAGCGCACCACCCCGCCCGAGCAATGCGCCCCGCCCGAGCAATGCGCCCCGCCCGAGCAATGCGCCCCGCTCGGGACCGGGAGCGACGCTCGTGGTCGGCCGTGAAGCAGAGCTTGCCGAGCTCGTGGCTGCGTACCATGCCAGCGCCAGCGCACACCACCCCGTGGTCGTCGTCCTGGAGGGGGAAAGCGGCATCGGCAAGACCACGCTGGTAGCGCGCTTCAGCGAGTTCCTGCGAGAAAGCGCCGACGCCGTGGTGCTGCGTGGACGCTGCTACGAGCGTGAAACCGTTCCCTTCAACGCCTTCGACGTGGTCGTCGATGAGCTGTCACGCACTCTGGCCGCACTGTCCCGAACCGAAGCCACCAGGCTCGCGCCCGGCGAAGCCTGGGCCCTCGTCCGCCTGTTCCCGGTCCTGGGCCAGGTGATGGCATTCGCCGACGCGAAAGCCCCCGAAGGCGCCGACCCACAGGAGGTGCGGCGGCGCGGCTTCGTCGCCCTGGGCGAGCTCCTGTCGCGCATGCGCGAACGGGCGCCCTTGGTGTTGTTCATCGACGATCTGCAATGGTCCGACGCCGACTCGGTCAAACTCTTGCTGCATCTGCTGCGGCAAGCCAATGCACCGCGACTGCTGTTCGTCGGCGCGCGCAGAAATGGCCATTGCCCCGTCCTGGCGCCTTTGTACGACAAATTGCCGAGCGACATCCGAGTCGACTTTCGTGAACTCTCGCTCGGGCCGCTGCCCGCAGAACTGGCGGCCCAGGTGATCGGACGCGATGCTCCGAAGCAGGTGCTCGACGAAGCCCGCGGGAACCCATTTCTCCTCACCGAGTTGTTCCGCTACGCCAGCGATCGCGGCGCCGACGGCCTAGGCACTCACTCGCTGAACGAGATTTTGTGGCAGCGCTGCGCCGAGCTACCCGACGACTCTCAGCGACTCTTGCATACCGTCGCGCTCGCCGCAGCTTCGGTCCCGCTCGGGCTCGCGATAGCGGCGGCAGGCGTCGCACCAAACGCTCACGATCCGCTGCGCGATCGCCAGCTCGTGAGGCGTGGCACCCATGATGGAGAAGTCGAATGTTACCACGACAAGATCCGCGAGGCGGTCGTGGCGGCTTTCTCCGCAGAGGCCACGCGCGCTGGACACCGCGCGCTGGCGCGGGCTTGGGAGGCCACGGGCAATCCCGATCCGGAGCTCTTGGCCGAGCACTATGCGCGCGCCGGGGAAACCCAACGCGCCGCGGAGCTGTGCGTCGATGCGGCGGAGCGTGCCACCCATTCGTTCGGCTTCGAACGCGCCGTCCAGCTCTATGGCAGGGCGCTGGTCCAGGGACGCTTCGCGCCCGATAGGCTGCACCGCTTGCGCGTCGCGCGCGCCGACGCGCTTTCGCAAGCCGGACGCAGCCTGGAGGCCGCCGAAGCGTGCATCAGCGCGATGCAGGGAGCAGGCGCGCGAGAACGCGCAGATCTCACCCGGCGCGCTGGCGGCTTTTTCCTGCAATGCGGGCGGCTCGAGGAGGCGATTCCGCTGGTGAATCAGGGGCTCAGGCCCTTTGGGCTTTCCGTCTCCAGCTCGAACGCGGCTGCAGTCGCCGGCATGCTGTGGGAGCGCACCTGCCTGCGGGCCCGCGGCTACACACTGCGTGCGCGCCCGCCCGATCCGCTCGCCGCCGAGCGCTTCCGCGCGGCGGAGGTCATCATGGGCGCACTGCCGAGCCTCGACCCGATCCGCTTCCCAGCGCTCGCGACGCGCTTGCTGCGAATCGCCCTCGACTCTGGCGACCCAGTGCTGGTGGCGCGCGGCATGTCGAACGAGATCTTGGTCGGGCTGATGCTGGCGCTGCCCGACAAGAAGCTGCGCAAGATCGCCGAGCGCGCGGCCGCCTTGTGCGACGAAACCGGAGACCCCATGGCCCAGCTCTGGCTCAGTCAGAGCCTCGCTACGCTCGAGCTCAACGACAACCCGCGTCAGAGCCTCGCCCACCTCGACCGGGCGCGCGAGCTCTTGCGGGCGCATCCCACGCCGGTCGTCGCCCACCTCGCGGTCTGGCTGGAATGGAACCGTCTGCAAGTGTTGTGCTTGCAAGGGGCATTCGATGAGGTAGCGCGCAACACGCCCGCCCTACTCGACGACGCATGGGCGCGCGACAATCGCGGCGTGGTGCCGTTCCTCTCGGGTGTGCCGGGCGCTGTCGCGCGCGTGGCCGTCGAAGACCTGGTCGGCTTGCGTCGCGATCTCGAGCGGTCGCGCGAGGCGTGGCAAAAGCCGAGCTTCACCTGGCAAGACATCATGCAAACACAAGGCGAGGTGCTGCTCGCTGCCTACGAGGGTGAGCTGGGTCATGCAGTCGCGATGACCGAGTTGCTCGAGAGCAAGCTGAGCAAGTCCCTGGCGCGGCATGCCGCCTCAGTGCGTGGCTACGTGGGCTACGTGAGCAGCTGGACCAGCCTCAGTCGCGCTCGCGACCTGCCACGGGGCAGCGAGCGCACGCGCCTGCTCGATCATGCGGCGGCGTCGCTCAGCTTATGTCACTCCAAACGTCTGGCGGCGGCATGGTGTTCCCCGCTCGAAGCCGCGGTAGAAGTGCTGCGCGGCAATACCGACGCCGCGGTGAGGTTGCTGAGAACGCTGCTCGGGGACGCCGACGCCACGGAGCGCCTGCCCGTCTACGCGGTATGCGCGCGCCGGGGACTCGGCACGCTGCTCGGCGGCGAGGCAGGCGCCCTGCTCGTCGCCGAGGCCGATCAGTTCTTGCGCGAACGCGGCGTCGTCGATCCCGAACGCTTCGTGGCGGCCACCGCGCCCGGACTCACCGGCAGTTGACTCGAGGGCTGCTGGGCGGCGCGCCCGGTGTTCCCCGGCAGCGTAGCGGCGCAACATGTCGCGCAGCGTCGTCCTCGGGATCCCGAGCCGCTGCGCGGCGTGCTACTCCCACCTACGCGGGAGTTCCATGTCGGAGCGTGTGGGCCACCCCGGTCCCTTGCGCGCGGGTCGCCTCGAAGTGGCAGGACGGCTGTGCGTGTTCGACAAAGGGTTCTAGCATTGTAGAGCTAGGATTTCAGGCAGAGCTAGCTTCGTAGAGGTCGCCAATGCAGGGGCAGAAATCGCTGAGTCAGCGGGCACTCCCAGGTTCGTCAGTGCTGGGGTACGGCGCACTCGCTCGGCGGCTTCGAGGAGCGCTCCCAGGGTTGGGTGACCCATGCCGCTGATGCGCTGGCAGCCCGAACTCTTGTGGTTCGCCGTCGCCGCGACGTTGCCGACGCTGGTGGCATTTCGCATGCTCCGCTACTGGCGCGCGCGCGCGACACTAGCGTTCCTCTGGCTGCTCGGCGGCGAGGTGCTTTGGATCGCCGGACAAGCCGCGGAGCTCGGCGTCCATGGCGTGACCGCCAAGCTTTGGCTCGACGGGCTGCAGTTCCTGCCGATGTGCATGGTCTATGGCGCCATGCTGGCGTTCGCGTACGACTACACCGAGACGCGTCGTCCGAGCTGGCTCTTGCCGAGCTACGCGACCATCGGGCTCTGCCTCGCCGCGCTCGTGACCAGCTCACCCCTACACGGCTGGCTGCGCGAAGATGCGCATGTCGCAGCTGGGGTTCCCTTCGACTCACTCGAGTATAGCTTCGGACTCGTCGACTACGCGCTGGCGTTGATGACGTACGGCGCAGCGGCTTTCTCGATCGGCATGCTCGGGCGCTACTTCACACGACTGCACCCAGTGCACGTGGTGCGAGCGGCGCCGGTGCTCGCCGGCATCACCCTTCCCTGCTTGGGCGCCATCCTGGCGGTCGCGGGCGATCTACGCATACTGGGACAGCGGGACACCAGCTTCGCCTTCTTCGGGGTTTCTTCACTGCTCGTGGCGTGGGGGGTCTCGCGGCGACTGCCGTTCATGCTGTCGCCGATTGCCCGCGACACCGTGTTCGATCGCATCCCCGATGCGGCCGTCGTAGTCGATGCCCAAAACATCATCGTGGACATGAACCACGCTGGCGCCCTGCTGTTCGGCGTGAACGAGCGCGAACGCGCGATCGGCCAACGTCTCGAAGATTTGCAGATCGAAAGCTTCGCAGCGGCGCGGCTCCTCGAGTTGCCCGCTGAAGCGAGCGTTCAGTTGCCGCCGCTCGGCGAACGACATCTAGAGGCGGTCGCACACACGATTGGAGACCGCAATGCTCGGTTGTTCTTGGTGCGAAACATCACCGATCAGGTGCGAGCGCAGCAGGTGCTAGCTGCCCACCTCACCAAGCAAGTCGAGGAAGAGACGCGCAAGGTCGAGGTGAACGAGCATAAGTTTCGCGCGATCTTCGACCAAACGTTCCAGTTCATGGGCCTACTCACTCCCGATGGCTCGGTGCTGGCCGCGAATCGGGCTGCGCTGGAGCTAGCGGGCGCGCGCGAAAGCGACGTCTTGGGCAAGCCCTTCTGGGACACCGTATGGTGGCAGCATTCGCTCGAGCTGCAGCTCCAGCTACGCGAAGGCATCACCCGAGCGCGAGAAGGTGAGTTCGTGCGCTTCGAGGCCACGCACACCGACGCCAAGGGCTCGTTGCATCGAGTAGATTTCAGCCTGAAGCCCGTACTCGATTGGGATGGAAAAGTGGCGCTCTTGATCCCTGAAGGCCGCGACATCACCGACCTGCGAGAAGCAGAGCAACAACTCCAGCAAGCCCAGAAAATGGACGCGCTCGGACGGCTCGCGGGCGGTGTCGCCCACGACTTCAACAACCTGCTCACCGTGATTTGCGGCAACACCTGCCTCTTGCTCGACGAAAATCCCAGCGAGGAGGCGCGCGAGTACTTGCTCGGCATCGACGAGGCAGCCCAGACAGCGGCGTCGCTCACGGGGCAGCTGTTGGCGTTCAGCCGCAAGAGCATCGCGCGCTCGGAACGCATCGTCGTGGCTGCGGCGTTCGAACGCTCGACACGCATGTTGCGGCGCATGTTGCCCGAGCACATCCAGATCGAAACCGAAGTTCTACCCGACGTGTGGGACGCCAGCTTCGACGAGACGCAGTTGCAACAGATCTTGCTGAACCTCGCGGTAAACGCCCATGACGCGATGCCGAACGGCGGTCTGCTGCGGTTCGTCGCGCGGAACGTCCGCGCGAGCCACCCCGATCACCCCGACGAATCTAGAGACTGGGTTCGCATCGACGCCATCGACACCGGCGAGGGCATGACCGATGACCAGGTCGTACGCGTGTTCGAACCGTTCTACACGACCAAGGCTAGCGGCAAGGGCACCGGGCTCGGGCTCGCGATCGTATACGGCGCTCTGGGGCAGCACGGTGGCTTCGTCAGCGCACAGAGCACACTCGGTGAGGGCACGACGTTCTCGGTGCATCTGCCGCGCGCCGCGAGCGCGGCTCAGCCGCGGGCCAGCCAGCCCGCGCGTATTCCGCGTACTCGGGGCCAGGACCGGATCTTCGTCGTGGAGGACGACCCGCTCGTGCGGGCGATCGTCGTGCGCACGCTCGGTGCCGCCGGCTTCGAGGTGCGAGGATTCGCGGCGCCGGACGAGATCTTGGCTGCCGCCCCAAACGTCGAGCGGCCCGACCTCTTGATCTCCGACATCGTGATGCCCCAAAAGTCGGGCTACGCCCTCGCCGACGAGTTGTCGGAGATCTGGGTTGGTCTACGGATCTTGTTTCTTTCTGGCTACGCCGAAGGTACCGCCCCCACCCCGCCAATCGCGGCCGAGCACCCGTTGCTGCCGAAGCCATTCCGTACCGAAGAGCTGCTCGGCGCAGTGCATACCGCGCTCGCCGCCGCTGAGTATCGGCGCCATCCCCAATTGCTCGCCTGACACTGAGAACCGGAAGTCCGCACGGCACTCCGGACACTAGAGGCCGCGTTGCTTGCGTTCGCAGCTTGCTTGCCGCAGGAGTGCGGTTGCAGCTTGCTTGCCGCCGGGGTGCGGTTGACCCCGAGGCAGCGCGAGAGTACGCGATGACTCGCGCGCCCAACGGTGGCACCATGTCTTCGACTGCAAACGCCAAGGGGTTCAGACCAATGCCGAGTGAAGAGGAAGCAGTACGCGCCGCCACCGTGAAGCTCTACGATGCGATCGAAGATATGGCCACCGGTCGCGGCCTGGATCGCATGTTCGAGGCGTGGCACCACATCGACGACACGAGCACGGGACACCCCATCGACAACTGGGCCTTCGGTTGGGAGTCGGTGTGGACCACGTGGCAAGCCTCCGCAGTATTCGGGCGTGCCGATCGAGGCGGCGGCAAGGTGTTGAGCATGAAAGTGTTCGTGAACGGCGACAACGCGCACGCCCTCACGACGTTCAAGGCGGCGCCGGCGTGGGGCGGTGGAGTGATGGCCTGTACCAACGTGCTGCGGAAGATCGACGGGCACTGGAAGGTCGTGCACCACCACGCCGACAAGTCGCCGGAAATGGCGGCAGCCCTCGAAGCCATGATCGAGGCCGGGGGCTAGCGGGGACTCAGGGGCCCGCGTTCTTCTCGACCACGTAGATGCCGAGCTTCTGCTCGCTCCCACCCACGGGGCGATAGCCCGCCCAACGGGTCTCCCCGCCAACGTCGAAGGACCACGTGCTCACCCCTGGCCCGGGGCGCGCGTCGAGCGCACGGGCCACCAGCGGTAGCCCGATGTCGCGAGCCGTGGGCAGTTCGGCGGCGGCGTCTGTAGGCTTACCCTGCAGCTTCGCCCGCCGGCGCGCATCGTCGTAGTTCACGAAGAACTCGCGCACATTCGCGTCGGAACGAAACGAAGCGCTGTGCGGCAGCCCCACGATTCCCCCAAGCGCCGTGGCCACGAGCGCAAAGAACCGCGGATGTTCGAGGCGCGCGGTCACTCGCGAAATGTCCGTCACCGCGAAGTCCACGGCCAGGACGTAGCGGTGGCGTCCGTCATGCCAGGACGTCGAAGCCGTCATGCCGGGTTCCTTGGTTTCGAAGAAGAGGTAGGGATCGGTCCACGACACCTCGCCGGCTGGTCGAGTGGCGGAGCGCCGGTACCAGTTTCGCTTTCTCGGGTCGTAGCCAGCCCAGACACGGCCGCGGCCGTCGAGCATCCCTGCGAAGAGCCAACCAGCACGCGGTGCCTCGCGTCGTCGATCTGGCCAGTACAGCACGAACGCCGATTCGCCGAAGGTTTCGCGCCGCACCAAGCGGTTCTCGAGTCGATAGGGGGGCACGAGCCTTTGAGCGCTCGGATCGTCCAACAGCAAGAGCTCGACTCCGTCGTCACGGGCCAGCTGGATCGACGATATGGTCGAGCTCTGTTCGACGATGGGCCTGAAGAAATCGTTGAAACGCTCGAAGGGCCCGCGCAGGCGCTGTTCGAGCTCGGGATAGCCCGGGTCTCCCGGCACGATCAGCGCATCGACGAGCGGCAGCCAGGCGGCGCGCTGCGCGTACAAGAGCCGTACGTTCTCGTCGGCCCGCGCGAAGATGGTTTCGACGTCACGACTCACGCCATCGAGGTGGGCGTTGAGTTCGGCCCGAACGGCGCGCTGAAGCTGCTTGCTCCGCTGATTGAGCAAGTAGCCGGTCGGCAATAACCCGACGGCCAGCGCGCCCAAGCCGCCCATCAGCGCCCGCCGCCGCAGCCGGCGCTTCTTGACGGCAAACCAGGAGGCCCGTAGCAGTTCGCGAGCATCGCCGCTCAGCGCTTCGGGGTGCTCGCGCAGGACTTGAAGCCCCTCGATGAGCAGCTTTCCCTCGGGGAGCAGCTCGTCTTGGCTGCGATCTCGGGACAACCAGCGCGCGGTCGACGCGCGCAGCGGGCCACTCGGTCCGAGCGCCTGCTGACACGCCTCGAGCACGGCGTTCATCGAAGGGAACCGCTCTCCGGGCGTCTCCGCCAGGGTGCGCTCGACGACCCGCCGAAGCGGCTGAGGCACGCGGCAGTCGCTGGGCCAGTCGTTGCGCTCGTTCAGCGTGATGTTCGCCAGCACCTGCCCCGCGTCGCCGCCGCCAAAGGGACGCATGCCGGTGAGCGCTTCGAACAGCGCGACGCCATAGGTGAACTGATCGGAAGCAGGCACTACCGGTTGCCCCAGCACCTGCTCCGGTGACATGTACGATGGAGTCCCCACCAGGGCACCTTCCTGAGTCAACGGCCCGTCGAACGCGCTGCCGCCGCGCCCCGACAGCGCGTCGCCCCAGGCTGGCGGCGTCTTGCCCTGCGCGTACCCGAGCGGCCCCACCGTGCTCACCTCCTCGGAGTCGATGCTGTTCGATGCGCCGGGATCGAGTCGAAGCCTGAGCGACCTTTCTGCTACCGCTTTGCTGGCGATGCCGAGGTCGAGCAGCTTGGCACTGCCCGCCTCGGTCACGAGCACGTTGGAAGGCTTGAAGTCGCGGTGTACCAGCCCAGCGTCGTGGATCGCCTGAAGCGCCCGCCCCGCCTGCTCGAAAACGTCGAGCACCTCTTCGATCGTGTGCGGCACTTCGAGCCAGCGATCGAGGGTTTGGCCGACCACGTACTCCATCGCCAAGAACACGTCGCGCCCCAGCGTGCCCACCTCGTAGATCGTGATCAGGTTGGGGTGGTTCAGCATGGCCATGGCCTGCGCTTCCCGCAGCATGCGCTGGCGTGCCTCGGCTCCTTCCGATCCGCCGCGCACGATGCGCACGATCTTCACGGCGACCGCTCGCTCGAGGGTGGGGTCGTGAGCCAGATACACCACGCCCATGCCGCCTTCACCGAGCTTGCGACCCAGCACGAAGCGGCCCACCCGCATGCCCGGCGCGAGCGGCTGCCGCGTCGGGTGGTGACCGCTGTCAGCCTCGGCGACCAACGTCTGGTCGATCGCACCGTCCAACGTGGGCGGCAGGCTCTCGCCCCACGGGCTCGCCTTCCCCTCCTTCATGATGCAAGAGTACCCGTTTGGCTGACGAGCGCTACCGTCCCCTGCACGTCAGCGTCACTGGAACATCGAACCTTGTGCCAACGCCTCAGCGCGAGACTCGCGTCACTGCCTGACGGACTCCCGCCGCTCCCCGCGGTGAGCGCGGCGGGCTACTCACGCGTCGAGCGGCGACGCGACGCGATTGCGACCGCTGCGCTTGGCCTGATACAGGCAAACGTCAGCGGCCTCGAGCAACGAGGCCGGACTCGAACCCCGCAGCGCTCGGTCCGTGGCGCAACCGGCGCTCACGGTCACCTGGATGCGTTGACCCAGGTGCTCGGTGACCTGAGCTTCGACGGCGCTCCGCAAACGTTCCGCCAGTTGCACCGTGCCACCCAGACCGACGCCGCGCAGCAAGACCGCAAACTCTTCACCGCCTACGCGAGCGAGCAGGTCCTCCGCACGCAGGCGCTCCTGACAACAGCGTGCGACTTGCCGCAGCACCGCGTCACCGCCTGCGTGACCATAGCGGTCGTTGACACTCTTGAAGTGGTCGACGTCGAACAGGATCAGCGCGAGGTTCTGACGGTGGCGTTGAGAAAACGCAAACTCACTCCGCAAACGATCGTCGAGGTACTTTCGGTTGTAAACTCGCGTCAACGTATCGATCCGGCTCGATCGATACAACTCACGCATCAGGCCCTCTTCGTGTTTGTCCACCAAGGAAAAACGCAGCATGACCCGTGGCCCTAGCTGGAAGATGTCGTTGTTCTCGAGTTCGATCCGTGGCTGGCGCTGCCCCCGCACGAAAGTGCCATTCGCCGAACCGAGGTCCTCGACGAAGAAGCTGCCTTCCCAAACGCCCCAACGAGCGTGGAACCGGCTGACGCCTGGGTCGTCGAGCTGCAGCTGATTGCTGGGGGACCGCCCGAGAGACATCGTCGGCGCGAGCAGGCTGTGAACTTCCCCTGCCCGTTCGCCGTCGAGTCGTACCAGCACCGGTCGGTCGCGCACCACGGGCGCAGGTTGCAGCGCCGGCTGATCGAGCACGTCGGTGATCTCGGTGATCGAGTCGGCGTCTTCCAGATCGACCCATGACGGCATGGGTGGTCGCACGTTGTGTTCCATCAAGGCTTCCTCGCCAGCCACGTTGCAGGCTCTTTCAAGCCCGAGCGTGCACGACCTTCGCCAATCATTTCCGCCGATTCAAGCGTCTTTTTCGTTGCCACGTCCATTTCGCATTCCCCTCGAACGGCACGGCCGCCCGCGCCCCCGGCGAACGGCGCGCCACGCGATCGTCAACCATGGTCGCTCCGACCCAGGCGCGAATCGCCCAGCTGTTTCGGTACTGTTTCCGCCACCACGTCGAGATCAGCGCTCCAACACCTCGCATACCGCACACAAAGGACTAATGCTTGGTGCCGAGTTTCGCCACCGCACCGACCAGAAACGACGATCGCCCGAGCAGCAGTAAAATAGCTGCCACTGCTACCCCCTACCACGCACATCGACGCGATCGGCGGCGAGTTTGTCGGTCGAGCACGATTTGCCTTGCTCCGACTCTGCGCAGCGTTCGCTGGGCGGCGATCACCGGCGACATCCGCCACTAGCGTCGGCATTTAGCGAACCGCGCCCGCTGCCGTACTCCCCAGAGCCCCGTGGGATTCTGCTCCCTTCCCCGGGCTTGTGAAGGGTCTCGGTGAGTGTGAGGTTCACCGAGACCCTTCGTTTTTCTGGTTTTCAGCCAGTCGGTGGGGCAGCAGCGACGCGGTTATTGAGGACCCGTCAGATTTTCTGGACAGTCCCTCGAACCAGCCGTGGGCGCTTGGTGAGCTGCGAAGCGTGGTCTCGATCGGACGACTCGCTGCGACTGCTCCGAGTGCGGACCGCGCCCGCTGGACGCCAGGCCGCGCGCTGGTGCTCGCTCGTCCACGCTTCCCACCAATTCCCCGGCGCGCTGACCCACCTTTGGCTACCTAATTGAAAACGACTTGCAATTTCATCTTCCCCCTGGTAGTTCAGCCCCCTCGTGCATTCAACAGTTCGATTTTGAACGTTGGATTCTGATTGAAGTTGAATATCAACTCTCAACTACTAGACGGAGAAGAGTCCCATGCGTGGTTTTCGATTCGGGTTCATTTGCAGCGCGCTCGTGCTCTGCGGCGCCGTAGCGGCGTGTGGCAGCGACGACGACGGGGGCTCGGACGACCCCAGCACCGGCGGGACGGGTGGCAGCGGTGGCAGCGGGGGCTCTGGTGAAACCACGACAGGCGGCTCCGGCGGGACCAGCACCACCAGCGCCAGCGGCGGATCCGACACCGGCGGCTCAGGCGGCTCGGCGGGGGACCCGACCGGTGGCAGCGGCGGCACCGGTACGGAAACCACCAGCACTGAAACCACCGGTGACTCCGGAGGCTCCGCAGGCAGCGGCGGCGCGCCCCCGGAAGAGTTCGCTCCCATCACGAAGCTGACCAACGTTTTGATCCCCGAAGCCAACGAGATCTTCGGACTCAGCTTCGGCGCCGATGGCAAACTCTGGGCTTCCGGCGCTACCAACGCCGATCCGGAAAACCAAAAGCTCGTGATCGCCCGCTTCAATCCGGATGGCACCCCGGACACCAGCTTTGCAGACGCAGGCTTCTTGGTGCACGACGTCGGGCCCGGCGACGAGATGTCGCGAGGCATCGTCGAACTCGAAAATGGCGACATCATCGTTCAGGCCAATATCGATGACGGCAAAGGCGGCGAGCTGATCACGGACGACGGCGGCGGCGATGACATGGCGCGCCTCGACGGCCGCAACGTGGTGCTCCTGCGTTTCGATTCCGAAGGCGAGCTCGTCACCAGCTTCGGCGCCGAGGGCGTCGCACTGATCGACTTCGGTTGGACCTCCGACGATGACGCTGAGTGGCCCGTGCCCACCTACGACTCCGCCATCCTCGAAGAAGGGGACGACCCGGAAGACGGGTTCTCCGGCGACGGCTTCCCCCACGACGACTCCTGGGGCATCGCGCTCGACGCCACGGGTTCCGACGAAAAAATCGTGGTATTCGGCTACGGCCCGCCTGCTCCCGGCGTCACCGACGAAGCGGGAGTTCAACGCGTGGACAACGATCGCTACGTGGTGCGCGTGCTCGCCAGCGACGGTGCCGTCGACCCCGGTTTCAACGGCGGTGCTGCGTTCACCTTCGGCTCGCCGGGCGTGCTTTCGGACGGCGGACGCCGCGGCCGCGTCGAGCCGGACGGTTCCATCCTGAGCGCCGGCTACACGAACTGGGGCGAGGGCCTGGGCAACCACGTGATGGTGTTGCACCTGCTCGAGGACGGCACTCCCGACCCCGACTTCGGCTTCGGGCTCGCGATCCCAGGCGTCACCTGGTTCAACCCGTTCCGCGAAGACGGCGGTGTCGCCGAATGCTACGCCGTCGCGCGCCAGTCAACGGGTCGCCTGGTCACCACGGGCTACGGGCGCGCCACCGGCGAAGCCATGCTCTCGAGCTACGGCTACGCCACCACGCTCGAGGTCGACGCAGTCGCGTTCGGCTTCAACCCAGACGGGGTCGACCTCGACTGGGGGAACCAGGGCACTCTCGCGATCCAGAGCGAAGAAGCAGGCCTGCTCGACACGCAGGACCGCGGACGCGACCTGATCGTGCTACCCGATGACCGCGCGATCCATGCAGGTCGCTTCGGCGGCAGCCCCGCGCTGTTCGTGGTCACGCCCGACGGAGAGCTCGACACCAGCGCTGGCGACGGCGGCAAGTTCCTGTACGAGCCCCTCACCGGCGCAAGCTCGCACTTCTACGCCATCGCATCGAACCAAGATGTCGCCGGTCGAGAAGAAACGCTGATCGCGGCTACCACCAACACCCACGCGGAAGGCGTGATCCTCGCGATCTTGAAGGTCGCAGGGGAGTAATCGATCGCTACGTGTCCAGGGCACACCGAACGCCAACAGAAAGCGGCCGAGCGCCGTGGAGCTCACCCGCACGGCGCCCTGCCGCGCGGAAGCACTCCCGTGCGCTTGGCGCGTGCCTGCTCGCTCTCCTAGGTGTGCCGCTGGGCTGCTCGACCGACGATCCCGTCGAGAACTACCTCCCTGCCCGCGGCAACACCGACAGCGCGCTAGCCACCGCGCAGGGTGCCAGCGCTCAGAGTAGCGGAGCTGGGGCGCTCGGAGGATCGGGCGGCGCTCCGGGCATGCTGACGGACGGGGGCGCTGGTCACGCTGGCGCCGCCGGACAGGGTGCGAGTTCGGGGGAGCTGTCAGCCACCACTTCGAACAGCGGCGGCAGTTCGGGGGGCAGCGGCGGCAGTTCGGGGGGCAGCGGCGGTAGTTCGGGGGGCAGCCCGATCGATTGCGGCCCGGCCCCGACCAGCGCAGGTCCCTTCACGAAGGAACGTTTGCGTGAGGCTGCGGCGGACTGTGCCGTCCACCACTACTGCGAGTTCGCGGGCCGCGCGCAGCTGCTCGAGGGCGCGATCGCCGAGCATGCGGCGCGAACCAGCGAAGCGAGTCTCGCACGAGCTCAGAGCGCCTGGCGCGACGCCATGTCGAGCTGGCAAATCCTCGAAGTCTTCCAGTTTGGCCCGCTGGCGAGTCCATCAGCCAGCGCTGGCAAGGACGGATTCCAGGGCAAAGGCCTGCGCGACAAGATCTACGCCTGGCCCGTCGTGGCTCGCTGCCGGGTCGACGAGCAGGTGATTCTGCGCAGCTTCGTCGAGCGCGGACTCGATGGCGCGCTCATCTCGGGGCGCGGTCTGTACGCGCTCGAGACGCTGCTGTTCTACTCCGGTACGGACAGCGCGTGCGCCGCGTCCACTTCGACGGCTGAAACCTGGCTCACGCTCGACCCAGCCACGCTCGATGAATACAAGCGTGACTATGCGCTGGCGACCAGCGAAGACGTGGTCGATCAGATCCAGGGGCTCGTCGAAACCTGGAACAGCGGCCCGGACCCGTTTTACCGCAAGTTCGTCAGCGCCAGCGGGTACCCGAGCGAGCAGGAGGCGATGAACGTGCTCGCCTGGGCGCTGGTGTATATCGAGAAAGAGGTCAAAGACTACAAACTCGGCATCCCCGCCGGCTATACGGCGATCGCGCCGGTGAGTGAGCCCGAGGCACCCTATGCGGGTGTGGGCTACGCCAACGTGGTGCAAAATCTCCTGGGTTTTCGCAGCCTGTTCCAGGGCTGCGGCGACGCGGGCGCCGGCCTGGGCTTCGACGATTGGCTGATCGAGGCGGGCCACGAGGCGCTGGCTGAGGACATCGTCTCCGCGTGGCAGACGGCGTTCCAAACGTCGAGCGAACTCGCGCTTACGACCGAACCGAGCCACGCGACCGTCGAGCGCGTCTACCTCGACGTGAAGGCGCTCACGGACCTCTTGAAGAACGAGTTGCTCGGAACGGGCAGTCCGCTCAATCTGGACCTTCCCGACAGCGTCGCCGGGGACACCGACTGATGACGACGATCGGCGACTCGCATTCGGCAGCCCTGCCCCGCGCTTGGCTGGCGACACTGGGCCGCCCCATCGACGGCGCTTGGCTGAGCGCGTTCCGCTTCTTGTTCGGCCTTTTGCTCGCGGTTTCGCTGTTCCGCTTCTTGAGCTTTGGCTGGGTCGACCGTTTGCTCGTCGAGCCCAGCTTCCACTTCAAGTACTGGGGCTTCGAATGGGTCGAACCGCTGCCGGGGCCGGCCATGCACGCGCTATTCTGGGCCTTGCTCGGGCTAGCCCTCACGATGGCGGTCGGTTTCTGCTTTCGCCTTTCGGCGGCGCTACTCGGCGGCGGGTTCGTCTACTTCCAGCTGGTCGACGTCAGCAACTATCTGAACCACTACTATCTGGCCGCGCTCTTGGTGTGGCTCCTGTGCGTTTCGCCTGCCCATCGCACGTGGTCGGTGGACGCTTGGCTCGCGCGGCGGCGCGCCGCACTTCCCGCCGAGCAAGGCGCAGGCGGTCCCGCGGCGTCAGGCTCGGTCGCTCGAGCTTGGCTGTATTTGTTCCGCTTCCAGATTGGTCTCGTCTACACCTTCGCCGGTATCGCCAAGGCGCAGAGTGACTGGCTGATTCACGGGCAACCGCTGAGTATCTGGCTCGGCGCCAGCACGGACCTGCCGATTCTGGGTCCGCTATTCACCCTCCAGGGCGTGCCGCTCGTGCTGAGCTGGTGCGGATTTCTGTTCGACACCAGCATCGTGCTCTGGCTCCTCTGGCGCAAGACGCGGCCCTACGCCTTCGCCGTCGTGGTGCTCTTTCATACCCTGACCGGGGTCTTGCTCCCGATCGGGATGTTTCCGCTGATCATGGTCACCGCGGCGTTGGTCTTCTTCGAGCCCGACTGGCCGCGGCGGCTCCTCGGGCGCCTCGGGGGCAGCCGCAAGCTGGTGCAGCCGTCCATTCGGCTCAGCGAGGCACCGCTCGGACGAGCGGCTCGCGTGGCGCTCGCCCTGGGGCTCGGCTACTGCGCGCTGCAACTGATGCTGCCGCTACGCTATTTGGCTTATCCAGGCAACGTACTCTGGCACGAGCAGGGCATGCGCTTCTCTTGGCGCGTGATGGTGCGCGCGAAAGGCGGCAACACCAACTTCATCGTGCGCAACAAGGCCACTCGGCAAGAGTGGCACGTGAGCCCGCGCGCCTATCTCACCGGGCTCCAAGAAACCGAGATGTCGAGCCAGCCCGACCTGATCTTGCAACTGGCGCACCAGATTCGGCACGACTTCGAGGCGCGTGGGCGCGGCCCCGTCGAAGTGCGCGTCGACTCTCGTGTAGCCTTCAATGGTCGCCGCAGCGCACCACTGATCGATCCCAACCGTGACCTCACGACCATAGCGGACGGGCTCGCCGCGCGCGACTGGGTGCTGCCAGCTCCGCGCTCGCGACCGACCCCCACGCGTCCCGTCCTGTGACCGTGATCGCTTGTCTTTTCCATGTCAGAATCCCTCAACCTGCGCGTGAACTGCGCATTCCTTGCTTCGCTCTCGTGTCTTCTCGGACTGGGACTCCGCGCTGCTCCGGCGTTTGCGCAGACACCCGACGCTGAGGCTCACGGCTCGCAGCCGATCCTCGAAATCGAGGCGGGCCCCGAAAACGGCGAGCCCAGCGAGGAAGACGGCGAGCCCAGCGAGGAAGACGGCGAGCCCAGCGAGCCCGCAGCGCCGGCCTCGAGTGCGGGCGCGGCCGGAGCCCCATCCGCGCCCGCAGCGGCGGACGCGGACCCCGTCGAAATCACGATCGCGGGCACCCGCGTCGCACGCACGCCCGGCTCGGCGCAGGTCATCAAGCGGGACCAACTCGAGCGTTTCGAGTACGACGACCCACACGCCGCGCTGATGCAGGTTCCGGGGGTGTACGTGCGCCAGGAAGACGGTGTAGGGCTGCGCCCCAATATCGGCATTCGCGGCGGTAATCCCGATCGCAGCAAGAAGGTGACGTTGATGGAGGACGGGGTGCTGTTCGGCCCCGCCCCGTACTCGGCCCCTGCCGCGTACTATTTCCCGCTGCTCACGCGGATGGTCGCGATCAAGGTGATCAAAGGCCCGTCAGCGATCGCGTTCGGACCGCAAACCGTAGGCGGCGCCATCGACTTCGTCACACGCTCGATCCCCGTCGCCCCGAGCGGCGGCGTCGACCTGGGGCTCGGACAGTATGGCTACACCAAGGCGCACGCTCACTTCGGCGCCAGCAACGAACAGTTTGGCTTCGTCGTGGAAGGCGTGAGGTTGCACACCGACGGCTTCAAAGAACTGGAGGGTGCGGACACGGGGTTCACGCGCAACGAGTGGATGGTGAAGACCTCGTATCTCTTGGACCCGCAAGCACCGATGGGTCACCAGTTCCAGCTCAAGCTCGGCTACTCCGACGAGGTCTCGAACGAAACCTATCTCGGCCTCACCGACGACGACTTCCGAGAGAACCCCAACCTACGTTATCCCGCGAGCGCGCTGGATCAAATGAAGAACCATCGCACCTCGCTGGTATTGACCCACGAAGTCGGGGCTGATGATGCGTCCTGGAAGCTCAGCAGCAACGCTTATCGAAACGACTACGCGCGCGTGTGGCGCAAGGTGAACCGCTTTCGAGGCGCCTCCATCGCCGACGTGCTGTCCGATCCCGAGAACCCCGCAA
>Ga0315910_10002009_pt1 | contig 18244 bp, 14 predicted proteins | sample EdamamesoilMG_FD_204470 | JGI IMG/M metagenome (GOLD analysis project Ga0315910, IMG submission 204470) | Garden soil microbial communities collected in Santa Monica, California, United States - Edamame soil | ecosystem: Environmental > Terrestrial > Soil > Garden | place: USA: California...
GCGAGCCAATGGTTGTACCTGCGCAATCTGCGCGCGGCCGCGCCCGACATGTACGCGTTCCCGGACTTCGACGACAACCTGCGGCAGAGCGCGACCCGCGAGACCGAGCTGTTGTTCGAGACCATCGTGCGCGAGGACCGGCCGATCACGGAGCTGCTATCGGCCGACTACACGTATATCAATGAGCGACTGGCGCGGCATTACGGAATCCCCGATCTCTACGGAGACCAGTTCCGCCGCGTGAACGTGACCGACGCGCGCCGGCGCGGCCTGCTCGGGCACGCGAGCATCCTCACGTTGTCGTCGTACCCGAACCGAACCTCACCTGTCACGCGCGGCAACTACGTGCTCACGAACATTTTGGGCACACCGGCGCCGTCACCGCCGCCGAACGTGCCGACGCTGCCCGAGAACACGGCGGAAAAGCTGTCAATGCGTGCGCGCATGGAGCGGCACCGTGCCGATCCCGCGTGCGCGGGCTGCCATCAGCTCATGGATCCGATCGGCCTCGTGCTCGAGAGCTACGACGGCATCGGCCGCTGGCGCACCGAGGACAACGGCGACCCCGTCGCCGGCTACGGCAGCCCGATTCACGTGCTGCGCGATTTCGGACCGATCCAGGGACCGGAAGACCTGCGCAATGCGATCTTGAGCCAGCCCGAGCGGTTCGTCCGCACTGCCACCGAGAAGCTCATGACCTACGCGCTGGGTCGCGCCCTGACGGCCGCGGATATGCCTACGGCGCGCGCGATCGTGCGCGACGCCACCGATGACGAATACCGGTTCTCGAGCCTCGTGCTCGGACTCGTGACGAGCGACGCATTCCAAATGCGAATAGCGGTCGAGAGACAAGGTACTCGGGTTGCGCTAGATTCTCCGTAAGTTGTGGGGAGCTCCGTTATGTTCATCAGCAAGAAGCACTTGTCCCGCCGCACGATCCTGAAGGGCATCGGCGCATCGGTCGCGCTGCCCCTGCTCGACGCGATGATCCCTGCACACACGGCGCTCGCGCAGACAGCGGCCAAACCTACGCTGCGGTTCGGCACGATCTACATCCCGCACGGCGCAATCATGGACGTGTGGATGCCGAAGACGACCGGCTCGAATTTCGAGCTGCCGGTGATACTGAAACCGCTCGCGGATTTGCGCGCTCATTTCAACGTGGTCACGGGCCTGTATTCCGAAGGCGCGAACGCGCATTCGGCCTGCCCCGGCTTCTTCTCGGCGTGCGCCCATGCACCGCGCGGCAACTTGGTGGAGCTGAACACGTCGATCGACCAAGTCATCGCGCAGAAGATCGGTCAAGGCACGACGTTCCCCTCGATGGAGCTCGCGATCGAGGACAGCTCGAACATCTTCGGCACCTGCGCCGCCGATTTCCTGTGCACGTACATGGACACGATCTCGTGGCGCACGCCGACCCAGCCGCTGCCGATGGAGCTCAATCCTCGCGTGGTGTTCGAGCGCATGTTCGGCGGCGACGGCACGAGCGCGGAGGCACGCCATGCGCGCCTCGAGCAAACGACCAGCATCCTCGATGCCGTCGCAGAAGACGTGCACGGCTTGGCCACGAAACTGGGCGGACGCGACCGCGCGCGTCTCGATGAATACCTCACGAACGTGCGCGAGGTCGAGCGCCGGATCGTGCAGGCGGAAGATCAGCGGTCCGAGCGCAATCTCGAGGCGCCGCCGACTCCGAGCGGCATCCCCGAATCGTTCGAGGAGCACGTGAACCTGATGTTCGAGCTCCAGGCACTCGCATTCCAAGGCGACCTCACACGCGTCACGTCTTTCATGATGGGCCGCGAGCTCTCGGGTCTGTCGTACCCGCAAATCGGCATCGCCGACGGCCATCACCCGGTGTCGCACAACAACTACGACATCAAGCAGATGGAGAAGAAGGCGAAGATCGACACGTACAACGTGAGCCTGTTCGCGAAGTTCCTGCAGCGCCTGAAGGACACGCCCGACGGCGACAGCAACCTGCTCGAGAACTCGCTGTTCGTGTACGGCAGCGGTATGAGCGACGGTAACGTTCACAACCACTTGAACCTGCCCGTGCTGCTCGCCGGCAACGCCGGTGGCCAGCTCAAAGGCGGGCGCCACATTCAGGTCGGCAAGCTCGCGGCCGAGCGAGCGATTCCGGCGATCCCGAAGTTCGATCAGATGGTGCCGTTCGCGAACCTCATGGTCAGCGTGCAGCAGCTCTTCGACATCGACACCCAGACTTACGGAACGGGCGTATGCGCCAGCAACGGCGCCGTGTCGCTGGCCTAGCGTTCGCGCTGGCGCTCGCGTCTTCGGCCGCATTCGCGCAATCGTCGCCGGACACGTCCGCGTCCGCGCTGCATTGGGCTGCCTATAACGACGATCTCGGCGAGGTGAAGCGCCTGCTCGCGGAGGGCGCAGACCCCAACCTCGCGAATCGCTTCGGCGTCACTGCGCTGCACGAGGCCGTGACCGTGCGCAATGCCGCGATGCTCGGGGCAATGTTGGACGCGGGCGCCAATCCGAACGCCGAGTTCGGCGAAGGCGAGACCGTGCTGATGACGGCCGCGCGCACGGGCGACCTCGACAGCGTGCGGCTATTGCTGACTCACGGCGCCGACGTGAACGCGTCCGAGCGCTGGCACGGCCAAACCGCGCTGATGTGGGCCGCGATCGAGAACCATGCCGATGTGGTGAAGGCTTTGATCGCAGCCGGCGCCGAGATCGACGCACGCTCCACGAAGCACGACTGGGTCCCGATCAGCTACTCCGAGGGCAACGTGCCGAAGACACGCGACCTCGGCGGTGTGACCGCGCTGCAGTTCGCGGCGCGCCAGGGTTCCGCCGAAGCCGTGCATGCACTGATCGAAGCCGGCGCCGACGCGAGCCTCACCGAGCCGATGTACGAGCTCACACCGCTGCAGCTCGCGATCGTGAACGGGCACTACACGCTGGCGAGAGATTTGATCGACCGCGGTGTCGGCGTCGACGACGGCTCGCTGTACATCGCGATCGACACGCGCAACCTCGGCTACTACGCGCAGCGGCCGAATCCGCCCGAGAAGGACGGTGACGTCACGTCGCTCGACGTCATCAACGCGCTGCTCGCGCGTGGCGCCAATCCCGATCTGCCGTACACGAAAGGGCTTCCGGAGGGCGTGGCTCCGGAGGGCGTTGCCAAGCCGCGCCTACCGGAGCGCACGGTCGCCGGCGAGATCTTGGTGCCGCCGGGCGCGACACCGCTGGACCGTGCAGCAGCTGCCGGTGATCTCATCGTGGTCGAGACGCTACTCGCGCACGGCGCGAGCGCGACCGTCGTCACGGAGGACGGCACGACACCGCTGATGCTGCTCGCCGGCTATTCGCGCACGCGCACGAACGCGCCGCTCAGCGACATTCCGAAGCGCCTCGAGCTGATCCGCGCGATGGTCGAGAAAGGCGCCGACGTGAATGCGGTCCACAAGGACTCGACGAACGACGCGCTGTTCTTCGCGCGGCAGCGCAACGCTGCCGAGATTATCGATCTGCTCGAGCAGTTCGGCGCGCGCGAGGCGACGGCCGCTAACTGACTCGGCGTCTGCTCAGCGCGACGGCGCCGCCGCGGGCTCTGGCCGCAGGTAGTAGTTGAACGCGGCGTTGTGACCGCGCGCGTTCGCCCAGATCACGAGCATCTCTTCGAGCGTGTTCGCGTAGCGCAGCGGCCCCAGGTCGACGGGCTCGAGACCCATCCCTTTGACGAGGCCGGCCACTGTGGCGCGTGCCGCCGCGTCGTCGCCGACGATCGGAATCGAAACGGGGCCACCCGAGCTCTGGGGATCCACCATCTTCGACCAGTTCAACGTGTTGAACGCTTTCACGACCTTCGCGTTCGGCGCCGCGGCCTGAATCAGCTCCGCATTGCTGCCGCCCGGCACTCCGTGATTCGCGTAGCCGTCCGGTGTATTGCGATTCACGACATTGGTCGGGTCGAGAATGATCTTGCCTGACAAGTCGCCCAAGCTCTTCGTGATGTCGACGGCGAGATTACCGGGCACGGCGAGCACGACGATGTCGGCGCCTTTGACGGCTTCGGCTTGCGTCGTCGCGGTCGCACCATGACCGGTCTTCGCGACGAGGTCCTTCACGTCCTGCTCGGTGGGTGTTCGCGAGCCGTACACGATCGTGTGACCGAGCGCGGCGAACTCGGGGCCGAGCGCGGCGCCGACGTTGCCCGTGCCGATCACTGCGATCTTCGCGGCGAACGCGGTGTTCGCGGCGACGATCAAGAGCGGCAGCGCAAGGCCGGCCGCAAGCGTAATTCGCTTCATGACGTATCCCCCTTGGTTTGTCCTGACTCTAGCGGATGGACCTACCCAGCGCCAGATCGCACGCGATGAACGTTGTGTCCGTACTGCATGCACCGCTCGGGCGCATGTGCACCACACGCTCTCCTCAAGCAATCGTCAGGGCGCCGGACAAACTTCGGCTGATTGTCACGGTGACTGATGACCGGGCCGAGATCGTCCGCGTCCCTGACGATCTGCCAAAGGGACCTATACAGAGGAGCGTCGTCGGACCTCAGCCAAAACGAACTCGCGGACGATCCGAGCAGCTACTCGGCCGGCTCGAGCCGAATCACCGCACCATCGGGCCGGCCGCTACCGTAGCGAACCTCGGTCGACAGATAGACATACCCGTCCGGTCCAATCTCGACGTCGCGGAAACGCACGCCGAGCTCGCTCAAAAACTCCTCGCGGCGCAACGGCTGGCCCTTGTCGTTGAATGGCATGCGCTCGACATGCTGGCCGCTCAACGCGCCGATGATGAGGCTGTTCTGCCACTGCGGAAACTTGTCGCCGGTGTAGAACGCCATGGCCGCCGGACTGATTTGCGGCGTCCAGAAGATCACGGGGTCCTCCATGCCGTCGCGATGGAAGGCTTGGTCGGAAACCAACGTGCCCGAGTAGTTGCGGCCGAGTGAAACGAGCGGCCAGCCGTAGTTTGCGCCGGGCTTCAGGATGTTCACCTCGTCGCCGCCCTGCGGTCCGATCTCCATCTGCCAGAGCTCGCCCGTGACGGGGTGGAAGCGCAGGCCGTAACTGTTGCGGTGGCCGTACGTGAAGATTTCCGGCTTCGCGCCCGCGCGACCGACGAACGGATTGTCGGCGGGTGCGGTGCCGTCGTCCTTCAGGCGCAGGATCTTGCCGACGTGATCCTCGAGATTCTGCGCGCGGAGGCGGATGCTGTTGTCGTCGTTCGGACCGCAGCAGAGACGATCACGATCGCCGACGCTGACGTACAACGTCTTGTCCGGGCCGAACTCCATTCGACCCGTGAACGCCGGGCGCGCGTTCTCCCAAGCGTCGGCGACGAAGATCTCCTTCGCGTCGACCAGCGTCGCGCCTTCCAAGCGGCCGCGCGAAAGCCCGAGCGTCTGGCTCTTGTCGTCGCCTTTCAAGTACGTGAGGTACACGAGCTTGTTCGTCGCGAAGTCGGGGTGCACGACAACGCCATGCAGAACGTCGTTGCCGGTGACCGACGGCGGAGTCCAGACCGGATCCGGCAACAGCTTGCCGCCCTGAATCATGCGGAGCTTGCCGTTGCTCTCGGTCACGAGCAGGTCCGACGTTCCGGGGATGAACACGATGTCCCACGGCGCAGTGACCCCGTCGGCCACCAATGCCACCCGAATCTTCTCGCGGCCCACGTTCAACGTCAGCGGCTCACCGGCCTTCGGCAGCAGCACGGGCGCCGCAGGCGGCGGCTGCGCGAGCACCGCGGCTTGGACGATCAGACCGAGGGCTGCGGCGGCCCCGAACCGGGTCGACTGCAATCTCATTAGGAATTCCCCGAAACGCGTTCTTGTTCAGACGACGAGCCGATGCTAACGCCCGAACGACGCCACCGCCATCGGTCGCCCGCCCGGAGCTGCGGTTGAGTCATGCGACAGGTGCGGGCGCTCTGCCCCCGGGCGCGGATAGGCGCTTTGATGGCCTGTTCCCAAGCGCTCTGCCCAGGACACATCGCCTGAGGCCTCATGACCCATTTGAGCGAGCGTATAGTTCGGTGTCCAGCACGTCTCGCCGGCATGAGCGCAACTCAGGATGGCCCAATGAGACATCGCGTCGTTGCCCTACTTTTCAGTTTCGTCGGTTGGTTGCCCTTGGCGGGCTACTCGCAGCAGGTCGGCCCACAGGCGGAACCGCAAATCGGCACCCCGGCCGGGACATCGACCGAAACGTCCGGCGGTTTTCGCGGATTCCTCAACCGCGACGCCGTTCGCGGTGCGCTCGGCATGATCCAGGACATCGCGGGCCAGATCGCATTCGACTGGAGCATGTCACAGGACTCTCGTTACGGATTGTTCCTCGATGACGATTGGCAGCGGCGCACCAGCGGGAAGCCGCTCGTCGTCATCGTCCATGGCTACGGCTCCGGTGCCGAAGCGTTCGGCGCAGTGCGCGGAAGGCTGCGCGACGCAGGCTTGGCCACTGCTGGCTTTTCGTACCCGAACGACGCGGCTGTGGCGTTGTCGGGGCGCGAGCTGGCCGCCGCTCTCCAGGAATTCGAGCGCCGTTATCCAGACCGCCGGCTCGCGCTCGTCGCGCATTCGATGGGCGGGCTCTTGTCGCGCATGGTGATCGAGGATCCCGATACGGCCGAGGTCGGCAACGTCGATAAGCTGATCATGGTCGCGACGCCGAATCACGGGTCGAATCTGGCGCGCGTGCCGGTAAGCTTCGACATCTGGCAGAACTGGCTCGACGGCAAACCGGATACCGTCAAGACCGTCCTGTTCGAATCCGTGCTCGACGGCCTGAACGAAGCTCGACTCGATCTGCAGCCCGAGTCTGAGCTTCTGGCGAGATTGAACGGGCTGCCCAGAAATCCTGACGTGAGCTACTCGCTGTTACTCGGTAACAGGGGCCCCGCAACGCGCGAGCAAGTCGACGAATTGCGCCGTGTGATCCTCGACTCTCAAAAGACCAACGCGGCTCTACGGGCACTCGGCCCGCGACTGGAGCCGCTGCTCGAGGATCTCGACGAGCTCGTCGATGGCCTTGGCGACGGCGCCGTCGCCGTCGAACGCGGCCGCCTCGACGGTGTGGACGACACGATCGTGCTCGATTTCGATCACGGTTTGATTACGTCAGAGCTGACGGACGACAGCAGCAACCGACTCGTCGCTGAAATTCTGACGAGGCTGAGCAACTGAGCGGCGAGGTCAAATTCCCAAGGCACGCTTGATCGCGATTTCCCACGCACTTGCAGCCGTTGGAGTCGTTGAGACGTGATCGTTCGGTAGACGATCCCGAGCACCTGGGTTAGTGCGTCAGGACCGGTGGCGAGCATCGCCCGGCGGGGCCGCGGTCTGTGGTGCCGGTAAAACTTCTGTTGAGCCATGCCGCCGCCGCAGGCATGCTGCGCCGCCTATGCGCGCGCCGATCGCCCTTTCCAAAACCAAGCTGCTGTCGCTGACCCAGTGTCCGCGGAAGCTCTGGCTCGAGACCTACAACCCCGAGCTGTTGCCGGAACCGTCGGCCGAGAAGAGCTCGTTGCTCTCCACCGGCAACGTGGTCGGCGAGATCGCGCGGCGGTTGTACGGGCGCGGGTCAGGGCACCTCGTGAGCTTCGACCGTGGACTCCGAGCCGCGATCGACGGGACGCGCGCACTGATCGCGGCGGGCGGCCGCGAGCCGATCTTCGAAGCGACGTTCGAGCACGACGGCGTCAGCGTCCGGATCGACGTGCTCGACCGCAGCGAGCCCGTGCCGAAAATGATCGAAGTGAAGTCGTCGGCGAGCGTCAAAGACCACTATCTCGACGATTGCGCCGTGCAAGCGTGGGCACTCGAGCAGAACGGGCTCGCTCCGCGCCAGATCTGCGTCGCGACGATCGACACGAGCTTCGTCTATCGAGGCGACGGCGAGTACAGCGGACTGCTCGTCGAGACCGACGTGACGGACGCCGTGCGCGAGCGCTTGCCGCTCGTGCCGAAGCTCGTGACCGACGCGCGGCAACTGCTCGCGCAGCTCGACGAGCCCGATGTCGCCGTCGGCGTCCATTGCGGCGCGCCTCACGGCTGCGAGTTCTACTCGCACTGTGCACCGCCCGCGACGAAGTACTCCGTGCTCGGCTTGGGCGGCAGCAAGGAGAGTCTGTTCGAGCTCATGCATTCGGGCTACGCAGATCTGCGCGACGTGCCCGAGGACCGGCTCACGAGCGACACGCAACGGTTGATCTGGCGTCAGTCGCGGGCCGAGAAAGCGCACATCGGCGCAGAGCTCCGGCAATTCGCGCGCGCGCTGCCGTTCCCACGCTATTACCTCGACTTCGAGACCATGGGGCCGGCCGTGCCGATCTTCGCGGGCACGCGGCCGTTCGAGGCGCTGCCGTTCCAATGGTCGTGCCACGTCGAGACAAAACGTGGCGCGATCGAGCACGCGGAGTTCCTCGACCTGAGCAGCGCCCCGCCCATGCGTGCGCTCGCCGAGCGCTTGGTCGACGTACTGGGCACGCATGGGCCGATCGTCGTCTACACACAATTCGAGCGGCGCGTGATCGGCGAGCTCGCCGCTCGCTTTCCGGATCTCGCGCCGCACCTGCAAGCCGCCGCTGACCGCATCGTGGACCTGCATCCTGCGACGCGCGCGCATTACTACCACCCCGCGATGCAGGGGTCGTGGTCGATCAAGGCCGTAGTGCCGACCGTGGCTCCGGACCTCCGCTACGACACGCTCGAGGACGTAAGAGACGGGCTCGGCGCACAGATTGCGTATTTCGAGGCGATCGACCCCAAGACCCCGCCCGCCCGGCGCGCCGCCCTCGACCGGGCTCTGCGTACCTATTGCCGCCAAGACACGCTCGCGATGGTGCGGCTCGTCGAGTTCTTCGAGCGGGATTAGACTATCCGCTAGACCTAGGGCCGTCAGAGGTTCGCCATGTACCGCACCACCCTGCTCGCTGCCGCAACCGTCATCGCCGGAACGCTCGCTTGGGATGCGCACGCGCATCACGCATTCGCGACGGAGTTCGACGCGAACCTGACCGGCGAGGTCAAGGGCGAAGTCACGCGCGTGTGGTGGCAGAACCCGCACATCCGCTACGACGTCGCGATGAAGATGCCGGATGGCTCGACCGAGTCGTGGGCGCTGCTGCCGCCCGGCAACCTGCCGACGTACCGACGCGAGAACTGGAGCGAGCAGACGATCCAGGTCGGATACCAAGTCACCGCGAGCGGCAACTTGGGACGTGACAACACGAAGAAGCTGTATGCGACCTGCATCGAGGTCGGCACGGGGCCGGAGAAGGGCCGCCAGCTCGGCCGTTGCGCAACATCGGCCACCGTGACGCAAACGACGGCGGACCCGAACGTCGACTACACGATCACGCCAAACGACTACGCGATCGACATCTCGGGCTACTGGGACAACCGCTACAAGTTCCAGGTCACCGTCGACGATTTTCAGCCGAAGCCGATGCCGATGACGGCCGCGACCGCGGCGATCTACAAGGCTCGCAAGTACGGCGACGATCACGTGCTGCGCTGTTTGCCGCCCGGGCTGCCGCGAATCTTCGGCTCGCCGTATCCGATGCAAGTGGTCGACGCCGGCACGCACTACTTGATGGTGTTCATGCAAGACAACACGCCGCGGCGCGTGTGGATGGACGGTCGTTCGCCGCCGCCCGAGCAGCCGCTCACGTCGATGGGCTTCTCGACCGGCAAATGGGAAGGCGGCACGCTCGTGATCGAGACGACTATGCTGTTGCCGGGCTGGCTCGACGGCTCGGGCTACCCGATGACGGGCGGCGCCGACACGCGGATCGTCGAGCGTTGGACGCCCGCCGCCGACGGTCTCACGATGGAGCGCCTGATGACCGTGCACGACAAGGCGTACACGGCGCCGATCGTGCGCACGCGCGGCTCGCAACGCGGCGACGCGGCCGTCGGCTTGATCGAGAGCGAGCCGTGCGACGCGCGGCCGTTCCTGAACGAGCTGCTCGAGCGCGGTGAGCTCGAGGAACGCCTGAAGCCGCAGTAGCGCGGCCTTACTCAGTCGTAGTCGGTATATTTGCGCGCATCGCCGCGCACGCGTTCGGCCGGATATTTCTGCTCGTTCAGAGCGATCTTGTCATCGACCGCTTTCAGCAGATCGACGCCGAGCACGTCCGAGATTCGCAATAGATAGATCAGCACGTCTGCGAGCTCGAGCCGCACACGCTCGTGCCGCTGATCGTCGAGCCGCCGGCTCTGCTCTTCCGTGAGCCACTGAAATTCCTCGACGAGCTCGGCCGCCTCGACCGAGAGCGCCATCGCGAGATTTTTCGGCGAGTGAAACTGGCCCCAATCACGGGCCGCCGCGAACGCGGCTAGCCGCTGCTGCAATGCGCCGAGAGCCTCCGTCGACATGGCTCGTCACCTCACGTGCAGAATTTCGTTCGCGAGTATCCCACACTGCCGCGCCGCCTTATGATCCTTACGATGCGTTTCGTCGCCGAACTACTGCGCCTCTCCGCGACAGACCTCGCGAATCACCTGGGGTGCATCCATTTGAGTCAGCTCGACCTCGCCGTGGCGCAGGGCCACGCGCGCAGGCCCCATCGCAACGACCCGATCGTAGAGCTGCTTGCCGAGCGCGGCCGCGAGCACGAGGCTCAGTACTTGAAGCACTTGCGCGCGCAGAAGCTCGGCGTAGTAGAGATACGTGTGCCGCCCGGCGAGGAAGGCGTGGAGACCACGCTCGCGGCGATGCGCGATGGCGCAGACGTGATCTATCAGGCGCCGCTCGGCGATGCGCGCTGGTATGGGCGCGCGGATTTTCTGCTGAAGATCGAACGGCCGAGCGCGCTTGGCAACTGGTCGTACGAAGTCACCGACGCGAAGCTCGCGACCGAGACGCGGGCAGGCACCATTCTCCAATTGTGCGTTTACTCGGACCTGCTCGAAGCGTTGCAGGGCGCAGCGCCCGACAACGCGCGCGTCGTCGCGCCGCACCACAAGTTTCAGCCCGAGACGTATCGGCTCGACGACTACCGCGCGTATCACCGGCTCGTGAAACGGCGGCTCGAGACCGCGCTCGAAGCCGCGAACCTGGTCACGTACCCCGAGCCCGCTCAGCATTGCGACGTCTGCACCTGGTGGGGACAGTGCAACGCGCGGCGCCGCAAAGACGATCACCTCTGCTTCGTTGCCGGCATCAGCCGGCTCCAGATCAACGAGCTGCGCAAACGCTTCGACGTCGACACGCTCGAGCGGCTCGGCGAGCTCAAGGAAATCAAGAAGCCGAAGCGCGGCTCGCGCGAGGCGCTCGAGCGGGTGCGCGACCAGGCCGCGATCCAGCTCAAAGCACGGCGGCTCGACGCGCGGCAATTCGAAGTCCTGCCTCTTACGCCCGAGCACGGTTTCCTGCGGCTACCGGAGCCCGCGCGCGGCGATCTCTTTCTCGATCTCGAAGGCGACAGGCTGGCGGTCGACGGCGGTCGCGAGTACTTGTTCGGAATCAGCGACACGCGCGGGGGCTACACGCCGGTCTGGGCGACGAACCCGGCCGAGGAGAAGCGCGCGTTCGAGCGCGTGGTCGATCGGATCATCGCGGCGTTCGCGGCCGACCGCGCAATGCACGTCTACCATTTCGGCGCATACGAGCCCACTGCGTTCAAGCGCCTGTCCGGCCGCTACGCGACGCGCGAGACCGAGCTCGATACGATCCTGCGTGCCGAGCTCTTCGTCGACCTGCACACGATCGTGAAGCACTCGTTAAAGGCCAGCGTCGAGACCTACTCGCTGAAAGACCTGGAGCAGTTCTACGGCCTCACGCGCGAGCAAGAGCTCCGGGCCGCGACGGCCAGCCGCCGCGCGGTCGAATGGGGCATCGAAATGCGCGAGGACTTCGGATTCGGCGCTGTGAAGCAGGAGTCGACGGGACCGCAGCTCGGCCTTGGTTTCGACGCGGCGCCGGCGGAGAGCAAGTTCGCCGAGCACGTCGCGATCGTCGAGCGCTATAACCGCGACGACTGCGTCTCGGCCGCGCGCCTCAAGGATTGGCTCGAGGAGCTGCGCGCCGCGGCCGAGCGCGAGCACGGCGACGAGCTGCCGCGGCCGGAGCTCAAATCGGGCGACGCCAGCGAGCAAATCGCCGAAGCCGCCGAGGAGACACAGCGCGTGATGGACGCGCTGCTGCAGGGCGTGCCGATCGACGCTGCCGAGCGCAATGAAACGCAGCAGGCGCGCTGGCTCATGGCGCAGCTGCTCGAATGGCACCGCCGCGAGGAGAAGGCGGCCTGGTGGGAGTATTTTCGGTTGCTCGACCTGCCGCTCGAGGATTATCAGGACGAGCGCTCGGCGCTGAGCGGGCTCGCGTTCCGCGAGACGGTCGCCAGGACCGCGCGCAAATCGGTCCATCGCTACGAGTTCCCGCCGCAGGAGCACGATGTGCGTCGCAACGACGAGATCTGCGTGCCGGTTACGGGCAAGGTGGTCGGCAAGATCGTCGGGCTCGACGTCGCGGCACACACCGTCGACATCGAGCACCCCGCAAGGTATGCAGACGTGCGGCCAGAGCGCGTCTTCGTTCGGCGCATGGTCTCGCCGAAGCCGAAACCGGCCGTGCTGCTCGAGCTCGGCCGGTGGATCGCAGCGAACGGAGTCGACGATCCGGGCCCGCATCGAGCCGCACGCGACCTGCTTCTCCGGCGGCCACCGAGGCTCGTGCCGGGCTCGCGCGGCCTCGCCGCGAACGAGATCGAGCCTGCCGACTCGCGCGTGATCGCATTCGCAGCCGCACGCAGCGCACGCGAGCGGCTGCGCGCCGCGGCTGTCGCACCACCGTCACAGGTCGATGCCGAAGTCACCGCAGCGATCCGCCTCGGCTTCGAGCTCGACCACGGCGTGTTGCCGATTCAAGGGCCGCCCGGGACCGGCAAGACGTTCACGGGCGCGCACATGATTCTCGAGCTCGTGAAAGCCGGGAAGAAAGTCGGCGTGACAGCCGTTGGTCACGAGACGATCCGGAACGTGCTGCGTGCGGTATGCAAGCACGCGGCCGAGCAAGGCCTCGCGGACTTTCAATGTCTGCACAAGGGCAAGCCGAAGGACGACAACCCGGAAGCGCTGCATGCGGTCGACGACAACGATCGCGCCGCTCAGCTGTTCGGCAGCGGCGCGTATCGATTGCTCGGCGGTACGTCGTGGCTGTGGGCGAACGAGCGCTTTCGCGACAGCGTAGACGTGCTGTTCATAGACGAGGCCGGTCAAATGTCGCTGGCCGACGTGCTCGCCGTTGCGGCGGGAGCGAAGAGCCTCGTGCTGCTCGGCGATCCGCAGCAACTCGAGCAACCGCAACAGGCCAGTCATCCGCCCGGCGCCGGCGCATCGGCGCTCGAGCACTTGCTCGGCGACACGAAGACGATCGCGCCGGAGCGCGGGTTGTTTCTGCACCTGACGCGCCGTTTGCATCCCGACATCTGCGCGTTCACGGCCGAGGCGTTCTACGAGGGGCGGCTGAAATCCGTGCCAGGCCTCGAAAGACAAGCCGTGCTGGCGCCCGCGGGATCCGCCGCAGCCGTGCTCGGCAGCTCGGGGCTCGTGTGTGTGCCGGTCGAGCACGATGCAAATCAGTCGCGAGCACTCGAGGAGGTCGAGGCCGTCGCTGCGCTCGTCGACGCGCTAACCGCCGACGGCGTGCGGTATCGCGACGCAGCCGGCGAAGAAACGCCGCTCACGATCGCGGACCTCATGATAGTGGCGCCGTACAACGCGCAAGTCACGGCGTTGGCGGAACGCTTGCCGACGCTTCGGATCGGCACGGTCGACAAGTTCCAGGGCCAACAAGCACCGGTCGTGATCGTGTCGCTGACGACGTCGACGCCCGAGGACGCGCCGCGCGGGATGGATTTTCTCTACAGCGGCAATCGTCTGAACGTCGCGACGTCGCGCGCAAAGGCGCTCTGCGTCCTCGTCGGTAGCCCAAAATTGTTCGAACCCGACTGCCGCACGCCGGCACAGATGCGGCTCGCGAACGCGTTCTGCCGATATCGCGAGCTCGCGCGCGAGGTGCGGCCGGCCCCAAGGCCCGGCTAAGCTTCGCGAATGTGGAACCCGTGCCTGACCTGCGGCGCTTGCTGCGCCTACTTCCGCGCCTCGTTCTATTGGAGCGAGGCCGATCCGAATGCCGGCGGCCTCACGCCGCCGGAGCTCACGACGAAGCTAACGCCGCATCACGCGGTGATGCGAGGGACCGAGCAGCAACCGCCGCGCTGCATCGCGCTGCACGGCAAGATCGGCGAATCGGTGAAATGTGTGATCCACCCGCTACGGCCTTCGCCGTGCCGCGAGTTTCAGGCCTCGTGGATCGACGGAGTCCATAACGAGCGCTGCGACAGAGCCCGCGCTGCGCACGGGCTGCCGCCGCTCGAACCGCCTACGCCCCTTTGAGCTGGCGGACGGCCTCGCCGTAGTAATCGAGCATCGCGCGTGTGATGGCGCGGGGAATCTCGTTCGGCTCGTTGCGCTCGTTGATGACGAGCAGTTTCTTGCGGCGATCCGTCGGGTGGTTCAGATAACGGATGATGCCGATGTCGCCGCCCTCTTCGGTCAGCGACCAGACGACTCGCGACGCCGTCGAGAACGGCATCTTCAGCTTCTTCACGATCGACGCCAGCGTATGCGGCGAGCCATCACGCTCCGCCTTGCGGACTTCCAACGTGATCAGGTACTGCGGCAAGGTGATGTGCGGGAAGCACTCGTACACCGCCTCGAGGGCAGCCAAGATTGCAAGGCGTACACCTTCATCGTCGAACCCATCGAGTTGTGGGATCTCGGGGCGCGTGGCTTTCGCGCCTGCTTTTTTCGTTCGTGGTACCAAAGGGGGTGTCTCCAAGACTGGCTTCACCATGCTAGACCTCCGCACCTCGGTGTCAATTGGCCGCCCCTGCACTTGCGTGCGTGTTACCGTGTGACACGGTTAACGTTGGCGCGAGCTTCCGAGGCGTAGCCTTATTCCAGCCAAGGAATGGCCCTTACAATGAACGAACCAAAGCGAAACAGACCCCGCGACCGCGTCGACCCACCCCTCGCATTCGACGTAACGCAGGATATCGACCCTGCCCTCGTCGATCCCCTGCGGTGGACCAACGAACCGACACTGACCCAAATCGACTTCGACGAGCTGACCGTCGAGCTGCCGAAGCCGCCGACCCCGCGCCGCTAGCCCGCTATCGCAGTGTCTGCGCCGGTCTCGAGGGGGCCGGCGTCTCTTGCACGCACCGTAGGCAGTCGCTAGTGTTGCAGCCCGACGGCCAAGCCGGCCGCCGTTCTTTCGAATCACCCTCATCAACCATGCCCGCTGCTCATAACTCCTTGCTGCGCCTCGCCGTGCTGGCGGTCGCCGCTTGCGCTGCGTTGCCGATTTTCGCTCAGGGCCGCCTCTCGAACAGCGCCGAGATCGAGGCGTACCTCGCAGGCGCCGTGCGCGATACGAAGATCCCCGGAGTCGTGGGGCTCGTGGTCGATGCCGACGGGATTCTTTACACCGGCGCGTTCGGACGCCAAGACGTCGCGAACGATGTGCCAATGGCGACGGACACGATCTTTCGCATCGCGTCGATGACGAAGCCCGTGACGTCGGTCGCCGTGATGATGCTGGTTCAGGAAGGCGACATCGGCCTCGACGACCCGGTCGCGAACTACCTTCCCGCCTTCGAGGGGAAAGAGGTCATCGACACGTTCAACGCGGCTGACAAAACCTACACGACGCGTCCCGCAGCGGGGCCGATCACGATTCGTCACCTGCTCACGCACACGTCGGGGCTCGGCTACGCGTTCTCGAATCACACGCTCGCTGCGCTCGCGAGCTCCGAGCCCGGCGGCAGCGTCGCGAGCCTGCCGCTGCTGCACGACCCCGGCACTCGTTGGACGTACGGCGAGAGCACGCGCGTGCTCGGGTCGCTCGTCGAGGAAGTTTCGGGACAACCGCTCGATGAGTTCCTGTCGGAGCGCATCTTCGTGCCTCTCGGCATGAGCGACACGTTCTACACAGTGCCGGCCGCGAAGACCGGCCGCGTCACGACGGTGCATCGCATGACGCCGGAAGGTCTCGTCGAAACGCCGAACACGCCCGAGATCACATCGCCGGCATTCGGGGACGGCGGCCTGAGCTCGACGGCGGAAGACTACGCGAAGTTCATCCAGCTGTTCCTCAACGACGGCCGCGCGCCGAACGGCGTGCGCTTGTTGAGCGAGGCGACGGTCAGGCTCATGGGCCAGAACCACACGGGCAGCGTGCGCGTGGAGCTGCAACCGGCCGCAATTCCCGCGCTCAGCGAACCGTTCCCGCTCGGAGCCGGACGCGACACGTACGGGCTCGGCTTCCAAATCACGGGCGCTCACAGCGACGCATTCACGCGCTCGCCGGGCAGCATGAGTTGGGCCGGCATCTTCAACACCGAGTTCTGGATCGATCCCGAGCGCGGCATCGGCGGCGTGCTGCTGATGCAATACCTGCCGTTCTACGACGCCGCAGCAATCGAGACCCTGCAAGGCTTCGAGCACCGCGTGTACGAGGGGCTCGGCGATTAGCGAGCCGTCCGCGCACTCGCCTCTCGCCGGCGCTGCCTTCGGGTCGCTCGCGGCGCTGATTTGGGCCGGGTTCCCCGCCATCACCAAGCTCTCGTTCGCAAGCAGCGCTCTCGACGCGTGGGACGTGACCGCGCTGCGGTTCGGCGTCGCGGGTTTGCTGTTACTACCCCTGTTCGCACGTCGCGGACTCGCGAACTTGAAGCTACTGCCCGCGTTGTTTCTTGCGTGCGGTGCCGGCGCGCCATACGTGCTGTTGACCGCCGGCGGGCTCGCGTTCGCGCCGGCCGGGCACATGGGGCTGATCACGCCGAGCTGCATGCTGCTGTGCTCGACGATCGGCAGTTACTTGATCCTCAAGGACCCGCTGACGACGAATCGAATCGTCGGCGTGCTCGCGATCACTCTCGGGCTGCTCGCACTCGCGTGGGACGGGCTCGCAAACCACGGCGACCTAACCTGGCTCGGCGACGCCATGTTCGCGCTCGGCGGCGCGTTTTGGGCGAGCTACACGATCGGCTCGCGCGTGTGGCGAGTCGAACCGTTGCACGCAACCGCCGTCGTCGGTGTGTTGTCGGCGGCGGTGTACGTGCCAGGCTACGCGTGGTTCGCAGGCAGCGACCTCGCGGCCGCACCTTGGCGCGAGATCGTGATTCAGGCCGTGTTCCAAGGAGTGTTGTCGGCGATCATCGCGCTGCTGCTCTACACGCGCGCGGTCGCGATTCTCGGCGCGGCGCGCGGCGCGGTGTTCGCGGCGCTCGTGCCCACGTTCTCGCTGTTGATCGCGATCCCGCTACTGCACGAGCTGCCGACGCACCTTCAGCTCGCCGGCGTGGTGCTCGTCACGGCCGGCATGGTGTTCGCGCTCGGGCTTCACGACCCGACGAAGTGGCGTGCGGTGCCTAGGACGGCAACGCCGCGATGAGGTCGATCATACGGCGCCGTTCGGCGTCGTCGGGCAACCGGCCGCGCGCGGCCGTCATATTGTCGACCATGTGATGCGGCTTGCTCGTAGCCGGTGTCACCACCGTGACCGCCGGATGCGACGCGGCAAACTTCAGGAAGAATTGCGCCCAGGTCGTAGCCCCGAACTCCGCCGCCCATGCCGGAACCGCATGGCCTTCGACGCGCTGCCAGAGTCGCGTGCGGCCGAACGGCAGATAGCACAACACGCCGATACCGAGCTCCTGCGCCAACGGGAATAGACGCTCTTCGGCCGTCAGGTTGTCGACGGCGTAGTCCATACCGATGAAGTCCGGTGACTCGTCGCGCATGAACTGTTCGAGCGTTGCGTACTGTCCTTCGAACGTCGACGTCGTACCGATGTAGCGGACGCGACCCGCCTGCTTGTATTCCTTGAGCAGCGGGTACTGCGTCGCCAAGTCGGCGACGTTGTGCACCTGAATCAGGTCGATGCTGTCGCGGCCGAACATGCGCAGCGACGCGTCGACTTGCTCGCGTGCGCGCGCCGGGTCGGCGCTCGCTCCGCGACCCGCGACGTTGAGCTTCGTCGCCCAGAACACGCGGTCGCGACCGCCGACCTCGTTGATGGCCTTGGCCGCTACCTCTTCCGACGCGCCATAACCCGGCGCCGTGTCGAACACCGTGCCGCCATTCTCGAGCATCGCGCTGAACACGGAACGGATCGCCTCGATGTCGTCCGCTCCGGCCGCTTGGCTGAACGTCGCCGAGCTACCGAGGCCG
>Ga0315910_10002010_pt1 | contig 18239 bp, 14 predicted proteins | sample EdamamesoilMG_FD_204470 | JGI IMG/M metagenome (GOLD analysis project Ga0315910, IMG submission 204470) | Garden soil microbial communities collected in Santa Monica, California, United States - Edamame soil | ecosystem: Environmental > Terrestrial > Soil > Garden | place: USA: California...
CCTCGGGTCTGTTCGCCGTGGCCAACTCGTTCAGCTTCACGCAGCGCGTGCTGCAGCAGCTGGGCGAAGCGCGCAACATCAGCCCCTTCAGCGTGCGCATGGCGGGTCTGGTCGTGCGCAACGGCCGCATCTGGGCCACGCACAGCGGCGGCTTCCCGGGCCCCATCAGCAACGCCGCGGTCACCCGCACGGTGGCCGCCTGGTACCAGATCGACCCGGCGGCGATGCCGACCCCGATCGTGCAGTCGGGCCTGATCGACGGCGGCAACCTGACGGCCGCCATCATCCCGAGCATCGCGGTCAACTGCGGTGACGACGTGGTCGTGGGCTTCTCGCTGGGCGACTCGAGCAAGTACGCGCAGTCGGCCTACACCTTCCGCGCGGGCGGGGATGCCCTGGGCACCATGAGCCCGATCCGCCTGCTGAAGACCGGTGAGTCGAACTTCTTCAAGAACACCGCGGCCGCGACGGCCGTGTGGGGCCGCAACAGCTCCAGCGCCGTCGACCCCAACGACGACAAGACGCTCTGGACGCTGCAGGAGTACGCCGGCCTGCGCGTCGGCGGCGCCGACATCGACAGCCGCTGGGGCACGTGGTGGGGCCGTCTCGGCTCCTGCGGCGCGCCCACGGTCGACGACGATCCGGACTCCGTCACGGTGTGCACGGGCGACCCCGCGTCGTTCACCGTGGCCGCCACCGCGTTCAACGCTCCGCTGACCTACCAGTGGCGCAAGAACCTGGTGAACATCCCGGGCGAGACCAACGCCACCTACACCATCCCGTCGACGGTCGGCGGCGACCTCGGCAGCTACGACGTGGTCGTCACCGACGGCTGCGGCACGACGATCAGCGCCGCGGCCAACCTGGATTTCGGCGGTGCGGTGATCAACACCCAACCGGTCGACGTCCAGGCCGCCATCGGCGCCCCGGCCTCCTTCAACGTGGTGGCCACGGGCGCTGGCACGCTGACCTACCAGTGGCTGCTCAACGGCAACCCGCTCCCGCTCGAGACCAACGACACGCTCAACATCACCGTCACGCTGGCTGACTACTTCAGCCTGTACTCGGTGATCGTGACCGACGACTGCGGTCCCGTCAGCAGCGGCACGGCCAAGGTCAAGCCGCCGAAGCAGAACGGCAAGCACCAGCCGGCCGAGCTCAGCTTCCACATCTTCCAGGGCCCCAAGACCCAGACGGTGTGCGAAGACGGCTCGGTCAGCTTCAACGTGATCGCGTACGGCGACGGCCTCAGCTACCTGTGGCGCAAGGACGGCACCCCCATCGCGCCGCCCGAGACCAACAGCACGCTGACCATCAACCCGGTCTCCCTGACCGACGTCGGTGCCTACGACTGCGTGGTCACCTCGGGTGCGGAGACGCTGAACAGCGCGGATGCGTCGCTGTTCGTCGACGCGCTGCCGACGATCGTCACGCAGCCCGGCCCGACGTCGCAGAACTTGACGCTGCCGGCCTCGACCTCGTACTTCGTGGTCGCGTCCGGTCCGAACCTGTCGTACCAGTGGAAGTTCCGCTCGTCGGCTCCGTTCTCGCCGTTCGTCGACATCCCCGACGCGAACACCACGAGCCTCGTGCTCAATCCGCTGACGGCGGGTGACGCGGGCTCCTACAAGTGCACGATCACGAACCACTGCGGTGTGGTCAACACGGTCGTCTGCCGCCTGAACCTCTTCTAGTTCCAGCGCAGACCTGAACCTTCCGACGCCCGCCGGCGGAGCGCGAGCTCCGACGGCGGGCGTCGTGCTTTTCCCGGCGCACGGCCGCACCGGTCGGGCAGGCCCCGGGCGGGATCTCGGATCCTCGCCGAGCGGCGGAACCGGGTCCCCCTGCCACGGGGGCGCGCGAGACGGTATCTCTCTCGCTCCGCATGCCCTCTTCCCTGCCCAGAGGCGCCCCGGCGAGCGAGCTCGTCGTCGGGGTGCGCGCGCGTCCGATCCCGGCGCGCGACGTGGCCCGGCGCTTCCGGGCGCTGCTCGAGGGCGGAGCGCGCCTGCGACCGGCGGGGAGCGCGCGCCGCCGGCCGGCGCGGCTCCTCGCCCCGCCCTACCTCCCGCGCCACGAGCTCGCCCTCTTCGACGCCACCTACTTCCTGGCCGACTACCGCTTCGACGACGCGGTCGCCTTCTTCGTCGGGTACGTCGCGCTCGGGGCCGGGCCGGTCGAGTCGCTCTGGCCGCGGATCTTCTACAAGGACTCCTCGCTGCTCTGGCGCGTGGCCAGCCACTACGTGAAGGAGGGCGGCGCGGTCTGGATCGGCAAGGGCGAATCGCGCGTCGTCGAGCGCGGCGAGTGGGTGGTCGAGCACAGCCTCGAGGAGACGGCCAACCTCCCCTACGAGCTCCAGTTCGCCCTGGACGCCCTCAGCCGGCGCGGGGTGCGCCGCCGCGACGCGCGCGCGCTCGAGCTCGTCGTGCGCCGCGCCCCGGCCGGCCGCATCGCCCCCTACGCCGACTTCCGCGCCCCCCGCAGGAACGCGGCCGCGCGCGGGCGCGAGAACGGCGGCCGGCCCGTGGCGCGTTTCCTGCGCCGGGGCGACCCGACTTCGCTGGCCTTCGTCCCCGGCTATGCCCCCGATTTCGCCCGCATCGTCGAGCGCGGCGCCTCGCCGAGCGCCTACTTCGGCGGGCGCGTGCGGAAGTTCCGCGTGCTCTCGGCCAACGGCCGCGTGCAGTACCTGTTCCTGGCCTCCCCCACCCACGTGTGGCTCGGGCCGCCGCAGACGCTGACGACCGAGCTCTCGAGCTACGGCGTGCGCGTGCACGACGTCGCGGCCGCGGAGGAAGCCTTCCTGCCCGGCTACGAGTATCACGACGACGAGGAGAGCCAGATCCCGCGCGGCTTCGCGGGCGCGCCGCACCCCGAGCACCCCGACCGCGCCGACGCCGGGGCCTGGATCGAGGCGCTGCCGATCGTGCGCGAGTTCCGCGCGCGCGTGCTGCGTCGGCCGCACTGACGGCACGCGCACGACGTCGCGCCCGCGACGCCTCGTAAGGTGAATCAAATTTCGTTAATCCTCGCGCACCGACGACGCGCGCTCACCGAGAACGTGCGCGCAATCGTCGACACGTTGCTTGACGCGGGAGGCGCGCGCGCCAACCATGCGCAACTGAGATCGGGCCTCCGTCTTGGCGCTCCGGCGTCGAGGACGGAGCGACCCCGCGGACCGACCCGCGCAGGGGCGGGTCGGTCCGCTACTTCTCCGACGCGCGGAACTCGCGCTCATCGCGCTGGCTAGAACGCGCCTTGCGCCCCCTGCCGGCCGCGCGCGGCGGGCACCGAACACTTACGGCCTGTAGTTGTCTGCCGCGGTGACGCTCCGGGACGGGCCCGCTACAAGGGCGGTCCCGCTCGCTTCGAGCTGCGCCATGCTGATCCCGCTCGTCCTGGCCGCGCTGCAGACGACCGCCCGCCCCGCCGAGGTCGCGCCCCCCCTGCGCTCGCACCACTGGCTCGTGTACGACGAGAGCCAGAAGGGCATCGTCCTGTGCGGAGGCAGCACGCCCGTGCAGGAGAGCTTCGTCTTCTACGACGACATGTGGCGCTTCGACGGCGTCGGCTGGAGCCGCATCGGCGATCTCGGGCGGCGCATGAGCGGCATGCGCGTCGCATTCCATCCCGAGCTCGGCAGCCTGGTCGCCTTCGGCGGCTTCACGGCCAACGGGCGCAGCCTGGGCGACCTGCGCGAGTGGGCCGACGGCCGGTGGAGCACGCTCCACCCCAGCCTCGAGCAGGCCGCCACCGAGTCGGGCTTCGTGTACGACGAGAAGCGCGGGCGCCTCGTGCTCTTCGGCGGCACGCACGGTCAGAACCAGTTCCGCGGCACGACCTGGGAATGGGACGGCACGAGCTGGATCCGCTTCGACGTGCCCGGTCCGTCGCCGCGCGCGGCGCACGGCATGGTGTACGACGCTCGGCGCGGCAAGGTCGTGCTCTTCGGCGGCTTCGGGCCGGCGCTGCTGGGCGACACGTGGGAGTGGGACGGCCGGCGCTGGACGCGCTTCGAGGGCCCGAGCCCGGGCGCGCGCAACGCGCCGGGGCTCGTGTTCGACTCCCGGCGCGGGCGCACGCTGCTCTACGGGGGCGGCGGGCCCGAGGCCTCGTTCGACGACACGTGGAGCTTCGACGGCGCGAAGTGGGAGGAGCTCGACGTCGCCGGCCCGCCCGCGCGCACGAGCCCGGGCCTGGCCTACGACCCGGGGCGCGACCTGGTCGTGCTCTTCGGCGGGCGCAAGACCTGGCCCTCGGACCTCTCCGACACCTGGGTCTTCGACGGCCACGCCTGGCGCGAGTCCAGCAAGCGCTGAGGCCCGCGTCCCTCCGTCTCCGACCCTTGGGGTCCGACCATCCGGCCTGCGACCATCCGGGAATGTTCGCGCTCCCATGTTGAAATGCGCCTACTCTTTTCAACATGGCCGCCCCCCGCATCCGCCCGCCCTTCCCCATCCGCGACCCGCGCCAGGTCGAGGCCCTGGTCTCGCCCGTGCGCCAGGAGGTCGTGGACGGCCTGCAGGCCCTCGGCCCGTGCTCGATCGCCGAGCTGGCCGAGTCGCTCGGGCGCGCCCCCGACGCGCTCTACTACCACGTACGTCTGCTGGAGCGCGTCGGCCTGGTCGTGCAGCGCGGAGCGCGGCCCGCGGGCGTGCGCGAGGAGGCCCTGTACGACACGCCCGGGCACCTGCAGCTCGACGTCCAGCCGGACACGGCGCGCGAGCGCCAGCGTCTCACGGGCCTCGTGGCCGCGGCCCTGCGGACGGCCGAGCGCGACCTCGGCGCGGCGCTCTCCTCGGGCCGCGCCGTCTACCGCCGCGGGCCGAAGCGCAACGCCTGGGGCGCGCGCGTCAAGGGCTGGCTGACGCCCGCGGAGCTGGCCCGGCTGCGCGCGCACCTCGAGGCCGCCGCCGAGCTGCTCGTGCGCGGCACGAAGCGCCCGGACGCCGCGCTGCACGCCCTCACCTTCGTCCTCGCGCCGCTCGCCCCGTCCACGCGGACGCGGGCGCGGCGCGTTCCCCGCTCCGGAGACCGATCATGATGCACGCCTCGCTCCGCTCGCTCCCGCTCCTCGCCGCCCTCCTCGCGCCGGGCGCGCCCGCCGCGCAGGAGAACGCGTCGGCCGCCGAGATCGTCGCCGCCGCCCGCCATGCCCTCGGCTGGGACGCACTGGCCGGCTCCCCGGCCGCCGTGCGCGTCACGGGCGCGGCGCGCTTCCTCGGCACGGACGCGACGCAGACGCTGCTCTTCGACGGCGCGGGGCGCTACCTCGAGACCTACGACGGCCCGCTGCGCCAGCAGACCGGCAGCGACGGGCGCACGGCCTGGACCCGCGACTGGACCGACACGCCGCGCACGCTCGTGCTGGGCGATCTCGCCGACGGCGAGCTGAACGAGCTCTTCCTGACCGGCCGCTGGACCGCGGCCGGCGAGCGCCTGGTGTTCGAGCCCGCCCCTGTGGCCGAGGGGGCCGAGGCGGGCGAGATCGCGCTCGCCTTCACCCACGCCGACGGCGTCGTCTCCGGCACGATCCGGCTGGACGCGGAGAGCCACCGCCCGCGCTCGCTCTCCTACGGCTCCGACGGCACGCCCACGACCTGGACCTTCCACGACTACCGCGAGCACGACGGCTTCGCCTTCCCGCAGCGCATCGAGGAGGTGCAGGGCGGACACGTGCAGGTGCTCGACACGCGCACGGTCGAGCGCCTGGCCGCGGCCGACGCGGCCGCCTTCGCGCCGCGCCTCGCGCGCCCCACGGACGCGCGCTTCGACCCGGCCGTCGCGCCCGCCCTGGAGGTGAAACGCGTGGCCAGCGGCCACCTGCTCGTGCACCCGAAGGTGGACGGCGAGGACCTGGGCTGGTTCATCTTCGACAGCGGCGCGGGCATCAACTGCATCTCGACCGAGGTGACCGAAGCGCTGGCCGACGGCCCCTTCGGCGAGATCGGCGCGCGCGGCGTGGGCGGCGACGTGCCGGCGCACTTCTGGCGCGCCGACGAGCTCGTGCTCGGCCCGCTCACGGTGGACGATCCGATCTTCATGGGCCTCGACCTCGCCTTCCTCGAGCGCCCCTTCGGCGTGCCGGTGGCCGGGATCCTGGGCTTCGAGTTCCTGGCGCGCTGCGTGGCCGAGCTCGACATGCAGGCCGGCGCGATCGCGCTCTACGACCCGGCCACCTACGCGCTGCCGGCCGACGGCCGCTGGGAGGACGTCCTGCTCTACGGCCGCCACCCCTGCGTGCGCGCGAGCTTCGAGGAGCGCGAGGGCGTCTTCAAGATCGACACCGGCGCCGCCGACGACACGGTCACGCTGCACTACCAGGTCGTGCACGACCTCGACCTGACCGCCGGCCGCGCCACCAAGGCCTCCCTGTCGGGTGGTGTGGGCGGCAACGTCGGCACGCGCGTGGGTGAGCTGGCGAGCTTCACCCTGGGCGGGCACGAGTTCCGCGCGCTGCCGGCCAGCTTCGCGCTCGAGGACAAGGGCGCCTTCGCCGACGACTACGTGTGGGGCAACATCGGCGGGAAGCTGCTGGAGCCCTTCCGGCTCGTGTTCGACTACCCGGGCGGACGCCTGGGCTTCGTGCCGCGCGCGGGGCGGTAAGCGGGTCGACTGGTCAGGTCGATCGATGCGAACGCGCGCCCGTATCCAGTCCATCGCACTCCGTCCGCACAACCGTTACCGGTCACGGGCGCTCGACGGCCGCTCGCCCCGCTAGCATGCGCGCCGAGCGCGCCGTCGTGGCGCGCCCACTCCCCATCCCCACGACGATGCGAAACCGGATCCGCCGCTGACGCTCGCTCGACGGGGATGCGGTCTGCATCCCGTAGGCTCGGGCGAGCCCGCCACGCGGAGGGTCGTGAGGACGCACGTCCGTCCCGCCTACGACCATGATCCTCGTCCCCCTGCTCGCGAGCGCGCGGGTCGCCCTCGTCCGCCCTTCGCCGCCCCAGGAGACGCCCGCTCCGGACGCGCCCGTCACCTGGAAGGACCTCTCGCGCAGCGGCTTCCCCCTGCGCTTCTACGGCTTCCTGCGCCTCGACGCCTACTACGACTCGGCGCGCATGAACAACATCTTCACGCCCTTCACCGTCTCGCCCGAGGACGGGACGGCGGCGGACGACGACGACGCCGGCTTCGCCCTCGATCCGCGCCTGACGCGCATCGGCGTCGACATCACACCCGGCGAGATCGGCGAGACGAACGTCGCCGGCAAGATCGAGATCGACTTCGCCAACTTCACCAGCGGCTCGGCCGAGTCGCGCCCCGCGCCGCGCATCCGCGTGGCCTACCTCGATCTCTCCAAGCACGAGCTCGGCCTGCGCGTGGGACAGGACTGGGACGTGGTCTCGCCCATCTATCCGGCCGTGAACGCCGAGACGCTCATGTGGAACGTGGGCAACACGGGCGACCGGCGCGCGCAGATCCAGGGCCGCTGGGGGCCGAAGGACTCGAAGGTCGACCTCAAGGCCGCCCTGGCCCTGACGGGCGCGATCACGAACGAGGACCTGGACTCGGCCACGCCCGGGCTCACGCCCGAGCGCGACGGCTTCGACTCGGGCCTGCCCAACCTGCAGGTGCGCGCGGGCTGGAAGCCCGCCGGCCCGGTCGAGAAGAAGCCGCTCGATCTCGGCGCCTGGGGCGCGATCGGCAAGACCGAGACCGACACCTCCTTCAACGGCAACAAGCGCTTCGACGTGACCCTGTACGGCCTCGACTTCACCCTGCCGTTCACGGCCGCGCTCAGCGCGCGCGGCGAGGCCTGGGCCGGCGAGAACCTGGGCGACTTCCGCGGCGGCGTCGGGCAATCGATCAACCCGGCCACGGGCGAGGAGATCGGCGCCATCGGCGGCTGGGCCGAGCTCGTGTACGTCGCGGACCAGTGGCGCTACCACGCGGGCGGCACGGTCGACGACCCGGACGACGACGAGGTGCCCGACGCGCGCCCCGACCACAACTCGGCCCTGTACGTGGGCACGATCAAGGACTGGCGCTCGGGCATGCGCACGGGCTTCGACGTCATCTACTGGGACACCAACTGGGCCAACAGCGAGGACGGCGACGGCCTGCGCTTGAACCTCTACTTCCAGTACAACTTCTAGGAGGCTCCATGGCACCGATGCTCGTCGCCCTGGCCCTGGCCGCGCAGCAGCACGGGCAGGCACCCGACAGCGCGCGCTTCCGCGTGCAGAACACGCTGACCCTCACGGCGCCCGAGGGCGCCAAGGATCTGCGCGCCTGGTTCCCGCTGCCGCGCCTCGATCCCGAGCAGGAGATCGCCGAGCTCGTGGTCGAGGCCCCGCCCGGCTGGCGCGAGACGAAGGACGCGCTCGGCAACCGCTACGCCTACGTCGAGCTCTCCGCGCCCACGGGCAAGGTCACGATCTCGACGCGCTTCCTCGTGACGCGCAAGGCCGTCCACGCCGACGTCGACCCGAAGAAGACGCGCGCCTTGAGCGAGGCCGAGCGGGCCGAGCACGCGGCCGAGCTGCGCTCGGACGCGAACGTCGTCGTCGACGCCGAGATCGAGCGGCTCGCGGCCGAGATCCGCGGCGGCGAGACCAACCCCGTGCTCGTGGCGCGCAAGCTCTACGACTGGGAGCTCGGCCACGTCGAGTACTGGGTCAAGGACCCGTCCAGGTGGAAGGCCTCGCCCGTGGGGAGCTCGAGCTACTGCCTCACCAGCGGCACGGGCAACTGCACCGACTTCCACTCGCTGTGGACGGCGCTGGCGCGCGCCTCGGGCATCCCCACGCGCCTGAAGTACGGCTCGCTCTTCAAGACCAGCCTGGACGGCGTCGACCGCGACGCCTCCTATCACTGCTGGCCCGAGTTCTACGCGCCCGGCCTGGGCTGGATCGCGCACGACGTGGCCCTGGCCGACATCTTCGCGGCGCCGATCGCGATCGACGCCGCCAACCAGGAGAAGGTCGAGCTCACGGTGCCCGCCGGCTACACGGGCCCGGACGCGGCCGCGGTCGACTTCTACTTCGGCAACCTCGAGCCGCGGCGCGTGACCTGGTCGATGGGGCGCGACCTCGCGCTCGAGCCCAGGCAGAGCGGCGGTCCCGTCAACGCCATCCCCAAGGGCTACGTCGAGGTCGACGGCCGCGAGTTCACGCAGTGGGAGCGCAAGATGACCTTCACGGAGGTCCGCTGAGCGGAGGTCGGCCCATGGTCGCGCCCGAGGAGCTCGAGGACGCGGGCGGCGCGCCGATGGACGAGCGCACGCTCGCCCTGCGGGCCGCCGTGCGCGATCTCTCCGGACGCCCGTGCGCCGACTGCGCGCACGAGCTGTGCGGGCACGAGGTCGTGCTGGCCGTCCTGCTCGGCTTCCAGAGCGCGCCGCGCTGCGCGCCCTGCCTGGCGGCGCGCACGGGCGAGGACGCAGGCGAGCTGTGCGCGCGCGTGCTGGCCTGGCTGCGTGCGCGCGACTGCTACCGCTCGGCCTGGGAGCTCGCCAGCGCGCGCGAGGGCGCGGCCGACGCGCTGCGCCCGCCTTGCCTGTTCCCGAGCGGCGCGGAGGCGCACGCGCCCGCCCGCGTTCGCGCCCCCGTTCGCGAAACAGAGGCGCGGCTCCTGCCGAGCGACGAGTTCTTCGACGCCGGCGACATGGCCTGCGGCGAGCTCGTGCTCGAGCTGCGCCAGCGCCTGCAGCCGCTCGCCGCCGGCAGCGTGCTGCGCGTCACGGCCACCGATACGGCGGCGCCCGTCGACCTGCCCGCCTGGTGCGGGCTGACCGGCCAGCGCCTGCTGTCCGCCCGACCGCCCCTGTACTGGATCGAGAAGCGCCCCCGAGGAGAGCCGCGATGACCAAGAAATTCTGCGTGTCCCTGACCCATGCCAAGAACGACTCCGACAAGGCCACCGTCGCCTTCGTGGTCGCCAACGCCGCCGTGGCCTCGGACAAGGAGACCATGGTGTTCCTGAGCATCGAGGGCGTGCGCCTGTCGCAGGGCGGCTACGCGCACGACATCCGCGAGGAGGGCTTCGCGCCGCTCGAGGAGCTGATGGCGAGCTTCACCAAGGCCGGCGGCAAGATCTTCGTGTGCTCGCCCTGCTTCAAGCGCCGCAAGCTCGACGAGACCAAGCTCGTGCCCGGCGCGACCATCGTGGGCGGCGCGAAGCTGGTCGAGTTCCTCTCCGAGGGCGCGCCCTGCGTCAGCTATTGAGGCCGTGGCCGACCCCGGCGAGCTGCCCGAGCCCGACGCCCTGTGCGAGGGCGGCGACCTCGACTGCGGCAGCGGGCTCCTGCTCCTGATCCGCGAGGCGCTGGTGCCGCTCGCCCCGGGCGGCGTGCTGCTCGTGCGCAGCCGGGAATCCTCCGTGCGCGAGGACCTGCCGGCCTGGTGCCGCATGGTCGGGCACGCCTTGCTCGGCGAGCGCGAGCAGGGCGCCTCCGGGCGCGGCTTCTGGCTGCGCAAGAAGGGCGAGGACGCGGCCCTGGCCGGCGACCTCTCCCGCGCGCGCGACCACGCCTGGAGCGCGCGCGTGCGCTGGACGCAGGGGCTCGCGAGCCAGGTCAGCCTGCGCAACCACGGCTACGCGCTCGGCCAGCCCGCGAGCTTCGACACGGCCGACGTCGCGCCCTCGGCCATCGAGGCGCTGCTCGGCGCGGTGGGCGCCGGGCTCGCGGCCGGCCTCGCCCTGCGCCTCTCGCGCGCGGGCCGGGCGCTGCGCGGGCTCGAGGTGGTGGTCAAGGGCCGCTCGCAGAACATCCTGTGCTTCCTCGGGCTCGACGAGGACGGCCATGCCGGGCTCGAGGGCCTGGACGTCACCGTCTACGTCGACAGCGACGCCGAGCCGGCCGAGCTCGAGCGCCTGGTGCAGGAGAGCGTCGCGCGCTGCCCCGTGGCGCAGTCGCTGGCCAGGCCCGTCCCGTTGCGCGTCCAGTGGCGGGCCGTGTGAGGCGCGAGCTCCCGTCCTATCCGGTGGGCGTGGTCGGCAGCCTGCCGCGCCCGAGCTGGCTGCTCGCGGCCATGAAGCGCCGCTCGCCCGAGCTACCCGAGCTCCGCGACCGCGCCGTGCGCGAGGCCATCGCGCTCCAGGAAGAGGCCGGCGTCGACGTGCTCAGCGACGGCGAGCAGCGGCGCGACAACTTCTATTCGTTCCTCTCCGAGGCGCTGGACGGCGTGCGCCTGATGTCGCTCGCCCAGCTGCTCGACCACGTCGAGGACAAGGCCGCCTTCGAGGGCCTGCTGCAGGCGCTCGACGTGCCCGCCTTCGCGATCCAGAACCCGGTCGTGGTCGGGCCCATCGCGCGCCGCCGGCCGCTGGCGGCCGACGACGCGCGCTTCCTGCTCGCGCACACGCAGCGCGCGGTCAAGGTGTGCCTGCCCGGTCCGTACCTGCTCTCGCGCTCCTTGTGGGTGAAGAGCCTCTCCGGCGCGGCCTATCCCACGCGCGAGGGGCTGTGCGACGACGTCGTGCGCGTCCTCTCCGAGGAGCTGGCCGAGCTCGCCGGGCTGGGCGTGCACACGGTCCAGCTCGACGAGCCCGTGCTGAGCGAGGTCGTGTTCGCGGGCAAGTCGGCCACGCGCACGTTCATGTGCGCCGCGCTGGCGGCGGGTGCCTCGCCCGAGGCCGAGCTCGAGCTCGCCGTCGCGCTCGTCAACCGCGTGGTGGCCGGCGCGCGCGGCCTGCGCACGGCCCTGCACGTGTGTCGCGGCAACTGGAGCCGGCAGGAGGAGGTGCTGCTCTCGGGCACCTACGAGGCCCTGCTCCCGAGCCTGGCGCGCATGGACGTGGACGAGCTCGTGCTCGAGTACGCGACACCGCGTGCCGGGCCGGAGGCGCTGCTGGCCCGCCTGCCGCGCTCGAAGGCGATCGGCTTCGGCGCCGTCAACCCGCGCACCGAGGAGCTCGAGTCGCCGGCCGCGATCGCCGAGCGCGTGCGCACCCTCGAGCGCCTGCTCGGCCCGGGGCGCATCTCGCTCAACCCCGACTGCGGCTTCGGCACGTTCGCCGAGCGCCCGGTGGCGAGCACGGAGCTCGCCGCCGCCAAGCTGAGGGTGCTCGCCTCCGCGGCCGAGCTCCTGCGCTCGCGCTGAGGCGCTACTGGAAGCTGCCGCCCTCGAGGGCGTCGGCCACCGTGTCGATGTCGAGCCAGTTGCCGGCCGTGTAGAGCACGCGGATCTTCTGGCCCTCGGAGAGCAGCCTGCGCATCAGTCCGGCCATGTCCATGGAGCGCTTGGCCTCGGGCTCGGCCGCCACGCGCGCCAGGTGCTCGGACAGGATCTCCGCGCCGCGCGCCGACACCTTGAGGAAGCCCATCCACTCGCCGTGGATGCGCGCGGGGTCGAGCTCGTTCGACACGTCCACGAGGTACACGTGGTTGAAGACCGTCTTGCGCGAGAGCGGCTCGCTGCACACGACGAAATCGGCGTAGCGCGTGCGGTTGCGGCTCTCGTGCCAGCTCGAATCGACGAACACCGCGAAATCGTCCTCGAGGTCGACCAGCTCGCGCGGGATGAACTTGCGGAAGAGCACGTCGCCGTAGGAGATCACGCACGTGCCCTGCAGCGCCGGCCGCGCGCAGGCGAGGGCGAAGGCCTCGTGCGTCGTCTCGGGCTCGTCGTTGTCGTGGAAGGCGACTCCGCCCACGTCGACGGCCTCCTTCTTGTAGCCGCGCACGACCGAGAGGTCGGAGAACCCGGCCGCGCGGTAGGTGTCGAGGATGCGGCGCAGGATGGGCTGGCCGCCGACCTCGACCATGCACTTGGGGCGCGTCGTGGTCAGCTCGGGCATGTCGCTGCCGCGCGCCGAGCCCAGCACGATCACGTGCGCGTCGCTCGTGCGCCTGGGGAGATAGCGGCGCTCGGCGTCCTCGAGCTCGGCCACGCCCTGCAGGCGGAAGACCTCGGCCAGGGTCGCGATGCGCTCCTCGACCTCGACGGCCGAGCGCTCCTCGGCCAGGCGCCGCGCGGTCGCCTGCATGCTCGCCAGGCTGGCGCGCATGAGGTGGTTGGCCCAGATCGCGGCGCTGAAGCCGGCCTCCTCGAGCACGGCCGTCGGCGTCGTGTAGTACTTGGTCGGCACGATGACGACCGGCGAGCGCTCGCCCCACTCGGCCCGGAAGGCCAGCACCTCCTCGGCCGTGCGCAGCGCGCTGTGGATCAGGATCGCGTCGGCCCCGGCGGCGTGGTAGGCCTCGGCCCGGCGCAGCGCCTCCTCCAGGCCCCAGCCGGCGATGAAGGCCTCGATGCGCGCGACGACGACGAAGTCCTCGTCCTGCTGCGCGTCCTTGGCGGCGCGCAGGCGCCCACAGAACTCGTCGATCTCGGCCAGCGGCTGGCGCCGGCCGTTGAGGAAGCTGTTCGTCTTGGGGAAGAGCTTGTCCTCGATGCACACGCCGGCCAGGCGCCGCTGCTCGAGCTTCTGCACCAGCCGGCGCGCGTTGTTGAAGTTGCCGTAGCCCGTGTCGCCGTCGACCAGCACCGGGATGCGCGCCGAGTCGGCCATGTACTCGAGCACGTCGAGCACCTGCGTCCAGCTGGCCTCGTTCGAGTCGCGCAGGCCGAGCGAGGCCGAGATCGAGAGGCCGCTGGCCCAGATGGCCGGGAAGCCCGCCTCCTCCACCAGCTTGGCGCTGAGGCCGCTGTGGGCCTCGAGCAGGAAGTCGAGCCCCGGGCGCTCGAGCAGCCGCCGGAGCTGGGTCGAGCGCTTGAGCGGCGCCTCGATGGGCGGGCGCTTGGGCAGGAGGGAAGCGCGGGGAACGAGCACGGCCTCCTCACCAATCGAATCGATGGCGCGAGTGCGGGCGATCGAGGACCCATTGGGGTCCGAGGTGGGAACAGGCATCGAGGGCGGGTCGAACGGGACGGGGGGTGGGCCGAATTGCCAAACCGTAATGGCAAAGGACATGCCCTCCCGCCGCATTCCCGGGGGGCCCTGGAAGGGGTTTCCATTCGGCCCATGGTCGCCCTCCTTCCAGCGCCTGGACCTCGTCGTCCAGGCTTCGTGGGGCCGGTACGATCCCCCGCTCGCATGGCCGGCGCCTCCGCAGACGGATTCCAGGTCGCCCTCGCCGCCGCCGCGCGCGCGATCGCGGGCTCGCTCGAGGTGCGCGAGGTGTGGGACCGAGTGGCCGACGCCTTCCGCTCGGTGGTCGCCTTCGACGCCCTGGGCATCGTGCGCCTGGAGCCAGGCGGCACGGTACGCGCGGTGGCGGCGGCGGGCGAGCACGCCGACAAGCAGCTCGCCGGCCAGGTCTACCCGCGGGCGGGCTACTCGCCGCGCTTCTGGCCCGACGCCGAGCGCTTCCTCGTGGTCGTGCGCGACGCGGAGCGCGAGCTCGACCTCACCTTCCCGCTCGACCGCTCGCTGGTCGAGCGCGGCTACCGCTCGGCGCTGCGGCTCCCGCTCGGGCACGGCGAGCGCCTCGGCTCCGTGCTGCTGGTGGCCCGCGAGCGCGGACGCTTCACCGAGGAGCACGGACGCGCCCTGGCGCTGGCGGCCGAGATCGTCGCCGTCGCTCTCGCGCACGAGCGGCTGGCCGCGCTCCTGGCCGAGGAGACGCGCCGCACGGTCGCGGCCGACGCGCGCGCCACGCGCCTGGCCGAGCGCGTGCAGGTGCTCTCCGAGGAGCTCGAGGCGCGCGGCCCGCAGCGCGCGCTCGGGCGCGCCCCGCGCTGGCGCGCGGCCCTCGAGCAGGTCGCCAAGGTGGCCCCGCTGGAGACGACCGTGCTGCTCACGGGCGAGTCGGGCACGGGCAAGGAGGTCGTGGCGCGCCTCCTCCACCGCGCCTCACCGCGCAAGGACGGGCCCTTCGTGGCGCTGAACTGCGCGGCCCTGCCCGAGACGCTGCTCGAGTCCGAGCTCTTCGGCCACGAGAAGGGCGCCTTCACCGGCGCGCACGCGGCCCGCGCCGGCAAGATCGAGCAGGCCGCCGGCGGCGTCCTGTTCCTCGACGAGGTGGGCGAGATGAGCCCGATCGTGCAGGCGAAGCTCCTGCGCGTCCTGCAGGAGCGCGAGTTCCAGCGCGTGGGCGGCTCGCGCACGCTGGCGGCCGGCCTGCGCGTCCTGGCCGCGACGAATCGCGACCTCCAGGCCGGCATCGCGCGCGGCACCTTCCGCGAGGACCTCTACTACCGCCTGGCCGTGTTCGACATCGCCCTGCCGCCGCTGCGCGAGCGCGGCGAGGACGTCCTGCTCCTGGCCGAGGACTTCCTGGCCGAGCTCGGGCGCGCCCTCGGCCGGCCGGCGGCGGGCATCGCCGACGAGGCGCGCGCCAAGCTCGGGGCCTACCGCTGGCCGGGCAACGTGCGCGAGCTCCGCAACGTGATCGAACGCGCGGTGATCCTGTGCCAGGGCGGCTGGATCACGAGCGAGCACCTGCCCCTCGGCGTCTCGTCGTCGCCGGCGGCGCCGGTGACGGCGGGCTCCGCGCCCGCCCCGGCGCAGCCCGGGACGCTCCCGACCGCCGGCGCCGCCGAGCGCGCGCTCCTCCTCCAGGCCCTCGCCCAGAGCGGCCACAACAAGTCGAAAGCCGCGCGCTTGCTCGGCCTGACGCGCGCGCAGCTGCGCTCGCGCCTCGGGAAGCACGGCCTGGACGGCGCCGCGGACTGAGGCGGCCTGGCTCTCCGCAGCCAGTGGCTGCGCAGAGCCAGGCGTTCTCCGGCTCCTGCGCGCCCGCACCCTCGCTCACGCGCTTGCCAGCGGGCTTCGACGCCCTATCCGGCCCTGGCACGGGCGGTGCGAAACCGGCGCGCCATGGAGACCTCGACGAACAGCGGATCCGAACGACGCCCGCGGCGCCTCTTCGAGCTCGCGCGCCGCGCGAGCGCCTGGCTGCTCCTCGCGAGCCCGGTCCTGGCGCAGGACGCGCGCGACGAATGGGAGTTCCGCGCCGCGCTGTACGGCTACTTCCCGCACATCGGCGGCTCGGCCACGCTGCCCACGGGGAGCGGCGCCGAGCTCGACGTCGACGCCGAGGACCTGCTCGAGAACCTCGAGCTCGCGGGCATGGCCTCGTTCGCCGCGCAGCACGGGCGCTGGGGGTTCTTCAGCGACGTGATCTACCTCGACGTGGCCGACTCGGTCGACGACACGACGAGCCTCGCGGCCGGGGGCCTCCCGCTGCCGCCGGGCATCACGGCCGACGCCTCCATCGAGGTGCAGGGCTGGGTGTGGACGACGGCCGCGAGCTACCGCGCAGTCGCGACGGACGCGGACACGTTCGACGTCTTCGGGGGCGCGCGCCTGCTCGCCATCGAGAGCGAGCTCGAGTACGAGTTCAGCGGCGACTTCGGCCCGTTCGTGGGCCCGGCGCGCAGCGGCACGGGCTCCGGCGAGGTCGAGCTCTGGGACGCGGTCGCCGGCATCAAGGGCCGACACGCGCTCGGCGACGGCGCACGCTGGTTCGTGCCCTACTGCGTCGACGTCGGCACGGGTGAGTCCGACCTCACGTGGCAGGCGGCAGCCGGCCTCGGCTACTCGCTCCCGTGGGGCGAGCTCTTCGCCACCTACCGCTACCTCTCCTACGACTTCGATTCCGGCGCACGCCTGGAGGACCTCGACTTCCGCGGTCCGGCCCTCGGAGTCGCCTTCGACCTGTGAGCCCCAGTCCGCCCGATCGAAGATCGACGTCCGCCGCTCTTCCTGCGAGGCCCGCGCGCGCGAATGCGCCCTCCTGCGCGCGCGGCCGACCGCGCCGGGCGCCGCGCTCGTTCACCGAGATCTCATCCATGAGATGCGCGAAAACGCCCCGCGGTGACAGCCTTGTTACCGGTCAGGCCCGCGCGTGCCCGGAACAATGCGCGCCTCCGATGCCCGCGCAGAGCGGCGCGAGGAGCACGCATGTCCACCCTCCGAGTCCGAGCGGGAGCGCGAGCGCTCGACGACGCCCAGCTCGCCGCCTTCCGCCGCGACGGCTTCGTGTTCGTGCCGGGCTTCTTCGACGACGCGCGCACGGCCGAGGTCACGGGCTGGATCGACGAGCTCACCGCGCGGCCCGAGGTGGCCGGCCGGCACTGGGTCTATCACGAGCCCAGCGTGCTCGAGCCCGAGCGGCGCCTGATCCAGCGCATCGAGAAGTTCGCCGAGGTCGACGCGCGCTTCGAGCGCCTGTTCCGCGTTGGACGCCTGCACATGGCGGTGAGCGAGCTGCTCGGCGAGGCCGCCGAGCTCTTCAAGGAGAAGATCAACTACAAGATGGCCGGCGGGCCGGGCTTCAAGGCGCACCAGGACTCGCAGGCCGGCTGGGGCGCGTACGCCGACTACTTCGTCACCGCGCTGGTGACGATCGACCCGGCCACGCCCGCGAACGGCTGCCTCGAGATGGCGGCAGGCTGGCACACGCGTGGTCTCGTCGGCCCCGAGTGGCAGCCGCTCGACGAGGCCACCCTCGCGCGCATGGACTTCCGCGCCTATCCGGCGCGGCCGGGCGACGCCATGTTCTTCGATTCCTTCGCCCCTCACCGCTCGGGCCCGAACCTCACGGACGAGCAGCGCCGCGTGCTGTACGTCACCTACAACCGCGCCTCGGCCGGCGACCAGCGCGCGCGCTACTTCGCCGACAAGCACCGCTCCTTCCCGCCCGACATCGAGCGCGAGGCCGGGAAGAGCTACGTGTTCCGCGTGTAGCGCTGCTCGGCCGGCGCGCGAGCGGGTAGCATCCGCCGCCCCGATGCGCCGCCTGATCCGCCTCGCGTGCCCGCTCGCCCTGGCTTCCGCCGCCGGAGCGCAGACGACGGTCGAGGAGGCGCTGGGCGACAACGCGATCGCGGACCTCTTCTCCGCGCTGCTGAACCTCACCCTGTCCGACGACCTGGTCGGCGCCAGCTACCGCGTCGACAACGGCGGGCCGGGCTCGGCGAACACGCACTTCACCACCTACAAGCTGCCCTGGAGCCGGGAGATCGACGTCGGCAGCGCGCACGGAACGCTGCATGTCGAGGCCAGCGGAGGCCTGCTCCTGGCCGAGGACGCCTTCGAGACCGACACGCCCTCGGGCCTCGCCACGGTCGACCAGGACTGGCTCACGGCCGGCGCGCAGCTCGGTGCAGGCTGGACGTTTCTGCTCGCGGATTCGTGGTACGTGCGTCCCGGCGCGGCCCTGGCGCTCGCGTACCTCGAGAACGAGGCCGACTACAACGCGGCCGGGAAGGTCGAGCTCGCGCCGCTGATCGACGGCCTGCTCGTGAACTGGGACGCCTGGGCCTCGATCGTCAGCGCCAGCCTGACGGCGGGGCGCGAGCGCGACCCCGACGTCTTCTCGGCCGGCCTGCGGGGAC
>Ga0315910_10002011_pt1 | contig 18239 bp, 18 predicted proteins | sample EdamamesoilMG_FD_204470 | JGI IMG/M metagenome (GOLD analysis project Ga0315910, IMG submission 204470) | Garden soil microbial communities collected in Santa Monica, California, United States - Edamame soil | ecosystem: Environmental > Terrestrial > Soil > Garden | place: USA: California...
CGCCGCCTCCCCGGTGGTGCCGCACGGGGAGGTCGCCGGCGCCGGCGAAGCGCGCGAGGCCATCCGTGAGGCGGGAGACTTCGTCTACCTCGTCCCGATGCTCGCGGAGACCGACTCCCTCCTCCGCCGGTGGGACGCCGCGAAGATCGCGGACCTCCGTGTCGCCTACGTCCTCGGCGACCTCCCGGAGTGGACCGATGCGCACCGCAGCATCGTGCGGGAGGCGTTCGCCGCCTGGGAGGGTGTGGGACCGTCGATCCGGTTCACGGAAGTGTTCGACACCGTCGGTGCCGACATCGTGGTCCGCTGGATCGAGAAGTTCGACATCGACCGTGCGGGCCAGGCCGACCTGACCTGGGACCGCGTCGGGCGCATCAAGCACGCGGACATGAAGCTCGCGCTTCGCGCCCCGTCGGGACGCCTCCTGCCGGTGGAGAAGCTCCGCGCCATCGCCCTGCACGAGATCGGCCACAGCCTCGGCCTCCCGCACTCCGAGGTGGCCGGCGACCTGATGTTCCCCACCGCGGACCACCCGATCCTCACGCGACGGGACAGCACCACCCTCGCCCTCCTCTATCGCCTCCGCCCCGGCTCCATCAAGTGGACCTCCGACTCCGTCACACCGCTGCACTGATCGCGCTGGCAGGGGTCGCGGCGCCCTTGGCCGCGCAATTCGAGCGGGTCGATGCCATCGTGCAGGGGGGCGTCACCCGCGGGGTGTACCCGGCGGCGGCGGTCGTCATCGGGACCTCCGATCGCATCCTCCACGCGCGCGGATTCGGCCATTTCACCTGGTCCGCGGCGAGCGCGGTGCCGAGCGCCGATTCCACCCTTTGGGATATCGCCTCGCTCACCAAGGTCGTCGCCACCACCGGGGCGATCGCCCTCCTCGTCGACCGCGGCCAGCTCGCGCTCGACGCGCCGGTGGCGCGCTACCTCCCGCGCTTTACCGGAAGTGGCCGCGAGAAGGTCACGGTGCGGATGCTCCTCGACCACACCAGCGGACTCCCCGCCGGGCTCGACCCCGCCGCCCGTCCGCGGGGACGCGATTCGGTCCTTGCCCTGGTGTACCGGACCGCGCTCCGTCGTCCGCCCGGGACCCGCGAGCAGTACAGCGACATCAACGCGATCCTCCTCGGCCTCATCGTCGAGGTCGTGGGCGGGCGACCGCTCGAGCGCTTCACAGCGGAGGAGCTCTTCACGCCGCTGGGGATGACGGCGACGCGCTTCCTCCCGCCACGCCAGTGGCGGGGCCGGATCGCGCCGACCGGCCAGTGGCGCGGGACGCCGCTCGCCGGCGAAGTGAACGACGCGACCAGTGGTCGGATGGGGGGCGTCGCCGGCCACGCCGGGGTCTTCGCCCCGGCCAGCGACCTCGCGCGCTACGCCCGGTGGTGGCTGCGACGCGGCGCCGGTGGCCCGGCCATCAGGCCGGTCACCATCGACACCTTCGTCGCCCTCACCGGCGGCCCCCGCCTCCTGGGATGGGAGTCGCGATCGGTCACCGAGTACACCCCTTCCCCATACGGCACCCTGCCGAGTGCCCACGCGTACGGCCACACCGGTTACACGGGGACGATGCTCTGGATCGATCCGGAGCGCGACCTCTTCGTGGTCTTCCTGACCAACCGCGTCTACGGCCCGAAGGTGGCGAAGCCCTTCACCGCACTGCACGAGATCCGTGCCGCGCTGGCCGATGCGGCGATCCGTGCCTCCCCCTCCGCCTGCAAAGCGGAAATCCGACCTCATTGCTAGTATATTTGGGAATGAGTCTGACCCCCGAATTCGTCCGCAAGGCGCTCCGCGCGGTGAAAGACCCGGAGCTGAACCTGAACGTGGTCGACATCGGTCTCATCTACGAGATCACGGTGAGCGAGTCGAACGACGTCCACATCAAGATGACCCTGACCTCCCCCGGCTGTCCTTCCGGTCCTGAGATCATGGGGGACGTCGAGCGGGTGGCGAAGGACCTCGAGGGGATCGGCAAGGTGGAAGTCGAGCTGGTCTGGGAGCCGTACTGGACCCCGGAGAAGATGGACCCGCGGATCAGGGCGTTCCTCGGCTGACCACGTGAGCGGTGAGCAGTAAGCGGTGAGCGGGCCCTTCGGGAGAGATCCTTCCCGGGGGGCCCGGCTCCCTGCTCACCGCTCACTGCTTACGCGGTTGCGGGTAGCGCCGCCACCAACTCCGCTCCAAGCGCCTCCGCCTGCCACTTCCGCATTCCCTCCACCTTCGACAACTCGGCGACGTTCTTCGGTTCGAGCCGCGCGATCCCCTCGAGGATCCCGTTGGGGCAGAGCACGCCGGGCTGCAATCCCAGCCGCTCGGCGGCGGCGTTCCGCGCGACCTTGAGCCGCTCCATCCGCGCGTCGAAGGCGGGATCGGGAGGAGGACGGCGGGTCCGTTCGAACCGCGGCAGGTCGGCTTCCGGCACGGCGAGCCCGCGCTCCACCGCCGCGATGATCTCCTTCCCGCGCCGCTCCATCTGATCCGGGGAGATCCCCTTCATCCCTCGCATCGCGGCGAGGTCCCTGGGCTGCAGCTCCGCGAGGAGGAGGAGGGTCTCGGGGTTCATCACGCGGAAGGTCGCGCGGTCGAGCCCCTTCGCGACCCCCTCGCGCCAGGCGTGGAGCTCGCGGAGCACCGCGAGCTGGCGGGGCTTGAGGAGCCGCGCCCCCTTCACCTTGAGGTACGCCTCCTCGTTCGGGGCCTTTTCCCACCGCGCGGTCGCGGCGAGCCCGAACTCCTCCTCCGCCCAGTGCCGCCGTCCCGCCGCCACGAGCTTCGCGTCCATCGTGTCGCGGAGCGCCAGCAGGTAGTGGGTGTCGGCCGCCGCGTACTCCAGCATCCCCGGCTCCATCGGCCGGCGCGACCAGTCGGCGCGCTGGAACTTCTTGTCGAGCTTCACCCCGGCGTATTTCTCGAGGAGGGCCGCGAGTCCGATCCCCGGTTCCCCCAGGAGTTGCGCGGCGATCCGGGTGTCGAAGAGGCCGGTGATCCCGATCCGGTGGTCACGGTCGAGGAGCCGGAGGTCGTAGTCGGCGTCGTGGAACACCGACTCGATCCCCGCCGTGGCGAGGAGGGCACCGAGCGGCGCCAGGTCGGGGCACTTCACCACGTCGACCACCGCGGTGATGCTCGCGGTCGAGAGCTGCACCAGGCAGATCCCGTCCGAATACTTGTGGTAGCTCGCGGCCTCGGTGTCGACCGCGATCCGGGACGGCCGTCCGATCGCGGCGACGAGGCGGGCCAGCGCCTCCGGGGTCTCGACCAGCTGGATGGGGAAGCTCACGCGTCGCCGTGCCGGCCGAGCGACTCGAGGCCCTGGGCGCATTCGTCGAGCGCCTTGGCGAGGGACTTCCAGAACTCGGCGTCGGGCTGGGCCCCGCCTCCCATCCCGGCGTCCATCTGCAGCTTCCGGGCGAGCTTGGCGGTGTGGCGGAGGTAGTCGGTCTGGGGGCGCATGTGGGCCTGTGTGGGTGGTATCATTCGGAGTATACCACATCGGCTCAGCGACCAGTGACCATCCCCGACATCGACCTCACCGTCTATCCCGACGAGTGCGACGCCTTCGGCCACCTCAACCAGGCGTCGTTCCTCTCGCTCTTCGAGCGCGCCCGCTGGGAGATGCTCGCCCGCGGGCCGGGGATGGATGTCTTCACCCGCGCCGGGGCGTGGCCCGCGGTGCGGAAGACCACGGTCGATTACCACGCCGCCGCCTTCCCCGGGGATGTGCTGCGCTTCACCCAGGCGCTGGTCCACCACGGCCGCACCAGCTTCACGATGCGGCAGACGGCGCGGCGGCTCAAGGACGACACGCTCATCTCCACCGCGGAGTTCGTCTTCGTCTGCATCGACCGCGAAGGGCGTCCGGTGGCGGTGCCGCCGGAGGTCGGGCGCTTCATGAATGCGCGTCCTTCCAGCCGCGGCGAGACGCTCCGCCTCACGGTGAACGGCGTGAACCTCGCGGTGGAGGTCCGCGGCGAAGGGCCGGCGATCCTGATGGTCCACGGCTATCCGCTCGACCGCACCCTCTGGCAGCACCAGCTCGGCGCGCTCACCGGCTTCCGGCGCATCGCCCCGGATCTCCGCGGGCTCGGCCTCTCCGATGCGCCGGACCTCGGCTACTCGATGCCGACCTACGCGGACGACCTCGCCGCCCTCCTCGACGTGCTGCACGCCGATCAGGTGGTGATCTGCGGCCTCTCGATGGGCGGCTACGTCGCCCTCGAGTTCGCCCGCCGCTATCGCTCGCGCCTCCGCGGCCTGGTGCTGATGGACACCAAGGCCGACGCCGACTCCCCCGAAGCACGGAAAGGGCGCGAGGGCGCGATGCAGTTGGCCCGCGACAAGGGGGCGACCGCCATCGCCGCGCAGATGCTCCCGAAGCTCTTCGCGCCCGGGGCCGCGGAGACGATGCCGCAGGTGGTGGACCGGGTGCGGACGATGATGGAGTCGGCCCCCGCCAAGGGGATCGTCGGCGCCCTCGGCGCGATGCGCGACCGCGCGGACAGCATCCCGACCCTCGCCGAGCTCGCCGGGCTGCCGACCCTGGTGGTGGTGGGGGAGCAGGACCAGATCACCCCCCCGTCGATGGCGCGGGTCATCGCCGACGGGATCCCCGGCGCGACGTACAGCGTGATCCCCGGCGCCGGGCACCTGCCCCCGGTGGAGCAGCCGCTCGCGACCACGCGGGTGCTCGCGGAATTCCTCCAGTCCCTGCCATGAAACCATCCGGCCGACCGGGGCGTCTATACCTGTGGCGTCCCGGTCGCCGGTCTCGGTGGCCACGCCAGTCGCAGTAATTTCCTTCCTCAAGAACGCCCCGGTGCCGCGGCCAAGTCAGTTCGGCATCGGGGTGCCTTCTTTCCATGCCGCCGATGTGCAAAATGAAACAGCCTCCCGATTCGGGAGGCTGTCGTTCTCAAGCGCCAAAGCGCCCACGCGTTCAGCGCTTCGGTCGCCCGGGCGGGGTGGCCGAAGCGAAGGCGTCCTTGTTCTTGGAGATGAACGCCTTGAGCGCCTCCGGCACATCCTCTTCCGGGTAGATCGCGGTCACCGGGCACTCCGGTTCACACGCCCCGCAATCGATGCACTCGTCGGGGTGGATCATAAGCTGGTCGTCCGCCTCGTAGATGCAGTCCACAGGGCAGACATCGACACAGGCCCGGTCCTTCACCCCGATGCAGGCTTCGGTGATCACATACGTCATGGCGTCGTCCTTGAGCGGCTTGGTGCGGTACGGAACGGGGATAAGTAGCAGGGAGGGTGGGGGGAGGCGCAAGGGGGGAAGGGTCCGTATGTTAGGGGACCTTCTTCCTCCCCTTATGCGACTGCTCCCGCGGGTCCTCCCGTTGGTCGGCGTGCTCCTCGTGGCCCCCCTGGTCCCGCTCCACGGCCAGGGGGCCTGTCGTGCTGGCCGGACGGCGCTGGTGCTGGCGGGGGGCGGGGCCAAGGGGATGGCCCACCTTGGCGTCATCCGGATCCTCGACTCCCTCCGGATCAAGCCCGATTTCGTGATCGGGACCTCGATGGGCTCGATCATCGGGGCACTGTATGCCAGCGGATACACTTCGCGCGAGATCGACTCCATCGCGCGAAGCCTGCCGATGGAGGAACTCGTCTCGCCGGCCACCCCCGCCCCGTCGCGCGCGTACAGCTACTATCGACCGCTCATCTATTGGGCCTTCATCGACGGAAAGGTGCAGCTGGTCCCGGGAGCGGTCCCGGAGAACCGGATCAACGCGGTGCTCAACCAGGCGCTGCTCCGCGGCAACCTCCAGGCCCGCGGGGACTTCGGCCGGATGGCGATCCCGTACTACGCCGTCGCCTCGGACGTCGCGACGACCCTCCCGGTGGTGCTCCACTCCGGGGATCTCGCCCAGGCGGTCCGCGCGTCGATGTCGATCCCGATCATCTTCCCGCTGGTGCGGATCGGCGACAAGAACCTGGTCGATGGGGGGCTCTCCGCCAACCTCCCGGTCCGCCTCGCCCGTGAACTGGGCGCCGACCAGCTGATCATCTCCAACCTGGTCCAGCACCACCGGGGAGAGATCGACTACGGCTCCTCGGCCGCGGTGGCGAGCTCGATGCTCGACTACCTCTTCTCCCAGACCGCCGACTCGGCCTTCCCGGGGGACGTGTACATCGCGAGCGACGTGACGGGTCTCTCGAGCCTCGACTTCGCACCTGCCGCGGTGAACTCGGCGATCGTCCACGGCGAAGCGGCCGCGCGCACCGCGCTGATCCCCACACTCGACGACAAGTGCCTTCCCCGCGGCGACCGTCCCCCGCCCCCCGCCCGGCGATTCGTCGTCGAGGAGCTCAACGTGCCGGGACTCTCCCGCGCCGAGCTGCAGGAACTCCTCTCCACGATGGGGCTCGCCTCCGGGATCACCCTGGAGGAATCGGTGCTCCGCCGCGGGTACGACCGCCTCGCCACCTCGGGACAGTTCCTGTCGGTCTGGCTCACCCCCACCGCGAAGGACACCGGGGTCGCGCTCAACCTGCAGGTCCGCCGGGCGCCGGCGGGGGGGGTGGGGCTGGGGCTGGCGTACGACAACGAGCTCGGCGCGCGGATGTGGTCCGGGATCTCCTTCCGGGACCCGGTGACCCGGACCTATGACTTCACCGGGATCGTGACCTTCGGCGGGCTCCGCGAGGACATCTCGGCCAACATCCGGCGACCGATCAAGCCGCTCGGCCACCCCTCCCTCCTCGCGAGCGGCTTCCTGGGCCGCGAGATCATCCCCTTCTTCCTCGACGATGGCTTGAGTTCCATCCGGCCCCGCCTCGACATGGCCTACGGCCAGGTCGGGCTCGAGTGGCTGACCGGGAGGACCTGGCAATTCCGGGTCGCCGGCCGCGCACGGGCGTGGGAGGACGTGGCCGGCGCCGGGCACGAGTCGTTCGGGCCCACGGGACTGCTCCGGCACCTCCTGCCCGACGGGACGATCACCGTCCAGGCCGACGCCGAGCTGACCACGCAGTTCCAGCGTTTCCTCGTGGAGCTCCGCGAGCCGATCTCCGCCGGTCGTTGGGTGATCACTCCGCAGCTCCGCCTCGGCCGGATCACCGGCACGGAGATCCCCCTGCGGCTCACCTTCCCGCTCGGCGGCTATGACGGCTTCCCCGGGCTCCACATGCTCGAGCGCCGGGGTACCGAGGAGTTCTACTCCGCGCTCTCCGTCAGCCACCCGATCGCCGGGCCGATCCACCTCCGCGCGGAGCTCGCGGCCGGCAATTCGCGGTTCGCCGATTCGACCATCACCAGCTTCTTCAACGAAGAGGACTTCCTCTTCGGGGCTCGGGTCGGATTCTTCGTGCGGAACTCGCCGCTCGGTCCGGTGCGCCTGCAGTATGGCGCCACCCGCGCGAACGACGTGTATCGGGACCAGCTGCTGCTGCGGGTGGGGAACTGGTTCTGAGCAGGTAAGAGGGAACTGCGACTGCGTAGGAGGTAAGAGGGGGCTTCCGGTGCATCGGAGGCCCCCTCTCACTTCTCACGCCGTTCAGTTCCCTCTCACCTCAGAGCAGCCCGCTGATCGGCGTGGCGTAGTTGTGCTGCCGCGGTTCCGGGGCACCGTAGCGTCCCTCCGCGGAGTGGAAACGCTGCCACTCGGCGCGGAGGCAGAAGGGGTCGAGCCCGTGCGGATGATCCACCACGAGGATCCCGTCGAGGTGGTCGATCTCGTGCTGCATGAGCTCCGCCTGGTCCCCCACGAGTTCCTTCTCGTGCGACTCCCCCTTGAGGTCGTCCCACTTCACCCGCACGCGGTAGGCGCGCTGCACCCGGACCATCAGGTCGGGGATCGAGAAACAGTCGTCCCACACCGAGAAGTCCTCGGTCCCGATGTCCACGATCTCGGGGTTCACCAGGGTCCAGGCGGTGTCGTTCATCTCGATATGCACCACCCGGACCGGCGCGCCGATCTGGGGGGCCGAGATCCCCCGGCCGAACCCGTGCCGCTCGCGGAAGTCGCGCAGTGTCTCGCGCAGGTCGTCGGCGATCACCCGCACCGCCGCCGAGCGGGGCTTGGAGATCACCTCGGACTTGGCCCGGAGGACCGGGTCGCCGAGGAGTCTGATGCGGTGGATGGTCATGGAGACTCCGAACGGGGGATGGACGAATATAGGGCTCGGACGCTCGATTGGTCCAATAGAACACAAGTAGTTGCGAACACGACTACGAATTACACAGGTGTCGCGTGCTCCGGATCCCTGGTTCTCTCCGAGGGCCCAGCCTAAGTCGTTGTCTGGTCAGGGATTGCGCTGCAGTTCAGCGCTGTATCTATAGATTGACAATCCCGACTAGCGCGCCTACAATTCGGATTCCCGTGGGAACCCGGACCCGGGATGGTCCGTGCAGTAGGGAGAGGAGTACACGTGAGCACATCGGTCGAACATCTCGTCAATCGCGAGTACGCGTACGGCTTCGTCACGCCCATCGAGTCCGAAGTCTTCCCGCCCGGGCTCAGCGAGGACGTGGTCCGCGCCATCTCGGCCAAGAAGGATGAGCCGGCGTGGCTCCTGGAATGGCGCCTGAAGGCGTACCGGAAGTGGCTCACCCTCACCGAGCCGCACTGGGCCAATGTCCAGTACCCGCCGATCGACTACCAGGCGATCCGCTACTACAGCGCGCCCAAGACCCAGAAACCCCTCGGCTCCCTCGCCGAGGTCGATCCCGAGCTCCTCAAGACCTACGAGAAGCTCGGCATCCCCTTGAGCGAGCAGAAGCTCCTGTCCGGGGTGGCGGTGGACGCGATCTTCGACAGCGTCTCCGTCGCCACGACCTACAAGGAGAAGCTCAAGGAGCACGGCGTCATCTTCTGCGCCCTGAGCGAGGCGGTGCGGGAGCACCCGGAGCTGGTGCAGAAGTACCTCGGCTCCGTGGTCCCCTACGGCGACAACTTCTTCGCGGCGCTCAACTCCGCGGTGTTCAGCGACGGCTCCTTCGTGTACATCCCGAAGGGGGTCAAGTGCCCGCTCGAGCTCTCCACCTACTTCCGCATCAATACCGCGGATGTGGGGCAGTTCGAGCGCACCCTCATCGTGGCCGAGGAACGCGCCTCGGTGAGCTATCTGGAAGGGTGCACCGCGCCCAAGCGGGACACCAATCAGCTGCACGCCGCGGTGGTGGAGCTCGTCGCGCTCGACGACGCCACCATCAAGTACTCCACGGTGCAGAACTGGTACGCCGGGGACAAGGACGGCAAGGGCGGCATCTACAACTTCGTCACCAAGCGCGGCAAGTGCGCCGGCGCGCGGTCCAAGATCAGCTGGATCCAGGTGGAGACCGGTTCGGCCATCACCTGGAAGTATCCGAGCTGCATCCTGCAGGGGGACGAGTCGGTCGGGGAGTTCTACTCCGTCGCGGTGGTGAACGGCCGGCAGCAGGCCGACACCGGCACCAAGATGATCCACGTCGGCAAGAACACCCGCTCGACCATCGTGTCGAAGGGGATCTCCGCCGGGCAGGGGAACGGCTCCTACCGCGGCTTGGTGAAGGTGCTCCCGAAGGCCGAGGGGGCGCGCAATTACACGCAGTGCGACTCGATGCTCATCGGGAACAAGTGCGGCGCGCACACCTTCCCGTACATCGACATCCAGAACCCGACGGCGACCCTCGAGCACGAGGCCAGCACCTCGAAGATCTCGGAGGACCAGATCTTCTACCTCAAGGCGCGCGGGCTCAACACCGAGAACGCCATCTCGGTGATCGTGAACGGGTTCTGCAAGGAAGTGTTCCTCAACCTCCCCACCGAGTTCGCCGTCGAGGCGCAGAAGCTCCTCGGTGTGTCCCTCGAAGGCAGCGTCGGATAAGGATCGTCGTGGGTCGTGCGTCGTGGGCCTCTTGCCGCGACACGACCTCACGACCCATGACCCATGACTCACGACAAGGCTTAGACGTGCTCGAGATCAAGAACCTCACCGCCAAGGCGGGCGACAAGGAGATCCTCAAGGGGATCTCGCTCACCGTGAACGCCGGCGAAGTGCACGCGATCATGGGGCCCAACGGCTCCGGGAAGAGCACCCTCGCCCAGATCCTGGCCGGGCACCCGGCGTACGAGGTCACCGGCGGTTCCGTGACCTTCGAGGGGCAGGACCTCCTCGACCTGGAGCCCGAGGAGCGGGCGCAGGCCGGCGTCTTCCTCGCCTTCCAGTACCCGGTCGAGATCCCCGGCGTCACCAACGCCTACTTCCTCCGCGCCGCGCTCAACGAGCAGCGGAAGGCGCGCGGGGAGGAAGAGATCGACCCGATGGACTTCATCGACCTCCTCGAGGAGAAGCTCAAGGTGGTCGAGTGGGGCCCGGAGATCATGCAGCGCGCGGTGAACTTCGGCTTCTCGGGCGGCGAGAAGAAGCGGAATGAGATCCTGCAGATGGCGGTGCTGGAGCCCAGGCTCGCCGTGCTCGACGAGACCGACTCGGGGCTCGACATCGACGCGCTCCGCATCGTCGCGGCGGGGGTCAACAAGCTCAAGCGCCCCGACCGCGCGACCATCGTGGTCACGCACTACCAGCGCCTCCTCGACCACATCGTCCCCGACCACGTCCACGTGCTGGCCAATGGCCGCATCGTGAAGTCGGGCGGCAAGGAACTCGCGCTCGAGCTGGAGGCCAAGGGGTACGAGTGGATCGATGACGGTGCGGCCGCGGGGGCCCGGGCGTGACCGCTTCGCTCGTCGAGACCCTCGCCGACCGGCAGGAGGAGGCCCGTCGCCGCTTCGCGGAGACCGGCCTCCCCACCCTGCGCGACGAAGCGTGGCGCTTCACCGACATCTCGCCGATCGCGGCGGCGCGCTTCCACGCCGCTCCCGAGGCGACGGTGACCCCGGGGACCATTGCGCCCTACGCCTTCGGCAAGGATGAAGGGATCCGGATCACCTTCGTGAACGGACGCCCTTCCCTTCCCCTCTCCCGCTCCCAGGGGCGTCCGAAGGGGATGGTCGTCCTTCCCCTCTCCGAGGCGCGAAAGCATCCGGAGCACGCGGCCCGCATCGAGCGCCACCTCGGCACCCTCGCCGACGCCGCCAATCCGTTCGTCAACTGGAACACCGGGCACGCGACCGAAGGGGCCTATCTCTTCGTCCCCCGGAACGTCGTCGTCGAGCCGACGGTCCACCTCCTGCACGTCACCGCGCCCGGCGCCGCCGGCTCGCTCATCCAGCCGCGCACCCTGGTCATCGCGGAGGATGGGTCACGGGTCGCCCTCGTCGAGCACTACGTCGGCCTCGAGTCGGGATCGTACCTGGTGAACCCGGTCACCGAGGTGATCGTCGGCCGGAACGCCGAAGTGGTCCACCACAAGGTGCAGCGGGAGGGGGCCGGCGCGTGGCACGTGGGGGCGATCGGCGTCTCCCAGCAGCGCGACGCCCGTTACCACGGCTTCTCGGCCGCCGTCGGCGCCCGGATCGGGCGCACCGACATCCGCACCGTCTTCGCCGGGCCCGGGGGGGAGTGCACCCTCAACGGGCTCTACCTGGTGCGCGGCCAGCAGCTGATCGACCACCACACCCGCATCGAGCACCGCGAACCGAACTGCGCCAGCCGCGAGCTTTACAAGGGGGTGCTGAAGGACAAGGGACACGGGGTCTTCAACGGCCAGGTGTACGTCACCCCCGAGGCCCAGAAGACCGACGGCAAGCAGACCAACCGGAACCTGGTCCTCTCCGACGGTGCCAGGGTCGACACCAAGCCGGAGCTCGAGATCTTCGCCGACGACGTGAAGTGCACCCACGGCGCCACCGTCGGGCGGCTGGAGCGGCTCCCGCTCTTCTACCTGGAGAGCCGCGGCATCGGGGCGGAACTCGCCACCCGGATGCTCACCTACGCGTTCGCGGCCGAGGTGCTGGCCGACCTGCCGATCGCGCCGATGCGGGCCCAGCTGGAGTCGGTCCTCTCGGAGTGGCTGGGATGACCTCCCTGGCCCCCGCCGCCCTCGACCTCGAGGGGATCCGGGCCCAGTTCCCGATCCTCGCGCGGAAGGTGTCGGGGGTGCCGGTGGCGTATCTCGACAACGGCGCCACGGCGCAGGTCCCGCAGGTGGTCCTCGACCGGATGGCGGCGCACTACGCCGCGGAGCACGCGAACGTGCACCGCGGCGTGCACACGTTGAGCCACGAAGCGACGGTCGCCTACGACGCCGCGCGGGCCGTGGCCGCGCGCTTCCTCAATGCCCCCCGCCCCGCCGACGTGGTCTTCGCGCACGGCACCACCAGCGGGCTCAACCTCGTGGCCCGCGCCTGGGGCGACGGGAACGTCCGGGCAGGGGACGAGATCGTCCTCACGACACTCGAGCACCACTCGAACATCGTCCCCTGGGTGCGGCTCGCCGAACGGACCGGTGCCGTCATCAAGGTGGCGCCCCTCCTGCCCGACGGCTCGCTCGACCTCCCGGCCTTCGAGCGGCTCCTCTCCGCGCGCACCAAGGTGGTCGCCGCGGCGCACGCCTCCAACGTCCTCGGCACCGTGCTCCCGATCCGCCGGATGGCGGAGCTGGCGCACGCGGTCGGCGCGATCCTCGTGGTCGATGGGGCGCAGGCGGCCCCGCACCTCGCCATCGACGTGCAGGCGCTCGACTGCGACTTCTATGTCGCCAGCGGGCACAAGCTCTACGGCCCGAACGGGATCGGACTCCTCTACGGAAGGACCACCCTCCTCGCGGCGATGCCGCCATATGAGGGTGGCGGGGGGATGATCGAGCGGGTGGAGTTCGAGCGGGTCACGTATGCCGCCCCTCCGGCCCGCTTCGAGGCCGGGACCCCGCCCGTCGCGGAGGCGATCGGGCTCGGCGCCGCGCTCCAGTGGCTGATGGCCCTCGACCGCCACGCGGTGGAGGCGCACGAGCAGGATCTCCTCGCCTACGCCACCGAGCGGCTCGGGGGGATCCCGGGGGTCCAGGTCCACGGTACGGCCCCGGAACGGGTGAGCGTCCTCTCCTTCTCGGTGGAGGGGATCCATCCGCACGACGTCGGGACGGTGCTCGACCGTCAGGGGGTCGCCGTCCGCGCCGGCCACCACTGTGCCCAGCCGCTGATGCGTCACCTCGGCGTCCCGTCGACGACGCGCGCCTCGTTCGGTGTCTTCAACTCCCGCGCCGAAGTGGACCGGTTGGCCGAAGGGGTGCTCGCCGCCCGGAAGGTCTTCGCGTGATGTCGGATCTCCAGGAGCTGTACCAGAGCCTCATCCTCGACCACAACCGGAGCCCGCGGAACTTCGGGGTCCTGGACGGGGCCGACCGGCACGCGGAGGGATACAATCCGCTCTGCGGCGACCAGGTGGCGCTCGACCTGAAGCTCGACGGGGACCGGATCACCGAGATCAAGTTCAGCGGCAACGGATGCGCCATCTCCAAGGCCTCCGCCTCGCTGATGACCACCGCGGTGAAGGGAAAGACCCTCGCCGAGGCGGAGGCGCTGTTCACCGGGTTCCACGGGATGGTGACCGGCACGGCCGTCCCGGCCGACCCGAAGGCGACCCTCGGCAAGCTCGCGATCTTCGCGGGGGTCGCGGAGTTCCCGGTGCGCGTGAAGTGCGCGACACTCGCCTGGCATGCGCTCCACGATGCGATGAAGTGAACACCGATCCTCTTTTCATCTGAGGCAGTGATGGCATACCCCGATCTGATGACCCGTCCGATGCGCGAAGAGGTGACGCGCCTCGGGATCCAGGAATTGAAGACCCCCGCCGAGGTGGATGCGGTGATCGGCGCCGGCGAGGGCACGATGCTGGTGTTCGTGAACTCGGTCTGCGGCTGCGCCGCCGGGGGCGCCCGGCCTGCGCTCTCGCTCGCGCTGCAGAGCCAGGTCAAGCCGGCGAAGTCGGTCTCCGTTTTCGCCGGGGTGGACACGGAGGCCACTCAGAGGGCGCGTAGTTTCTTCAGCGACTACCAGCCGTCCAGTCCATCGATGGCGATACTCAAGGATGGTGAGGTGGTCCATTTCGTCCACCGGCACCAGATCGAGGGGAAGCACCCCCAGCAGATCGCCGCGGAGCTCGTCGCCGCCTTCGAGAAGCACTGCGGGTGAGCGGGCACGTCTTTCACCCCGGTCACGACGACCTCCACGGGATCACCGTGGTGCTGGAGACGGCGACCGGGAAGACCGTCATCGGGCGCTGGCACGAGAGGGTGGAGAAGGGGGTCGTCCTCCACGACGCTGCACTCCACGAGCCGGGAAGCCAGCAAACACGCGACGATTTCGTCACCCGTTCGCTCAAGTTCGGCGTGAAGCCGGAGCACCGCACCCTGGTGGTCACAGACGAGCTGGTCTCGGTGCGGAAGTTGGCGGATCTCTGAGAGCCGCTCGTCCGCAGACACCACGACCCCGCCTCCGCTCAGGCGGGGTCTTCACTTTCTACGGATGCCAGTCGAGTGACCTTGACGTAGTATGACTGGATACGACTAGAAAGTGTGCCTGGTCACTCGCTCCCCTGCTCCCTGGGCCTCCACCAGCTTCTCCGGGAAACAGCCGTGACCATCGAAGCGTAGTCGCGGTGTTATTCTGTTCTCTGTCCAACTGTCCCCTGTTCACTGTCTGCTGCACTCCCCTGCCCCGGGCCCCCGGCCCCAGGCCCCAATGAACGTCATCGCGGTGGATCGGATCTCCAAGCGCTACGCCGGCCACGTTGCCGTCGAGGAGCTGTCGCTCGCCGTCCCCGAGGGCGGGATCTTCGGCCTCCTCGGGCCCAACGGCGCCGGGAAGAGCACCACGATCCGGATGATCCTCGACATCATCATCCCGGACGAAGGGCGGATCTCCCTCTTCGGCGACACGAAGGGCGCGCGCGAGCTGAGCGCGCGGATCGGGTTCCTCCCGGAGGAGCGCGGGCTCTACCCGCGGATGCTGGTCCTCGACAGCCTGGTCTTCCTCGGCCAGATGCGCGGCCTCTCCCGGGCCGACGCGCGCCATCGCGCCAATTGGTGGCTCGAGAAGGTCGGGATCGCCGACTGGGCCAAGCGGAAGGTCCAGGACCTCTCCAAGGGGATGCAGCAGAAGGTGCAGCTGGTGGGTGCCCTGCTCCACGACCCCGACCTCCTGGTCCTGGATGAGCCGTTCAGCGGGCTCGATCCGGTCAACACCCAGGTCCTGCAGGAGGCGGTGCTCGAGCTTTCCCGCAAGGGAAAGACGATCCTCTTCTCGACCCACCAGATGGAGCAGGCGGAGTCGATGTGCGACCGGGTGGTGATCATCAACCGAGGCCGCAAGGTCGTCGACGGCACCGTCGCCGAGATCAAGTCGGATGCGGGGGCGAAGAATGTCGCGATCGATTTCACCCGGAACCGGGGGGCGGCCGATCCGATCCTCCGCGACCGCACCCTGGTGGCCCGGGTGGACGATGTCGGACAATCGATCGAGGTGGAGCTCGCCAAGGGAGCGCAGGCGGAGCTCCTCCTGGAGTTGCTGGTGAAGGCGGGCTGCGGGATGACCAGGTTCGAGCTCCAGGCGCCGTCACTCCGCGCCATCTTCATCGACAAGGTCGGCCCCGAGGCCGCGACCGCGCCGGCGCGCGAGGAGGCCGCCCATGTCTAAGCTCTTCGCCATCGTCCAGCGCGAGTTCATCGAGCGGGTCCGGACCAAGGCCTTCCTGATCGGGACCTTGATGGGCCCGGTGATCTTCTTCGCCGTCGGAGCCCTGCCGGCGCTGATGATGGGGAAGCCCTCCTCGAGCCAGCGGGTCGCCGTCGTGGATGCGACCGCCGACCAGGTCGCGCCGCGATTGCTCGACTCCCTCTCCCGCCTCACCGTCGGGGCAGGGGACTCGCGCACCAAGCGGTATGAGTTCATCGTCGTCCCGGCCGAGCCTTCGCGCGCGGGGGCGGTCCGGGATTCGATCATCCCGGACGTCGACCGGCGGGAACCGAGCGGAGACGTCGCGCCCGATGCACTGACCGGGATCCTGATCGTGACCGACACCGGCCTTACGGCGGGGAGGCTGGTCTACCTCGGGCAGAACGTCGGCAGCATCGGTGACATCGCCAATCTGGAGCGGACGCTCCGGGTCTCGGTGGTCCGCGAGCGGATGCGAGCGATGGGCGTCTCCGAATCAGTGGCCGCCGCGGCGACGACTCGGGTCGACCTCACCACCATCAAGGTCACCAAGGGGCGGCTGACCGGTGAGGATGCCGAAGGGGCGTTCTGGCTCTCGTACATCCTCATCATCGTGCTCTTCATCGCCCTGATGCCGACGGGGGTACAGGTGATGAGCGCCGTCGTGGAAGAGAAGTCGAACCGGATCCTCGAGGTCCTGGTCTCGAGCGTGAGGCCGTTCGACCTGATGTTCGGCAAGGTGCTCGGCGTCGGCGGGGCGAGCCTGCTGCAGCTCGGCATCTGGGGTGCCAGCGCCTCGCTCTTCGGCGCGTTCGCGGGGAAGGGCGGGGGAGGGTCGACCGACCTGACCGCGGCGATGGAAAGCCCCCAGCGGGTCAGCGTGGCCATCCCGTCCATCCCGGCGGAGCTCGTCGTGGTCACCCTGATCTACTTCGCGCTCGGGTTCCTGTTCTTCAGCACCGCCTACGCGGCGGTGGGCGCGATGTGCAACACGGTCCAGGAGACGCAGCAGGTCCAGTTCCCGGTGATGGCGATGCTCTTGGTCGGCTACCTCGGTGCCTTCGCCACGATCGGCCGTCCCGAGAGCACGGCCGCGAAGGTCATGACGTTCCTGCCGCCAACGGCACCGTTCATCGTGCCGACTCGGTGGAGCAATTCTCCGTTGCCCCTCCCAGAACTACTAATCTCGATCGGGATATGCGTTCTCGGTGTGATCGGGATGGTGTGGCTGGCGGCAAAGATCTATCGGGTCGGGATCCTTTCGCACGGAAAGAAGCCGAGCTTCAAGGATCTGTGGCGATGGGTACGGCATAACTGAGCACCAGAAGAGGTAGCGAAGAGAGTGGCGTCCTGGCAGCAGGGCGCCACTTTTGTGTAAAGTGTTGCTGTATAACGTTTTAGTGTGTAGTCGTATTACGAGTTTCACGTGAAACGAGCAGCTCAGGCCTACGCCGTATCGGAGCGATTTAGGGTTCATCGGGAGGCGCAGCTCGGAACCGAGGTGCGGCCCGGGTGCGCGAAGGGAGGGGGTGAGCGGGCTTGGCGCGGTCCGAGAATGAGGGGGCGAACATCCTGCACCACTCTAGTCCCTCGATGCTTCTTGATCTTCTCCCGACTCCGCCGAGGGGATGAGGAGTGACTTGTGCCGCGAACAAGTGAAGAGCTAGCCTCGCCGGCATTCTGTGAGACAGGTCTCCAACCCCTGTTGGGTTATCGTCCAGTGGGAGTGTCGGGCACTCTTCTACGACGAGAAGGGAAGGGAGGGGGTGCGAACTCCAGCGCAGAGGAACCGAACGTCACTCGAATCGGTCGCCACTTCGGATCCGATTCCGACCACCAGCTTTTTCTGACGGGGTGGCACGGAATGCACCAGCGCCCTCTGATCGGTAGGTCACCCGGTGCCAACCCCTGGCTTACCTGAGAGGTCAGGGCACCTGGAGACAGACCTCATTCGGCTTGACAGAAAGCGCGATGCCGACAGAGAGGGAATGGAGGGTGATCCCCCTCCAACATCTGAACTCAGTGACGGAGGCTTTGCCCATCGCAGCGATCCTTTGCCTCCTCCCTCTACTGTTTCACGTGCAACAACCGCGGCGAACATTGCTCTAGCGCCCCCAGCATTCGTCCCTATATTCCATCATCCCCACGCCACGTGCGCGGCCAATGTCCGCGCACTTGTCATCTTAAGTCGTTTCCTTGCAATACGTTAGGCAATAAATGGCCCGCATCATCGCCATCGCGAACCAGAAAGGTGGCGTCGGCAAGACGACGACCGCCGTGAACCTCGCCGCATCGCTTGCTGTGAGTGAGAAGCGCACGCTGCTCGTCGATGCCGATCCGCAGGGGAACGCGACGAGCGGCGTCGGCATCCCGAAGGATGTGGTGCGCTGGTCGCTCTACGACGCGCTCCTCGAGGAGCGCGCCGTCGCAGACGTCGTGCTCGCGCACGGCCAGATCGCCCATCTCTCGGTACTGCCTGCGACCCAGGACCTGGTCGGCGCGGAGCTCGAGCTCGTGGGACGCGAAGGGCGCGAGCACGCGCTCCGCCGCGTCCTCGACAGGGTGCGGGATGACTACGACTACATCCTGGTCGACTGCCCCCCGTCGCTCGGGCTCATCACGCTCAACGTGCTGACCGCGGCCGACGGTGTGCTCATCCCGATCCAGTGCGAGTACTACGCCCTGGAG
>Ga0315910_10002012_pt1 | contig 18236 bp, 10 predicted proteins | sample EdamamesoilMG_FD_204470 | JGI IMG/M metagenome (GOLD analysis project Ga0315910, IMG submission 204470) | Garden soil microbial communities collected in Santa Monica, California, United States - Edamame soil | ecosystem: Environmental > Terrestrial > Soil > Garden | place: USA: California...
GGAATATGAATTTGCCGGGTTTCGGTATCGAAGTTGGAGTAGCGGATTTTTACCGTAACACACGAAGCCAGTTTTTTCTGACTGCGTAATTGAAAAGCAACTTTTTCCACCATTGCGGTGAGAATGGATTTTAAGTGCTTCACATCGATCGTATCCTGATCGAAAGTACTTTCGGTAGAAATGGATTTTTGTTCAGCGTATGGAACCACGGGCGAATCGTCAATGCCATGCGCTTTGTTCCAAAGACTGATACCGTTTTTGCCGAAAGCACTTACCAGAAAATTCACGGGCATTTCGCGCAGTGTGGCTACGGTGCGCACCCCCATATCAAATAAGAAGGAAGCCGTTTGCTTTCCGATCATCGGAATCTTCTCTACCGATAAGGGCGCCAGAAATGTTTGCTCAGTTCCGGCTTCAATCAGCTTCTCGGCATTCGGTTTAAACTCTCCGGTGGCTACTTTCGATACGAGTTTGTTTACCGACATCCCCAGCGAAATAGTAAGGGCACTTTCTTTAATGATCTTCTTGCGCAATTCCGTAGCCCACTTGAATGCACCGAAGTAGCGGTCCATGCCGCTGGCATCAATGTAGAACTCATCGATGGATGCTTTTTCAAACATGGGAGCGGAGTCGCTGATGATTTCGGTTATCATATGCGAGTGCTGACTGTAGGCTTCCATATCGCCCGAGATAACCGTGGCATCCGGACAAAGCTGAAGTGCCAGGTACATGGGCATGGCCGAGTGCACCCCGAATTTGCGAGCCTCATAACTGCAGGCAGCCACCACGCCTCTGCGACTGCTACCGCCTACTATTAAGGGCTTGCCCTTCAGTTTGGGGTTTCGCTTGCATTCTACCGCTACGAAGAAGGCATCCAGGTCGAGGTGAATTATGTTCCGATCCATGACGCTAATTAACTAAAAATATTAGTTAATAGTTTTTATTTTAAACTAATTATTTTAGTTTTGAATCATCATTGAGAACAACAGAAATTTTGCTTTGCCATAGCGGATTTTATTTGTTCTCAACGATGGCTGTTTATAGTTGGATTCTCTCTGGGCCTCTCTTGCCATACTGTTGGCGGAGAGGTTTTCGGAGTAGCCTCCCATCCTTTTTGAAGGAGAGGAGCAAATTTTAAACAGACAATACTACTTGACAATCGACCATTGATCAATTGAAAATTTAATCGTACTTCGCCTGCCTGCCGGTAGGCAGGTAAATCGTACTTCGTACCTCAAAAGCTATGGCAATCATCAATAAGAATCTCAAATTCCTTCGCACACAAAAAGGGCTAACGCAAAAGCAACTGGCCGAAAAACTTGGCTTGAAGCAAGCCGCCATTGGTGCGTATGAAGAAGAGCGCTCTACACCACCACTGGCTTCCTTGCTCGACATCTCTAAAATATTCGATGTAAACCTCGATGCGCTGGTAAACGAAGATTTAAGTCGCGAGCCGGGCAAAGGAAAAAAAGTTAGTGCTGCCGGCAAGGGAAAGGAAGTGTTGGCCATTACGGTGGATAGCAACGACAAAGAGAATGTTGAGTTAGTAACCCAAAAAGCATCGGCCGGTTATTTGTCGGGCTACCAGGATGTGGAGTTTGTAAAAGATTTACCGAAGATCAGCATGCCGGTATTGCCGAAAAACAAAACCTACCGTGCTTTCGAAATTCAGGGTGACTCCATGCTTCCCGTTCAACCGGGCAGCATCATTTTTGGTGAATACCTGGAAGATGTTTCAGGAATCAAAAACGGAAAGCTTTACATTCTGGTAACGAAGCATGACGGCATAGTATTCAAACGCATTTTTGATTTTGCCGATCAGGAAGGAAAGTTTTTACTTGTTTCCGATAACCGGAGTTATCCCCCGTATGCTGTTAATGCCGATGATGTATTGGAGATATGGTCAGCGAAAGCGTTCTTCTCAAATCAATTTCCAGAGGTGGATATGAGCCAGCAATCATTATCCGATCAACTGGCCTTTCAGTTGGTGAAATTGCAGGGCGAACTTCTCAATAAAGAGAAGTAGTAATAATCTAAAATCTAATTAGCCCTTACCGGAAGTAATACCTTAAAGGTTGCCCCGTTGTCGGGTTTGCTTTCAACGTCAATGCGTCCGTTTAGTTTTTCCACTTGTTGTTTTACCAGAAACAATCCCAATCCCTTTCCTTGCGTGTGTACGTGGAAGCGCTTGTAAAGCTTAAACAGGTTATCTTCAAATTTCGATAAGTCAATACCAAGTCCGTTGTCTGACACCGAAAGAACAGCGTGGCCGTTGAGTGTGGTGGTAGTAATGCTGATGTGTGGTTTTCGTGCGGGCGATCGGTATTGAATAGCATTGCTCACCAGGTTGTACAAAATGCTGTTGACGTACGCTTTTACCGATGTTATCTGCGGAAGCTGAAAGTCGGTATCGATGTGTACTTCATTTTCGGTGATGAAAGAATTCAACGATTCGCGAATCAACTTCAGTTCCTCTTCAAACGAAACGGTTTCGTATAAGGTAAACTTGTCGTTACGGATGTCGATGATTTTGTTTAAGTCGTGAATAATTGTTTCCAATGAGCGGGTAGAGTGCTCCAGCATGGTAAGGAAGTTGTTCCGCTCTTCTTCGGTTTCGGCCATGCGCAGAATAGTAAACAAGCCCAGCATGCTGGCTACCGGCCCGCGCAGGTTGTGCGAGAGTGTATACGAAAATTGCTGCAATTCGTTGTTCTGGTTTACAAGCTCCTGGTTGGTCGATAGCAGGTTCTTACTTTTTTCGTCCAGTAATATTTCGAGCGATTGGTTGTGTTGTTCCAAAGCAATTTTTTGGCGCTCAATTTCATTGTTGGCGAGAATGAGACTCTCCTGACTTTGAATCAGTTCTTCCTGCTGGGCCTGAATTTCCGAATTCTGAATTTCGAGTTTGAAGTTTTTCTGATTCAGGTTTTCAATCAGTTCGTTGTTACTTATTTCAAACTCATCCACAATCTTTTTTAACGACAGCACGCTTCCGGTTAACAGCAGGTATGAAAGGATTAACGCCAGGTTGGAGGCGAGGTACTGCCCGAAGGATGGAAGTTCATGCAGGGTGCTATAGTAACGCAATCCGGTATCGAGCGCACTAAACGCTAGAAGGTTTACGATCAGGCTTGCATACATGAATTTTCTGTCGCGGTTTGAAAAAATCAGAATCGGAAAAACCGAAGTAGCCAGCAGTACGGCATAAATTCCTGAGCCTGGAGCGTATTGAAAGTTTTCCGGATGCTGAACGCGTTGCATAAACATCAGCGTGAAGCTGGTAATGGGAATACCAATGGTAAGCAGAATTTTTCCGGTATTGATCAGCCCCACACGAAGCAATAGTGGTATGCCGTACATTGCTGCGGTGGTTATGGCAATCAGCAGGTTGGATAGCGACCAGTTATTTTGGAGTCTGTAAGCAAGGTATGCGCTCGTTAACAGTGCGGCAATGAGCGCGATACTATTGGTTAGGATGATTGCCCGGACTTCCAGTTTTGACATGGACTCCTTGGTGCCAGCATGGATAATTTTCTTCAGCATGGATTTCATCCGGTACATTAAAAGTACGGTTCCTTCCTAGCTAATCCAATCAATATTTTTTTGGAGTAATTGCAATGTCTTTTCTTCGGGTGAATGTGGTGTTGGCTGGTGGTTATACACCCACCGTGCCTGGGGCGGCAGGCTCATCAGAATGGATTCTGTTCGACCATCGGTTTCTAATCCGAATTTTGTACCACGGTCCCACACCAGGTTGAACTCCGCGTAGCGACCTCTGCGCAGGTACTGCCATTGCTTTTCTTGTTCACCAAACAGCAAGGCATTATTTTTTTTCATGAAATGCGTATACACGGGGGCAAAGGCCGATCCAACATCTTTGACAAACGCAAACCTTGATTCTTTTGTGAAACCATTTTCACCTTTCAGGTAATCGAAAAATATTCCGCCTACTCCACGTGTTTCGTTTCGGTGTTTGATAAAAAAGTATTCATCGGCCCATGTCTTGAATTCAGGGTAGTAGTCGCGATGATGGCTGTCGCAAACGGTTTTCAAGTGTTGGTGAAAGTAACGCGCATCGTTTTCATCGATATAATGAGGCGTAAGGTCAATGCCACCGCCAAACCACCATTGCTTCGTTACGCCCTGGCCGGCCGGCAGGATTTCAAAGTAGCGGGTGTTCATGTGGATGATGGGCACCATCGGGTTGTGAGGATGAATCACAATGGATATTCCGGTAGCAAAGAATTCCAGTGCGTCATCGGCTGGCAGGTTCATCGACTTGCGTGTATGTTCCGGCAGAATTCCCCACACAGCCGAAAAGTTTACGCCACCTTTTTCAATTATGTTTCCATTGGTAAGTACGGCACTTACACCACCACCTCCTCCGGGACGTTCCCACGCATCACGCATAAATTTTCCTTTTCAATCGGCCTCTTCCAGTTGTGTGCAGATGTGGTGCTGAAGTTCGCTAAACCAATTGCGTATCGCTTCTTTTGTGGGCATGTGGTTTCGTTATCTATGTTTTGATAGCCGGTAAAGTTACGAGTTAACACTAATCTTATCTTTCTTGCTGTAATAATTTTCAATACTTCACGGCTAACTTCTCAAACAATTAACCTGTATCAGGTAACGTTTTACAAGTAACTTTTATCGGCAAACCTTACAAAGGATCACGATTAACATTTAACTTTAACACGAGACCAACCAACATACTATGGCTGTTGAAGAGACCACAAGAGCCAAAAGAAAAATCCGGTTTGATGTTGACCGCGATATTCTTTTAAAAGCTTACCAACTCATGTGTACGGCCAAGTGCATGGCCGAAACGTACGAAGAGAATCGTGATGTCTGCAGCAAGTACGTGCACAGTACGTCACGCGGTCACGAAGCTATTCAACTAGCGGCCGGGTTTTTATTGAAGCCCTGCGATTACGCTTCGCTTTACTATCGTGATGAATCAATGCTGTTGGGCATTGGCCTTGAGCCGTATGAACTGATGCTCCAGTTGATGGCGCGAAAAGATGATCCATTTTCCGGTGGGCGTTCGTACTATGGTCATCCCTCTTTAAAGCGTGAAGGTTTTCCTACTATTCCACATCAAAGTTCGGCTACGGGTATGCAGGCCATTCCGGCTACGGGTATGGCACACGGAATAGCCTACCTGGAATCACAACAATTGATAAAGCATGACGAGAAGCCGGTAGTACTTTGTTCGCTGGGCGATGGCTCGGTTACCGAAGGTGAAGTAGCCGAGGCCTTTCAAATGGCGGTGTTAAAACGGCTGCCCATACTTTACCTGGTGCAGGATAACGACTGGGGCATATCGGCCACAGGCAAGGAGATGCGCGCCATGGATGCGTACGAATACGCTGCCGGCTTTAAAGGTCTTGAGCGAATGGGTGTTGATGGATCAGACTTTGTTGATTGTTACCTGGGATTAAAAAAAGCATTTGAGTTTGTGCGGAAACGAAAGGGGCCGATTCTGGTTCACGCCAAGTGCCCGTTGCTGGGACATCACACCTCGGGTGTGCGAAGAGAATGGTATCGTGGTGATGACCTGGCCGCTCACAAAAAGTTTGACCCGGTCGATCGGTTAAAAGCCTACTTGCTGGAACACGGAGAAACAGAACAGCAATTGAAGGAAGTACAGCAACAAGCCGAAGAGAAAGTACGGCACGCTTACTTTAAAGCGCTGAGTTCCCCAGATCCGGATGTTGATGATTTTGATTCGCATGAGTTTGCTCCAACACCGGTTACAGTCGAGCGAGGTATTCGTTTGCCTGACCATGCAGAAAAGGTAGTGATGGTGGATGCGGCCCTTCATGCGGTTGACGAAATTCTGAAGAAGCATCCGGAAGCGTTGTTCTATGGACAGGATGTGGGGCGAAGACTGGGTGGTGTGTTTCGGGAGGCTGCTACTTTAGCCCAGAAGTATGGTGACGATCGCGTGTTCAACACGCCCATTCAGGAAGCCTACATCGTGGGTTCTACGGCAGGTATGTCGGCCGTTGGTGCAAAGGCTATTGTCGAAATTCAATTTGCTGATTACATCTGGCCGGCTATCAATCAACTGGTGGAAGAGCTTTCTAAAAGTTGTTACCTGTCGAAAGGAAAGTTTCCGATACAATCATTGATTCGTGTTCCGGTGGGCGCCTATGGCGGAGGAGGACCGTATCACTCAGGAAGTATTGAGTCTGCGTTGCTAACCATTCGTGGAATCAAAGTTGTTTATCCATCTAACGCAGCCGATATGAAAGGGCTTTTGAAAGCAGCCTTTTATGATCCTAATCCTGTGGTGATGTTAGAGCATAAAGGCTTGTACTGGTCGAAAGTAACTGGAACCAGCGAGGCCAAGACTATTGAACCGGATGAGGACTACATTATTCCCCTGGGGAAATCAACCGTGGTTCAGCAGGCGGCTGAAGAAAAGATTGTAGCGGGTGAATCGTGCGTGGTGATTACGTACGGCATGGGAGTGTACTGGAGCAAGGAAGCTTCGAAGTCTTTTAACGGGCACGTTGAAATTATGGACTTGCGTACGTTAAACCCGATTGACTGGCCAGCTATCATAGCCGCTGTAAAGAAACACGGTCGTGCGCTGGTGGTTACTGAAGAACCCTTATTAAATTCTTTTGCCGAATCGTTAGCCGGAAGAATTTCGCAGGAATGTTTTCGTTACCTCGATGCACCGGTGGGTACGCTGGGTGCAGCAAACCTGCCGGCCGTTCCGCTGAATGTTGATCTTGAAAAAATGATGTTGCCGAGCGTGGAGAAGGTTGGTGTTGAAATCGGGAAGTTGTTGGGGTTCTAGGTTTAGAGTTTCAGGTTTTCGGGCTGAACTTGTAACATCGAGCCTTGAAGGTGAAACTTGGAAACTAAAACGGATAGCCAATGCCCACGTTGTAAATTACCGGTTCGCGGAAGTTTGAGTACGAGTTGTCTTCGCCTTTGGTGGCGTATGGTTTAAAGAAGCGAACCCTGTCTAGCACAAAACGGTTTCCGGGTTCTTGTGCAGGATCAATTACTTTCATACCCACATCGAGGCGTAGTATGAGAAACGAAAAATCAAAACGCAACCCCACACCGGTACCTACGGCAATTTCTTTATAGAATTGATTGAATTTAAATTGAGAGTTTCCGTTTTCTACTTCCACATCGTTTACAAATTTCTTGCGTGCTTGAAAGGTCCAGGTGTTGCCGGCATCCACAAACACGGCACCGCTTACAAAGCCAAAAAGTTTTTGTCGTAATTCAATGCTTCCTTCCAACAGAATTTCTGCGGGTTGTTCAAAGCTGTAATCAAAGTAGCCATCTTTAACCGGGTCGCCTGTTGATTCGGGTTCTTGTGTGGTGCGCGGTTTAAAAGAACCAGGACCCAATCTTCGCGGACGCCATGCCCGGATGCTGTTACTACCTCCGGCAAAGAAGAATTTTTCGTAGGGTATACTTTTGTCGTCTGCATAGGAGTAGGCCACACCGGTATTGATGCGGTACGCCAACGTAGCATTTTCCTTCAGCACATTAACCCTGCGCATGTCGAGGCTTAGCCGCAGGTATTTGAAGTATTGCAACTCTTGTTTTTCCAGGAAGGAGGGATCGATAAAATTCCAGATCGTTCCGCCACTTTCTAGTTGTGCCCGTATGAAAGCCGAACTCTTTTCCATGTTTCCGTAATTGTTGTGATTCCACGTAATGCTGAACAACATGCTGTTAACAAACGATGGCCGGAAGGAGTTAAGCAAACTGTAATTACCGTACGAGGCCTGCTCCTCTAGCAGGTCCCTGAAACTTTGCGACAGGTTAGAGGTGTCGATTACGCTGACGCTGATAGGTGTGAAGGCATAAAGCCTGCTGCGCTTATTGTTCCAGCTATAGGTTCCGTTTACAGATACTGCGGTTCTCCGGTATTCCGGGCGATCGGTGTAGGCGTAACCAGCTGTGAATCTTGTTTTCGGATTGTATTGTGCCTGTCGGAATCGAACCTGTTCTTTAAATGGAAAGATAAATTGTGGAAAAGTGAGCGAGGCATTTACACCGGCTTCTGTACTTTTATAAATGTTCTGATCGCTGGTGGCCGAGGCAACGCCTTCAAATCCAAATCGTCCATTCAGGTCGAAAGTTTCCATTCCTCTAAAGAGATTTCGCTTTTTAAAGGTGATGTTGTAGAACGGTCCGGGAAATCCTTGTGTAACATTCACACCCGCTTCATTCGACCACTCGTAGCGCGACAGCGGACTGGTAAATACATTGGCGATAAATTTTCCTCCGGTAGTATCGTAGTTGATGTTTACAAATTTAAAAGCATCGACATTGGCCAATTGCCGCTGGGTGTTCAATGTACGCGAGCGACTGTATTGCTGGCCTGGTTTTAGAAACACACGTTGCGAAAGTGTTCGAAGTTTGTAGTCCTCTTCGAAAAAGGTATAATCGATTTCATGATACGTTTTGGTCTGGCGTGTTTTTCCGGGGTTGAGTGCTCCGGCATCGGTCATGAATCGTACTTCATCGATGATGAACTGCCGGTGGTGATCGCGCTTGGCCGGGTCGGTAATCATGATTTTAATATCAACCTCGTGCGGGTCGCGGTTTGAAGCGGTGTCGATCCGAAACTCAACGTATTGCCGGCTGAAATCATAGTAGCCATTGTCTTTCAACAGTAAATCGATGCGTTCGCGTTCGCGGGTGAAATTCTGTTCATCGTATTGATCTTTCTGTTTCAGGAAACTTTCTCTTTGATGCTTCTGAACGATCTTCAAAATGGTGGTATCGGAGATGTCGAAGAAAATAGAATCGATTTTATACGCCACGCCCGGATTGATGCGATAGTTTACATTGGTTAGTCGCCCGATCGATCGTACTTTAGATTCTACGTGGTTGTTGAAGAAGCCTTTTGAAAACAGGTAATCGCGGAAGTGCTCTTCGGTGAGGCTGATCATGCTGCTGTCGAAAACCGAGATGGGCTCACCCCATTGCATAATGGTGTTACCGTCTTCGATTTTCTTGTTCATCTTGTCCATCTTCTGCTGCTTGCGATACTGCAGGTTGTTGATCTTCTTTTCCTTTTTAGTGTTGGCAATTTTTGTATCGAACTTGGTTTCCAGCTTTTCTTTTTTTGCAATCATTTTATCCTGACTGTAAAAGTGCTCACCGAAGTAGTAGATGCCTACCAGGTAGGCGAGTGGAAGGTTAAAGATCTTTCGGTTAGGTTGTTGAGCGTAGAGGTCGGTTATCTCATCGGTATCGACCGTTTTGGGTGCCTGGACACTTTGCCGGTAGAGTAACTTTTCTCCCTTCTTGAGGTGCTTCGTACCCAGACAGCCCGATAGCAATACCGGGAGTAAAATGATTGGAATAAAATATTTACTTTTCGAAGTCTTCAATGGTCAACTATGCTGTCTAAAGCGCGAAGTAAGTTCATTAAATCCTTGCAAGTAAAGAAATACCGCAAACAGGAGCAACGTTTTGTGGTTCAGGGATCAAAGAGTGTGCAGGAACTGTTGACTTCCGATTTTGAAGTGGAAACGGTGCTGGCTACCGCTGATTTTCTGAAGCAACTTCGAAACGTAAACGCAGAGGTTGTTGAAGTAACAGAGCGCGAACTGGAAGGGCTGGGTGAGTTTCAATCGAATGATGCCGTGCTGGCGGTGGCTCATATGAAAGACAATCGCCCGGTTGCTGTTGGCGATCAGGAGTTTGCCCTGGTGCTGGATGACATTCGTGATCCGGGAAACCTGGGTACAATTATTCGCACAGCCGATTGGTACGGCATCAACAAGATCATTGCCTCCGAAGAAACGGCCGACTTTTATAATCCGAAGGTGATCAGCGCTACGATGGGTTCGTTTACGCGCGTAACGGTGCACTATACCGACCTTGAGCAGTACCTGGCGGGTATAAAACTTCCGGTGTTCGGTACCTTCCTCAACGGAAAGAATATTCATGAACTGAATTTTGGAAAGGGCGGGTTGGTTGTGATCGGCAACGAGTCGAAAGGAATCTCAGCCACGGTTGAACCGTTTGTAACGCAGAAGATTACCATACCTCGTTTCGGAAAAGCCGAGTCGTTAAATGCTGCCATTGCCACGGCTGTGGTATGCGATAATATCCGGAGGTAGTAAAATTGGTTATACTTCTTCCATCCTGGCGAGGTACGCAACATTCGGGAAAATACTTTTAAGTTTCTTCAGTTCTTCTCTACGCGGATGGATATCCGTCATACCATTTTCATCGATGATGCCGGTGTCTTTTATGTTGATGAAGGTAACGGCTGGCATGGTGGTTAGTTGAGGAAGGGTTGTTATGGGATTGTTTTCCAGATTGATTGTTTCCAGCTTCTGAAGGTTGTCAAATCCGGGAGGAATCGTGGTGATTGAATTGTTCGCTACGCCAAGATATTTCAGGTTACTTAACGAAGTACACCAGGTTAAGTCATCAAGGCCGATGCCTTCTAGTTCAAGGTACTCCAGGTTAACCAGTTGGCTGAGCGATTCAGTAAGTACCGGTTTTGATGACTCGCCCAATTTTCCACTCAGCGTTAGTTTCCGCAGCGACTTAAATCGCGCCAAGGTTTTTGCAAAGCCGTTCGGGTTATTAATGTCGAGTTCTGTCAGGCTTGGTAATGATCCTGAACAATTTTCTGCGTTAACGGTATTGTTTGATGTGCGGATATGAAGCTTTTCAAGCAGGGGATAATCCAAAAATGTATCGGGTACGGACGCGGTTGAAGCGATGTACAGCGTCTTCAGATTTACCAAGCGATCCATTTCGCCTGGTACCTGGAAGTTGCGACAATAACAAACTAACTCAGTTAATCCGTTTAAATCTATCCAGGCGAGCGGAGGGAGAGGCTGGGAGATTTTTAAGGTACGTAACGTTTGAAGGTTCCTGATTTCATTTGAAGGTTCAATACCGGGCGTGCCACTGATGTTAAGAAACGTTAGTGCAGGAAGCCTGTAAAAACTTGGGGGAAGGTGATGCAGTTTTGCGTCACTAAAATCCACCACGTTCAGGCTGGGCAGCTTGTCAAACAGATCGGGGAGTTGTAGTGTACAAAAATCGATGTCCAGCTTTTCGAGAGCGGCATGATCAAATAATTTGAATATCCACGGTCTGAGTTTTTTATTGTCGGGTCCGGGTTCCTGATAAAGCACCACCGCTTCTTCTTCGGTTAGAAAATCTAGCTGTATACTGAGCGATCGCAGTGATGCCGTGGTATGATCAACGGTTGCCGTGAGAAAGTACCAATCGGTTGATCCGAGATAAATAGTCAGGTCAGGCAGGGCTGGTTGAAGGTTGCTGGTATCGGTTAAATACTCCAGCCATTCAATAATTCCGTCAATCGATTCTTCGCGTCCTTCTCCAGTAAGAAGTATCTGGTGTTTGTTTTGAATCGCCTGCGACATGAATAATTTTTTAAAGAGAATCGAAGATACACCTTCAGCTTCCGTGTACAATGCCATTCATTCGGGATTCAAAAAACAAAAGGCAGGACGTAAATCCTGCCTTTCTTGATTATGCTTCTGATTATGATTGCTTAGGCCAACTCGCGTAAGTCAACCGGCACTACACGCGAAACACCTTTTTCCACCATGGTGATACCATAGATCACATCGGTAGAGGTCATGGTGCGCTTGTTGTGCGTTACGATGACAAACTGCGAATCTTTGCTGAAGGTACGGATGATGTTATTGAACTTGTCGATGTTGGCATCGTCAAGCGGAGCATCCACCTCATCAAAGATACAGAAGGGTGCTGGCTTCAACAGGTACATCGAGAAGAGCAGGGCGGTAGCCGTTAAGGTCTTCTCTCCACCTGAAAGCTGGTTGATGGTGAGCGGGCGTTTACCTTTTGGTTTCGCGATAATGTCGATATCGGATTCCAGCGGATTGTTAGGGTCCACCAACCGCAGGTCGCATTCGTCACCTTCGGTAAAGAGTGAGCGGAATACGTTGATGAAGTGTTCCTTGATTTTGTTGAACGAATCCATGAACGTTTCACTGGCCACCCCTTCAATCTCGCTGATGGTGCTGAGCAATGATTCTTTTGCTTTTAGAAGGTCTTCTTTCTGGGCAATGATGAAGTCGTTGCGTTCTTTGATTTCCGTGTACGCTTCCATTGCCATCGGGTTGATCGGCCCCATGTTGTCGAGACGATCGCGGATGCGTTGTACTTCGTTACGGATTTTATCTTCATCCAGTTTGGAAAGCTGTTCGGATTCCTCCGGTGTAGCCTGGCCGACAACCGAATCCAGGTCAATATTAAACTCAACGGAAAGGCGTTCTTTCACCGAGTTCAATTGAATCTTACTTTCGTTAAGCTGGCCTTGAAGTTCCATCAGGAACGTATCGATGTTCTGGCGTGTGTGCTGTACTTCGCGAAGTTGCTTTTCAATCTGGTCGATATGGCCGCGCGATTCATAGTATTCCTTTTCCGCTTCGCTCAGGCCTTTCTCCATGCCTTCTTTTTCTTCGTACATGCCGAGCAATTCATCGTCATTGCTCTGCGTGGTTTCGATGATGCGCTTTACTTCATCTTCGTTCTTCTTCAACTCATCTGCATTGACTTCGATGCGCTGACTGCTTTGTTCCATGGATTCCTGCTTGAAGCGGATTTCCTGATCAATGCTTTTTACGCGGTTGTCTTGCTGGTGGAAGAAAATATTCTGTTCGTTAAACGCAGCCGATTTTTGACTTAATAATTCGTTATGCGAAGCGAGGTCTTGCGTAATAGTAGCCATACGCTCTTCCTGATCTTCGAGATCGTGTTGCGCTTGTTGAGCCTTTGGTTTCAGGTCGTCAAGCTCACGCAGTAACGTGTCGATCTTTTCGATGATGTCTTCTCTGCGCAGGTCAGCGTTGTTGAGCATTTGCGAAAACTGCTCGCGCTTGGTACGCACGGAAACAAATTCATCGCTTACCTGGCGGATGGCATTTTGTACTTCTTCAATCTGCTGACGGATCTTGTTGTTGCGCAGTTTCTCCAGGTCAGCCTGTTTTTCGAGCAAGCTTCCCCTGATTTCGTCCAGCTTGGTAGTAAGCTCTTTAATTTCTTTTTCGAGCTTCTCCATGTTCTTCGCGCGACCGATCTTCTTTCCTTCAAAGAGACCAACCGATCCACCGGAGATGCTGAATTTGCGCTTGGTCAGTTTTCCGTTCTTGGTGATGAAGATGTTGTCGTCACTGGCCGGCAGTGTTTTGGTGTCGCCTTCGTGGATGTAGACTTTATCGAGGATGAACGACATCAGTTTCTTGTACTTCGGGTCGTACTCGATGATTTCCGTTGCCGGGAATGCGTGATCGTAAATGCGACCGGTAGTCGGTTCAAACTTTTCGAATGAATCGAGAATGAAGAAGTGTGCCTTACCTTTCGCAGCATCACTCAGGATGTTGATCGCTTCGTATGCTTCGGACTCGTGATCAACAATGTAGTAGTTAAGATATTGTTCGAGGTAATTCTCGATGGCCACCCGGTATTCTTCTGATGTAGTAAGAATGTCTGACAGGAGCGGGGCGTTCTTGCCTACTTTCTTCTTTAAGAATTTAATGGCTTCCGGGAAGCCTTCCAGGTTTTCTACCAATGATTTGGTGAGGTTGTATTCGTTCTGCCGCGCATCGAGCTTACGGCCGGTTACGTTCATTTCCTCGCGAATCATTTCAATAGTTTTCTCTACCGAAACAATGCGCTCCTGAACTTCTTCTTCGTCTTTCTTCAGTTGCTCCTGTGTGGCATTTTTGGTGTCGATTTCTGCCTGAAGAACTTTCAGCTTATTCTCGAACTCCACCAGACTTGCACTTTGTTGGCTGGAGTCTGACGCTGTCTTTTCTAATTCCTGTTTAAATGACGATACCTGGATTTCGCGAATTTCAACCGCTTTGTTGATCTGGAAGCTTTCTTCCTGACGCTCGCGCTGCACTCTGCGCAACGAATCGGATTGCACCTGAAGTTCAGAGGTAACTTTCTTTTGTTCTTCGTAATCGGTCTTCAGCGTTTCCAGTTTCTGGTTGATCTCCGCGAAGATGTTTTCGGCAGAAGCCTTTTCGGTTTCCAGGCTTTGAATGCTGAAGCGAGCGCGTTCGTTGCTCTTTTTATCCTGCTCAATCTGGTCACGCAGTCCGGTGGCCCGATCGTTCAGGTACTTCAACCGTTCGTTTTTGATCTGCTTCTCACTTTCATACTGGCGGATCTTCGAAACAAATTCGTTAATCGCTTTCTGACGAGAGCTTAATGTTTTCTCTTTCAGGATTAATTCGGCCTTCGCTTTTTCTATGGCTGCTTCCTTCTCACTGATTTCGGCTGCAAGGGCAATCTTGCGATCGTTCTCCGCTTCAATCTGCGCAGTAATGGAGTTGAATTTATCCTTCTGTTTGTTGACGACAACTTTCGCCAGGCTGATGCTCTTCTCTTTATACTCTTCCTTGATGCGGTAGTAGTTCTCGGTTTGCTTGGCCTGTTTCTCCAGGCTCTTCATGTTCTTCTCGATTTCGAAGAGAAGATCTTCCACGCGTTCAAGATCAGCATCGGTGTCTTCCAGCTTCTTCAGCGTTTCTTTCTTGCGCTTTTTGAATTTTGAAATACCGGCTGCTTCTTCGAACAGCATTCTGCGGCTGTTGTCCTTATCATTGAGAAGATCGTCAACCATACCCAGCTCAATGATGGCGTAGCTGTTGGAGGCCACACCAGTATCGAGGAAAAGGTTGGTGATATCCTTGAGACGACAAACAACTCCATTGAGAAGGTACTCGCTTTCACCGGAGCGATAAAGTCTGCGGGTGATCGTAATCTGCGAATATTCGGTTGGAAGAATGTTCTTCGTGTTGTTGATGGTGAGCGATACCTCGGCCATCTGCTGGGCACCCCGTTGGCTGGTACCGTTGAAGATGACGTTCTCCATCTTTTCAGATCGCAGTGCACTGGTTTTTTGTTCACCCAGTACCCAGCGGATCGAGTCTACTACATTTGACTTTCCGCACCCGTTCGGTCCAACAATTCCGGTAATTCCTTCATCGAAATTGATGACAACTTTGTCGGCAAAACTCTTGAAGCCTTTAATCTCCAGTTTCGCTAATTGCATGTTCTTGTACTTAGTGGTTGTTGTTAAAAAAGTCCACAGTCCACGGTCAACAGTCGACAGCTTATGTGGTTAGATTGCTGATTTACGGACAAAAACCTAAGGAAGTATAAACCTTGGACTTCAGACCTCAAAACCTCAACCTTCCGTTACGGGAAGTCGGCAAAGATAAGGTTATGGGTCTGGCAATTCAAAATAAAAGTTGGTGGAGAAGTAAAAGGTTTTTTAGATGCTACTTTGTCTTAATTGCTCGATTATCGTACTGATTATTAGGGTTTTGATATTGTTGATGCGTTACCCTGTAGTTTACATCACTCTCGTTTTCAGATCATTCCATCCAATTGTTTTGGCGGGTTGCGGTGCGGAATAGTCTCAGTCGGGTGGTCACGGCTTCTCAGGACTCGACTGGGCTCATGTACGGCTGATCTACGGCTTATCCACGGCTCATCCATGGAAGGTCAAGGCTACAATGTTGGTAGAAGGGCTTTCGGCTTTTAATAGATACAATCAGTCGCTTGGCTCTGCCGAGTGACGACTATCTTGAGGCTTCTAGCTTGGCCTGTCTGAAGAAGCTGCAGACTGCCCATTCCGGGGTAATTTTGCATTTCTTTCCAGTTTTTTATAGATTTGTTTGCGATGAAGGATATTCAGATTTGGCTGTATATTATAATAGGTGTTATCTACTTCCTTAGCCGGTTGAAGAAAAAGCCCGAACAGCAGCCCAAAGACCTGGGTGATTTTGAACCGGAGAAGCCAGTTCAGACCTTCGATAAAGCATCTCCTAGACCTTCGGCACCTGCCAAAGGAATGACCTTTGAAGAATTGCTTCGGGAGATCACACAAGAGAAAACCACCAAGCAACCTGAGCCTGAGTACGTGGATTATGATGATAATCTGGAGGACGAAGCCAAGGATTTGGAGGAAGTAGATTACGACTACCGGAAGCAGGACAAGATTTATGAGGTTTACGAGGAGGCGAAGAAGCAAGCCTTCAACAGGCCCTCGCTGGAGGAGACTATGAAGGTAGCGAACACCAAGATGGAGTACGGAAGGTTTAAGGTTTTTGAAACCGAGGAGAAGCGTGATTTGATGAAGGAGTATTTAGCTGACTTTAACGATCCGGAAGGATTTAAGAAGGCAGTCGTTATGAGCGAGATTCTACAGCGGAAATTTTAGATTTTCGCACCAAATATTACACGGAAAGTGATAGACTATTTTTTAGAATATTGATTTTTTAAACTGACGTGTTGTGACCGTGATCTTAGTTTGAAACATGATGGTTACAATAATTTTTTGAAGACCATATATAATTGTGAATTCTTTTAAAATTTTCATTCGATGAAAATCACTAAACTCCTAGGTGCTGCTTTATTAACAGTGCTCATGCTAGAGGAATATCCTGCTCCCGCCCAATCTGTTCAACGCGATTGTGAAGTTAAGGTGGAAAGTAAGGTGACCAACCCAGAGCCTGGCAAGAAGAATGGTAAGATTGAACTTACTTTTTCAGATACCTCCAGAAAGTACAAGGTTTTCCTGATCAATGCCGGTGAAGAGAAAGCGAAGAAAGATTCAGGACATGTAATAGCTAATCTTGGAAAGGGTTTTTACGATCTGGTTATTACAGACGATAAAGGGTGTACTAAACAGATTACGGTAACACTGAATTGATTTTTTAAACTACCTACAGATGCTTACATCTATACGAAAGATCATTTTTACTTTCGCCCTGCTAACAGCAACCTATTCTATTGCTTTATCGCAAGCCGCCGTAGTTACAATTGATCAACAAAAGGATGCTTGTAATGGATTGGCCAATGGTTCAGTAAGACTCACGGTAACTAGCGGTACGGGTCCTTTTTCTTATTTCTTATTTGGATTGAACAATGGTAGCGGCCCCTTTGTAGGTCCGTTAACATTGGGTGTTCCGTTTAACATCACAGGTCTTCCGGCTGATAATTACGTAGTGTCTGTAACCGATGGTGATCCTTCCGGGAATTTCTCGACCTTTATTGTAATCAACAACATTGCAACTCCGCTTGGGGTTACCGTTACTCCAGGATTTCCTGTCAATAATACAGATTGTGCTTTTCCAAATGGGCAGATTTCCATCAGCCCTACAGGAGGTACAGGAAGTTATTCTTTTGATTGGGATGGACCGGGATCCTTTAGCTCAACACTGGAAGATATTACCGGATTGCCTGGAGGTACTTACCAGGTTACGGTGTTTGATAACGGAACGAACTGTTCAGTTTCTCTTGGGTCGATAGTCGTTACAGATCCATCTCCGGCCGTTCAAGTGGTATCCACACCGACACCACAAATAGTTTGTAGTGGAACCAATGCATCCATTTCATTAACCAATACAGAAGGTGCCACCGTTACGTATGAAGTGCTGATTAATGGTGCTCCCTCAGGAATTACGACAACCGGTACAAATGGCCCCATAACACTGAATGTTCCTTTTGCTTCAGTTTCCGATGGCGATATTCTAACGGTTCGTGCCATCAACGGAGTATGTACACCGGTGAATATGACAGGTGCCGTTACCTTAAGCATAGTACCCTTGCCCGTGCCTGCTTTGGGTGGACTTACTCCCGTATGTGCTGAAACGACAGGATTGGTATATACCACAGATCCTGGCCAGACTAATTATTTATGGACTGTTTCGGCAGGCGGTACGATTACTGCAGGCGGTACGGTAACAGACAATACTGTTACTGTAACCTGGAATACGGCCGGGCCTCAAACGGTGAGTGTTAACTATACGAACGCAACCGGTTGTACTGGGGCAACTCCAACAGTTTTTAACGTAACGGTTAATCCTTTACCTGTTCCAACCCTAACGGGTCCATTGGCAGTTTGTGTTGGAGTGACCGGCTCAGTTTATACAACAGATGCGGGCCTGACCAATTATGTATGGAATGTTTCAGCAGGCGGAACAATTACTGCTGGCGGTACAGCAACAGACAATACTGTAACTGTAACCTGGGGCACAGCAGGCCCTCAAACGGTATCCGTAAATTATAACGATGCCAATGGTTGTACAGCCGTAGCACCAACTGTGGCGAATGTTACCGTTAGCCCTTTGCCGGTGCCAACCATCGCAGGGTCGACCACGGTTTGTGCAGGTTCTACAGGAAATGTCTACACAACCGAGGCAGGAAAGACA
>Ga0315910_10002013_pt1 | contig 18236 bp, 20 predicted proteins | sample EdamamesoilMG_FD_204470 | JGI IMG/M metagenome (GOLD analysis project Ga0315910, IMG submission 204470) | Garden soil microbial communities collected in Santa Monica, California, United States - Edamame soil | ecosystem: Environmental > Terrestrial > Soil > Garden | place: USA: California...
GGTAGCCGCCCAGCGCGCCGCTCTCGCGAATGACGCGGTGGCAGGGAATGACGAACGCGCAGGGATTGGCGCCGACGGCGGTGCCGACGGCGCGCACGGCCCTCGGCCGCCCGATCGCCGTGGCGAGGTCGCCGTAGGCGGCGAGCCTGCCCTCGGGTATCCGGAGCAGCGCCCGCCAGACGGCGATCTGGAAGTTCGTGCCGCGCACGAGCACCGACAGGGGCCGCTCGCTCCCGCCCGGCTCGGCGAACATGCGGTCCGCCAGCTGACGCGCTCCGGTTGCGTCCCGCATCGGCTTCGCGCCCGGCCAGCGTTGGCGAAGGCCCGCGAGCGCGTCGCGCCCCGTCGCCTCATCCACGAAGCTGAGCGCGCAGATGCCTCGCGAGGTCCAGGCCACAAACGCGCGCCCGAACGGCGTCTCCGTCTCGCCATGCCGGATCTGAAGCCCCACGCCAAGCCGCCGATACTCGTCGGGCGTCATAGCCTCGAGTGTCACGAAATGGTCGTGCAGCCGCGAGCTCGAGCTCAGGCCCAGCGATTCGCTCGCGCCGAGCAGCGACTCGCGCCCTGCGTCGAGCAGCTCCTTCGCGCGCTCGACGGTGACCACCTGCAGGAAGCGCTTCGGCGACACGCCCGCCCAGCGGCTGAAGAGTCGCTGGAAATGAAACGGCGAGAGCCGCGTGTGCGCCGCGACTTCGGCCAGGTCCGGCTGCGTCCCGGCATTGGCCGCAATGAACTCGATAGCGCGCGCGATGCGATCGTAATCCGACATGGCATCGATTCTGCGGAGCGCGCCGCGCAAAAGCGAGCCGATTCTTGCGCAGGTGTGCTCCTCAGAGCGACGCTGCGATGCCGGCAATGAGCTCGCGCAGCCAGCCATGCCCCGGGCTCGACGTGAAGCGCGGATTCCAGACGAGCTTCTCGTGCAGCGTGGGTACCTCGAACGGCAGCTCGAGCAGGCGAAGGTCGGCTGCGTTCCTGAAGCGCTCGCCGAGACGGCGCGGCAGCAGCGTCAGCAGCTTCGTGCCGCGCAGCAGAAACGGCGCGGCGGAAAAACTTTCGGTCGAGGCGACCACGCGGCGCTCGAATCCCTGGCGTGCGAGGTGCAGGTCGGCGACGGAGACATGCCCGGGCTCGGTGAAGTTCAGGGTCAGGTGCGGCTCCGCCAGGAATGCCTCGAGGGTCAACTCGTCGGCCAGCGCTGGATGGCCGGCCCAGGCAGCGCAAACCCAGGAATCGTCGAACAGCGGAATCGACGGCAGGCCGGCCTCGAACTGGGCCGGCAGAATGACGAAATCGATGTCGCCGACGGCCTGGCGTTCCACCGCACGGCCGTCGAGCTTGATGAACCGGACCGAGATCCCGGGCGCCTGCTCCTCGAGTTGCTGGATCAGCGGTCCGAACAGCAACAGCATTGCGTAGTCGCTCGCCGCGACACTGAAGGACCGGGCTTCGGTCGCGGCCGAGAACGGCCGACGCGCGTTGAGCAGGTCTTCGAGCTCCTGTACGGACGTGTGGACCTGCGCCGCGATCCCGGCGGCGAACTCCGTCGGCTCGAGATTGCGCCCGACGCGCACGAGCAGCTCGTCGCCGAAAGCCTGCCGCAGGCGGGCGAGCATGCCGCTCATCGCGGGCTGGCTCAGGAACAGGCGCTCGGCGGCGCGCGTGACATTGCGCTCCGTGAGCAGCGCATCGAGCGCCACGAGCAGATTGAGGTCGAACTGACGCAGGTTCATGGCGCTTCTTGCGGCGTCTTGCCTCGCGGAAGTGTACAGTGAGTGAGCCGAGGGAGGATCAGGGCATGTCGCGATTCATGATCGAGCCCCATTTCCGGCTGCAGGAATGGGTCGCCGAGGAGAAGGGTTACTTCCGCGAGGAAGGGCTCGACTATGTGTTTCAGGAGAAGGTCCAGAGCAGCGACGGCAAGATTCACGACCAGGGCGACCGCGTCGGCGCCTATCAGTCGTTCGAGTCGGGTCGCGAATCGAACGTCAGCTGCGCCTGTCACTGGACGGTCGATGTCGCCGCCTCCAACCGGCATGGCCGGCTCTATTCCGAGGTGTACTCCGTCGCGCCGTCGGGCATTTTCGTGCCCGCCGATTCCGCGGTGCGATCGCCCATGGATCTCGCGGGCGTGCCGATCTCGGTCGGCTTCCAGTCCGGCAGCCACTACTCGACGATCCAGGCGCTCGAGCCCTATCTGGCCGCCGGCCAGATCAATCTGTCCTACGCGGACGGCATGCTGTTCCGGCGCATGGAGCGTCTCATCGAGGGCGAGGTGCCCGCCGCCGCGCTCTTCAGCGGCCCTTACTATTTCGCCGAGCAGCTTGGCTTCCGCAAGATCATCGACACGAGCTTCATGATCGCCACGATGATCACGGGCAATCCCGATCCCGAGGACCTGCGCAAGTTCTTCCGCGCGCTCCGGCGCGCCCAGCGCGACATCGATCTCAGGCCCGAGCGCTATACGCACTACTATCTGAACGAGTTCCCGGTCCGGTTCCACTCGCGCATGGATACGCGCCGCTGGGGCCCCGGCGAGCGCCTGGTATTCGAGCCGTACACGCGCGAAGCCTTCGACGAGTCATTCGCATGGATCCGCGAGCACGGGATCTTCGAAGGCGACATGGGTGCCGGCAAGTACGACGAGGCCGTGCTCAGAGCCTGATGCGGATTGCCGTGATCGGCTGATTGTCCGCATCGAGCAGGCGCGCGCAGAAGTCCGTCGCGCCGCCGGCATTCACGATCGCGGCACGGATCACGTTGCGGCCTCGCTGCAGCGTCAGGCGGTTCGACACGCCGTCGTCGATGACGCTCTGCCGGTCGTTGTAGATCGAGATGACTTCCTCGCCGTTGACCCACCAGATCGAGGCCGAGTTCGAGCCGATCGCGAGGCGGACCTCGCGCATCTCCTCCGGCACTTCGATCACGGTCACGGCCCAGAAGAGCACGTTCGACGTCGGCCGCCCGTGCGAGCGCGCAAAATGGAACAGGTTGACGTTGTACAGCAGCGTATCGACGGCGTGCCAGGTCAGCGTCGCGCCGTCGACAAGCGCCGTATCGCCGTCGCGCGGCACATCCGTGAGTTGCCCCGGAAAGCGCTCGGGCCCGACAGTGGCCCGGACGGCGCTATCCGTGAGCCGCCCATCGACGGGAATCGGCTCGAGAATGAGCCAGCGTTGCAGGAAGCCGTCGGCGTCCGGAGCCTTGTCGCGCGACTCGGCCGCGACGAGCGTCGACGCCGGGACGGGCGCCGTTGCCGGTTGTGCCCCGGCCAGGGCCGGAAAGAGCAGCGCAGCGAGACCCATCGCGGCAGCCCTTCTCATGGCAGGCGGATCCGCCAGCGCTGCCGGTCGCTCGCCGGATCGAAGGGCTCGAGAGTCGGCTTGCTCGCGCCGACGGCCGACAGCGCAAACGTCCCGTCCGTCCCGGGCACGGCCCTTGGCATGAGCCGCCAGCTGCCGTCGGTCAGGGGCTCGATGCGCCAGAGCTGCTCGGGCGCGCCCGTGAACGCCGGCGCGACCTCGATCTCGCGCTGCGCCGTTGCGGCAAGCGCGCGCTCGGTGCCGGCGATGACGATGCGGAAATAGGGCGAGCCGGGATAGCCGTCGCCTGCGACGGGAACCATGGCCCAATGCTGTTGCGCCTGGAGCATGAACGGCGAGAGCCGTGCCGCGACCGGGCCAGCCGGCCAGCTCGACTGGAGCTCGGCGGCCGTCTGCGGGGGAATGGGTGGCGCCGCGGCGCCGCGACCTGCCGGCGCCCCGCCCACCCTCGCCCCGCCGCCGGCGCCGGGTCCTGCCCCGCGCGCGCCGCCGCGCCCTCGTGGACCCCCGACGGGGACGCCTTCGACGGCAAGCTCGAGCGCCGTGCCCGTGCGCAGCGATTCGATCGCATAGGTGCCGGCGGCGAGATTCTCGCCCGCGACGGGCCAGCCGTCGCGCCAGAGCAGCGGGCGGATGTCGAGGACGCTGATGCCGCCGCGATCGAGGTCTGCCTCGAAATGCAGGGAGAACTTCTCCACGCCCTCGTCGACGACGAGGCGCCCGAAATGCCCCGGTCCGATTGCGCGCCCGCTCGAGCCGAGAAACAGCGTGCCACCGCCGCGCAGCATGTCGAGCCCGGTGTGGTCGAGATAGGGGCCCGTGACGCTGCGCGAGCGGCCCATGCGTATGTTGTAGGTCGACTCCGCGCCGCGGCAGCAGGAGCCGTGCGTGACCAGCAGGTAGTACCAGCCCTCACGCTCGATGAGGATCGACGCTTCCGAATTGATCGCGATGTCGAGCGGTGCTTCATCGGGGTGCAGGCGCTGTCCCGTCGCGGGATCGAGCTCGACGAGGCGGATGTAGCCGAAATACGAGCCGTAGCTGAGCCAGAGGCGACCGCTGCTGTCCTGCAGCACACCCGGATCGATCGCATTGCTGTCCTCGATGCCGTCGGACCAGACGACCGGGCCGCCGTCCTGCCAACCGTAGTCGGGCGAATCCGGATCGAGCGTCGTGCCGACGAGGAGGCCGATGGCCGCCCTCGGCTGCTGGGCCGGCGCCGAGTAATAGACGAAATACTTGCCGTCGATGTGGATGACGTCGGGCGCCCAGGTGTTGTTGCCGCCGCGCGCGAGCACGGCATCGCCGGCGCGCCCGCCCGGCAGGCCCTCCATGAGCGTGCCGGCGCGCCGCCAGGTCCAGCCGTCGTCGGAAACCGAGATCGGGAGGCCGCCGCCGGTGCCGAAGCTGTAGTAGCGCCCCTCGCTCAGGATCACCGTCGAGGGATCGTGCATGCCGACCTCGCCTTCGAGCGCGGCGGCGGGGCCAGCGGCGAGCGCACAGGCGCCAGCAAACGCGAGCGAGACCGTCAATGAGTGGTAGCGCATGACGCCTTATACCCGCGCTGACGGTGCGGCGGCAATCGGCTCGCATCGCCCGTTCAAAGCTTGCGGGAATCGTAGGCCCAATGCAGCAAGGCCTGGCGCTGCCGCCGGCGGCAGAGCAGGTCGCCGCGCATGCAGTGCTGTTTGAGCTGGCTCACGTGTCGGCGCATATTGCGCCAGCGCTGGATCTGCCGCTCGTCGTCCTCGTGCCGCCGCCCCATGTAGTACCGGCAGTACCACTGAAACCAGCCGCGCGGGTCGTCGGGATGGATCCAGCCCTTCGCCTGCCAGTAGCGGAGCGATGTCGATGCATCGACGCCGAAGAAGTTGAGCGCCGGATCCCGCCGGCCCGGGCTCAGCCTCGCATGCGCGAACCAGTCCGCGGGAAACTCGTCGCGGCAGTCCGTCATGTACTTGCCGCCGAACACGCCCATGGACAGCATCTTCGCCGGCGTCAGGTCCGGAGCGAATCCCTCGGCGAAATTCCGTCCGGCCGGCTCCCGCAGCTCGTAACGGTAGCGACGCTGCATCCGGTCGTTGACGATGACCCTTCTCGTCATGGCGAGCGCCGCTCGGCGACGAGCAGCACATCGCTGATCGCGCGCTCGAGGAAGCCGCCCTCGCAATAGCAGAGATAGAACTCCCAGAGGCGGATGAACTCCGGCGGATAGCCAAGCGCCTCGACCTCGTCGAGCCGGCGAAGGAAGTTCCGGCGCCAGTGGTGCAGCGTGGTCGCGTAGTGGCGGCCGATATCCTCGATCGAGCGGATTTCCAGCTGCCCTGCCCGCGCGATGATGTCCCGCATGCGCCCGACCGACAACAGGCAGCTGCCGGGAAAGACATGACGCTGGATGAAATCGACTTCCCGGCGGTACCGGTCGTAGCGCCCGTCCTCGATCGTGATGGCCTGGATCAGCAGGCGCCCGCCGGGGCGGAGCAGCTCCGCGCACTTCGCGAGGTACGTCTCGTGCCGGTCGTGGCCGACGGCCTCGATCATCTCGAGCGAGATCAGCTTGTCGTATTGCCCTCCGAGGTCGCGGTAATCCTCGAGCAGCAGGGTGATGCGGTCGCCGAGTCCTGCCGCGTCGATGCGCTGGCGCGCGAGCTCGTACTGCTGCCGCGAGATCGTCGTGGTCGTCACGCGGCAGCCGTACCGGGCCGCGGCATGGATCGCGAGGCCGCCCCAGCCCGTGCCGATCTCGACCAGATGGTCGCGCGGACCGAGCTCGAGCAGGCGGCAGACGCGGTCGAGGCGGGTCGTCTGGGCCTCCGCCAGTGTCGCGCTCTCGCGCTCGAAGATCGCGCAGGAGTACATCAGGCTTTCGTCGAGCCAGATCCTGAAGAATTCGTTGCCGAGGTCGTAGTGCGCGGCGATATTGCGCCCGGCGCCGCGACGCGTGTTCCGGTTGGCCCAGTGAAAGACCTTGCGCAGCGGCCGGGACAGGCGCGCGTACCCCCGTTCCATGCCGTCGAGAAGCGCGCGATTGCGGATCATGATCCGAACGAGGCTGACCAGGTCATCGCAATCCCAGTGGCCCTGGACCCAGGACTCGCCGGCGCCGATCGATCCGCCGAAGGCGATGTCGGAAAAAAACTGCGGGTCGTTGACCGTGACCGTGGCCGCGAGCTCGCCGTCCGGAATCCGGCCGCCGAAAGCGGTTTCGCGGTCGCCCTCCCGGATCACGAGCCTGCCGTGCTCGATGCCGGCCAGCCGCTTCACGACGAGGCGTCGAGCGAGCCCGCCGAGGATGCCGCGCCGGCGGGCCGCGGCGAGATGCGCCTTCGAGTTCAGCGGGACGGCGTGCACGATCGGCTCTCCTGAAAACGGGTCTCGATGGGGGTGTGGGGATACACCGGCGCGCCTTTGAGCCAGATCAGCAATGCCTGCCAGTGAATGCCGAGAATCACCCGGAGCGTCATCGGCGGATAGCGGAGCAGCACCGAGGCCAGGGAGCGGGCCGTGATCTCCCGGCGGCGGAGCGACAGCGTCGCATCGAAGATCCTTTCGCCTGCGCTCGCTGTCTGCATGTGCACGAGAAGCCGCCGATCCGTCAGCGTGAAGCGCCACCGGTAGTCGACGTCCATCGGCATGAACGGCGACACATGCAGGAGCTTCTTCGGCGCGAACTCCTGCCGCCGCGCCAACGCGCTTCCCTCGCCCGCATCGAGCACATAGAGGTGGCGCTCGCCCCAGGGCGTGTTGGCGACCTCGGCGATGACGGTCCGCACGACCTCGCCGGCCGCGTCGTAGCAATAGAAGAAGCTCACGGGATTGAAGCAGTATCCGAAATAGCTGGGATGCGTCAGCAGCCGGACCGGGCCGTCCGGGCGGCGGCCGGTGGCTGCTTCGACCAGGCGGCGCACGCTCGCGTCGAGCGGTTCCCGCGGATCGCCGAAATGGTCTTCCCGACGGAACCGGGCCAGGGCCGGACGGCGCGCCGACCAGAGCCAGCGCCCGCGAAAGACGGCGTCGAGCTCGGACAGGTCGAGCAGCAGCATGAACAGCGGGTAGCGGAAGGCATGCCTGACGGGCGCCCGGCGGCGATGCTCAACCTGCCCTTCGTAGATTGCGCTCTGCATATCCCTCCCGGCGGTGAAAATGGGCGAGTGCATTCAGCGCGCTGACGACGCCATCCTCGTGAAAACCGAAGCGCCAGTAGGCGCCGCAGAAGTACGTGCGCTGCCGGCCGTTGAGCTCGGCCTGTCGCCCCTGCGCGGCAACGGCCGCGGGCGTGAACAGCGGGTGCGCGTAGCGGATGCGCCGGATGATGCGGCAGGGATCGATGGCGGCGGTGTGATTGAGGCTCACGCAGAACTGCACCGGCGCATCGATGCCCTGGAGGATGTTCAGGTTGTAGGTCACCGCCACGCGCTCCGGGCTTGCGGCGGCGATGTGGTAGTTCCAGGCGGCCCAGGCACGCTTCCGCCGCGGCATCAGGCGCTCATCGGTGTGCAGCACGGCCTCGTTCGACTGGTAGGCGATCGCGCCGAGCACCTCGCGCTCGAGCGGCGAGGCATCGGCGAGCAGCGCGAGAGCCTCGTCGCTGTGACAGGCGATGAACACCTGGTCGAAGCGCTCGGGTGCCGCACCGGGCGTGCGGATCTCCACGTGGCCCTTGAGGCGCCGGATGCTCTCGACGGGTGTGTTGAGACGAATGCGATCGCGGAAACCGGCGACGAGCTTGTCGACATAGCTGCGCGAGCCGCCGCTGACGACACGCCATTGCGGGCGGTCGTTGACTGTCAGCATCCCGTGGTTGTCGAAGAACCGCACGAAGAAGACCGCCGGCATCCGGCGGATGGCCTGCGGCGGCGCCGACCAGATGGCGGCGCCCATCGGGACGATGTAGTCGTCGATGAACGGCCGGGAATACCGTTGCCGGTGGAGGAACTCGCCGAGCGTCAGCCCGGCGGACCCGGACGAGTCGGGCGCGAGAAGCCGAGGCGCCTCGCGATTGAAACGAAGGATGTCCCGCAGCATGCCGTGAAACGCCGGCCGAAGGAGGTTGCGGCGCTGCGCAAACAGCGAATTCAGGTTCGAACCCATGTACTCGAGCCCCGAGCCCTCGTTGCGCACACTGAAGCTCATCGCGGATTCCCGCGAGGCGACTCCGAGCTCGTCGAGCAGGGCGACAAAATGCGGATAGGTACGATCGTTGAAGACGATGAAGCCCGTGTCGACCGCGTAGCTTCGCCCTGCATGAGTGACGTCGACCGTGTGCGTGTGGCCGCCGATGCGACCGGCGGCCTCGAACACGGTCACGTCGTGATCGCGCGCCAGCCGGAAGGCCGCGACGTTGCCCGCGATTCCGCTGCCGACCACCGCGATCTTCATCCAGCCGACTCCGCAATCCGGCCGGACTCGCGGCGTGCGAGCGGCACCGGCCGCAGATTCCGGATCAGCCCGACCGCCTCGAGCAGCCTGAGCAGGTACCAGGTGATGTCGATTTCCCACCAGTAGAAGCCCTGGCGCGCCGCGGCGGGATAGTGATGGTGGTTGTTGTGCCAGCCCTCGCCGAAGGTCGGGAGCGCGAGCCAGACATTATTGCGGCTCGAGTCCGCGGTCGCATACCGGCGGCTGCCGAAGCGATGAGCCAGCGAGTTGATCGTGAAGGTCACGTGGTAGAGAGCCACGGTCGAGACGAAGAATCCCCAGACCAGCAATTGCGCGCCGGTGACCTCGAGGCCCGGCGCGACTCGCTGCAGCAGGCTGCCGAGCAGGTACAGGCCCGCGGCCAGCGCAAGCCCGACGAGGACGTCGAAGCGGTCGAGAAAGCGGAGCTCCGGAAAACGCAGCAGATCGGGAATCCGCTCCCTGCGGATCGGGAAGTTCGCCCGCGACAGGAACCAGCCGACGTGACTCCAGAGGAATCCGTCCTGCTGCGGCGAATGGCTGTCTTCGGGACGATCGGAGTGTCGATGGTGATGCCGATGGTGCGCCGCCCACCAGAGCGGCCCGCGCTGCACGGCCGCTGCGCCGAGCAGGGCGAAGACGAACTGCACGATGCGCGACGTCTCGAAGCTCCGATGCGAGAAATAGCGATGGTAGAAGCCCGTGATCGCGAACATCCGGATCGCATAGAGCGCGGCCGCGGTGGCCACGGCGAAGGGGCTCGCGCCCACCCAGATCACGCCGAGGCAGGCCGCGTGCATGCCGATGAACGGCACGGCACGGAGCCAGTCGATGCGGCGGTCTGCCGTATCGACATCGGCTACCGACGTGTCGAACCAGCGCCGCAATGCGGTCAGTGCGCGGGCGTTCATGGCTTCGGCGGACCGGGAAAGAACGCGTTGGTCCGGCGCACATAGTCGGCATAGGCCGGCCGCCGCTCACCGATGCTGCGCTCGAGCAGGGCGACGCCGGAAACGCGGAGCAGCAGCAGCGTCATCAGCATCGGCGAGAGCAGGGTCCACCAGCCTCCGGCGGCAACCGCAAACAGGAAGTAGCCCCACCAGATCAGGAATTCGCCGAAATAGTTCGGGTGTCGCGTATAGCGCCAGAGGCCGGTGGCGAGCACTCTGTGCGCAGTGCCCGACTCGGCGCGGAAGCGCGCGAGCTGGTTGTCGCCGACCACCTCGAAAAGCATGCCGACGAGCCACAGGGCGAGGCCGGCAGCGTCGACCCAGCCGAGCGCCGTCTCTCCCGATGCCGCCACGAGCAGCGGCAGGGAGATGAAGGCCGCGAGCACGGCCTGCAGGCCGAAGACGAGGTAGAGGCTCTTGATGCGGAAGTTCGGCTCGTTGTTGCGCCGGATCTCGCGGTAGCGGTAGTCCTCGGGCTTGCCCCGATTGCGCAGCGCAATGAACAGCGACAGGCGCAGCGCCCAGACGCCAAGCAGCGCCAGCACGAGCCAGCGACGCGGGCCGCTCGTCTCGGCAAGCAGCAGATAGACGGCGAACAGCAGCAGGAACTTGAGCGACCAGAGCGTGTCGACGATGCTGACGTCGTTACGCCGGAGGCTGACCAGCCAGCTTCCGATCGCCACCGGAATGAGGGCGGCCAAGGCCCATGCGGCGGCGGCAAGATCAGGCATGGCGGCCGTCCGCGGCGGGCACGCTGAGCCGGCGCAGGCTCATCGCGCGGCCCGCTTCGAAAACAGGTAATGGGCGACGAACCATTCCTGTCCCGCGTCGTAGCCGAAGAGCTCCGCGCAGGCCATGAAGAACATGCGCCAGCGCATGAACCATTGGGCCGCCCGCTCCGGGCCATAGGTCGCGCGCAGGATTTCCATGATCGGCTCCCGGCGCGCATCCATGTTCCCGAGCCAGGCGTTCGCGGTCCGCTCGTAGTGGCGCCCGTCCCAGATCCAGCGGTCGACGATCTCGAGGTCGCGCTGGAAGCTCTGTGGCAGGTCGGCGCTCGGCATGAATCCGCCCGAGAAGAAGTGGCGGCTCATCCAGTCGGACGGGCCCTGATCCTCGAAGGCATAGACGCACTGGCGATGGCAGAAGACATGCATGAAGAAGCGCCCGTCTGTTTCGAGCCAGCGACTGATGCGCCCGAACAGTGCCTCGTAGTTGCGCATGTGCTCGAACATCTCGATCGAGACGATCCGGTCGTAACGGTCGGTGGCCTCGAAACGGTTCATGTCGCGGCGCAGCGCCTCGACGTTGTCGAGACCGCGCCGGCGGGCCTCCGCGACGATGTGCTCGCGCTGGCTTTCGGAATTGGACACGGCCGTGATCCGGCAGTCGGGATAGCGTTCGGCGATCCACAGGCTGAGCGATCCCCAGCCGCAGCCGAGATCGAGAACCGATTGCCCATTCGCGATGTCGGCCCGGGCGCAAGTGATCGCGAGAGCATCGGCTTCGGCCTCGTCCAGCGAGCCGGTATCGGGACGCCAGTAGCAGCTGCTGTACTTGCGATGACGACCGAGCACCTGGGCAAAGAAGGCGGCGGGGACTTCGTAATGCTGTTCGTTCGCCGCCTCCGGCAGCGGCGCAATCTCCGCCTGGCGCATGCTCGAGATGAAGGCACTGCGCTCGATGGCCGCCGCTTCGGCGTCGCGGGCGTGGATCTGCGCGAGCCGTTCCGCCAGCAGCCGGCGGATTCCGGCGCGTATGGCGAGATCCGGGACGAGACCCATCTCGGTCCAGGCGATGGCCTTATGCGACAAGCTGTTCATATGCAAGAAAACGCGGGGCGGCCGGGGAAGCCGCCCCGCAGGCTCTGCCAGAGTGGTTGGGGGTTACTCAGGCAGAATGACACTGTCGATGACGTGAATGACGCCATTGCTCGCGACGATGTCGGCCGCGGTGACGGTTGCGCCGTCGACCATCACCGTCGTTCCCGACAGCGAGATGTCGATGGCCTGGCCGTTGACCGAGGTGGCCTCGTCCATCTTGACGACCTGCTCGGACGTCACCGCGCCCGGCACGACGTGGTAGGTCAGGATCGCGGTCAGCTGCTCCCGATTCTCGGGCTTCAGCAGGTTTTCGACGGTGCCGGCCGGCAGCTTCGCAAAGGCCGCATCGGTCGGCGCGAACACCGTGAACGGTCCGGCGCCCTTGAGGGTGTCCACGAGGCCAGCCGCAGTCAGCGCGGCCGCGAGCGTCGAGAAATCGCCGGCCGCGACCGCGGTATCGACGATGTCCATGTCGCCTTCGGCCGCGGTGGCCGCATGGAAGGCGCCGGTGAGGATCAGGGTCGAGATTGCGGTGAGGCCCGCTGGATGAAACTTCTTCATGACTGGACTCCGAATCGATGGTGGGTGGGTTTTCAGGTTCGTTCGGCCTTCTATTCGCTCGACTCCGTCGATCGGATTCATCGCCCGGTGAATCCGTATGGCCGCAGCCGGCGAATCAGCCTTTGATAGGATTCGGGCATGCATGGGCGACAGCGGATGACAAACAGGCGGCAGCGGGATGTCTGAGGTCAATGTCATGACCGCGGAAGTTCTCGAGGCCAGTGCCGCGGGATTCGCGTCGGCCGCGAGCGCGCTGCTCGAGCAGCGAGCAGATACGACGGTGGCCCGCGAGTGGACCGCGAGCGACGCCAGGGCGCATCTGCTGCAGCGCGTGCTCGAGCTCGCCGCCGCCATCCGCAACGACGAGCCCGGGCTGTTCCTCGGCAGGATCAACTGGATCCGCCGGGCCCTGGCCGCACGCGGCGCGGACGAGCAACTGCTGCGCCCGGCGCTCGAATGCCTGCGCGACACCTTCGCGCGCGAGCTGCCGGAATCGCTGCGCCCGGCCGTCGAGCCGGTCATGCGCCGCGCCCTCGATTCGCTCGGGCGCGGGCTCGATCCCGAGGAACGCGCCCTCGATCCGCAATCCAGGCATGGCCGCCTCGCGCTCGAATACCTGAGCGCATGTCTCGAGGCGCGCACAGACGTTGCGCGCAAGCTCATCCTCGATGCGCTGGACAGGGATCTTTCACCCGCGGATGCCTACACCCGGGTGCTGCTGCCCGCCGAGCGGGAGATCGGGCAGCTCTGGCACGTCGGCGACGTGACGGTCGGCGAGGAACATCTGGTCACCGAGACCACGCGCGAGCTCATGGCGCTGATCGCCTTCCGGCACGCACCGCCGGCGGATCCCGGGAAGAAGGTCCTGCTCGCATCGGTTTCGGGCAATGCGCACGACATCGGGCTCAAGGCCGCGGCCGACCTGTTCCGGCTCGCGGGATGGCATGCGATCTACCTCGGCGCGAATGTGCCCGGGGAGGAAGTCGTTCGGACTGCGCGGCTTTTCGGCGTCGAGCTGATCGTCCTCACGGCGACACTCAGTACGCAGCTCAATTCGCTCGATGCCGCGATCCGCGGAATCCGCGAGGAAGCGCCGCGTTGCCGTATTGTGGTTGGCGGGCCCGCGTTCAGCGACAGCCCGGAGATGTGGCGGCGACTCGGAGCCGACGCATTCGGCGCCGAGCTCGAGTCCGTCGTGGCGACGGCAGAGCAGTTGCTCGCGGCGCGCTGATCCGGCCGTTCAGCGACGCGACGTCAACTCGCGTTCTCCCTGTTGCTGCACGCTCCGCCGCAAGGATGCGGGCATGCGATCTTCCGCATTGCCGAAAGCGGCGAGCAGGACGAGGCTCGCGGCCCGCTCGAAGGCGCCGCGGTCGACCTCGGGGTTGGCTGCAAGCAGGCTGTCGAGACGAGCCGCGTCCGCCGCGGTCAATCCGTCAGTCGCTGCCAGGCACAGCAGCTCGTCGATTGCCTCTCTCTCCGGCTTCATGGCTCGCGCTCCCCTTTGCCCGTATCCGGCTCGGGCTGCTCGACGAGCTGCCGCAGGCGTATCAGGCCGCGCCGCATCTGCGTCTTGACCGTGCCGATGGGCCTACCCGTCGCGGTGGCGATTTCGCTGTGCGTCATGCCCTCGACGATGCCGAGCAGGAGCACCTCGCGTTCGGCAGCGCCGAGCTGCGCGAGCGCGCGCTCTGCAGTCGCGACATCGACGGCCATCGCGCCGGCTTCCTCGTCGGCCGGCGCATCGCCCGGAGTCAGGAGCTCGTCGAATTCCTCCGTGGCCGGCTGGCGGCCCGCTGCCCGCATGCGATCGATCAGGCGCCGTCGGGCGATCGTCGCGATGAAGGTGGATTCCTTCCCCATCGCCGGGTCGTAGCGAGCCGCCGACTTCCAGAGCTCGAGGAAGATTTCCTGGGCGGCATCTTCCGCATCGGCGACGCTGCGGGTGTAGCGCCTGGCCAGCGACCAGACGAAGCCACCGTAGACGTCCATGCAGGCCTTGACGGCCGAGACATCGCCGGCAGCAATCCGTTCGAGCAGGCACGGGCTGGTATCTGATTCCCGCAAGACTTGCTACACCTGAAACGCCGGCCCGGCACTGCGCGACACGCCCTGATTCACAGTATAGGGCCGCTGTGTGCGCGAGCCGCCGGTCCGCCTTTGCAGGGCGCAAGCGATCCGACGAAACTAGCCATCCCGCAGCCAGTCGCGAGCGTCCATTCGATGTCATCCACCGCTGCCGCCGGGCAGCCCGTCGCGAGCCGCCGCAGTCCCGGCTACCAGATCGGCCTGACCGCGCTGCTCAGCCTCAACTTCGGCTTCGTACTGTTCGATCGCAATGCGACGAGCTTCCTGATGAGCGACATCCAGCCCGAGCTGGGCCTGAGCAATACGCAGGTCGGCCTGCTCTCGAGCGGACTGTCGCTGACCTGGGCGCTCGCGGCTTTCGGCATCGGCGTGCTCTCGGACCGCACGGGCTCGCGCAAGCGCCTGCTGATCCTCGCGACGCTCGCCTTCTCGGTCTGCTCCTTCGGCTCTGGCCTCGCGACGGGCTTCGCGCTGCTGCTGATGACGCGCATGCTCATGGGTGCGGCCGAGGGCGGCGTCATGCCGATCAGCCAGTCGCTGATCGCCGCGGACGTCGATGCGAAGCATCGCGGCCTCGCGATGGGCATCTCGCAGGGCTTCGCCTCGAGCCTCATGGGCTCCTTCGTCGCGCCTGTCGTGCTCGTTGCCTTTGCGGACCTGTACGGCTGGCGCTCGTCGTTCTTTCTCGCAGGCGCGCCGGGCCTGCTGCTCGCGCTGTTGATGGCCTGGTTCATCCGGGAGCCGGAAGCGTCGGCGTCTTCGGGGTCGGCGACGCCCGGCGCATCGACGACAGCGAAGGCAACGCAGCCCCGCAGCAGCCGCCGCGGCTTCGACCTCGCCTCGTATCGCGAAGTGCTGCGCGAACGCAATGTCTGGCTCTGCGCCGTCCTCTCGACACTGCTCGTCGCCTATCTGGTCGTGACCTGGGCCTTTATGCCGCTCTATCTCACGCAGGCGCGGGGCTTCGAGGACAGGACGATGAGCTGGCTCATGGGCTCGCTCGGCATCGCGGCGACCGTCGCCTCGTTCGCGATTCCGGGTCTGTCGGACCGCATCGGCCGCCGCGGGCTCATCGTCGGCGTGCCGTTGCTCGCCGTCATCCTGCCGCTCGGTGCCATGTACTTCACGGGCCCGGTCTGGATCCTGGGCGCAATCTTCGTCACGGGCTGGCTGTTCACGGGCACGATGCCGCTCGTGATGTCGACAGTGCCGGCCGAGAGCGTCGATGCGCGACACATGGCGGGCGCGCTCGGCGTCTGCATGGGCGCGGGCGAGCTCATCGGCGGCGTGCTCGCGCCGACGATCGCGGGGGTCGCCGCGGATCTTACGGGCCCGCGCGCGCCGCTCTGGATACTCGCCGGGCTCGCGCTCTGCGCCGGGCTCGTGGCACTGGGTCTCCGCGAGACGGCGCCGCGACTGCAGAGCCGGCGAGCGGCCAGCGCGGCCTGACGCGATCACGGCAAGGGGGATGACAATGACAGGACCAGGCACCGAAGACCGCCTCGCGATCTACGAGCTCTACGCGCGCTACAGCTGGGCGCTCGACACGGGCGATACCGAGGGCTACGTCGCCATGTTCACCGAGGATGCCGAGGCCGTCGAGGAAACTCGCGACGGCACGATCGAGGTGCGCAAGGGCCGCTCCGAGATCCGCAAGCTCGTGCTCAAGTTTCACGAGCGCAAGGACTTTCCGGGGCATCAGCACCAGATGGCGCAGCTCGTCTTCGAGCCCGACCCCGAGGGCCGGAAGGATCACTTCGTCGTGCGCTCCTATGCCTGGGCGACGATCAACCGTCCGCCCGCGCCTCCGCACTTGCACTGGTGCGGGCACATCCGCGACGTCGTTGCGAAGGTGGATGGCGAGTGGCTCATCCATTCGAAGCAGATCATGGGCTGGGCGGGGACGGTGCTCGCGCGCTTCCACGATCGATAGGTGTGCTATTTTCCGCGGCTGATTTCACGGGAGATGTCCATGCCCAGGCGTCAGCGTCGGAGAGGTCCGGCACCAGGCTCGCTGCCGGCCGCCGTCGCCGCCTGCGCAGCGCTGGTCCTCGGCCCGGCCGGGGCGCAGCCTGCCATCGACGCGGAGCGGCCGGACTTTACCGGCGTCTGGACCTGGAACCTCGGCGCCGGGGAAAACCCCATGCAGACGCTGAGGGCCGAGGCCGAGGACCTCCCCTTCACGGCCGCGGCGCGGGCGCGCGTCGAGGAATATCAGGAGATGGCCCGGCTCTCGCTCGAGAACCCCGGCAGCCTCTGCGTGCAGTTCGGCATGCCGCAGGCGATGCTGTTTTCCGGCGGGTATCCGATGGAGATCATCCAGCGCCCGGAGCAGGTCACCGTGATCTTCGAGGCCTACTCCGAAGTGCGGCGCATTTTCATCGAGCCCCATCCGCACGAGGCGGAGAATGAATGGCCGTCGCTGATCGGCTTTTCCTCGGGCCACTGGGACGGCTCGACGCTCGTCATCCGGACGTCGCGCCTCAAGGAGCAGCTCACGGGACAGTTTCCGCACAGCGCGGATGCCGTGATCGAGGAGCGCTATTCGCTGACGGTCCGCGACGACGGCACGCCGGTCATCGTCAACGACTGGACGCTCACGGACCCGGCCTTCTACACCGAGCCCGTCTCGCGCCGCCGCGAGTGGAAGCCGCTCGGCAACAACCGGCATCTCCATGAGTACGCCTGCATGGAGGACCAGTGGGCCCTGCGCGAGGCCTATCTGCTCGAACGATTCCGCGAAGGCGATCCCGTCATCGCCAACCGCCCGCAGCAATAGGACCCCGTTATGAATGTCCGCAAGCTACTGACGCTCGGTCTCGCCGCGACGCTGGCCGGCAGCGCGCTGGCCCATCACTCGAACACGCCCTTCGACATGTCGCGCATGCTCGAGGCCACGGGCGTCGTCGAGGAGGCCAACTTCAAGAACCCGCACTCCCTGCTGACGCTGCGGATCGCCGGCGACGGCGGCAGCGACTCCGTGGCTTTCGAGGGTCACTCGCTGGCGACGCTGCGGCATTACGGCCTGCTGCCCTCGATGGTCGGGCAGGGTCACAGCGTGAGCATCAGCTACGCGCCGCGGCTCGATGGCAAGCCCGGCGGCATCTTCCTCAAGATCACGACTGCGTCCGGCGAGACGCTGGACTTCTCGCACCTCGGCTACGACTAGCAGCCTCGGCCGCTATCAGCCGCGGCCGGCGTTCGGCGCCAGGCTTCTCCGGCGGTCAACCGCCGCCGTGATCCTTGATGTAATTGCGTTGGTACTCTGCCTCGGCGTGCTTCTTCTCTTTGTGCTCTTTGCCCGCGCGCTTGCGCGCTTTCGCGATGTTGCGCTCGCGGCTGGACTCCGTGCTGACGGCGGGCAGCGAGATCAGCTGCTCGATGTCGGGGCTGCCGCAGGAGGGACAGTCGGGCGCCTGGCCGAGCTTGACGAGCTCCTCGAAGAAGTGACCACAGGCATGGCACTTGTAGTCATAGATCGGCATACGCCGGAAATCATACGCCCGAAAATCGCCGGCGCGCAGCCTCATACAAATCTCGAGACAGGGGCCCTTTGGCCGCCGCCACGACGTTGGCCTTGAGGTGCGCGGGGTTGGCCGTGCCGACGATCGTCGTAGACATGTCGGGGTTACCGATGGTGAACCGCAGCATGAATTCCATGGGCGACATGCCCTGTAACAGATCGGCAACCTCGGTCTCGCGCCAGTGCCGCCGACGCGCGCGGAAACCGGCCTGGAGGAACTCCGGGTAATCGTCGATGACGGCTTCGTCCTTGACGATGACGCCCCGGGCAACGCCGCCGCGAATGACGATGCCCGCGCCCGCCTGCGCAGCCTCGTGCATCAGCGACTCGTGCTCGCGCTCGACGAGCGAGTACGGAATCTGGAAGACGTCGAAGACGCCCATCGCGATCTGCTCCGGCAGCTCGGGCAGCGTGCCCGACATGCCGATGAAGCGGAGCTTGCCTTCCTGCTTCATCGCGTCGAGCTCGGCGATGGAGTCGTTCTCCTCCAGTACGGCTCTCGATGGACTGATATGAAACTGCACGACGTCGAGGTAATCGGTGCGCATGCGCCTGAGGCTCTGCTCGA
>Ga0315910_10002014_pt1 | contig 18233 bp, 15 predicted proteins | sample EdamamesoilMG_FD_204470 | JGI IMG/M metagenome (GOLD analysis project Ga0315910, IMG submission 204470) | Garden soil microbial communities collected in Santa Monica, California, United States - Edamame soil | ecosystem: Environmental > Terrestrial > Soil > Garden | place: USA: California...
TCGTGGACCTGCTCGAGTCCGCCCGGCGGCACGTGCCGGCCCCGCGCGCCGATGCACAGGCGCCGGCGGCCCGCGCCGCGCGCCGCGTGCTGGTTGCCGAGGACTCGATCACATCACGCATGCTGCGGAAAGGCATCCTCGAATCCGCGGGCTACGATGTCCGGACCGCGGTGGATGGTATGGAGGCGCTTACTTGCCTGCGCTCGGAGAAGTTCGACGTACTCGTGTCGGACGTGGAAATGCCGCGCCTGAACGGCTTCGACCTCACGGCGCGCGTGCGCGCCGACCGCGCCCTCGCCGAGCTGCCCGTCATACTGGTGACCGCACTCGCCTCGCGCGAAGATCGCGAGCGCGGCATCGACGTGGGCGCGAATGCGTATCTCGTGAAGAGTGATCTCGACCAGAGCGACCTGCTCGAAGCGCTGAGGCGGCTGGCATGAACAAGATCGCGGTGCTGGTCGTCGACGATTCGCCGAGCATGCGCATGCTGCTGGTACACGTGCTCCAGGGCGATCCGCGCATCGAGGTCATCGGCACGGTCAACGACGGACAGGGAGCCATCGATTTTCTCGAGGCCGGGCAGCCGAAGCCGGACGTGGTGCTCATGGACATCCACATGCCGCACCTGGATGGCTTCGAAGCCACGCGGCGCATCATGGAAACGCGTCCGCTGCCAATCGTGATCTGCACCGCGACCGCCGATCCGCGCGACATCGCGGTGGCGTTCCGCTCCATGGAAGCCGGCGCGGTGGCCTGCGTGGAAAAGCCCACGGGGATCGAGGATCCCGACTACGAGCGCTGCTCGGCCAACCTTCAGCAGACCATCCGCCTCATGGCAGAAGTCAAGGTGGTGCGGCGCTGGAGACGCGCGCGCGCCGCCGTGCCGCGCATCGCGGCCGCGCCCCAACCGCAGCATCCGGGGCGGCGGCTGATCGGCATCGGTGCATCCACCGGCGGTCCGCCGGTGCTTCAGACCATCCTCGCGGGGCTGCCGCGCAACTTCGCCGCGCCGCTGGTCATCGTGCAACACATCTCGCGCGGCTTTCTCCCCGGCATGGTGGAGTGGCTCAACCAGACTACCGACATTGGCGTGCGCATCGCTTCGCACGGCGCAGTGCCCGAGCCCGGCCATGCCTACATCGCGCCCGACGACTTTCACCTGTCGGTCAGCTCGAGCGGCCGGCTGCTGCTCACGCGCGAGGAACCCGAAAGCGGGCTGCGTCCCTCGGTGGGCCGGCTGTTCCGCTCGCTGGCGGAAAACCTCGGCTCGAAGGCCGTCGGTGTGCTGCTCACCGGAATGGGCCGGGACGGCGCCGCGGAGCTCAAGCAGATGCGCGCGGCCGGCGCCCTGACCATCGCCCAGGACCGGGAGAGTTCGGTGGTGCACGGCATGCCGGGCGAAGCCATCGCGCTCGGCGCCGCGGAGCAGGTGTTGCCCGCGGATCGCATCGCCCAGGCCTTGTTAAACGAAATCAACAACAAGTCGCACGTCGCCGGAGGCGTGGAACCATGAGCAAGACCGCCGAAGACACCGTACGAGTTCTCATCGCCGAGGACAGCGCCACGCAGGCCGAGCGCCTGTTGCACATCCTGCGATCCGAAGGATTCGAGGTCGACGTCGCGGTCAACGGCAAACTGGCGCTGGACATGGCGAAGCGCCACAAGCCGAATCTCGTCATCAGCGACGTCGTCATGCCGGAGATGGACGGCTACGAACTGTGCGGGCGAATCAAGAACGATGCCGCGCTCGAGAACATTCCCGTCATCCTCGTGACCACGTTGTCCGATCCGCAGGACGTGATCCGCGGCCTCGCCTGCCGCGCCGACAATTTCGTGTTGAAGCCTTATGAACCCGACCTGCTCCTGCAGCGCGTGCAGTTCGTGCTGGTCAACAGCCAGATGCGGCGCAACGAGCAGCCCGGCATGGGCCTGGAGATCGTGTTCGGCGGCCAGCGGCATTTCATCACCGCCGACCGCCTGCAGATCCTCAACCTGCTGCTGTCGACGTACGAGGCCGCCATCCAGCGCAATCGCGAGCTGTCCACCACTCGCGACACGCTGCACGAGACCAACAAGGAACTGCAGCAGCTCACTCAGGAACTCGAAGATCGCGTACACATGCGTACGCGCGAACTCGAGCGCAGCAATGAGGCCCTGCACCAGGCGCAGCAGGCGCTGATCCAGCAGGAGCGGCTGCGCGCACTCGGCCAGATGGCGAGCGGCATCGCGCACGACATCAACAACGCGATTTCGCCGATCTCTCTGTACACCGAGGTGCTGCTGGAAAGCGAGCCGCTGTCGGAACGCGCCCGCAACCAGCTGTCCACCATCCAGCGCGCCATCGACGACGTCGCGCAGACCGTGGGCCGGATGCGCGAGTTCTACCGGCCCCGCGAGCAGGAGGTGCAGCTCGCCGATGTCGAGCTCAATCCGCTGGTGCAGCAGGTGATCGACCTCACGCGCGCACGCTGGAACGACCTCGCGCAGCAGCGCGGGATCATGATCGACCTGCGCAGCATCCTCGCTGCGGACCTGCCGATGATCCGCGGCGCGGAGAACGAGATCCGCGATGCGCTCACCAATCTCGTGTTCAACGCGGTCGACGCCCTGCCCGAGGGCGGCAGCATCGAGATCCGCACCCGCGGGGCCCGTCCGCCGGGCGCCCATGCCGGCAGCGAGCGCAGCGTCATTCTCGAAGTCATCGACAGCGGCATCGGCATGGACGAGGAAACGCGGCGCCGCTGCCTCGAGCCCTTCTTCACCACCAAGGGCGATCGCGGCACGGGACTCGGGCTCGCGATGGTTTACGGCATGATCAAGCGGCACAGTGCCGCCATCGATATCGAAAGCCGTCCCGGTGCGGGGACCACCATCCGCCTCACCTTCCGCGCGGCCGCGGGACAGAGCTCGGCCAGCGGGCGATATCCGATCCCGCCCGCCTCGCCGGGCAGCCTGCGCATTCTGCTCATCGACGACGACCAGGCACTGGTGGACTCGATGCGCACCATGCTCACCGATGACGGACATCACGTCGCGGTGGCGAGCGGCGGACAGGGCGGTATCGAGGCGTTCCGCGCGGCGCAGCAGGCGGGCAAGCCGTTCGAGATCGTCATCACGGACCTGGGCATGCCGTATGTCGACGGACGCCAGGTCGTGGCCAGCATTCGCGGCATGTCGCCGCAGGTGCCGATCATCCTGCTGACGGGCTGGGGACAGCATCTCGAGGGCGACCTGGCGGAAAGTCCGCAGGTGAATCGCCTGTTGAGCAAGCCGCCGCGCGTGCGCGAGTTGCGTGCCGCCCTGGCAGAGCTCGCGGCGTCAAGTCCGCGCGTCAGGCCGGCAAAGCCAGGCTGATGACGCCGGCGACGATCAGCGCGGCGCCGGCGATGCGCCACGGACCCGAGGACTCGCGCAACAGGCGCGAGCCGAACCAGGCGCCGACCAGCGTCGACAGTTCGCGTGCCGGCGCGACGTGACTTATGGGCGCCATGCGCATGGCGAACAGCACCAGGATGTAGCCGAGCGGACCGAGCACGCTCACGATGATCACCGGCCGGCGGTACTCGCGCGCTTCGTGGGCCACGCGCGCGCGATCGGCCCAGGCGCGCGGCGCCAGCACCAGCATGCGGAACAGGTTGCCGGTGAAATCGATGACGAACGGCGAAATCAGCAGCACCTTGACCGCGTAGCCGTCATTGAGTGTGTAGGCCGCGATCAGGAGCCCGGTCAACAATCCGTAGAACACGCCCACGCCGGGCGCGCGCTCGTGATGCCCCACCAGGCCTGCTACCAGCAGGATGCCGCCCACGATCAGCAGCAGGCCGATGACCGACTGCGTGGTCGGCGTCTCGCCTAACAACAGCGCGGCGCCGATGAACGACACCAGCGGCCCGGTGCCGCGCGCGATCGGGTACACCACGGACAGGTCGGAGTGCCGGTAGCCGGTCTGCAGCGAGAGCGAATACAGCAGGTGCAGCACCGAGGTCGCGGCCAGCGCCAGCCAGTGGCGCGGCGTGAACTGCGGCTGCTCCACCAGCAGCACCGCGATGACCACGGGTCCGTACACCAGCACCGAGCCCGCGGAAAACAGCCACACGAAGTGGCGCGATTCGGCGGCGAATTTCGCCGAGATGTTCCAGCTGGCATGCGTCACCGCGGCCAGCAGCACCAGGCAGAGTGCGAGCAGCGTCATCCGCGACTCATTCGAGCATCGCGGCGAGCTTGCGCGGCGCCAGCACGCGGTAACTGCCCCTGAGCAGGGTATCGATCTCGTCCCAGTCGCTGCGCGAGTCCAGCAGCACGCCCGCGATGTTCGGGAACCACGGCGGCCGGAAGAATGGCGCCCGCCTGAAACGCACCGCGGCGCAGTGTTCCTTGCCCAACCGGAACGTCAGCACGCAGGCCGGCCCCGCGGTGCCCGCGGCACGCGCATAGGCAGGCGGCCAGCCGTCGTGGATCGTGAGCACGTGCGCGAAGTTTTTTCCGCGCACACACCAGCGCGTCCCGGCCCAGGCCGTTTCCTCGATCGTCTCCGGCATTTCCATGCAGACCAGGCGCAATCGCCCGAGGACATTCTCCGGCACCCGGCGTACTTCCCTGATACTCATTCGATTCATCTTATCTCGCCGATACTCGGCAGCGCTGACCTTGTGCTACAACACGCGCGCATGGCGACCGCGAACATGCTCGACGGAAAGTGGACTGCCTGGCTGCGGCAATGCATCCGGCTCGGCACCGACCTCGAGGAAATCGTCCGCGACCTCAACAAGGTCGGCTATTCGAACGAGGCCATTGCCGCCGCGATCGACGCCTGCCGCCCGGTGAACGATGCCACGGACGAGATGCACGCCCCGCCACTGCTGCGCCGCATGCCGCCGCAGATGCGGCGCCTCGACTTTCCGCAGCTCGACCTCTATGTCTACGAGAATTTCCTGAGTGCGCAGGAATGCGAGCGCGTGGTCGCGCTCAGCGATCACCACCTGCGGCCCTCGGCCGTGTCCTTCGACAACGGCGACCAGTACTTCCGCACCAGCTCGACGGCGCACCTGTCACACCTCAAGAGCCCGGTGTCGGCGCGGCTCGACGAGAAGATCTGCAGGACCCTCGGCATCCGCCCCGAATACGCCGAAGGCATCCAGGCGCAGCGCTACGACGTCGGCCAGGAATTCAAGCCGCATTGCGACTGGTTCCAGCCCGAGACGCGCGTGTACATGCGCATGGCCGGGCTGCGCGGCAATCGCACCTGGACCTTCATGGTGTATCTCAACGAGGGCATGGAAGGCGGCGCGACGCGTTTCACCAAGATCGACTATGCCGTCAAGCCGAAGACTGGCATGGCCGTGATCTGGAACAATCTCCTGAAGGACGGCACGCCCAACCCGGCGACCGAACACTGCGGTGAGCCGGTCACCGCCGGGCACAAGATCATCATCACCAAGTGGTTCCGCGCGGTCGGCGACGGCCCGGTGTTCTACGACTAGATAGCCCGCGACCCCAGCTGCCGCTCGATGTATTCCGCCTGGCGCAGCGCCAGCGCGACGATGGTGAGCGTCGGATTCGCGGCCGCGGGCGTGGTGAACACGCCGCCGTCGGAGACGAACAGGTTCGGGATGTCGTGGGTCTGGCCGTACGGGTTGGTCACGCCCAGCGCCGGGTCCCGGCTCATGCGCGCCGTCCCCATGTTGTGGGTCGATGACGGCGAACCCTCGCTGAGCAGCACGCGGCGCGCGCCCGCGGCCTCGAGCACCAGCTTCGCCTGGTTGAGGCCATGACGGCGCATCGCGATGTCGTTGGCGTGCTCGTCGACGTGCACGTGCGCCGTCGGCAGCCCGTGGGAATCGCGCGTGGTGGCGCTCAAGGTGATGCGATTTTCGGCGCGCGGCAGATCCTCGCCCACCATCATCAGCGCCGCCAGGTTGGAGTAGTTGTCCATGACGTCGGCGAAGTCGCGCCCCCAGCCGTACGGCAGCGCCGCCAGCGCGACGCCGGTGGGATCCATGTTCACCATTTCCAGCCAGTAACCGCCGACGAAGCCGCGCTTCGGATCGTTGCGCGCCTCGTCCTCGATGAGTCCCGCCTGCGACGTGCCACGCCACATGCGCACCGGCTGTTCGAACACGCCCGTGGCGAAACCGAGCACGTGATGGCAGTAGTGGCGCCCGAGCTGGTCCGAGGAATTGCCGAGCCCGCGCGGAAACTTTGCCGATTGCGACAGCAGCAGCAATCGCGTGGTCTCGAGCGCATTGCCCGCCACGCACACCGCGCGCGCCTTCTGGCGCTGCTCGCGACCGGCTGCGTCGCGATACACGACGGCGTTCACGCGGCCGTTCGCGTTGTGTTCGATGCGCGTCGCCATCGACTCGATGCGCAGGTCGAGATTGCCGGTGGCCTCGGCGCGCGGGATCTCCGTGTACAGCGTGCTCCACTTCGCCGCCACCTTGCAGCCCTGCACGCAGAAGCCCTGCTGAATGCAGGCCGCGCGTCCGTCCTGCGCGCGCGAGTTGATCGCGAGATAGCCGGTGTGCGCCTGGCGGTAGCCGAGCTTTTTCGCACCCGCGTACATCACCTTGAAGTTGTTGCTGGCGGGAAGCCCGGGGATGCCGTTCCGGCGCGTGACGAACAAACGCGCCTCGGCGAGTGCGGTGTACTTCGACAACTCTTCGAAAGGCATGGGCCAGTCTGCTAGCGACGTGCCGGCGATCTCGCCGTAAGCGCTGCGCGCACGGATTTCCCAATCGGCGATGCGCGGCGTCACCGCGCCCCAGTGTGTCGTCGTGCCGCCCACCGACTTGGCGATCCACGCCGGTGCGGAGGGCGTGGTCTGCGCCACGGCCCAGTTGCCTGACGAACTGCGCGCATCGAGCCAGGTGAGCTGTCCATAGGCGACGCCGGGATCCTGAGAAAAACTCGCGAGCGTCTGGCGCTTGCCGGCTTCCAGCAGCACCACCTTGATGCCACGACGCGTTAGCTCGTGCGCCAGCGTGCCGCCGCCGGCTCCGGAGCCGATGATCACCACCACGCCGTCGTCGTCGAGTGCGAAGCTGGCCATGGCGAACTCAACTGCCCGGGATCGGGCCCGAGTCGGCCGCGGGCACGTCGGGCAACCAGCGCAGGTCGTTGAAGCCGCGTGTGAGGTATCCGCCCTTGGAGAATGCCTCGCCCTCGTAACCGAGCAGCACGTGCGCGAGCGGCGTCGCGTACAGCACTTGCATGGCTCGCACGCGGAACTGCTGGAAGAAGGCCGTGGATTCGATCCTGCGCAATGCCGTCACGCGCGTTGCTTCGTCCGCGGTGGCAAAGCCCGCGCCCAGCGAGTCGACACCTTGCGCCAGCGACTGGCGCAGCGCCGGATCGCGCGCCGCGTCCGCATCGGCCGACTGCACCACGGCGGCGTACGCAGCGTCTTCGAGTTTGTCATGCGGCAGCAGCGTGCGTGCGAAGGCCAGCAACACCTGGCCCTGTGTCGTGGTCAGCGCTTTCAGATCGAGCGCCCAGCTGCGGCCGGGTACCAGCAGCGCCAGCGGGCTGCCCAGCGCCAGCACGCCGGTCAATACGCCGGTGCGTTTGAGGAATTCGCGGCGATCCGCCTCGCGTGAGCTCATGGCCTCCCCCTCGGAAACCCAGGCTGGGGGCTAGATAGCACGCGGCATCGGCCCGCGCCAGCCGATGAGCGCAATGATCAGCGACGTCGATACAACGCCAGCGTCACCGGCGCGAGTACCAGCGTCAGCACGATGGGCGCCGCCAGCGCCAGCAGCACTTCACGCATGGTCACGGCGCCGCTCATGAGCCCGCGCAGCGCGGTCGCCATGTGGGTGATCGGATTCACCTCGACGAAGGTCCGCAGCCAGCCGGGCATGGTCTGCGGCTGCACCATGATGTTGGAGGCGAACACCAGCGGGAAGATGAAGGTGAAGCCGAGCGTCATCACCGTCATCGGCGTGCGGATCAGCAGCCCGAGCACGATGAAGATCCAGCCGACGCCGAAGCCGATGGCCAGCAGCAGCAGGAACGCGCCGGCCACGCCCGCGACGCCCGCCTCCGGCCGGAAGCCGAGTATCAGGCCGATGGTGAGGATGATCAGGCCGGCGATCAGGTGACGCAGGATGTCGCCCACCATGAGTCCGGCGAACGGCGACAGCGGCCAGATGGGCAACGAGCGGAACCGGTCGAACAGCCCCTTGCCGAGGTCGGTAGACAGGCCCATGCCCGAGTACACCGAGTTGAACACCACGGTCTGCACCAGGATGCCGGGAATGAAATACTGCAGGTAGGCACCCGGCGAACCGGCGAGCGCGCCGCCGAACACGAAGGTGAACAGCAGCGTGAACATGATGGGCGTCATCACCAGGTCGAACAGCTGCTCGGGCACGTGCTTGAATTTGAGCACCGCGCGCCAGCCGAACACCAGCGCGTTCGACACCGCCGAAGGCGCGGGCGGGCGCGTGGCCTGCACGAGCGCGGCTGCGGGATGGCGGCCGACGTCGTTCATTTGCGGCCTCCTGTCGTGAGCGAGAAGAACACCTCGTCGAGACTGGGGCTGCCCATCGAGAAATCCGTGAGCTCGATGCCCGCGTCGATCAGGGCGCCCAGCGCCGCGTTGGCGTCGTGCGGCGTACGCGCGGCGATGGCGATGCTGGCGCCTTCGGCGCTGCGCTGGGCCGTGGTGCCGAGCCGCTGTTCGAGCAGCGCCGCGGCCTCCTCCAGTCGGGCCGCATCCGCGAGGGCGATATGCAGGAACCCCGACCCTGTCGCGGCCTTGAGCTCGCGGCTGGTGCCTTCCGCGATTTTCTTGCCGTGGTCGATGACCGCGATGCGCGCCGCGAGCTGGTCGGCCTCGTCGAGGTACTGGGTAGTCAGCAGCACGGTCACGCCCGATCCGGCCAGCTGCCGGATCATGCGCCACACGCTCTTGCGCGCCACCGGATCGAGACCCGTGGTGGGTTCATCGAGGAACAACACACCGGGCGTGACGACCAGCGAGGCCGCGATGTCCAGGCGGCGGCGCATGCCGCCGGAATAATCCTTCACCTGCTTGTTGCCCGCGTCGGCGAGATCGAAATCCGTGAGCAGCGCGTCGGCGCGCGCACGCGCCGCGCGGCCGCGGAAACCCCACAGCCGCGCCATCAACATGAGGTTCTCGCGGCCGGTGAGATCTTCGTCCAGCGAAGCGAACTGCCCGGTCATGGCGATCTCGGAGCGCACCTGCTGGGGCGACTCGAGCAGGTCGTGACCCATGACGCTGGCGCGGCCGCCGTCCGGACGCGCGAGTGTCGCCAGCATGCGCATCAGCGTGGTCTTGCCGGCGCCATTCGGCCCGAGAATGGCGAAGATCATGCCGCGCGGCACGTCGAGGTCGATGCCATCGACGGCGCGCAGTTCGCCGAAGGATTTCACCAGGCCACGTGCGTGGATGGCGCCAACGCCATTCGCGGAAGCGCCGCCATTGCCCAAATTGCCGCTCGTCATTGCCATGGCTTGACCGTTGCTCTTGTTGTTCGCAGGTGCGCAGTTGATTCGCAGGACCGCAGGTTCAGCCCGATTGGAGGCGCTGACCGGCGGGAAGTTCCAGCTGCAGGGAATCCGGGAGGCGCATTGGACCTGCCGCGGGCCACCGCGTCAATCCAGTGCAAGCGCCAGGTCGATACTGGATACCAGCTTCACTAACTACCAACCGGGAGTGTAGTGTGCATTCATGAATACCCCACTCCGTGTGGCCGTCATCGGTGGAGGCGTCGCCGGACTCGCGTCCGCGGTATGCCTCGCGCGCGACGGGCATGCGGTGAGTGTGTTCGAGAAACTGCCTGCCATCGTGCCGGGCGGCACGGGCATCCTGCTCGAGCCTGCCGGGCTGGAGGTGTTGCGGCGCCTGGATCTCGCGGATGCGGCGCTGGCGCTCGGCAGCGCCATCACGCGCATCGTGGCGCGGCGGCTCGACGGCGGCGAGCGCATGCATCTGCGTTATCCCGAACTGCATCCCGGCCTGCACGCGCTCGGCATCCGGCGGCCGGCGCTTGCCCGGCTGCTGCGGGACTCGGCCGTCGCGTCCCGGGCCGGGTTCCATTTCGGCGCGGCCATCGACGACCTGCGCCGGCAGGGCGGCCAGTTGTGGCTGCGGGAGCGCGGCCGCGCGAGCGAGCACGGCCCGTTCGACCTCGCCGTCATCGGCAACGGCGTGCGCTCCCGCCTGCGCGACAGTGTGATACCCGGCGCACGCGTGCGCCCCCACCTTCGCGGCGTGTATTCGGCGATGTTGCCGCTGGCCGCGACCCTCGATTCCGACACCTTGTTGCAGCGGCCTCTCGACAACATCGATGCCGTCGGCCTGCTGCCGGTCGGACACAGCGGCGGCAACGAACCGCAGATGAGTTTTTTCTGGCACGTGCATCCCGACGACCTGGCGTCATTGCACGCCGCCGGATATCCGGCGTGGTGCGACTACATCGAGGGCTTCTGCCCGGAGGCGCGCGGACCGCTGCGCGCGCTGGGCGGATTCGAGGCGCTGACCTGGTCGACCACGGCGGAGGTCAGCCTGCAACACTGGCACGCGGACCGGATTGCCGTGATCGGCGACGCCGCGCATGCGCTCAATCCGCAACTGGGTCTCGGCGCCACCATGGCGCTGCTCGATGCGGAATGCCTGAGCCGCTGCCTGCGCGAGCCCGGCGACATCAATGCCGCAATGGCGCGCTTCGAAACGCTGCGCCGGCCGCATGTCTCGCGCTACGCGCGTGTCAGCGGCATCTGGTCACGACTCGATGGCACCGGCTTCTCGCCACTGCGCCGCTGGCTGTTCCGCGGCATGGCGAACGGGCCGGCCTTCCTGCGCCGGCGCCTGCTGCACCATGTCTGCGGTTACGCGTCGCTCAGGACGCCTTGACGAACCACCACTCGCGCAACGACTTGCACTGACCGGAGGCGTCGAACTCGAGCACGAACACGCCGTCGAGCGCGACCGTGCCGCCGGTGGAAGCCAGCTTGAAACTCGCGCTCCAATGCGCGACTCCGGTGTTGCCGTTGATGGCGATCACCTTGGATTCGAACTTGATGTCGCGCTGATCGGCAGTGACGGTGCCCCAGTATTTTTCGATGGCCGCACGCCCCTGCATCACCGGTTCGTAGGCGTTCTCGTGATACGTGGCGTCGGCGGTGAAGATCTTGCCCGCCGCGGCGGGATCCTTGCCCTCCCAGGCGGCGCCGTATTTCTGCAGCCAGGCTTCCAGCGCCGGCGTGTCGAGGTCCCTGGCCTGCGCGGGAAACGCGGCGGCCAGCAGGCTCGCAATCAACAACGGGGCAAGCAGTCTTTTCATCAGGGCTCTCCACCGTGCCAGGCGCGCAGATTCAGGAACTCGCGGCGCGTGCGCGGACCGTAGGTGACGTAGGACGGGTTGGGACGCTCGGCGTATTCTGCCTTCGACTGCGCGACCCTGTCGCGGGCCGTGAACTTCTTCAGTTCCTCGGCCGCGACCTGGTACGGCCGGGTCGCGTTCAGGCCGAACACCTTGGCGCGCAGCTGCGGCGTGATCTTCGGGTAGCCATGCTTGTCGCACAACTCGTCTGAAATCTGGAACGTGCGGAAGGCCTGGATCTGGTCCTGCGGCGAGCCGTACCAGATCGAGTCCGTGCCCCACAGCACGTTGTCCTCACCCACGTACTTGAACAGCTTGCCGAGCCCGTGCGCGGCGGTACCGGGATCGCGCATGGCCATGAATCGCCAGGTGGACCCGAGCTCGGCGTACACATTGCCGTTCGGTTTGATGCCGCTCTTGCGCAAGGACGTGATCAACGCGTCGATACCGTCGGTGCGTTGCGCGTCGTAAGGGCCTTCGGGTTTGCCGATCACGAAACCCGAGTGATAGATGAGAAAATTCATGTCGGGAAACTGCTTCGCAATCGGCCCGATGTCCCGGCAGGTGGAGTGCTCGTAACTCTTCGGCCCGAAGTCGATGCCCTTGTGGATGCAGATGTTGCGCACGCCGAGCCTGCGGGCCTTCTCGACGAACGCGACGCCGACGTCGTCGGTCATGTAGAAACCCGCGCCCGTGGGGCCCCACTGCGTGTACGTCTTGAAGGCCACCACGCCGAATTTCATCAGCCGCTCCATGTCCTCGACGTCGCCGGGCTGGTTCGGATTCACGCGGCCGTGCAGGAACAGGCGCTTGGAGCCCTCGAGCTTTGCGACGATGTCGCGCGTCGCAGTCGCCTCCTCGATGGTGAGCGGCTCGTCTTCCCGGGTCGAAGGTACAAAACTCAGAACCATCAGATCAGTATCCGAGTCCAGGAACACGTCCTTGACGAATTCATCGGGCCCGATGCAGTGCAGGTAGCTGCGTTCGCCCGGCAGCCGCGACAGCTCGCAACTGGCGTTCGGCATCTGCAGCGGCCTGGCGCCGGACGGCAGGCGCTTGGTCCACGCGCCGGAAGGATTCACGAAGTGTCCCTGCACGTCGAAGATGAACTCGCGTTTGCCGAGTTCGGCCGCCGCGAGCTGCGCATCGACCCTCGCGTCGTTCGAGATCTCGAAGAAGCCGCCGCGGCGGCCGGCGCGTGCATGCGCGGCGTTGAACGCCAGCAGCGTCGATGCCGAACCACACAGCGAAGTCAGGAATGCGCGGCGCGATCGGCCGAGCTTTCGCGCGAGCTCGCCCGCCCATTCGCGCGCCAGCTGATTCGCGTGCCGCAGCGATGCATCGAGCGGCACCGGCGCGAACTCGCCGTTCGAAGTGGAATCGAGCTTGATCGGCAGGCGCTGACCGTCGGGGTCGAGTTCGGGCAGCGTCGGAACGAGGCTGTTCATCGCGCACTCCTCTAAAGACACGAGTGTGCCATCGCCCCGGAATACTTTGAACGCTGCTCCGGTCGACTCGGCGCAATTGCCTACGGACTGGCGCGTCGCGCGCGCTCCAGTTCGGCTTGCACCAGTGCGTGCAATTGCCGCGCACCGAGGTCGTCCAGCGGCCGGCCGTTCACGAAAAAGGCCGGCGTGCGCGCCACTTTGAGCACCATGACGTCCGCGGCTTCCTGGCGCAGGAGTTCTTCGACCTCTGCCGCGGCCGCATCCTTGCGCGCGCGGGCGACGTCGACACCCGCGTCCGCCGCGATCTTCCAGATCTGCGCGGCGTTGGGCGCATGGTGCGAAGCCCACTCCTGCTGACGGTCGAACAGCGCTCTCAGTGCAGCCTCGAACTTGTCCTGGCGTTGCGCCGCCGCCAGCAGGCGGATCGCCTGCTCCGATACATCGTGGAAATCCGCGAAGCGCACGACCACGCGCACGTCCTCGGGATACATGAACAGGATCTCGCGCACCACGGGAGCGAATGACGCGCAACCCTCGCAGGCCGGGTCGAGCACTTCGACAATCGTGACCGCCGCATCCGGCGGCCCGATCACCGGCGAATGCGGGTGCACCAGCCGCGCGGCGAGTTCGGGTGCAAGCGGTGCCGTCTCGGCCGGCTCCGCCGAAGGCGCAGGACTCGCGGCCGGCGGCGGCTGCGCGGCATCCGCTGCGGGCTGAGCCGGCTCGCGCGCGCAGGAGCACAGCAAGGCGATGAGGATCAATCCGGATGCAATCTTGTTCAACGACGACTCCTTCAAATCATCTCCAGCGGTTGTTTCTTCTTCGGCGGCGGAAAGGCGTGATCGATTGCCTCGAGGTCGTGCGCCGACAGCCGGATGTCCAGGGCACCCACGTTCTCGCGCACGTGATCTGCCGTTCGCGCGCGCGGGATGGCGACGACACCGTCCTGGCGGATCACCCAGGCGAGCGCGACCTGCGCGGGCGTCGCGCCGTGACGCGCGGCTATTTGGGCGAGCGCGCGGTTTCCGAGAATGCGGCCCTGTTCGATGGGCGTGTAGGCCATGATGTTGAGGCCCGACTTGCGCGCCGCGGACAGCAGGTCGAATTCGATTCCGCGCCGCGAGATGTTGTAGAGCACCTGGTTGCTGCACACGTGGCTGCCTCCCGGCAATGCCTCGAGCTCGCGCAGGTCGTCGGTGTCGAAGTTGCTCACGCCCCAGCGCCGGATTTTCCCGGACTGCACCAGTTCGTTGAACGTCTCGACCACGACAGGCAGATTTTCTCCGCTGCGCCAGTGCAGCAGGTACAGGTCGATGTGCTCCACGCGCAGGCGGCGCAGGCTGCCTTCGCAGGCCGCGACGATGTGTCGCCGGCTGGTCGCATGGCCGGGAAGAATCTTTGACACGAGGAATATCCTGTCACGCCGTCCGGCGATGGCTTCGGCCACCAGTTCCTCGGAGGCACCGTCGCCGTACAACTCGGCGGTGTCGATCAGCGTGAGACCGAGGTCGATGCCGAGCTGCAGCGCGGCGATCTCCTGCCGGCGCAGTTTCGCCTCGTCGCCGAGCCGCCAGGTTCCCTGCCCCAGCACCGGGACCGGCGCGTCGCCGAGTTTCGTGAATCGCATGCGGGCCGAGTCTACGCGCACGTTATGATCCGCACATGAGCTGTAATCGTCGTGACTTCGTCGTCGCCTCGGGCGCCGCACTGGCGGCCTGCAAACTCCCGGCACAGGCCGAAGCCGACAGGAAAACCCCCGCGCAGCAGCGGCTGTCGGATATCACCGAGGAGCTGCTGGTCGACTATCCCGAAAGTGCCACCATGCTCGGCATCGACACGGGAGCGCGCGCGGCGCTCAAGTCGAAGCTCACCGACCGCTCGCCCGCCGGCCAGCAGGCCATCGCAAAACGCGTCGCGCAGCGCGTTGCGCGCCTGAAGGCCATCAATCCGAAGTCGCTGGACGCCGCCACGCGCATCGACGTGGACGTGACGCTCACGGCGCACGAAATCGCCCGCGAGGGCTTCGGCTTTCCCTATGGCGACGTCGCGCTGCTGAATTCCAACTGGTCGTGGCGCAATGCCCCCTACGTGGTTGCGCAGAACACCGGCGCGTTCCTCGAGATTCCCAGCCTGCTCGACGAGCAGCACACGGTGAGCACGCTCGAGGACGTCGATGCCTATCACGCGCGCCTCGAGGCGTACGCCGGACAGATCGATGGCGAAACCGCAAGGCTCAAGAGCGCGGCCGCGATGGGGGTTTACGCTCCCGACTTCCTGCTGGACAAGACGCTGAACCAGTTGCGCCTCGCGCGTGCGGGTGACATCGCGCTCTGGCCGCTGGTGCAATCGCTCTCGCGGCGCACGCGGCGCATGGCCGGCCGACTCGCCGAGCGCGCCGCGAAGATCGCCGAGCAGAAGATCGCGCCGGCCCTCGACCGGCAGATCGAGGAACTGCAGGCGCATCGCGCCCGCGCCACGGGCGACGCCGGCGTGTGGAAACTGCCGCGCGGCGACGAGTACTACGCCTGGACCCTGCGCGCCGGCACCACCACCAACATGACACCGGACGAGATCCACGCTCGCGGTCTCGAGGAGCTGCGCGAGCTGCAGTCGCGCATGGACGCCATCCTGCGCGAACAGGGCATGACGCAGGGCACCGTCGGCGAGCGCATGACCGCGCTCGGCAAGGATCCGCGCTTCGGATTCGAAGAAAGCAGCGCCGGCCGCGACCGGCTCATGAAATACCTCAATGCGCGCGTCGTCGACATGCGCACCCGTCTGCCGCGCGCGTTCAACACGCTGGTCCCGGGCAATTTCGAGATCAAGCGCATGGCGCCGGAAGTGGAGCCCGGCGCGCCCGGCGCCTACGGCGGGCCGGGATCCATCGACGGCCGCGTGCCCGGCAAGTTCTGGATCAACATGCACAAGATGAGCGTGTTCACCACCTACAACACGCCGACGCTCACCTACCACGAGTCCCTGCCCGGCCACGTCTGGCAGGGCGAGTACACCTTCAAACTACCGCTGATCCGCTCGCTGCTGGCGTTCAATGCGTACTCGGAAGGCTGGGCGCTGTACGCGGAGCAGCTGGCGGACGAGCTCGGCGTGTACGACGAAGAGCCGTTCGGACGGCTGGGTTACCTGCAATCGATCGCGTTCCGCGCCTGCCGGCTGGTGGTCGACACCGGCCTGCACGTGAAGCGCTGGACGCGCCAGCAGGCCATCGACTGGTTCGCGAGCACCAACGGCTCGACGGTGGATGAAGTCACGGGCGAAGTGGATCGCTACTGCGCCTGGCCCGGCCAGGCCTGCGGCTACAAGGTGGGGCACAGCGAGATCAACCGGCTGCGCGCCCGCGCACAGCAGGAATTGGGGAAGAAGTACGACTTCAGGAAATTCAACGATGCGGTGGTGACCGGCGGCGGCGTGCCCATGCTGACGCTGGCACGCAGCATCGACCGGTTCATCGCCGAAAACTCGTGAGCTGACTCGTCGGCACACCGATCCCGCGCGTGGCGCGCCTACTTGCGTGACGCGCGTTCCTGGCGGTTGTAGGCGATACGGCGCGCCGTCTCGAGGCTGTTCTGCCTGACCATCATCAGGTCGGCGGTCCGGTTCTCCTCCATGAGTTGCTTCGTCGTGCGCCCCGGCGTGCCCTCGGGCGGAAACTGCCGCCACGTGTCGTCGACCACGATGCGCAGCACATCGCCGCTGGCCCGCTCGCGGTAAACGTATTGGACGTAGACGTCGGTGGTTGCGCCCGGCAGCCGGAATTCGGCGAAACAACCCGGCGGCTTCTGGCAGACACTCGCCGCCTTTTGCCAGGCGGGCGACGAGAGCGCCTTGGGATCCAGGCTGGTGGTCACTGTCTGATCGAGCCGGTTCATGTCCGTGCCGTAGCGGATTTCCTTCACGCCCACCCAATCGAGCTCATGCTCGCTGAGCACCGGCGTGCACAGCACGTGCGGCACGACGCCGCGCCCGGCGTGGCCGCGCTCGTAGCGGCAGTCCATCGAGCCGTCTTCTATGAAGACGCTTTCTGCGCGGGCCGCGAGCTCGCCGGTGACGCGGCCCCTGTCGATCGCGAACTCGAGACCATCGAGACGTTCGCCGCTGGCGAGTTGCAGCCTGAAACGCAAGAAGTCGCGCGCGGCGGTGGGCAGCGTCACGAGATTGCGGTCGCCGGTCACCTGCGCTTCGAGGAAACCGCGTCCGTCGACGTCGTACCAGGCCCGCACGATGGGCGTCTGCGTCAGCAGGTAGTACTCATTTCCCGCGAGCCACCAGGCACGCACGCTGTCGGCGCCGCGATTGCGCTTCAGCGGCACGGCCTTGAGTGCCCGCTCGTTGGTGATTTCGACACGCTGCGCATCGATCACGCCACCGTCCTCCAGCTCGACGCCGACATAGACGGTACGCGCGGCCGCCGGGAAGAAAATGCGCGATGCGCCGCCAGGCGCCGACCCGAGCAGCGAGCCCGGGATCCGGTAATCGAGATTGGCGGGATCCGTCCCCAGCCGGACTTCACGCACGCCGGTCTTCAGTGCCCGCAAATCGACCTGGCAGAACAGCTGACCGCCGCAGAACCGCGTCAACTGGGCCAGTGCGCCGGCGGCGGGATGCGACCCGGCGCCGCCGCCGGATCGATCTCCCGCATCGGACTCGCTTCTCCGGCGGCGACGCGCCTCGCGTTCCTCCGAGGTCGTCCGCAGGACCACCTGGCCTTTCCATTGCGACTTTTCATGCGTCACGGCGATCGACACCACCGAAGGAAGTCTCCCGTCATTCCAGAGGAAGCTCATGCGGCAGGAGCCCGGCTCGCTTGCGACCTTCACATTCTGTGCAAGGAAGTCTTCCACCATCGTGCACTTGTAGTCCGCGGCCAATGGCCCGGCGGCCGTGCCGATGGTGACCTCCGCCGGCACCCCGGGAGTCAGAAGCAGCTTGGACATGCCGGGGATGTTGTCCATGCCGGGAATGCTCATCGAACTGACGCCGGCGCCGCTCACCGTGAGCACGATGCCCGCATTCATGAGGCCCACGGGCACCAGCGTGCGCCAGAGTTCCTTGCCGTCGGCGTCAATCACGGTAAGCGCGACGCCTTCCGCCTCGGGGTCATACTCCCCCTCCTTGTATCGCTCGCCACTTGCATCGACGAACGGCCGGTTGACCGCGCGCACTCGGATCTCCTTGCACTCCTCGTCGTATTCCAGTGACTCGATGTTGCGGCCCTTCTCCCAGGTGATTTCACAGCGATACTTCGAAGCGGCCGACGGCAGCGTGCTCACGAGTTCATAAACACCCTCGCCGCCCCAATTCAGGAAGTCCGGTGATCCGCGCATCTCGAATTGCGCCGCGGCGGGGCCGCCACCGTCGGGCACCTGCCCGCGCCCCGGACTGAAACCCAGATACACCGCGCCGACGATGACGAGCGCCA
>Ga0315910_10002015_pt1 | contig 18229 bp, 14 predicted proteins | sample EdamamesoilMG_FD_204470 | JGI IMG/M metagenome (GOLD analysis project Ga0315910, IMG submission 204470) | Garden soil microbial communities collected in Santa Monica, California, United States - Edamame soil | ecosystem: Environmental > Terrestrial > Soil > Garden | place: USA: California...
GAGTCGCCGCCGCTTGGCGGGCGGCGTGGAGCGCCGGCGTTCGAGCGTGGACGCGGGCGAGCGCGAAGGACGCCGTCCCCCCACCCCGCGCAGGCGCGCAGCGCCGAGCAGGGTTTGGGGGGACCGGGTGCGCCGCGAGCGTGGGCGCAACGGCGGGTGCTCGGCGGACCCTCGCGGCGCACCCGAGGGGGGCATCATCAACGCTACAATCCAGGGCTGACGCGCTCGCTCGAGCTCGCTACCCATGAGTAACGCGCTGAAGCAGGCCGAGTTACGCCGCCGAATCGCAAAAGCGCTTTCAGCAGAGATCTACGTCAGTGGCACACGACATGCTTTAAGTCGGCGTGAGGTCGGCGCGAGATCGGCCACGTTCGTCGACCGCGACGTGGCGCTGTCACGAGCGCACGGCAGGCGAATACGGGCCGAGCGAGCCAAGGTCGGGCTAGACGGGCGGGCACGATCTTACCGACACCCTCTCTCACCAACATCGTCGGTGTCAGGCCTCAGGGGAAAAGCGCCACGGTCAACTCGAGGAGTATATGTCGACCAAGTCTGTTTTAATCGTAGGCTCGATCTGTTGTTGTTTCGCGTGCGGTGACGATGACGACGACGACGTGAGCCAGCCGCCGATCTGCTCTCCCGTCGTGCCCTGTGGCGGCGACATCGTCGGCACCTGGGATGTGCAGTCGTTTTGCTTGCCGCAAGACGCCGCCGAGATCGCGCTCGCCGAAGCGCTGCCGCCGGCCTGCGACGACGCCTTCGTCAGCGCCGATGCGACCCCCTCGGCCGTGTCGATGGTGTACAACACCGACGGCACCGTGGGCATGAGCGGCGTCGTCAACCTGCACAACGAGTATCGCTTCACGGAGGCCTGCCTCGCGGCGCTCTCGCCCGAGACGCCGAATCTGTCCGCAGCGTGCGACAGCGTCATCGCGGGGAGCTTCAGCGGCATTCAGTTCGAAGACCCCGATGTGTGGGAGCTCGACTGTGTCGAATCCGGAGGTGCCTGCGAATGTGATGGCACGGCCGCCGTGGACGTCTCCTCCACCGGTACGTACACGGTCGCCGGCAACGCGATCACCACGGGCGACGCCAGCGCCGCGTATTGCATCTCGGGGGAACAGCTGACCCTGCAGGCGCCGGCCTTCGGCGGCGACGCGGTCGCGCAGCGGCGCGTGACGCAGCCGCGCTGATAACTGGCAGCGGATAAGCCGATGGCGCCGGGCACCCCGTGTAGCGGAACACGAGGTAACCCGGCGCCGATCGTTCGCCGGATCCCGGCAACCATTACGCTCCCATGCGCCGGCGGATGGGGGAGTGGCACATGTGAGCGCGCGCTACCGGGGGGCGTCTGTTCGATGGGACCGGTCACGCGACGAGCACGTCGCGCCAAGCCAAGCCAAGCAGCAAGTCTCGCTCGTCAGCCGGCGTCGCTCGCGTCGACCGCACCGCCATCGGTGCCGTCGCCGACATCACCCGCGTCGGCATCGCCAGCAGAGCCAGCGGCACCAGCCGCGCCAGCGCTGCCGGCAGAGCCAGCCGCACCAGCGCTGCCGGCAGAGCCAGCCGCACCAGCGCTGCCGGCAGAGCCAGCCGTACCGGCAGAGCCAGCAGCAGCCGCGCTACCGCCGCTCCCCGCGACCCCGTCGGAGGTGTCGTCGTCCGAGCAACCCATCATAAGCATGATAACGAGGGGCGCTAAGCCCCAGCATTTGAAGTTCATGACGGCGGACCTAGCTCGCGTACTGGGCAGCGTCCACTGCTGCTCGCGCGCTGCGCTCGACCCCGTTGTCATGAATCGACGACAGCGCCTGTAGCAAGACGAACACACCTGGGGCAAGCGACGGATTCAAACGCGCCAGCTCCCAGCGGCCATACCAGCAGGCTCGTTGCGCCCGATCGCGCAGTCCTCTTCGCCACCTGCAGTGGCTCACGGCGATCGCTCTCGAGCCTCTGAAATGGGCGATCGCGCGAGCGCTGCCTTCATCGCGAGCGGCGTATCTTCCCAGCAACGGTGCTCGAGCGCTTCACCCAGCGGGGTGGAGCTGCGGCGCACTGGCTGCGCGCGAGCGCGAGGGAGTTGGGCGCGTGCTGCACACGGCGCGTCTGTCGCTGCGTTCGACGGCGACGTGCTTCAGGCCCGCGAGCGGCACCGTACGGGTGAAGATCCAACGCAGCAGCCAACGCTGGGTCCAACGCTCGGGGTGCAGGTTGGGGCCATGCAGAGCCGGTTGGCGAAGCCGCACCGCCGCTGGCGTCCCCCCGCCCGCGGCGACTCCGCGACGACCCCCTCGGCTCTCCCATCTTTCGAAAGAGACACCATGAACACTGGAAACGAGACCGTGATCGAAGCCTGGAACAGCGTGCTGTTCGAGAAATTTTGCCGCTTCCGGCACCTGCTGACGGACGGGTTGGCGCGTCACAGCGACGAGCTCTTGCGCCGCCACCCGCCCCAGAAGGGCAGCCTCAGCCTCGACGTGGGCTGCGGTGTCGGCGACACCACGCGCCGCCTCGCGGCGCTGGCTGGCAGGGACGGCTGCTCGCGCGGCGTCGATTGCGCCCCCAACTTCGTCGAGACCGCTCGCCGCGACGCTGCGGTGTCGGGCAGCGACAACGCCCACTTCTTCGTGGGCGACGTGCAGCTGGCGGATCTGCGCGGCCCCTACGACTATGCCTTCTCGCGCTTCGGGACCATGTTCTATGGCCAGCCGGGCGCCGCCCTGCGCAACATCCGACGCGCGCTCGCGCCCGGGGCGCGGTTCCACTTCATCGTCTGGCGCAAGCGTGAAGACAACCCCTGGCTCCACGCCGCCGAGCTCTGTGTGCGGGAGCTCGTCCCTGTCGTCCCTCACGAGGACACGGATCAGGTCCACTGCGGGCCTGGCCCCTTCTCCATGGCGGGACCGGACCTGGTCAGCGACATCCTGTCCGCGAGCGGCTTCACGCACATCGGCTTCGAGCGCTTCGACGTCGACATCTGCATCGGCCGCGACCTCGACGAGGCCGTCGAGTTCGCCGTCGCGCTCGGGCCCGCCGGAGAGATCATGCGGCTCGCGGGCGACATCGGCCGCGCGCTGGAGCCTGCCGTCCGCGCCGCGTTGCGCGAGACGCTGAGGACATTCGTACGCGGAGACGGCGTCTGGGCGCCGTCGAGCACCTGGTTCGTGCGCGCCTCCAATCCGACGGCGAGCGCAGCGAGCGAGGCCGACCTGAGCCTGTCGAGCTGAGCGCACGCCGCAACCCCAAATGGCTCGCGGCCGGGACGTGCTCGCACGTACCGGCCGCGAATGGGGTGGAAAGCTCGCCCTGAGACTGGGGCGAGCTCACCGCAATATTACTGCAGCGCTTCGCTGCCCAATATTCCCGCAGCGCTTCGCTGCCCAATAATATTACTGCAGCGGGTCGAGGTTGAGCTGCACGAGGCGGTTGTTACCCGCGCCGAAGAGCCCGTTCTCAACGATCAGGATCTGCGTGTCCGAGATCGCCAGCAGACCATCGGGGCCCGACAGCAGCGTGTTGGCCACGTCGCCCTCGGTGATGTTCACGATCGTCTCGCTCGCCGCCACGTCGGCCGCGGCCGGGTCGAAGCGCACGATCGTGCCCACCGTGGTGTTGGCCACGAACAGCGCGCCGCCCGTGAACGCCAGACCGTTGGCGCCGAAGCCGCCCTCGGGCGCCGCGATGCCCGGCGTGGCGAGGAACAGCTCGAGGCTGTTCGGCACCAGCAGGTTGGCCGCGTCGACCGTGAAGACCTGACCGACCGTCGACTCCGTCACGAACAGGTTACCGGCCGCGTCGAAGGCGATGTCGTTGCAGAAATCGTTCGCGCCCGGGAACTCGTGCGTGACGACGACGGAGGCGTCGACCAGGCTGAGGCCCGTCAGCGTCGCGCCGGCGATGTTGGCGCCCAGGTTCGTGTCGCAAACGAACAGCAGGTTGTTGACGTTGTCGACCTTGGCGCCGACGGCGCCGCGCTGCAGGGCGGCCGGGGCTTCCTGCGCGAACACCTCGGCGGTGAACTCGCCCGCCGGGATCTTCACGACGGTGCCGTTGAAGATGCTGCCCACGAACAGGTCGTTGGTGACCGGGTCGAGCGTGATGCCCTCGGGGAAGAAGTCGTTGCCCGGGAGCTGCACGATGTTGCCCAGCAGGCCTGAGCCGTCCAGGGCGACGGTGACGACCTTGAACAGACCGCCGATTTGGCCGACGCGCCCGAGCTGGCCTTCGGCCAAGAAGGCGATGTTGTCGCGCACGGCGACCGTCGTCGGGTTGATGACGCCGTCGTCGAGCAGAATCTGGAGCGCGCCGGTGTCACCAGCGACGACTTCTTGGGCCTGGCTCAGCGCGGGCACCGCCAAAGCGCCCGCCAGAGACAGCAGACCGACGCTCGCGGATTTGAGGTTGAAAGCACGTTTTGACATGGAGTTGTCCTTTTCAGAGGTCCTCGAGACGCGTCCACCGCGTACCTTCCGGCACTCGGTCACCAGCGAGGGTTGGCCCTCGGTGGGCTGCGCAGGTCAGCGTCGAGCCGTCCGCGTCCCAGCCCGGGAGTGAACGTCTTAGCGTCGCACGAGTCAACACGTAAAGCGTTCGCGGCGTCGATCGCATACGGCGTGCAACTGGTGTCCATCGGCATCCATTCGGCATGCGATCGGGATGTCAACTACCCGAGCTCTACGTGGCGATCGCGTGAGCCGTCGAGGCCTCGCGCGCACGCGGCAGCCGTTTTACAAACTGGCCATTTTTACGAAGCAGATTCGACGATCGCTGCCCGAAATTTGGCGCTCGCCACGCCGACGTTATCGAGCCCCGACGAGGCGAACGCGGACGCGCACGAGATGCTCCATCGTGATCGAACGGTAGCGAGTCGAGAGCCAGCTGCGATCCCATCGTGGAGGCGACGTGCTCGCTCGTCGCGCTCGCGTCACGTCCTCGAACGCAGCAGAAGAAAGATCCCGTATGCCTCGATCACGAGAGAGGTGAGACGACACGATAGCGCGCGATCGCCGCGGCCATCGTGGCCCTGCGATCTCTCGAAGCGCACTCGCCGCACGCTGCCGACGCGCCCCTGCTCGGAGCCGCGCACGCGTCTGTTCGATAACTGCTGCGCCAACGCGGCGAGCCCATCACCAGCCCGGCCGAACGATGTTCCGAGCCCGTTTCGGCTGCGGAATGCAAATCTGAAAGACGAAGCGAGAGCGAACGTTACCAATCAGTGACGCTCTCGTTGGGGGCTCTCACGCCAAGGGGACGGTCAAAACGTTCGGCCGTTCACGCACTCGACAACGACTCTGGAGGAGGACTCGAGAGAAGAGCGCGTCGCGACCAACGAGCGCGCTCAGCGCGCGGGTGGGATGGGAGGCACCGCCGGCGCGACGGGGACCTGCTGGAGCAAGAACTCGATGGCGGCGTGCTCCTCGTCGAAGGCTCGCGCCTCGGAGCTCGGCTGCGTTCCCAGACGCCGAACCTGCAGCATCCCCACCTTGGTGCGCACGACGATCGCCACCGCATCGAAGCCCCGCGAGACATCCAGACGGAAGCGACGAAACTCCTCTTGCATCCGATCGTCCGTCGAGTGCGGCGCTTCGCGCGAATCGACCAGGAGGCCACGGCCGGCGCGACCCAGGCGGTTCAAGGCCTCGACGAGCAGCAGCCGCTCGTGATGCAGCTCGAGCACGCTCTGGAAGGCCCGAGGACTGCGCACGATGCGCACGATGCGCCCGTCGTACAACTCCTCGACTTTGTGAAATGGAGACATACGCGCCGCCAGACCCACCGCCGCGAGCCGCGGCCCGCCCCGACGTGCAACGGCGTTCCGAGACGAATTCTCTAGCGCGGGGGTTCCGACCCGGGGCACGGCCCCGCCCTCGGGGCGCGCGCTCGTCCAGCGGCGGCCGTGCGCGGGCCGCTAAAATCAAAACCGCGACAGGAGCTCCTCGAGCGCCGCCCGCTTCTCGTAGCAGCGTGCCTCGTCCCAGCAGCTCTCGAGCCCCGCCGTTCGCTCGCTGCCCCGGTACACCTCGATGGCCCAGGGCCGCCCGGAGAGGACCGCGTGCCCATAGGTCGCGAAGCTGTCGGCAAAGTCCTCGTTCCGGTTTGCAGCCGCCGTGAGCGACGGCAAGCTCGACGCGGCCAGCATCCGGTAGAAAGGTTCGACGAGGTGCGCCCCCAGCGGGCTCTCGCCGCGCAGCTGGGCGTACCCGCGCAGGTAGAACCCGGCCAGGCTGTCCTGGCGCGGCCAGCTGATGTCGAGCAGCCGCTCCACCGCGGGATCCTCGACAAACGCAGAATGCAACACGTGTCCGAGCTCATGCGTCAACAGGTACTCGGGCAGCGCGCCGCGGTCGGACTCCGCGGCCATGTGTGCGACGATGGCCAGGCCCGCCTCGGCCTCGAAGAACGAGGCCTCCTTGGCCGACATCCAGGCGTCGGCAGACTGCTGCAGGAAGTCGAGGTTGAGCAGGATGACGCCGCGGCTCGGGTCGTCCTCCAGCATGTCTATCGTACCGGCGGCGCCCAGCCCGGTGGCGATCACCACACGGCAGACGTGGCGCTCGAAGGCGCGCGCGACGGGCGCCGGCAACGACGCGATCGCGCGTCGCACGTCGCGCACCACGGCCTCGGGCACCGGTCGCCGGGCGCGGGTCGGATAGTGACGATCGATCAGCGCCGGCGCCATCCCGATCCGCTCGGACGGCGCGCCATCGCAATCGGTGCTCAGGAGCGGCAGGCCGTGCGCCGGCAACTCGAACGAGCTCATCTGCAGCGCGCTCACCTCGGGCTCACAGCCCAGGACCATGGCCAGCAGCGCTAGCGGGGCACCACGGCCCGCGCGCGCGCCAGCTTCAGTACGGGGACGGCGCGAGCTCGTTCGGCGACAGGGGCTCGTACGGGGACGGTGCGAGGACACGCGGTGTGAGGCTCACTGCCAGGACGGCGGGCGCCGTCGCGACCGCCAGCATGGAGCGCGACGGCGACGAGCCGGTATACGGGTTGGGCACGAGGTCGAGAACGTAGGGCGAGGGCGCCAGCGGGGCCGACGCTGCCCGCCGACGAGCGATCGGCGCGTGCGGCGCGGCTCGCGACGTGATGTCGGCCCCCCCGAACGGGTCGGGCGCGAGCTCGGGAACGTACGGCGACGGCGCCAGGCCAGGCATCGGCGAGGGCGGCGCCGGCGGCGACCCGGACGGCGGCGACGGCAACAGCGAGTGGCCTGGCGCCGCGCTCAGCAGCGCAACCAACAGGACCTGAGCCCGCATGATCATTTACTGAACCACGTCGGAGCGCCGTGCAACGCGATCCGCGGCAGCGCGGCCCCGCTCGCGTGCGGCCGCGCCTAACCGATGTGCTGGAACGCCTGAGGCTTCACGGCTCGACGCAGTACAGATGCGCCGCCGTGGTGCAGGCGCTCGCGTCGCTGCCCGCCCAGAACTCCCTCTGCGCCAGCTGGAACAAACCCGCGAGCCCGGTGCCGGCGGTGGCGCTCCAGTCGTTGCAGTTGGTGGCCGCCGACGCCGGGCTGGAGAGGTCCGGAGCACCGCTCCAGGCCAAGGCAACATCGCCCGGAGCGTAGCTGCCATTGCCGGCCTGCCAGATGCCGGTCTGGATGACGCGCCCCGAGCGGAACGCGCCTGTCCAGGCGGCCTCGTCGCCCGCGTCGATCAGCTGCTGGCCCGTGCCCACGAGCTGCCCGTCGGGCCGCACGTAGTTGCTCGCCGGGTCGAGCGCCGCGCTCGCCGGACGATCGGCGTACGCCACCAGCGCCCGCGCCGCGCTGACGCCGGCTGGCAGCTCCAGCGCGCACGCGACGTCGGGGCTCGAGCTGCCGGGCGTGTAGGTGGCGCTCGTACGCCAGATACGCTTGCCGCTGCTGGCGGACGGCACCAGAGGCGTCGTGCTCGTATTGCCCAGGCACAGCACCGGCAACAGATCGGCACAGCTCTGGGCAGGCGTCGCATCCGTCCAATACCCGGGCCCCCCGGCGGCGTAGCCCGTGGTCACGCTGGCCGAGGCATCCGTCCAGTCGACACAGCTGTCGCCCAGCGTCCCGTCGGCACGCGTCCCGGTCAGCACGCGTCCGCTCTCGAAGCCGCCCCGCTCGTCGAACGACACGGGGTGATAGATCGTGCCCAGCAGCAGCGCCTCCACCGTGTCCGCGACGGGCTTGCCGTCGCGGCGGATCCAGCCCCGCACGCCCGGGCGCAGGCGCGTGGGGAAAGCGCCGGCGGCGTCCGACGTCGCTGCGATGAAGCCGTCTCCCGTCGGCGTGTTGAAGCCGGCCGCCGTCGCCAGGCGATTGCACTCCGCGTCGTAGGCGGCGGCGCTGCCGAGCGTGGCCGGGAACGCCTCCGACGACACGAACGCCAGGTTGCTGCCGATCTCGACGAAGCGCGCGGTCAGCGTCAGCGACGAGCCGACGTCGAGGCTGCACGAATCGTCCAGGACATCGCACTCGGCGCCGTCGATGCCGGCGAAGAGCCAGCCCGGCGCCGGCTCCACGTCGAACAGCAGCGAGCCAGCGCCAAACAGCGCGCTGCACGTCGCACCGCAGTCGATGCCGTCGGGGGTGCTGCGCACGGTGCCGTTGCCCGCCCGCTCCACGCTGATGCGCGCCTGGCTGCGCGCCGTGACGGCCAGCTGCGCCTCCGCGCCGAGGTCGTTGCTCAGGCGCAGCCTGCTCTGGAACAGCCGAGGGTACTGGGGGGTGTAGGTGAAGCCGATCTCACACGTTTGCCCAGCCTCGAGCCGGTCGCCGCAACCGTCGGTCACCTCGAGATCCGTGCTGAACTCCACGTCCAGGGACAACCCTTCGGCAGGACCTGGCCCCCCACCCGTCACCAACCACCCATACGAAGCGCCCGGCCCGCCCACCTCGAGCAAGCCGAGGTCGATCTCGGTGACAGCAGCAAACAGCGTCCCGGGGCCGGCCGGATCGAGCGGCCGCACCACAGTCTCCATGCCGCCATCCAGAATGGCGCTCTCGAGCGCGCCGCCGACGCTGAGCCGTCGGTCGTCCAGGGCGCAAGCGACGAGCGGAGCACACAGCACCAGCGCGCTGGCGACGCGGACTTTCGAGGCGGGTCGAGGCAGAAACACGAGTGAAAGCGAGCTCGGAGCAGACAACGAAGACAAGGGGCAGATGTCTCGGAAACCAGGCGTCTCGGGAAATGGCAGGAGGAGAGCTGCGAGATGCTCGCTTCCCGGCCGATGTCGCGCCGCTGGCGCCATCAAAAGACGTATCGCACGGTGAGGGATCGCGCCAAGTGTCATACACGGGGCTCGGATGCGAAGAGAGAAATGCCGACGAGCTCGCCGAACGGTGAGACACCAGCGAGGGTGCCCACGCTGGTGAGAGCGCTCGGCCAGCGCCGAGCGCCACGCGAGCCGGGACGAGCCGCGCCGCGAGCGCACCGACGCCAGCTTGGAGAATTGAGGCTCCTGCGGGCTCGTCGTCTCCCGCCCGTGGTGGCCGCCCGACGCCAAGCCCCGCGTGCGTGTCCACGGGCCCTCCCGGCGACGCTCGGGTGTCGTCCACGCGCGGCGCGGCGACATCTCGCCCTGCCTGGACCGGTCCGGTTCGCGAGTGACCACTCCGTGCGAGTCGGCCTCCCCTCTCCCGTACCGAAATGACGAGGGCCGCAGCCCAGCCCGAGCGGCGACCACGAGTGAGCGGAGCCGCACCCGGAAGCGCACCCGCACCGCGGGTGGCGGCGGCCGGCGCTGGCGCGTGGACTGCACAGTTCGATCAGTTTCGTCTGCTCACTCTGTGAAGCGCCCCTGCGCAAGCTGCCTGAATCCGGCGCTGTTCGGCAGAGCCCGTGATCGCGATCGCACAGTCACCCGCGACGGTTTGCGCTGATTTACTAACGATCGCTTAACAGGAGCACCGCTGCGGCACGCAGCGTTTCGGGCGAGATGACGCGGCACGCCGCATGCAGAAGCTGGCAGCGACAAGGGACATCGACCCAGCGGAAACCAATGTCACTCGCCAAAGACTCCAAACTGAACACGTCATTCATCGCACCGAATTCTCCTTCGCGCGGCGCCTCGCACGGACGGCAACTCACTCGCACCTTCAAGGTCGCTGCCAGCGTGCTCTTGCTGGCCGCGTGTGGTGCCGATCAGGACTATGAGCCAGGCTCCAGCGACGAGATCGTCGACGGTGAAGAGCTCTACAGCTACGACGAGCTCGGCACGAGCGAGCAGGCCGTCTCAGCCGCCTGTGGTGGCGATGACAGCAACGCGCTCGCCGCCGCCCTCGCCGTCGCGATCGGCAACGAGCTCGGCCGCTGGGACGTGAACACGGACTTCCAGATCGTCAACGGCAAGCTCGAGCTCTCGACCACGGGCTCGCTCCACTGCGGCTCGTCGTGCAGCAACATCACCGCCCTCTTGCGCCTGCAAGATGACGCCACGTCGGTGATCAAGAACCACGTGCCGGCCACCTACCGCTCCAAGCTGACGACCTGGTACGGCCAGCAGAAGACGATCCTCACCAACCTGGTCAACACGATGCTGAACGTCGACCAGGGCATCTACCGCATCAAGAGCAAGCACAGCGGCAAGTACCTCGTGCCGCAGAACGCCTCCACGGCGAGCGGCGCGGTGATCGAGCAGTCGGATCAGTTCAACTCCTCGGCCGCGACTCAGTGGCGCGTCAAGCTCGAGGGCACGAGCCGCCAAATCGTCAACATCCAGAGCGGGCTGTGCATGGACCTGTCGAGCAACACCAGCGGCTCGACGACCATCGTGCAGCGCGCCTGCAGCACGGCCACGACGCAGGACTTGCGGCTCGGCCAGCTCGAAGCGGGCGTGCTCACCATCCGCTCGAACTACAACCAGGCCTTCATGCCGCAGGGCGCGTCGACGGCGAACGGCGCCGACATCGTGCAAGGCACGGTCGCCGGTGCGTCACAAGAGAAGTTCATCTTCGAGCCGTATGGCAGCGGCGTGCACCGCGACCTGCAAGAGATCGCGACGGCCGTGTACAGCCTCAAGGTCGCTCACACGGGCATGAACATCGCGGTCTCGAGCAGCAGCACCAACGACGGCGTCTCGATCGTTCAGCAGGCTTACCAGGCCACCGACGATCGCTTCCACTGGTACGCCACCCAGCTCGGCGTCGCCAACATCAACGGCGTCCAGCAGACCACCTACCAGTTCATGAACCGCCGCACCGGCAAGTGCATGGACATGGAAGGCAGCTCGAGCCCGCGCCGCCTCGTGCAGCGCACCTGCTCGACGACCGATAGCCAGCGCTTCAGCATGGCCAACACCGGCAACCTGCGTCAGGTCTTCTACTCGAACTACGGTCTCACGATCGACGTGATGGGCGGCTCGACGTCATCGGGCGCGCAGCTCGGCGAGGCGTCCAACAGCAGCACCGGCTGGCAGTACTACAACATGTTCGGCTTCGAGCCCCTGATCGCGATCGAGCCCCACAGGCTGAAGCTCAACCGCAAAGAGACGGGCGGCCCGTGCGGCAACTACTACTGGTACGACGTGACGGCGCCGAACGGCACGACGCTCCGCGACGCCGCCAGCACCTACGTGCAGCTGGTCTTCTCGGGCGGCAAGCAGACCCAGAGCGGCGCGGACATCAACCCCTTCATCGCCCAGAAGGTGAGCGGCAACCAGGTGGCGATCGACCCGACGTACGGCCTCAACGACTCGACCTCCACCTCGAGCGGTACCTGCACCGCGAGCTGCCTCAAGGTCAGCACCACGAACGTCGCCGGGCAGTGCTGCTCGTGCAACGGCACGAACCTCAAGTTCGTCAAGAGCGCCTGGAGCGCGGTCACGTACGTCTGCCAGTAAAAAACGTCTGACAGCGCAACACGTGACGGCCTGAGCGAGCGCCGCCACCCCAGCCCGGGTGGCGGCGTTCGCCGTTTTGTCGTCACCGGCGCCGAATGCCGGCGCCAAACCGGGTCGTTCGTGCCTAAGCTCGCGCGCCGCGAAGAACCTGCCGCGGCCAGGATCGAGCCATGTTTCGAAGGACCTTCATCCGCACGCTGGGTGCCGCTTCAGTCAGCGCCGCCTTGCCCCTCGCCACGCGCGAATTGTTCGCCCAAGCCGCAGGGCAGGCCGATCTCGTCATCCAGGATGTCGAGATCTTGCGCCTCGTTGGGTCGCACGAGGAGTTGCGCGGCAAGAACCATCAACATCAGGTGCAGCCGCTGCACCTGTACGCCGACCGGCGCCCGCCGGTGTATCGCGACGCCGCGAACGCCAAGCTCGAGGCGGAGCCGCTGACCCAGCACTACGTGCGCATCCGCACCCGAGGCGGGGTGGAGGGGCTGTACGGCGCGGTCGACCGCGAAGCGCTGCCTGTGCTGCTCGGGCCGCTGCGGACGCTGCTGATCGGGCAAGACGCCCTCGCCATCGAGCGCCTCTGGGATCAGATGTACCGCAGCAATCGCCACTCGCGCGCGAGCCACTACATGATGGCGATCAGCTACCTCGACAACGCGCTCTGGGATCTGCGCGCTCGGCGCTTCGGGGTCCCCGTGTATCGGCTGCTGGGCGGCCCCACGCAGCAGCCCGTGCCGGTGTATGGCAGCTGCCTGGGCTTTGCGGTCGACCCCGCGCTGGCCGGGCCGCGCGCGGCGCAGCTGAAGAAGGAGGGCTTCCGGCACCAGAAGTGGTTTCTGGGTTATGGCCCGGGGGATGGCCCCAAGGGCATGGACCTCAACGTCGCCCTGATGCGCGCGCTACGCGAGGCCACGGGTGAGGACACCGAGATCATGTTCGACGCCTACCAGGGCTGGGACCTGCAATATGCGCTCGAGTGGTGCCGCAAGGTGGAGCGCTACCGCCCGACCTTCCTCGAGGAGCCCTTCCCCGTCGCGGATCTCGAGAGCTTCGACCGCCTCGCGCGCGCCACGTCGGTGCCGCTCGCGACCGGCGAGCACTTCTACAATCGCTGGGAGGTCGAGCAATACCTCGAGTCCGGTTCGTTACATTACGTGCAGGCGGATCCCGAGTGGTGCGGCGGCGTGAGCGAAGTGCTCAAGATTGGGCATTTGTGCTCGGTTCACGGGGTCAAGCTCGTGCCCCATTGCCACAACATTCATGGTGCGCTGCACCTCGTCGCGAGCCAGTCGCCAGCGCTCTGCCCGTACGGTGAGTACTTGATCAACCATGTGCCCGAAAAATTGCATTTCATGAAGGATCCGCCGCTCGCGCAGAGTGGCCGGGTGGCGCTTCGCGATCGTCCGGGTTTCGGCATCGAGCTCGATCCGGCGAAGATCAAGCGCCAGGATGTCCTGACGTCCGTCTAGCCGGGCCGTGGCGATCAGGCTCAAAATAGCCTCAAAAGCGCGTCGCGGGGCACGACGCCACGGCCATCGATGCAACGGAGCGTGCCGCGCGCGCGAGGTCTGAAGAGCTTCGGAGTTAACAATCGTGGCGACAAACCACGGGGACGAAGCCACAGAGTGTTTTTCTTCGCGTCTTCCAATCGACGCGGACCTCGCGCTATGGGCTGACGAGCGTTGGCGCGATAGTTGCTCCAGCGTGATACAGAGGCAAGCATGTCGACTCCAGCTATCGAGTCCCCCGAGCTCCAGACGAGGCGCGTACCTCCAATCGCGTTGGGCATCGCGCCAACGCCGTCGGCGATCGAGCCTGACTGGTCGAGGGAGGAGCCGGGGCGCTGGTGGGATCCGTCGTGCCAGCTGCTCGCGACGATTCGCGCATACTCGCGGGTCTCGCGGCGACGAGGCCCCGCCTGGCGCCTCGTTCAAAAGCTCCTGGTGCTGCGCCATCGCTTCTGGTCGGCGGTGTCTGGCGCGGACATCCCCATCAACGCGCAGCACCTCGGCGGCGGGCTGCTCTTGCCGCATCCTCACGGCGTCGTGATACACCCGGACGCGGTGCTGGGCCCGAACTGCCTGGTGTTGCAGCAGGTGACCATCGGCACGGGCCCCACGCCGGGTGTGCCCACGCTCGGCGGCCACGTGGACATCGGCGCGGGAGCGAAGATCCTCGGGGGAGTGGTCATCGGCGACCACGCCGTGATCGGCGCCAACGCGGTCGTCATCGACGACGTCCCGGCGCACGCGCTGGCCGTGGGAGTTCCCGCCGTCATCAAGCGGCGTCGGCGCGAGACGGCGAGCTGAGCTAAACAGCCCCGCGGCGCGCTTCGAGGTCGCCGCGAATGCGGCGCATGCGCTCCGCCGACAGCGGGTAGAGCGTCAACAGGCCGAGCGCGATCGAGCACGCCACGATGGGAATGCCGGCGAACAGGGCGCGGATCATGAAGAAGGTCTCGGGTGCTTGCTGGCCCCCGAGCTCCGCGCGAAATCCGGTCAGCCGATCCAGCGCCTGCCCCGCCATGATGCTGGCGATGCCCATGCCGGCCTTGGTCGCCCAGAAGAACGACGAGGCGAACGCGCCCTCGCGGCGCGCGCCGGAGCGCTGCTCCTCATAGTCCAGGCTGTCCGCCGTCATCGACGGCAACACCACCCACAAGCCGGTGGCGCAGAAGCCGCTGAAGCCCGTGTGCACGACGACGAGCCACGGCGCCTCGGGCGTGTACATCAGCCAGGTCGACCCGAACGCGATGATGCCGAACACGAGGATCAAGCTCAGCGCGGCGCGCTTGCCGTGACGGCGCACGAGCCACTGCGCGGGATAGACCGCAGCGACCCCGCACACGGTGTACAGGATGCCGCCCCACAGCTTGAGCACGCCCCACATGCTGTAAGCGGAGTGCGTCTCGTGCAGATCCCGCAGCACATAGTAATAGCCGGCGTAGTAGCCGAGCGGGTCCACGGCGAAGGTCGGGATCGCATACGCGAAGCCGACAGCCAGCAGCACCAGGAACGGCCGACAGCTGAGCGTGCTGCGCAGCGTCTCGATGATCCCGACCGGCTTCTGGCTGGCGGCGGTCGCGTAATAACGCTCGGGGACGAAGCGCACGTTGATCACCCCCGAGGCGATCATCAACAGGCCGGACACGACACACGCCGCCATGGCGCCTTTGCCGCTGTCGATCTCGCCGGTGGCGGGATCGCGAAACAGCGGCAACCCCGACAACCAGACTGCCCCACCGATCAAGATGCCGACCGTCTTCTGGACGATGGCCTTGTAGCCCATCACGTTCGCCCGCTCGTGGTAGTCGGGCGTGAGCTCGGCGCCGAGCGCCTGGTAGGCGCTGTTGTAAGAGGCGATCAACGGTGAGTAGAGCACCGCCGACAGCAGCATGTAAGAGAAGATCTGCTCCTTGTCCCAGCTGCGCGACGGCAGGAACAAGAGCGGCAAGGCCAGCCCCGAGAGCAGCGAGCCCACCAGGATGTAGGGCCGCCGCCGGCCCCAGCGGCTGCGGGTGATGTCCGAGAGCCAGCCGAAGAGCACGCCAGCGAAGGCGTCCGCGATCAGCGTGGCGGCCTTGACGTTGCCGATCTGCGTTGGGCTGAGGTGGAAGTAGCTGCTGTAGACGGGATCGGCGAGGTTGAAGTACAGCCAGTGCCCCAGGATGTCCGCGGTGCCGCCGCTGGCGTAGGCCCACTTGATGCGGGCAGGCAGGCGCGCCGGCGGCGCGTGCGTGGCGCCAGACGCCGACGCGTTCGTTTCGGAGGCGAGCCCCACCGGTGCCGAAGCGCCGAGCGCCGTGCTGGAAGCTCGATCGTCCACGGCCGACCGCTTTAGCATACGGCGCGCGCGACAAGCGAGCCTCGGGAGGCCCCGCGGTCGGCGCGGCAGCGCGGCGTCGAAGCATGTTTGGCCATGGCCGTTCCCCTGGGACTGCAGGTTTGCAGCCCGCGCGCGGCTAGCCGCGTGGCGAACGCTTGGCGGGGCGGCGCTTCTGGCGCGAGCGTTCGGGTGTCGGTCGCTTGGAGGGCGCCGCGCCTCGCTGGGCGACCTCGAGCGCGCGGCGCGCCCAGCTCAGCAGCTCGTCCTCGTCGTCGAGCACCTCGGGCGGCACCTCGTAGTAGGCCGTGAGCTTCGTGCCCGAGCGCGCTCGCAGCGCGTCACAACCTCGTTCGATGAACGCGGCGCGCGTCCGTTCGTCGGTCTTCAGGTACAGGCGCTGATCGTAGAGAATACCGAAGATGGTGTCCTCCGCGTAGACGCCCGCGCCTCCGAACAAGCGCCGCACGCTCAGCTCGGGCAGCTTGCCGAGCGCCCCCTCCAGCCACTCCCGCGCAGAATCGAGCGGGCCTACGACAAACGGGTCACGCTCTCGCTTCGAGGCCATGGCTCGACGGGCATGTAGCTCGAGCGGAGCCTCCGCGCCGGCTCGATCGACGATCGAACATTGTTGATGAACATTGTTTCGCCGTTTCGCTTTCGGATCGTCGAGAGCGTTCGCTCGACTGAACCGCGCACAATGCGGTGAGCCACCGCGGCGGCGCCCGGGGATTTCGAGTTGATTTCGGAGAAGGCCCCGGGGCCACCGCGACTGGCCTCCCGTCGCCCGGCTCCATCGGCTACGCTGGCTCTTGATGTTCGAAGCCGTGGCGTTGGGGCAAAAGGTCGAGAAAGCCGACTACGATGCGGCGCTGCCCGAGCTCAGAACGCGGCTGCTCAAGGCTCAAGCGCAGCTCGAGGGCGCGGGTTTCCCCGTCATCGTGCTCGTCAACGGCGCGGACGCGGCGGGCAAGAGCGAGACGACCAACGCGCTGCACGAGTGGCTGGACGCCCGCTATCTGGTCAGCGAGGCGTATGGCGAGCCGACGGAGGAGGAGCGCGCCCACCCTGCCTTCTGGCGCTACTGGCAGTGGTTGCCGCCCGCCGGGCGCATCGCGATCTTCCAGGGCAACTGGTACACCCAGCCCATCCAGGAGCGCGCCTGGAAGAAGATCGGCGCCGCCCGCTTCGCGCACGAGCTCGAGCGCATCCGAAAGTTCGAGCAGACGCTGGCGGACGACGGTGCCCTGTTCATCAAGCTCTGGTTCCACATCGGCAAGCGCGACCAGAAGAAGCGCCTCGAGCGGCTGGAGCACAACCCGGAGACGCGCTTTCGCGTGACGCGCGAGGACTGGAGGCAGCACGCCGTTCACAACCGCATCCTGCGCATCTGCGAGGAAGCCGTCCGCGAGACGAGCACCGGCCTCGCCGCCTGGAAGGTCATCGACGCGGTCGACGACCGCAATCGCAACCTGAGCGCAGGGCGCGAGCTCGCCGAGCGGCTGGAGGAGCGCCTGAAGCAACCGCGCGTGCGGCCGGCGCCGGTGCCCGAGCCGCCGCGCTCCGACCCGCAAACGGTGCTCGACCGCGTCGATCTCGGCAAGCACGTCTCCAAGGACGAATACGACGCGCGCGCCGCCGCGCTGCTCGGCAAGACCAGCCGCTTGGCGCGCAAGTTCCTGCGCAAGAAGAAGAGCGCCATCCTGGTCTTCGAAGGCGTCGACGCCGCAGGCAAAGGCGGCGCGATCCGGCGCCTGGTGCGGGCGCTCGACGCGCGCCAGTACCGGCTGATCCCCGTCTCCGCGCCGAGCGAGGAGGAGCGCGCTCACCACTATCTGTGGCGCTTCTACCGCCACCTGCCGCGCCGCGGCAAGCTGACGATCTACGATCGCAGCTGGTACGGTCGCGTCCTCGTGGAGCGCGTGGAGGGCTTCGCCACGCACGAGGAGTGGTCGCGCGCTTACAAGGAGATCAACGACTTCGAACGCGAGCTGAGCGACGACGGCATCGTGCTCATCAAGTTCTGGCTGCACATCAGCGAGGACGAGCAGCTGCGTCGCTTCCAGGCGCGCGAGGCCGAGCCCTGGAAGCAGCACAAGATCACCGCCGAGGACTACCGCAATCGAGCCAAGAAGAACGCATACGAGGCGGCCGCGGCCGAGATGCTCGAGCGCTGCAGCACGGAGTACGCCCCGTTCGTGCTCGTCCCCGCCGAGGACAAACGCTACGCTCGGTTGACGGTCCTCGAGACCGTCTGCGAGTCTCTCGAGAACGCGCTGTAGCGGGCCGGCGGGCGAGAGCCGGCAGCAGCGCGTGACGAGGGCGCCGAGCTCGACTATCGATCGCGTCATGGTCTCGCAGCTCCCGCGAACGGTACGTGACGGCGCGAAGCGCGTGCTGGCGGCCTGTCTGGCGCTGTGCCTGGCGCACGCTTGCAAGGCGAGCCCCGATACCCCGTCGCCCGCTCGGGACACGGACGGCAGCGGCGGCACGCCGGCGGGCGAGGCGCCGGTGCGTGCCCCCGAAGTGCTGTACGTCCCGACACCGGAGCTGGTCGTGGACCGCATGCTGGAGCTCGCGCGCGTGGGCCGAG
>Ga0315910_10002017_pt1 | contig 18227 bp, 19 predicted proteins | sample EdamamesoilMG_FD_204470 | JGI IMG/M metagenome (GOLD analysis project Ga0315910, IMG submission 204470) | Garden soil microbial communities collected in Santa Monica, California, United States - Edamame soil | ecosystem: Environmental > Terrestrial > Soil > Garden | place: USA: California...
GCCGTCCACGTACTCCAGCTCGCCGCCGAAAGGCACGCCCTGAGCGATACGTGTCACTGATACCCGGCGCGCGCGCGCCAGTTCCGAAATCACATGCGCGGTGGCCTCGCCCTCGACGGTGGAGTTCGTCGCCAGGATGACCTCTCGCACCTGCCCTTCCGCCAGCAGCAGGTCCAGTTCGTGCAGGCCCAGCTCCGCCGGACCGATGCCATCCAGTGGCGAGAGATGTCCCATCAGCACGAAATACCGGCCGCGGTAGGCACCGGAATTCTCCACGGCGATGACATCGGCGGGCGATTCCACCACGCACAGCTGCGCGTCGTCGCGCGTGGGCGAGGAGCATGTAGCGCAAAGCGGTTCTTCGGCGAGCATGCGGCAGCGGCCACAGCGCCCGACCTTGCCCAGCGCCTCGACGGTGGCATCGGCCAGTTCCTGCGCGGCGCCGCGTTCTTCCTGCAGCAGCCGGAATGCCAGGCGCTGCGCCGTCTTCGGCCCGATGCCAGGCAGCGCATGCAGGGCATCGATGAGGCGCGCCAGCGCCGGGGAATGCTTCATCCGTTCAGAACGGCAGCTTCATGCCCGGTGGCAGCTGCAGTCCCGCCATCGCACCGGCCATCTTCTCGTTCACCGCCGCGCCCACCTTGTGGGTGGCGTCGTTGATCGCCGCGGCGATCAGGTCCTCAAGCATCTCGCGATCTTCCTGCATCAGCGCCGGATCGATCTGCACGCGCACGGCCTCGTGCTTGCCGTTCACGGTTACTTTGACCATGCCGCCGCCGGATTCACCGGTGGCGGTGATCTGCGCCACCTGTGCCTGGGCCTTCTGCAGGTTTTCCTGTACGGCCTGCGCCTGTTTCAGCAGGTTACCGATGTTGCCGCGCATGGATCAGTTCTCCTCGTGATTCGGGCGGACCGAGTCCGCGAATATGGTGGCGCCCATCTGCGTACGCAGCGCCTGGATCGCCGGATCGGTCTCGAGCGCCGCGCGGGCGTTCGCGAGGCGCTCCTCGGACATGCGGTCCCGCTGCCGCGCCGGCGTCGCAGGCGCCTCGCCGTCGGCCAGATCCACCTGCAGTCGCAGCGCCTCGCCGCTGTAGCGCGATACGGCCGCCTGCAGCCTTTCCTGGTTGGCCGCGGTGCGGATCGATGCGTGCCGCGGATCCAGCAGCAGCCGCACCACCGGACCCTGACGGCCAGCCAGCGCGCAATTGGCGGCCAGCTGCCGCGCCAGCCCCGACAGGCCCAGTTGCTCGACCATCTTCTCGATGATGGTTGTCCAGTATTCCGGCTGCAGTGGCAGGGCATCCACCGGCATGGCAACGCCCGCGGCAGGCGCTGCACCCACCGCGGCGGCAGCGCCTGCCGGAGCGGCACCCGCAGGCCTTGCGGCCCTGGCGCCGCCGCCCGCCGGTGCCGTGGTGCGCGATCCTTCGGCGCCCGGGCGGAACGCCAGCATGCGCACCAGCGTCATCGCGAAGCCGCTGCGCTGGTCGTTGATCAGCGGCAGGTCGCGCCGTCCGGTGAGTCCCACCTGGTAGTAGAGCTGCAGGTCCTCCGGTGACAGCGCGCCCGCGAGCTGCGCCATCTCCTCGGGAGGCACTGCGTCCTCTTCGTCATAGGCCGCGCCAGCCGCCTGGAACAGTGCGATGCGAGCCAGCAGGCTGTTGAGTTCATCCAGCAGCTGCAGGTAATCGGGCGACCACTGCTCGAGCTGCCGCGCCTGCGCCAGCAGTCCCTGCATGTCACCGGCGGCCAGAAGGCGCACGAGCTGCACCACCTGCTGCCGGTCGATGGTGCCCAGCATGGACCGCGCTTCCGTCTCACGCACCTCGCGCGCGCCACCGAAAGCCAGCAGCTGGTCCAGCAGCGACAGCGCATCACGCAGCGATCCGTCACCCGCGGCCGCCACCAGCCTGAGCGCGGCGGGCTCGGCGGCGATGCCCTCCTGCTGCAGGATGAACGTCAGCCTCGCCATGATGGTGCTCACCGGCAGTCGCTTGAGATTGAACTGCAGGCATCGCGACAGCACCGTCACGGGCAGGCGCTGCGGGTCGGTGGTGGCGAGCAGGAACTTCACATGCGGAGGCGGTTCCTCCAGCGTCTTCAGCAGCGCATTGAACGAATGCGCCGAGAGCATGTGCACTTCGTCGATGAGATAGATCTTGTAGCGCCCGCGCGCGGGCATGTACTGCACGTTGTCGAGCAGGTCGCGGGTGTCCTCAACCTTGGTGCGCGAGGCTGCATCCACTTCGATCAGGTCGACGAAGCGGCCGGCGTCGATGTCCGTGCACGCCGGGCACACGCCGCAGGGTGTCGCCGACTGGCCGCGCTCGCAGTTCAGGCATTTGGCGAAGATGCGCGCCACGGTGGTCTTGCCCACGCCGCGCGTGCCGGTGAACAGGAAGGCGTGATGCACGTTGCCCTCGTTCAGGGCATTGCCCAGGGCGCGCAGCACATGCTCCTGCCCCGACATCTCGGCAAAGGTCTTCGGTCGCCACTTTCTGGCGAGGGCGGTATAGCTCATGCCGTCATCCTGCCGGAAACGCGCTGTGGGAGGCGACCCGCACCAGCCGGGACTTCGGCACCCGGCCTGACCGTTACCGTTGCTCCCTTCCGGGCCTGGCGGGATTCACGGCAGGCCGTCGCGAAGGAGCCGATGCGGGCCACCACAGCAAAACTGGCGGACAGGGTGGGATTCGAACCCACGTATACCCTTGCGGGCATAACTGGAATTCCAGTCCAGCGCCTTCGACCACTCGGCCACCTGTCCAATCAAAATCAAAAACTTACGAACTAAACCTCGAAACAACCTGCCCGGCCACGGTGGAATGCCCCGCTCGGCGCAGACCGGATTCTACCGCGTGGGCCGGGTCGAGGAGGCGGTGTCAAACCGCGGCGGCTCTTCCAGGCAGGGATCATTCTTGCCGCGCGGCACGGCCGGCTCGTTCAGCTCCGGGATACGCACGGCCGCGCGCGTATCCGGGCCGTCCAGCCCCACCGGAATGTGCAGCGGCGGCAGGCTCTGCGCGGAGGAATACGCCTGCGGCTTGTGGCAGTTGCCCACCAGCCCCTTGCAGCCCGCCAGCAGCAGCAGGCCGCCGCACAGTGCAGTCAAACGAAGGCAACGCTGGAGGGATCGGGCAGGCTTCATGATCGACTCGCTGGGTCTCAGGCTGCGGCTGCCAGGGCGATGCCGGCCTGCGCCAGCGCCGCCTCGACCGCCGCATGATGGCGCTGCGCCAGCGGCGTCAGCGGCAGACGCAGACGTCCGCGCATCAGGCCCATGCGCTCCAGCGCCCACTTCACGGGTATGGGATTGGCTTCCACGAACAGTGACTGATGCAGACCCGCGAGCCGACCGTCGAGTTCCGCCGCGCGTGGCTCATCGCGCGAAATGGCCGCCGCCACCATCTGGCTCATCAGCGCCGGCGCCACGTTGCCAGTCACCGAGATGACGCCGGTGGCGCCGCAGCGGATGGCCTCGCGCGAGGTGGCGTCGTCTCCGGAAAGGATCCCGAATCCCGCCGGGCACTGCGATACGAGTTCGCGCACGCGCTGCATCGAGGCTACCGCCTCCTTGATGCCGGCGATGCGCGGGTGATGCGCCAGGCGCGCCACGGTCTCCGGCAGCAGGTCCACGGCGGTGCGCGAAGGCACGTTGTAGAGGATCACCGGAACGGACGAAGCCTGCGCCGCGGCCTCGAAGTGGCGATACAGACCTTCCTGCGGAGGACGGTTGTAGGCCGGCGTCACGATCAGCAGGCCATCGACACCCTGGGCGCAGTAGTGCCTCACCCGCTCCACCGTCCCGGCGGTGCTGTTGGTGCCGCAGCCGACCACGATCTGCATGCGGCTGCCAACCTGCTCGCAGGCACGCCGCGTCAGCTCGGTGAGTTCCGTCTCGGAGATGGTCGGGGATTCGCCCGTGGTACCGCCCACCACGACCCCGGCGGTCCCGCTGGAGGCATGCCAGTCCAGCAACCGCGACCAGGCCTGCCAATCGATTTCGCCGTCGTCCCGGAAGGGCGTGACGATGGCGACATGGGTTCCTGAAATGAGCGGCGACGGCATGCGTTGGGTGGCGGAAAAGTCAGATTTGTGGCTGGGCGCGCGATGTTACGGGGGGCACACTGCCGCGGGCAAGCGCGGCAGGCACTCTCGCAACCCGCGCAGGGATTCCCTAGACTTGTGCCGCAAGTGGCAATTCCCGGCAGCATGAAGCAGTTCCTGGCCGTCTCGGCCCTGGGCAAAGACCGACCCGGTCTGGCCCATGACCTGGTCCGCACCATCGCGGACTGCGGCGCCAGCATCAGCGAGAGCCGCATGCTGCCGCTGGGCGGCGAATTCGCCATGCAGCTGCTTGTGACAGGCAACTGGCACGCCATGGCGCGGCTGGAGTCCGAGCTGGGCCGTCTCGGCGAGGCAGCCGGCCTGGCCCTGCAGATGCGGCGCACCGAGGCGCGCCCGCTGCGCGAGGACCACATCCCCTACTCCATCGACGTGATCGGCCCTGATCATCCCGGAATCATCGCGGGGCTGGCCGGCTTCCTCACCGCGCGGCAGATCGAGATCGCGGAAATCGCGTCGCGCAGCTACCAGGCCGCGCAGACCGGCGCGGCGATGTTCGCGGTGCAGATGATGGTCAATGTGCCGGCCCGTCAGCCGGTGGCGCAGCTGCGCGAGGATTTCATGGAGTACTGCGATTCGCAGAACCTGGACGCCATCCTGGAACCGGTGAAGAACTGACAATGGCGAAAGTGAAAACGGGCGCGAAGGTGCCCGACTTCTCGCTGCCTTCCACCGCCGGTGAGGATTTCGGGCCTGCGGATGCCGCGGGCAAGTGGCTGGTGCTGTATTTCTACCCGAAGGACGCCACCGCAGGCTGCACCACTGAAGCACAGGAATTCCGCGACCTCGCCGACAGATTCCGCAGGGCCGGCGCTGTCATCGTCGGGGTATCGCGGGACTCCATCCCGTCGCACGCGAAGTTCCGCGACAGGCAGTCCCTGCCCTTCCATCTGCTGAGCGATGCCGACGAAAAACTGTGCCGGCTGTTCGATGTCATCCGCGAGAAGACCCTGTACGGCCGCAAGTTCATGGGGATCGAGCGCAGCACGTTCCTGATCGATGGTTCCGGTGTTCTGCGCCGCGAGTGGCGCAAGGTAAAGGTTGCAGGTCATGCCCAGGAAGTCCTCGAAGCCCTCCGCGAATCCCGCTGACACTGATGCAGGGCAGGACGGCGGCGCACAGCGCCGGCTGTACGTGCTCGACACCAACGTGCTGATGCACGACCCGGCGGCGATATTCCGTTTCGACGAGCACGACATCTACCTGCCGATGGTGGTGCTGGAGGAACTGGATCACCACAAGAAGGGTGTGTCGGAGCCGGCGCGCAACGTGCGGCAGGTCTCGCGCTTCCTCGACGAGATCATGAAAGGCGCGGACAAGGCCGACATCGACGGTGGCCTCGAGATCCCTTCGGCGCTGCAGGGCAATGGCGACTCCAAGCGTCCGCCCTCGGGCAGGATCTTCTTCCAGACGCGGAATCTGAAGAGCGACCTGCCCGCGGAGCTGCCGGGCACCGCCGCCGACAACGCCATCCTCGCGCAGACGCTGGCCCTGCAGGCGGAGATGCCGCGGGTGCGGGTGACACTGGTGTCCAAGGACATCAACCTCAGGATCAAGGCCGCTATTGTTGGCATCCATGCCGAGGACTACTACAGCGACCGCACCATCGACGATGCAGACCTGCTCGATCCCGGCACGCGTCCCGTGCCTGCGGATTTCTGGCAGCGCAACGGCGAGGACATGCGCTCGTGGAAGCAGGATGGCCGGACCTGGTACGAGGTTCACGGACCGGATGTCGCCGACTGGCGGCCCAACCAGTTCGTGTACGAGGACGACGACCAGGGCATCGAGGCCATGGTGCGGGAGATCGAAGGCGACCGCGCGAAACTCGAGCTCGTCAACGACTACCGCAGCAGCAAGCATGCGGTCTGGGGCATCGCCGCGCGCAATCGCGAGCAGAACTTCGCCCTGAACCTGCTGCTCGATCCGGAGATCGACCTGGTCACCATCCTGGGTCCGGCCGGCACCGGCAAGACGCTGCTGACGCTGGCGGCGGGCCTGGCGCAGACGCTCGACTCCAGCCTGTTCGCCGAGATCATCATGACGCGCGTCACCATCCCGCTCGGGGAGGACATCGGATTCCTCCCTGGAACCGAGGAAGAGAAGATGGAGCCCTGGATGGGCGCGCTGATGGACAACCTCGAGGTGCTGACCCAGAGCGCCGAGGGCGGCAACTGGGGACGCGCAGCCACCAACGACCTGTTGCGCAACCGGATCAAGATCCGGTCGCTGAACTTCATGCGCGGCCGCACCTTCATGAACCGCTTCGTCATCATCGACGAGGCGCAGAACCTCACGCCCAAGCAGATGAAGGCGCTGCTCACGCGCGCCGGCCCGGGCACCAAGATGGTCTGTCTGGGCAACATCGCCCAGATCGACACGCCGTACCTCACGGAGACCACATCGGGCCTGACCTATGTGGTCAACCGCTTCCGTGGCTGGCCCCATGCCGGACATATCACGCTGCGGCGCGGCGAACGTTCCCGCCTGGCAGATGAGGCCTCCGAGGTCCTGTGAGCGCGTCGTTACAATTCCCCGGATGGGCCCCCGGAAATCCCATGAACTGGGACCCCCGGAAATGGTCAGATAGGGGATCGTGAGAGCCGCCCTCCTACATCCCGCCAGACATCCCGCCAGGATGCTGCTGCTGACCCTGTTCGCGGCCGGCAGCGCCTTGGCGCAATCCTCCGGCAATGGCGATGTGCCACTGGGGCCGCCCTCGGCGACTTCGCTGCCCGACCTGGGCAGCACGGCCGACAGCGTGCTGAGCCGCGCCGACGAATACCAGATCGGCCGCATGATGGTGCGCAACCTCCGCGAGGAGAACGCCATCCTCGAGGATCCGGAAACGGCCGAGTACCTGCAGTCGGTGGGCGACCGGATCGGCGCCGAGGCACAGGATGGCAAGGCGCGGCTCACCTTCTTCGCGGTGCGCGACCAGTCCATCAACGCCTTCGCGCTGCCGGGCGGCTTCATCGGCGTCAACACCGGCCTGATCCTGTTGAGCAACACCGAGTCCGAGCTGGCCGGTGTCATGGCGCACGAGATCGGCCATGTGGTGCAGCGGCACATCGCGCGGGCGGTGCAGGCACAGGGCCGCAACAGTCTCGCGACGCTGGCGGCAATGCTGGGTGGCATCCTGATCGGCGCAGTGACAGGCAATGCCGACGTCGTCCCGGGCGTCATCGCGCTGGCGCAGGGCACCGCCATGCAGCAGCAGATCAACTTCACGCGCATGGAAGAGCACGAGGCCGATCGCGTCGGCATCGGCTACCTGGCCGCGGCGGGCTTCGATCCCAACGGCATGGCCGGGTTCTTCAGCACGCTGATGCGCGAGCGCGGCGTGGCGGGAGAAAACATTCCCTCGCTGCTGCTCACCCATCCGGTGGACACGGTGCGCGTCGCCGAGGCGCGTGCGCGCGTCGCGTCCATGCCGGCCTATCCGCGCCGCCCGGATTCGGTCACCTACTCGCTGGTGCGTGAACGCATCCGCATCCTCTCGGCCAAGGACACCGACCAGCGCGCCTACTACGCGAAGCTGCGCGAGAGCGATCCGAACAACCCGGCGCTGGTCTATGGCGCCGCGCTGTCGGAGATGCAGTCCGGCTCCTCGACCGAGGCGGTGCTGATGCTGCAGCAGCTCGTGGCCACCAAGCCCCAGCTCACGATGCTGATCACCGCGCTGGCGCAGGCGCAGATCGCCTCCGGGCAGGTTACCGAAGGCATGGCCACCTTCGAGCGTGGGCGGGAGCTGTCGCCACGCAATGTCCCACTGACCGTGCATTACGCCGAGGCGCTGCTCGATCACGACAAGCCCCTCAAGGCGCACCATATCCTGCTGGACCTGTTCAACAACGTGGCTCCCACGCCGGAACAGATCAAGCTCATCGCGCTGGCCGCCAGTTCCGCGGGCGACATTGGCGATGCCTATTTCTACATGGCCGAGTACCACATCTCCGGCGGCGACCTGATGCTGGCCACCACGCAGCTGGACCTCGCACTCGCCGCCCCCAACCTCACCCAGGTGCAGCGCAAGCGCTTCCTGGCCAGGCGCGATGAGATCCGGGCCTATCTGCGCGAACAGCGCAGTGACCGGAGCGGGCGCGCCAGCCCGACAGGCTGATACAGTCCACACATGCGTCTTCGATTGATCCTGCTCGCCGCGGCGGGCCTTCTGACCGGTTGTGCCACTGTTCCTCCGGGCCCCCGTGATCCCCGCGATCCGCTCGAGCGCTACAACCGCACCATGTACAAGTTCAACGATGCGCTGGACCGCAACATCGCGGCGCCGCTGGCACGCGGCTACGTGAAGGTGACGCCGCAACCCATCCGCAGCGGCATCGGCAATTTCTTCAACAACCTCACTTATCCCACCGTCATCGTCAATGACCTGCTGCAGGGCAAGCTGAAGGCATTCGCCTCGGACACCACGCGCCTGGTGCTGAACACCACGATCGGGATCGGCGGCCTGTTCGATCCGGCCAGCCAGATGGGATTGCCCGCCGGCGACGAGGACTTCGGCCAGACGCTGGGCAAGTGGGGCGTCCCGGCGGGGCCCTACTTCGTGTGGCCTATCGCTGGCCCGTCCACCATCCGCGACACCGTGGGCTGGTTCCCTGACCAGTTCACCGATCCGAAGACCTACGTGACGCCGATGGCGCTGCGCCTGAGCCTGAACGCCTTCAACCTGTTCCTGGAACGCGTGGAATTTCTCGCCAGCGACGACCTGGTGCGGCGGTCCTACGATCCCTACGTCTTCATCCGCAATGCCTATCTGAAGCACCGCGAATACGAGGTGAAGGATGGCAATGTGCCGGCCGACGAGGTGGAGGTCTTCGAGGAGGAGATGCCCGAGGAGGACGCCGCTGACGACTCCCCGGCGCCCGATGCCGACTCGCCTGCGCCTGCCGCGGAATCACCCACACCCCCATCTGACACGCCGCCGCCCGCGCCGGCCGACCCGGCTCAGTAGCTTCGCAGCAGGGAGCTGAAATCGGCGGGATCGATGTTCCCGCCGCTGAGAATCACGCCCACGCGCTGACCGCGCAGTTCCTGCTGCATCGACACGGCGCCGGCGAATCCCAGACAGCCCGTGGGTTCGACCCGGATCCCGAGGGATGACTCCAGCAGGCGCATGCATTCCACCAGCGCCGCATCAGGGACCGTCAGCACATCCGCCACGGAGCGACGGATGATGGGAAATGTGAGTCGTCCCAGTGCCTGGGTCTGCGCGCCATCCGCGATCGTTCGCGGCGTCTCGATGTGCACGATCTCGCCGCGCCGCAGGGACTGCTGGGCGTCATTGCCGGATTCCGGCTCCACGCCATAGACCCGGCATCGGGGCTGCTGTGCCTCGGCCACCAGCAGGCACCCGGACAGCAATCCGCCGCCGCCCAGCGGCATGAACAGCGCATCCAGCGGACCAGCCTCCTCGAACAGCTCCAGCGCCGCGGTACCCTGCCCCGCGATCACGTGCGGATGATCGAAGGGCGGCAGCACGGACATGCCGTGTTCATCGGCCAGCGCCTGGCAGATCGCGACCCGATCCTCGCGGTAGCGGTCATAGCGGATGACGCGCGCACCGTGGCTCGCGGTGGCCGCGACCTTGATGGCCGGTGCATCCAGCGGCATGACGATGGTCGCGGAAATGCCCAGCAGCCGGGCCGCCATCGCCACTGCCTGCGCATGATTGCCGGAGGAATAGGCGATCACGCCAGCGCGACGCTGCTCCGGCGGGAGCTGCGACAGCGCGTTGTAGGCGCCGCGGAACTTGAACGCTCCGGTGCGCTGCAGGCTCTCGCATTTGAAGAACACCGTGGCGCCGCTGGCCGCGTCGATCTGCGGGGAGCGGCGCACCGGCGTGCGATCGGCCACCTCGCGCAGCCGCTGCGCGGCGGCGAGTACATCGTCGTAGGCCGGTGGAGCCGGGTCAGGCACCTGGGCCTGCGGCGGACTCCAGCGCGGCTTCCGCATCCGTGAGCTGTGCCAGCGCGGACAGTTTCGCCGGCATCCCGATGAACCTCAGATCTGCACCGGCCGCGCGGCGACCGGCACGCCACGCCACCAGCAGCGCCAGGCCCGCGCTGTCGGCATCGCCGACGTCGGAGAGATCGGCCTCATCCGCCGTCCTCAGCAGTCCGCCTGACTCAAGTTGCTTCCACAGCCAGGGAGCAGTCTCGAAGGTCAGCGCCCCGGAAAGCGCGCAGCGGCCCGCGCCGCGTTCGGCCAGCTGGGCAGTGGCCCTCTGCGCGCTCATCTACTTCTTCGCCGGCGCCGGACCATTCGCCGGGGGCTTGCCGTCGGGCTTCACACCCGACTCGAGCCGCTGCAGCACCGCTTCCAGTCCCTTCTGGTCGATCTCCAGCTCGAACTGTTCGCGGAAGCTCTTCACATAGCTGATGCCTTCGATGACCACATCCCAAACGCGCCACACACCGGCGGTGTTCTTGCGCAGGCTGTAGGCCACGGCAACGATGGAACCATTGGACCGGCGGATCTCCGTGCGCACGCTGGCGCGCGGCGCCGCCGCGTCGCCCTGGAACGGCAGGATCTTCATCCGGTCGCCTGTGAAATCCACCAGCGCATCGCCATAGGTGTACAGCAGAGAGCGGGTAAACGAATCGACGAAGCGCTTGCGCTGTTCCGGGGTGGCCGCGCGCCAGTTCTTGCCCAGCACCTGCTGCGAGGCGTATTCCACATCCACGTAGGCGAGGAACTTCTCGCGCACCATGCTGTACAGCGCTGGCAGATCGGTGCGGTACTTCGCGCGGTTCGCATCCAGGTCGGCGAACAGCTCCTTCGAACTGGTCTCTATGAGCTTCTGCGGGGAGCTGTCGTCGATGGGCGCGGCCGCCAGCGAGGACAGAGGCGCGGTGCAGAGCGCCAGCAATGCCAGCAGGGCTGTACCGAACATGGCTGAACGCCGGCTGAATTCTCGCTTCATTTCGAACCTTCCTCCTTGCTGTCGGAACCGCGATCCGCGAAGGCCGAGAACAGCCGGTTGATCAGCTTCTCCAGCACCATCGCCGATTGCGTGTTCTCGATCTGACTGCCCGCGGCCAGATAGGTTTCCGATCCGCCGGCGTCGAGGCCGACATATTTGGCCCCCAGCAGGCCCGCGGTCTCCACGTTGGCCCAGCTGTCATCCGGGATGCGGTTGTAGCCCTTGTCGATGGACATGGTGACCACGGCCTTGTAGTCCGAGGAGTCGAAGACCACGCCGGTCACCTGGCCCACGCGCACACCGGCCATGCTCACCGGCGCGCCCGGACGCAGATCGCCCACATTGTCGAAGCGCGCGGTCACGGCGTAACCCGCGCTGCTGCTGGCGACACCGAGCCGGCTGCCCGGCAGCTGCGTGGTCAGGAACAGCAGGGCCGCGAACCCGAGCAGCACGAACAGTCCCGTGCCGATCTCCAGACTGCGTTCGTTCTTCATGTCGTCAACCTCTCGCGGCCGCCATGCCTCACAGGAAAGCGGCCGTCAGCATGTAATCGAAAATCAGCACCAGCACCGAAGAGATGATCACCGTGCGCGTCGTGGCCAGGCCTACGCCCTCGGCGGTCGGCGCGGCGTGGAATCCCTCGAACACCGCGATCAGCGTGCAGGCGAAACCGAACACCAGGCTCTTCACCACGCCCTCGCCCACATCGTCCAGGCCCACCTGGTTCTGCATCTGCGACCAGAAGGTTCCGGCATCCACACCCATGACGGATACACCGACCAGCTGGGTGCCGAACACACCCATGATGTCGAAGATGGCCACCAGCAGCGGCATGGCGATGATGCCGCCGATGAAGCGTGGCGCCACCACCGCGCGCAGCGGATCCACCGCCATCACCTGCATGGCGGTGAGCTGGTCGGTGGCGCGCATCAGGCCGATCTCGGAAGCCAGCGAGGTGCCCGCGCGTCCCGCGAAGAGCAGCGCCGTGAGTACCGGCCCCAGCTCCTTCAGCAGTGCCAGGCCGGCCGCCACACCCAGCGCCGACTCGCTGCCGAAACGCGCCAGCATGTCGGAAAAGGCCAGGCCCATGATCATGCCCACGACCAGCCCGCAGAGCATGATGATGATCAGCGAACGCGCGCCGGTGTTGTAGATCTGCCGGATCCAGGGACCGGGACGCGCCAGCGCCGCGGGACATGCGGCAAGCACACGCAGCAGGAAGATCGCCACGGCGCCCACGCGCGCCAGGCTTCGACCGAGGGCGCCCATCACCGCACGCCCCGCGCGCGCAGGTCCGCGTCATCGAGGAGCTGGGCCGCGTAGTCCGGCGCCGGGTAGTGAAAGGACACGGGCCCCTCGCTGCTGCCCAGCATGAACTGGCGCACTGCCGGATCACTGCTGGCCTGCAGCTCCGGCGTGGTTCCCTGCGCCACCGCACGGCCACCGGCCAGCAGGTAGCTGTAATCCGCGATGCTGCCCACTTCCGGCACGTCGTGCGACACGACAATGCTGGTGATCCCCAGCGCGTCGTTGAGGCGGCGGATGAGCCGCACGATGAATCCCATCGACACCGGATCGAGTCCGACGAAGGGTTCGTCATAGATCAGCACTTCGGGATCCATGACGATGGCGCGCGCCAGCGCCACGCGCCGGGCCATGCCGCCGGAGAGTTCCTGCGGCATCAACTCCGCGGCGCCCCGCAGCCCCACGGCCTCCAGCTTCATCAGGACCAGCCGGCGCAGCACCGGTTCGGGAAGGCGGGCATGTTCGCGCACCGGGAAGGCGACATTTTCGAACACGTCGAGATCGGTGAGCAGCGCTCCGTTCTGGAACAGCATGCCCATGCGTCGGCGGAGCGCGAACAGGCCGCGTCGCGGGAGCGTGGCAACATCCTCGCCCAGTACGTGGACGGAGCCCGCATTGGCGCGGATCTGCCCGGTCAGCAACCGCAGGAGCGTGGTCTTGCCGGTGCCACTGGGACCCATCACCGCCGTGATGCTGCCCTGACGGACGGCCAGATCGAGACCATCGAAGATCGGCCTTGCGCCAGCGCTATACCGGACCCCGCGAACCTCGACCAGGTTTTCCGCGGGCACCGGCGGGACCACTGACGCCTCGCGTATCGTCACCGTCAGGTCTTCGATGCCTGGTAGATGCCCTCGATCGCCTGGTCGAGTGAAGCATTGAACTGGGCATCCGACTGCTGCGCGGTCAGACCTTCGGTGAGCGCGCGCGAGAAGCTCGCGATCATGCCCTTCTGGCGGCTCAAACGCGCATTGGCATCGTCACGGGAATATCCACCGGACAGCGCGACCACCTTCAGAACGCGCGGATGCTGCACCAGCTCCTGGTAGAAGTTGTCCACGTCCGGCAGCGTGAGTTTCAGCATCACCTGCTTGTCCGCGGGCAGCTTGTCGAGTTGCATCAGGATCTCGGCTTTCAGCAATTTTTCCGCGGCGGCTTTTTCCGGGCAGTGGATGTCCACCTCGGGTTCCACGATGGGCGTGAGGCCATGCCCGAGGACCTGCCGCGCCACCTCGAACTGCTGCGTCACGACCGCCCGGATGCCCTCGGCATTGGCCTGCTTGATGACCGAGCGCTCCTTGGTGCCGAAGATGCCCTTGGACTTCGCCTTGACCAGGAGCGCATCCAGGGTCGGCATGGGCTTCATCAGCTGCACGCCATTGCTTTCGTCCGCGAGGCCCTTGTCGATCTTCAGGAACGGCACCACCTGCTTCTTGGTCCACAGGAATTCGGCGGCGGGCAGGCCCTGAAATTCCCGATCCATGGTCGCCTCGAACAGGATGGCCCCGGCGACCCGATTCCCGGCGAAAGCAGGGCTGGTCACAATGCGGGAACGCATGGCATGGACCAGGTCCATCATCTGCGCCTCGCCGGAATAGCTGCTCTCGGCCACGCCATACAGCTTCAGCGCCTTGGGGGTGCTGCCGCCGCTCTGGTCCAGGGCCGCGATGAAGCCCGGCTGGTTGCGGATCTTGGCGGCCTGCTGCTCGAAAATGCTCATGAAGGGTCCTTGAGATGGGGTCCAAAGCGTTGGGGAAGCGCATGTTAGGGTGGCCCCCCAGCAACAGGCAACGCTTCAGCCGAACAGGGCGCCGGTGACAGACGGAGTATATGGGACTAAAATCGTCCTGTATTCCCTCCCCGTCAAGGAAACCCCGTGCTGCGCATCAGCAAGCTCACCGATTACGCCACCGTCATCCTCGCGGCGCTGGCTCGTGACGCGGCCCTGCTGCGCACGGCGGCGGATGTGGCCCGCACCTGCCAGCTGGCCACCCCCACCGCCAGCAAGCTGCTGAAGCAGCTCCAGCGGGCCGGACTGGTCGAATCCACCCGCGGCCTGCGCGGCGGATACCGCCTGGCGCGCCCGGCGCGGCAGATCAGCGCGGCCTCCATCCTCGATGCCCTGGAAGGCCCCCTGGCGCTCACCGAGTGCGCCACCCAGCACAGCCGCTGCGACATCCAGGCCCACTGCAGCGTGGGCGGCAACTGGCAGCGCATCAACCAGGCCATCCGCCAGTCGCTGGAGGAGATCAGCCTCGCGGAGCTCGCGGGACTGGAAAGCAACCCGCGCCACTTCGCGTTGTTCGACGTGAAGCTGCGCAACGCCGTGGTGGCGGGAGTGAACCGCTCATGAGCGCACAGGACAGCCGCCTCGACTCGGTGCTGGCGCGCGGCTACCAGCATGGCTTCGTCACCGATATCGAATCCGACACCGTCCCGCCCGGGCTGGACGAGGAGACCATCCGCTTCATCTCGGCGAAGAAGAAGGAGCCGCAGTTCCTGCTCGACTGGCGGCTGCGCGCACTGGAGCGCTGGTTCACGATGAAGGAACCGCACTGGGGAAAGCTCCAGTACAAGCCCATCGACTACCAGGGCATCTCCTACTACTCCGCGCCGAAGGCGAAGGCCGACGGACCGAAGAGCCTGTCGGAGGTTGATCCGAAACTGCTGGCCACGTACGAGAAGCTGGGCGTGCCGCTGCATGAACGCGCGCGGCTGGCCGGCGTTGCCGTGGACGCCGTGTTCGACAGCGTGTCGGTGGCCACCACATTCAAGGACCGTCTCGCTGCCGCCGGCGTGGTGTTCTGCCCGTTCTCCGAAGCGGTGCAGACACACCCGGAACTGGTGGAGCAGTACCTGGGCACCGTCGTGCCCTATGGCGACAATTTCTTCGCCGCGCTGAATTCGGCCGCGTTCACCGACGGCTCGTTCGTGTACATCCCGCCGGGCGTGCGCTGCCCGATGGAGCTGTCCACCTACTTCCGCATCAACGCGGCCAAGACCGGCCAGTTCGAACGCACGCTGATCATCGCCGACAAGGGCAGCCATGTGAGCTACCTCGAAGGCTGCACCGCGCCCATGCGCGACGAGAACCAGCTGCATGCCGCCGTGGTGGAACTGGTGGCACTGGACGATGCAGAGATCAAGTACTCCACGGTGCAGAACTGGTACCCGGGCGACGAGAACGGCAAGGGCGGCATCTACAACTTCGTGACCAAGCGGGGGGAATGCCGCGGCCGCAACTCCAAGATTTCCTGGACCCAGGTCGAGACCGGTTCCGCGATCACGTGGAAATACCCGAGCTGCGTGCTGCGCGGCGAGAACTCGGTGGGCGAGTTCTACTCGGTGGCGGTCACGAACAATTTCCAGCAGGCCGACACCGGCACCAAGATGATCCACCTGGGCGCCAATACGCGCAGCACCATCATCTCCAAGGGCATCTCCGCCGGTCACGCCCACAACACCTACCGCGGTCTCGTCAGTGTCATGCCCTCGGCCACGGGCGCGCGCAACTTCACGCAGTGCGACTCACTGCTGATCGGCGGCCACTGCGGCGCACATACCGTGCCCTACATCGAAACGAAGAATCCGCAGGCCATCGTCGAGCACGAGGCCAGCACCTCGCGCATCGGCGAGGACCAGCTTTTCTACTGCCTGCAGCGCGGTCTGTCCGAAGAGGACGCCGTCAACATGATCGTCAGCGGCTTTTGCCGCACGGTGCTGAAGGAACTGCCCATGGAATTCGCCGTGGAAGCGCAGAACCTGCTCGCCGTCAGCCTTGAAGGAGCCGTTGGATGACTTCCCTGCTTTCCATTCAGAACCTGCATGCCCGCATCGGCGACCGGGAGGTGCTGCGTGGCATCGACCTCGAGGTACCCGCCGGCGAAGTGCACGCCATCATGGGACCCAACGGCTCGGGCAAGAGCTCGCTGTCCAACGTGCTGGGCGGCAAACCCGGCTACGAGGTCACCTCTGGCAGCGTGAGCTACCGCGGCCGCGACCTGCTGGCGCTGGCGCCCGAAGAGCGCGCGCGTGAAGGCCTGTTCCTGGGATTCCAGTACCCGGTGGAGATTCCCGGCGTCAACAACACGTACCTGCTGCGCGCGGCACTCAATGCCTCGCGCCGGCATCGCAGCCAGAGCGAAGTCGACGCCTACGATTTCCTCGAGCTGGTCCGGGGCAAGGCGAAGCTCATGAAGATGGATGAGTCCTTCCTGTCGCGCGGCGTCAACGAGGGCTTCTCCGGCGGCGAGAAGAAGCGCAACGAGATCCTGCAGATGCTGGTGCTGGAACCCCAGCTCGCGGTGCTGGACGAGACCGACTCGGGCCTGGACATCGATGCACTGAAGGTGGTCGCCGACGGCATCAACAGCCTTCGTTCGCCGGAACGCGCCATAGTGCTGGTGACGCACTACCAGCGGCTGCTGGATCACGTCGCGCCGGATCGCGTGCACGTGCTGGCCCGCGGCCGCATCGTGAAGAGCGGCGGGCCGGAGCTGGCGCGCGAACTGGAGCAGCGCGGCTACGACTGGCTGCTGGAGGCCGAAGCGGCATGAACGCGGCCGTACGCCCACCCGTGCCTGGCAGCCTGAGTCAGGCCGCCTTCGAGCAGCGTCTTCGCGACGCCGTCATGGATGCCGCGCCGATGCTGAATTCCAGGCTGCTGCCGGTCAGCGTGCGCAGTGCCGCGCTGAACCGCGCGCTGGCGGCGGGACTGCCGCAGCTGCGCGATGACCTGTGGCGCTATGCGGACCTGAAGTTCCTGGGCAGCGCGCCCTGGGCGCCCTCGCCCACCGCGCAGGATCCCACGCGCTGGCAGGGAGCCGCGGCGGCGGTGCTGCCGCAGCGCGAGGCCGGCTTCGAGCGCCTGGTGTTCGTCAATGGCCGCCATGCGCCGGAACTGTCGGATGCCATACCGGCCTTCGATGCCTCGGTCTCTCCCCTGGTCCCCGAGCGTACGCGCCACGAGCGCTTCGGCTGGCTCAACGACGCCTTCGCCACCGACCTGGTGCGCCTGGCGGTGGAAGGCGAGCGCCGGCTGGAGATCGTCTTCGTCAGTACCGCGATCGATGCGCCCCAGGCCGTGCATCCCCGACTGGAGCTGCTGCTGCGGCCGGGCGCGTCGCTGACGCTGCTGGAGCGGCATGTGGGCGGCGCCGGCCATGCCAGCCTGATCAATTCCGCGACGCAGCTGCACCTCGGCAGCGGCGCGCACTGCCAGCATCTGCGCGAACAGTCGCTTTCACTGGAATCGCAGCTGCTCGACACCCTGCAGGTGGCGCTGGACAGCAACGCCGAATACGCGCTCACGCTGCTGCAGCTCGGTACGCGAAGCCTCAGAAGCTCGCAGCGCCTGTCGCTGTATGGCGCGGGCGCCGGCGCCCGCATCCACGGCACTGCCGTATCGCAGGGCTCGCGCACGCTGGATCATTCACTGCTGGTGGATCACGTGGCGCCACGGACCACGAGCCAGCAGGTGCTGCGCGGCATCGCGCGCGACCGCAGCCGCATCGCCTGGCGCAGCCGCGTGGAAGTGGCGGCAACGGCGCACAACGCGAGCTCGCAACAGTCGCTGAAGGGGCTGCTGGGCGGCGCCGGCGCGGAAGTGGATCTGCGGCCGCAGCTCGAGATCCACACCGACCAGGTGCGCGCCAGCCATGGCGCCACCACCGGCGCGCTCGACGAGAACATGCGCTTCTACCTGCTCTCGCGTGGCCTCGACCCGGATACGGCCCGCGGCCTGCTGGAATGGTCATTCCTGGAGGATGCCGTCAGCCTGGTCGGCGATCCCGCCCTGCGCCGGCTGGCCGAGCGCAGCCTCGTGGCCGCACTGGGCAGCAGCGTGGCTGGC
>Ga0315910_10002018_pt1 | contig 18218 bp, 13 predicted proteins | sample EdamamesoilMG_FD_204470 | JGI IMG/M metagenome (GOLD analysis project Ga0315910, IMG submission 204470) | Garden soil microbial communities collected in Santa Monica, California, United States - Edamame soil | ecosystem: Environmental > Terrestrial > Soil > Garden | place: USA: California...
CGTACGCGAACGACGCAGTGCGTCGTTCGCGAGGGGATCCCGGCAACGCGGCCAGGGAGGCGCAGGCGGGTCGAGTTATGCAGCGTACTTCTGAGACAGGACACTAGCCGCGCAGCCTGCCTCCCACAGGCGCCATCCCGGGACGGCGCGTCGTTTCGCGAACCGCCGCAGGTCCATCGCGGCGCGGCAGCTCGATTGACCCCCGTCGCAAGCCTCACGTACGATGCACGCAGCGCGCGGACCCCGCGTGGAATGGCCGAGTCGACGATCCCCACAGGCGCAGCATTGCCCCGACCGCCCGCCGCGCGGCGGGCGGCTATCCGGGAAGGCCCAGCGTGAGCCTTGGCGTGCCGGCGAAGCTCCCCGAGCGCTCGCGCCTGCGCTTCCTCGTCGCTGCAGCGTTGCTGCTCGCACTGCTCGGCGCCTTCTTCTCCACGCCGCTGGCGCGTTTTTCCACGCACAGCTACAGCGCTTGCGATCTGCTGCAGGATTACAGCCTGACCCGCGTGCAGATCGGGCATCCGCCGGGCAATCGCCTGCTGTCCGACCCGGTCACGGAGATGGTGCCGTGGCTCTTGTACAACCGCGCCGAGTTCCGCGCCGGCCGCGTGCCGCTCTGGGACGATCGCAATGCCGCCGGCGCGCCGCACCTGGGCAATTTCCAGTCGGCGGTTTTCTCGCCCTTCAGCCTGCCGTTCTACGTCTTCGACTTGAAGACGGCTTTGCTGCTGAGCGCGTTCCTGAAACTCGGCGCGCTGGCCTTGTTCACCTTCCTGTTCCTCGACCTGCTCGGGCTTGGAACCCTGGCCTGCGTCGTCGGCGCGGCCGCGTTCACGTTCAGCGGCCACAACGTGCTGCTGCTGGCCTACCCGCACGCGGCGGCGGTGGTCGCGCTGCCGGCCGGGCTGTACTTCGCGCAGCTGGCGCTGCTGCGCGGCGAGCAGGGACGCAGCGTGCTCGGCGCCTGCCTAGGGCTCGCGCTCACCTTCGCGCTGGGCCTGTTTTGCGGACAGCCCGAGCCCTTCTATTTCTGCGTCGTGTTCGTCGCGCTGTGGTGCGTGGCGCGGATGTGCGCCATCGCCTGGCGCGAGTGGCTCGACCGCGGCTCGACCTGGGGTTCGCTGGCCCTGGGAGCGCGCATCCTGGTCGCGGCGTTGCTCGGCGCCTGCCTGGCCGCGCCGCAGCTGCTGCCCTTCCTGGAGTACCTCGAGCGTTCGACGATCCTGGGCGAGCGTTCCGCCGCGCAGGCGCCGCTGGCGGGCATCACCTGGCCGCTGTACGCCTTCCCCGACTTGATGGGCAACCCGACGCGGCCCTACCACCTCGGCTACCTGCTGCCGCCGCCGAACTACGAAGCCGCGAACACCTGCTACCTGGGCGCCTTCGCGATGATCGCGGCGGCGTCGGCGCTGCTCTTCATCTTCCGCGTGCGTGCCGCGCGCTACTTCGTGCCGGCGGCAGCGGGCTGGTTCCTGTTCGCCTACGACATCGGCGGCGCGGCCGGGTTCGCCGCGGCGATCCCGGGCATGGGGCTGGGGCCGATCAACCGCAGCCAGTCGCTGGGGCTGTTCTCGATGAGCGTGTGCGCGGCGATCGTCGTGCACGCGCTTTCCGACGCGAGCCTGCGCGGGCGCTGGAAGTTCGCGCTGGCGATCCTGCTGGCCGGCGCCGCGGCCTTCGGCGGCACGGCCGCGCAGGCCTGGGAACTGTTCGGCAAGCTGCGCCGCAGCGGCTACGCCAAGGCGCTGCCGGCAGGCACCGACGCCTACATTCCGGCGCACATGCAGTACATCGCGGCCACCTGCGCCGCGGGCTTGCTCGCGCTGTTGCTGCTTTCCTGCCTGCGCCGGGCGCGCTGGCAGCGCCCTTGCCAGCTCGCGATCCTCGCCGTCGTGTTCCTGCAGTCGGGCTGGCTGATGCGCGACTACAACCCGACGGTGGAGGACCGCTTCGTCTATCCCGTGACGCCGACGATCGAGAAGCTGCAGCGCTTCGCCGCCACGGAGCCGCTGGTGATCCTGGGCGGCGATACGCTGCCGCCGCACGTGAACTCGGTCTACGGGATCCAGTCGCTGTCGAGCTACGACGCGATGTGGGTGCGCGAGTACGACATGCTCTACCGCGCGGCCTTCGGCCCGGGCGGCAATTGGCGTCTCGCGCTGCAGACCAGCACCGACGCGATCCGGCGTTTCGGCGCGCGGCTTTTGCTCTCGCCGGGCACTTGGGTGCGCGTCGATTCGCTCGCCGACGACGTGCTGATCTCGCCCGGCGACGTGTACCTGGTCGGTCCGATCCTGCCCGGTGAGCCGGTGGTGCAGACGATCGTCGGGCAGCGCGAGCGCCTGCAGGGGATCGCCCTGCAGTTCTCCTCGCTGGCCAGTCCCGCGCGCTGCACCGTCGAGGCGCGGCTGGAGGACGTCATCAGCGGGCAGCTGGTGGCGAGCAGCCGTTGGCGCAGCGACGAGTGGACCAACGACCACAACGGGCGGCGCGAAGTCCTGTTCCACTTCGAGGCCATGCCCGACGCGCGGCACCGGCCGCTGCGGCTGACGATCAGCTCGCCCGACGCCACGCCGGAGAACTGCGTCTCGCTGTGGGCGCGCAACGACTACTGGTACTGGAACAAGCACACCTTGCTGCAGCAGCCGCTGCAGCACGTGATCTGGAGCACGCGCTTCTCGCTGCAGCGTCCGGGCCGGCGGCCGCACGGCGAATTGCGGCGCGGCGACGAGCCCAAGAGCGGCGGCTTGTTGATGGACCAGAGCTACGACCTCGACCGGTGGACGCCCCTCAAGCCGATGTCGGGATACACCTTCGCGCTGCTGAAGGATCCGCTGCCGCGCTACACCACGGTCAGCCGGGGCATCGCGACGCGGCGCGCCACCGACGACTTCAAGCTGGTCAGCATGGGCAAGCTCGACCCCGCCAAGGTGGTGGTGATCTCGCTGCCCGAGGGGCCGGCGATCGATTCGGCGCGCACGCACCCCGACACGCCCGAGCCGCCGGTCGAGGTGCTGCTCGATCGGAGCGAGCACGCGCGCCTGCGCGTGGTGCGCGAGTCGCCAGGCTACCTGGTGCTGCGGCGCGCCTTCTATCCGGGCTGGGAGGCGATCCTCAACGGCGAGCGCGTGCCCGTGCAGCGCGCCGACTTCGCCTTCTGCGCCGTCGAACTCCCCGCGGGAGAGAGCACCCTCGACTTCGTGTACCGGCCCAAGTCGTTCAGGAACGGACTGTGGATCGCCGGTCTGAGCCCGTTGATCGCCGCCCTGTTGTACGCGGCCACGCGCAAGCGCGGCCGCATCGTGCGCAGCGCCTGCTGATCAAGGCTTCGGCGCGTGCATCGCCGCGTCGAGCACCTCGGCGATGTGCAGTACGCGCGCCGTGGAATCCGTGCGCGCGAGCCCCGCCTGCCACTGCAGCTGGCAACCGGGGTTGGCGGTGATCAGCAGCTCGGCGCCGCTGGCCGCGAACTCCGCCAGCTTGGGCGCGAGCAGCGCCTGCGAATCGGCCGGCCGCAGGATCGAGTAGATCCCCGCCGAGCCGCAGCAGCTCTCGGATCCCGGCATCTCGACGCGGCGCAGCCCGCCGAGCGCGTCGAGGATCCGACGCGGCTCGCCGCGGATTTGCTGGCCGTGGCACAGATGGCAGGGATCGTCGTAGGCGACGCGGTAGGGGGCGTCGTCGCGCGTGAACATGTACTTCGCGTCGGCGGGAAGGCGCGGCGCGACGAACTCGCTGAAGTCCTGGACGCGCGCGCAGAAGCGCTTCGCGCGCAGGCTCCAGACCGGATCGTGCTCGAAGAAGCGCGCGAGCTCCTTCATGTGCGCGCCGCAGCCCGCGGAGTTGACCACGATCGGCGCGTCGGCGTCCGGCGCGGCGCCGCAGCGCTCGAAGGCCTCGATCATGCGTCGCGCCAGCAGGCGCGCCTGTTCGAGTTCGCCGTTGTGCGCGTGCAGCGCTCCGCAGCAGACCATCGCGCGCGTGGTGCGCACGTCGAACCCGAGGCTCGACAGCACGCGCGCCGTGGCGCGGTTGACGCGGCCGAACATCTCGGGCATCACGCAGCCTTCGAGCATCGCGACCTCGCCCTGGCGCGTTCCCGCCGCGGGCGTCAGCGCGGGAAGCAATTCGCGCTCGCGGCCCGCGGGCACCTCGGGCAGGCTGGTCAAGCCCGCGCCGCGCTCGCCCAGCGCGCGTCCCAGCGCTTCGCTGATCCCGCGCTGCTGCAGGAAGCGCAGCGAATCGTGCGCGCGCGCCAGCAGGAAACGCGAGCCCAGCGTGTGGCGCAGCCCGACCCAGCGCAGGAAGCGCACCAGGCCGGGCCGTTCGACCGCCTTGGTCAGCGCGGAGCGCGCGTACTCCATCATCTCGCCGAATCGCACCCCCGCGGGGCAGACGCTCTCGCAGTGGCGGCAGACCAGGCAGAAATCCAGCTCCTCGCCATACTCCGGCGTCTTCGGGTCGAGCCGCTCTTCCGCGACGGCGCGCATCAGCGCGATGCGGCCGCGCGGGCTGGAGGGCTCGCGGCCGGTCAACTGGTAGGTCGGGCAGGTGCGCAGGCACAGACCGCAGTGGATGCAGTCGAGCGTCAGCGTGTAGTCGACCAGCTCAGCGCGGTCCATGCAGGCTCCTGGCGTGGAAGCGGCCCGAGTCGAAGACACCAGTGGGATCGAGCTGCGTGCCGAGGTCGGCCATCAGTTGCGCGCCGGCCTCGATCGGCCCGAAGGGCGCGACGCCGACGTCGCCGGCGGCGTGCAGCAATTGTACGCGACCCTGCAGCGGAGCGAGCGCCGCGCGCGCCTCGACGACGCGCTGCGCGATGCGCCGCGAGCCCTCGCCTTGCGGCCGCAGCGCGACGTCGATGCGTGCGACGCCGGGCTCGAGCCACCAGCGCGGCTGGAGGACTCCCTCGCGCGTGTCCAGCTCCAGGAGACGCTCCAGGACTTCGAGCGCGAGCGCGAAAGCCGCGGGTCGAACGTAGGCGCGCAGCAGCGGGCCGTCGATCTCGTCGAAGGCCTTGTCGCGCAGCAACTCGGCTTCCTGGCGCGCCTCATCGCCCTGCACGCAGCGCGAACCGGGCCACAGGCTCTCGAGGATCGTGCGCTCCGCAGCGACGACCTCCGCTCGGCCGCCAAGCTGCAGCGCGAGCAGCCACTGCGCTCCGTCGCGCGCGGGATCGATGCGTCCGGCGCACAAGGAGATCGGCCGCACCGGCGCCGCGAGCGCCGCGTTCGCCAGCCGCACGAGCTGCGCGCGATCGACGGCTGTGGCGAGCACCTGGCACTCCTCCTGCGGCAGCGGGAACAAGCGCAGCGTCGCGCCGAGGATCAGGCACAGGCAGCCATTCGATCCGGTGTACAGCCGCTGCAGATCGTAGCCCGTGACGTTCTTGACCAGCCGCCCGCCGCTGTTGGCCAGCGTGCCGTCGGCGAGCGCGACCTCGATGCCCAGCACGTGGTCGCGCAGCGGTCCGTAGCGCAAGCGGTCCGAGCCCGACTGCGCGGCCGCGATCACGCCGCCAAGCGTGGCGCGGCGCGGGCGCGGCACGTCGGGCACCAGCGCGTGTCCGCCCGCGGCCGCGCGCGCGCGCAGCTCGGCCAGCGTGGTGCCCGCGCGCGCGCTGATCGTGCCGTCGCCGCTCTCGTAGGCTTCGACGCCCGAGAAGGCCCAGGTCGAGAGCAGGAAGTCGGCGCGCGCCGGCGCCGCGCACCAGGAGAGCTTGGAACCCAGGCCCGTCGGCACGAGCGTCCACTTCTCGCGTTGCGCGAGCACAAGCGCTTCGCGGAAGCCCTCGACCGAAATCGGCGCGAGCATCGGCAGCTCGGGGCCGTCGAAGCGCACGCGCGCGCGCGTCACGCTGGCCGCGCCGAAGTTGCGCTCGAGCAGCTTCGCGACGTCCTTGCTCACGGCGCCGCGACCTCCGGCCGCGGGAAAGCGCGCGCCTCGCGGCAGCCGCGCACCGGGATCAACTTGCCGGGATTCAGGCGCTTGTGCGGATCCCAGGCGCCGCGCACGCGGCTCATCGCCGCCAGATCCTCGTCGTCGAAGACCAGGCACATTTCCTCGCGCTTCTCGAGGCCCACGCCGTGCTCGCCGGTCAAGGAGCCGCCGGCCTCGACGCACAGCGCCATGATCTCGCGGCCCGCCGCGAGCACGCGTTCGACCTCTTCGGGATCGCGGCGGTCGTAGGAAATGTTCGGGTGCAGGTTGCCGTCGCCGGCGTGGAAGACGTTGGAGAGCTTCAAGCCCTTTTCGGCCGCGATGCGCGTGGTCGCCAGCACCAGCGACTTGAGCTTGGTGCGTGGCACGCACACGTCGGCGACGTACAGGTCCGGCGCAATGCGGCCCATCGCGCCAAAGGCGCCCTTGCGGCCGGCCCAGAGCTGCTTGCGCTCGGCGTCGCTGCGCGCGTTGCGCACTTCGATCGCCCCGTGCGCGCGCGCGATCGCGCCGACGTCGCGCACGGTCGAGCTGACCTCGATCTCGCTGCCCTCGACGTCGACCAGCAACACGGCTTCGGCGTGCTTGGGATAGCCGGCGCGGAACACGCTGGCTTCGACCGCCTGAATCGTCAAGCGATCGAGGATCTCGATCGCCGAGGGCTCCAGGCGCGCGGCGATCAATTCGCTGGTCGCGTCGCAGGCGCCGTCGAGCCTGGGAAAAACCGCCAGCAGGGTCTCGATCGCCGCGGGCTTGCGACACAGCTTGACCGTGACCTCGGTCGCGATGCCGAAGGTGCCCTCGCTGCCGACGAACAGGCCGACCAGATCGAAGCCGTCGGGCTCCGGCTGCGGCGTCGACAGCTCGAGCAGCTCGCCGTCGGCGCGCACGATCTTGAGCCCGAGCACGTGCCGCGCCGTCGCCCCGTACTTGAAGCAATGCGGTCCGCCGGAATTCTCGCCGACGTTGCCGCCGATCGTGCAGGCCTGCTGGCTCGAAGGATCGGGCGCGTAGAACAAGCCGTGGCGCGCGCACATCGCCGTCAAGTCGACGTTGACCACGCCGGCTTGCACGCGCGCGAAGCGCTCGGCGACGTTGAGCTCGAGGATGTCGCGCATGCGCGCGAGGCCGACCAGCGCGCCGCCTTCGACGGGCGTGGCGCCGCCGGAGAGCCCGGTGCCCGCGCCGCGGCCGACGACGGGCAGGCCCTCCTGGAACAGCACGCGCATCGCCTGCGCGCATTCCTGCGTGGTGCGCGGCAGCAGCACGATCTGCGGCTGCGCGTGGATCAGCGCCAGGCCGTCGGACTCGTAGGCCAGGCGCCCGGCGGCGTCGTCGACGACGCCGCGCGGCCCGAGGATCCGGGCGAGTTCCTTGCGTGCTGCGGCCGACAGGGGCATCGCCGCAGTCTAGCGTTCCGCCGCGGCCTCCCAAGGCGTCGTCAGTTGTCTTCCAAGTGGCCGGCGTCCTTGAGCCGCTGATAATCGGGCGATCGGCGCAGACGAACCGTCACGGCGAATCCGTTCGGGCTGGGAAGCATCGCCTCGGCGAGCGCGATGTCCTCGTGCTCGAAGCCGAGAGCATCGATCGTCACGTGCCAGTCGTCGCGGGCCTTGAACATCAGCGAGCGGCGACCCTTGGCATCGAAGTGGAAACTCGCCGTTTCCAGGGGCGCAGAGGCACGGTAGCGGGATCCCGCCGCAGGCAGGCCGCCGATCGCCTCCCCGGTCGAGCCATCGAGGCAGGTCATCTCCACGCAGATGTGCTCGAGCTGTTTCGCGCGGCGCAAGCGTACGTTGCTCGTGCCGAAAGGCACGCGCAGCGGCTGCGGTTCGAAGTCGTCCTCCCACAGCCCGCCGCCGACTTCGACCGCGACTTCCCGGCCGTCGGCGCAGAAGTAGCCGAATTCACCCTGCTCGTTGCTGGTCACCATCACCGCCTCCGCGGCATCGACCTGCACGCGTAATCGAATCTTGGGCAGCGCGGCGCCGCTCTCGTCGACGACCACGCCGGCGACGGCCGCGCGCGAGGCGGATTCGGCCGCGAGGCGCAACTCGAGGAAATGCCGCGAACCCAGCTGCACGGCAAGGCGCTGCCGAGCCGAGGCCGCCGTGCTCTTGTCGCGGCAGGAGAATTCGTACTCGCCCTCTTGCAGCTCGTCGAAGACGACGCGGCCAAGTTCATCGCTGACGCGAAAGTTGTGGTCTGACGTCGTGCGCGCGGCAGCGGGGAGGAGGTCCAATTCGCTCACAGTCGCAATGTCGACGTACGCGCCCGCCAGCGGGCGCTGCAACGCAGTCAGCACGCTGACTTCGACGCGGGCGCACGGAATCAGGATCATGACAAGCCGTGTGGAGCCAAGCGGAGCATTCAGGGTCGCCGTCGCGATCGACTTGCCGCCGCGGACAGTGATGTGGGCTTGCTGCAGGAGCAGCGACGGCTCGAGCAGGCCGAAGCGCACCGAGCCGGCCGCATCGGTTTGCGCATGGCTGGGCAGCTGCCCCTGTCGCACGTCGAGCGCGCTGGGCGCCCGCAAGGCATTGGAAAGCGAGCCAACTGGGAACAGGAGGCCAGGAGTGGTGCCGAATTGAATCCAGGCATTTGCGCGTTCGACGGGCCGGCCATCGCCGTCCTGCGCGATCACTTCGATCACGGTGGGGGCAGCGGCAGCGGCGGGGGCCGGCGCCGAGACGCTCATCCGCTGGGAGTCCTCCGCGTCCGCAGCCGCAGAGGGCGCGCTCGCTTCTACCGCCGAAACCTCGCTGGCGCTGGCCGCCTCCGTGCGTGAGACCGCGGGCGTGAGCTCCAGCGGCTGGACAACGGCCCGCTCGCGCATCGCAAGCCACCCAAGTCCCGCCGCCAAGAGCACGACAGCGGCTACGGATGCAGGCAAGAGCTTCATCGTCGCGGTCAACTCCTGTGAAGAGCGCCCGCGGCGAGTCTAGCAGGCCCGTGTCGGCTAGAAGTCGATGCGCGACAACTTCCAGCCGGCCAATGCCAGGGTCAAGGCCACGAACAGCAGCGTCGAGCCGATGGAGAACCACAGGTTGTACTTGAGCTCGCCGCCCCAGCGCGCGCTCCCCTCGAAGAGTTCGTCGGGATCGCGGTCGGTCACGCCCTCCTGCTCGAGGTTGTGACGGAAGAAACGCAACTCGGACCGGCGCGCGTCCCCTTCTTTCAAGCCGGCGGGCAGCTCGTACTCCAGCGAGAACAGGTAGCCCGCGCCGTTGAAGAACAGAGTTTCGCGTTCGATGCTCCGTTCGCCGCGCGGCTCGGTCCAGCGCCGCACCTCGGCCTGGCCTTCGAGGATCCAATCGCGGTCCTTGGTCACTTCGGCGATGCCCATGTCGACCAGCTGCGAATCGAGCTCCTTCAGCGCATCGCGCCGCTTGCGATCCTTGTAGCTCCAGCGCTTGAGCGTGATGGCGGCCCCGGGATCGCCTTCGGAAAAGCGCGCGATCACCGGCAGGTCGTTTTCGCTCACCGGGCTCGATGTGAATCCGTCGGGCAGCTTGAGCAGCCGAAGGCCGCTGGTCGGGTCCTTGAACTCGACCCTGCGTTCGGCGAGCGCCGCGCGCAGGCTCTTGGAGATTACCGCGGCGTCGGTGGTCTTGGGCAGCGTGTAGTGCAAGACGTCGAGTGCCACGAGGAATCCGTCGAACAGCGCGCTCGGATCGTCGCCTTCCTCCGGCTCACCCGCGGCCAGCTGCAGCTTCAAGCGCTCCTGCGCGCCCTCCTTGACCTGCCAGCCAGTGTGCACGCACCCGTTGAATGCGAAGAACATCAGCGTGGTCAGGATCGCCGCGACCGAGCTGCGCGTCCACACGGCGATCAAGAGCGAAAAAGCGTGCAGGATCGCGTACTTGTAGACCATCACCGGGATCGACCACAGGAAGCCCGGGTCGCTGTAGCCGGAGTTGAGCAGCAAGCCCACGTGCATGCCGAGCACGAGCACGGCGGTCAGGATCGCAACGAAGAGCAGGCCCGCGACGTAGCGAGAGAAGAGCAGCGCACCGCGCGACACGGGCTTGGAGAAGATCGTGTCGGCCGCGCCCTTCTCGACCATGCGCGGCACGAAGAAGGCGGTCGCTGCGACAGCGAAAACCAAGCCGAAGGTCCCCCCGATCTGGTCGACCAGCAGCGTCTGCGCGTTCTGGATCAGCGTCGCGTGGTACCGCTCGGCATTCTCGGGCAGCGGGATGTCGAACGTCGCCAGCACGCTTTCGTAGTCGAACGTCTTCCAACCGAACAGGATCACCAGCTCGTCGGACTTGGCCGCGATCAGGAAGGTCGGCAGCACCAGGAAGACGATCAGGATCGCCAGCAGCCGGAAGACCTTGTTGTCGAGGACCTGGTACAGCGCGTCCTTGAACAGCGCCTTGTTGGTTTCGCTCACTTCCAGCCCTCTTTCTTGACCAGACCGATGAAGGCCTGCTCGAGGTTCAGGCGCCGCGCCTGGATGCCGCGGATGGAGATTCCCGCCGCGCGCAGGCGATCGATGCACTGATCGAGCTCTTCATCGTTCAAGGACAGGTCGAATCCGCGCTCCGTGCGCGTGAAGTCGCGCCCCACGCCGGCGAGCACGCGCTCCAAGTCCGTGTTCGGCAGCGGAATCGTGAACTCGGCCACGCCGGTGCGCGGCGTCAGCTCGTCGATCGTGCCTTGGCGCAGGATCCTGCCGTGGTCCATGATCACCACGCGGTCGCACATGAGCTCGACTTCCATCAACAGGTGCGAGTTGATGAAGATCGTCGTGCCGCGCGACTTCAGGTCGGCGACGACCTCGCGGATCGCGGCGCGGCCGATCGGGTCGACGCCGTCGGTGGGCTCGTCGAGGAAGATCAGCTCGGGCTCGTGGATCATCGCCTGGGCGAGCCCGATGCGTTGCATCATGCCCTTGGAGTACTCGCGCATCTTGCGATCCGCGTCCTTGGACATGCCGACTTTCTCCAGCATCGAGGGGATGCGCGAGCGCAGGAAGGTCACATCGCGCCCGCACATCTGGCCGAAGAGCTCCATCACCTGGCGCCCGGTCAAATACGTCGGCAGGCGGTGCGCCTCGGGCAGGTAGCCGACGCGCCGGCGCGAGGCCACGGAACCCGCGGGATCGTCGAACAGGAAGGCCTTGCCCTCGAAGCCGCGCACGAGCCCCAGCAGGATCTTGATCAGCGTGGTCTTGCCCGCGCCGTTGGGACCGAGCAGGCCGAAGACGCTGCCTCGGCCGACTTCGAGGCTGACGCCGTCGAGCGCTTTGAAGCCCTTCTTGAACAGCCGGCGCGAATAGGTGTTCGAAAGGCCCTCGATGCGGATCGAGGCTTCGCTGGTGCTCATGGGACTTGGTGGGGGGAAGAGCGCGGGCGGCGCGGGATCCGGATCGGCGCGCCTACTCCGAGGATCGAAGCGTATTTCGCGCGCGAGTCATCAGGCGTGAGTCCACTTCAGGCTCGGCCGCGCCGCGCCGATCCATCCGGCCGAGGGACCGAGCTGGGCGCGCCGCAGCGAGAGTTTCGCCGATCGCGCACCGTAGCTGCGCTCGTCGACGCCGGCGCGGATGCCGGCGTCCATCGTATCGAGGGCTGCCGAGAAGCCGCCGCCGAAGACGAAGACCGTCAGGTCGAGCAGGCACACCACCGGGCCCAGGCCGCGGCCGAGATCCAGGCCGACGTCGAACAAGAGCCCCTTCGCCGCCGCGTCGCCGGCGCGCGCCGCTTCGGCGAGCAGCTTCAGGTCGCCCGGCTTCTCGCGCGGCAGTCCGCGCTCCACGGCGCGGCGCCGGGCCGCGGTCGCCGAGGCCAGGGTCTCCAGGCAGCCGCGCGAGCCGCAGCCGCAGGCTGGCCCCTGGGGGTCGACCACGACGTGGCCCACCTCGCCGGCCATGCCCGCGCCCGCGTACAACTCGCCGCGCAGGATCAACCCGCCGCCAATCCCGGTGCCCAGGGTCAGCAGCAGCAGGTCGTCGACGCCGCGCGCGCCGCCGAGCCACTGCTCGCCCAGCGCCGCCGCGTTGGCGTCGTTCTCGACGCTGATCCGCTCTTGCGCGAGCCCCATGCGCCTGGCCAGTTCCGCGCGCAGCGGCAGATCGCGGAAGCCGGGGATGTTCGGGCTGTGCAGCACGTGGCCGTCCTCGCGGCGCATCAGGCCGGGCACGCCGACGCCCAGAGCGTGGCGCGCTCCGAGTCGGCGGGCGGCCTGGGCGATCGCGTCGAGAACGTGGGCCGTGCCCTGGGCGTAGCCGGGGTCGAGCGTGAGCTCCTCGAGCACCTTGCCCTCGGCCGACAGCGCTCCGCACTTGATCGCCGTGCCGCCGATGTCGACGCCGACGAAGCGTTGCTCGCTCATCGCTGCCACCGGCCGGCCTGGCTCCCGTCCACGCTCAGGCGCTCTTCTCGCGCGGCCGCGTGCGGCGCGTTACCCGGCGATAGGCCTTGGCGTACTCGCCCGCGATGGCCTGCCAGGAGAAATCCTGCCGGAGGCAGCGCCTCACCAGGGTGTTCCAGGCGGCCTGGTCCTTGTAGAGCTTGCGCGCCTCGTCGACGCCGGCGAGCAGGCCCTCGCCCGTGTAGCTCTTGAAATGGAAGCCGGTGCCCGTGCGCTGGTTCGCACCCAGGTCCTGGACGTAGTCCTCCAGCCCGCTGCCCGAATAGACGATCGGCACCACGCCGTAGCGCATCGCGATCGCACACAGGGCGCTGCCCGGCGAGTAGTGCGAGGGGAACAGCAGCATGTCCGCCGCGCCCAGGATCGAGTGCGCCGAGTTGGCGTAGTAGCCCTCGATCAGGCGGCAGCGGCCGGTGAAGGAGGTCTCCAGGGTCTTCAGGCGCTCGTGCATGTCCGGCCGGCCCGCGCCCATGAGCACCACCTCGAATCCGTGCTCCAGGATCGAGGTCAACTGCTCGGCGACCAGGTCGAAGCCGTTGTCGGTGTCGAAGCGGCCCAGCAGCGCGATCAGCGGCGAACGCGGCGCCTTCTCCAGCGACAATTGCTGCTGCAGCACGCTCTTGCAGCGTTTCTTGCCAGCCAGCGTCTTGTCAGCGGCCCCGTAGGTCTGGGCCAGCAGCGGGTCGGTCTCCGGGTTCCAGGCCTGGTAGTCGACGCCGGTGGGGATGCCGATCAATTCCTTGGAGCGCCGGCGCAGGGCCTCCTCCAGCCCGTAGCCGCGGTCCTGCTCCTGGATCCGGCGCGCGTGCCCGACCGAGTTGGTCCCGAGGATCGTGGCGAACTCGCAGCCGGCCTTCATGAAGTTGACCTTGCCAGCGAGCTCGATGCCGTCGACGCGCTGGAACAAGGACAGCGGCAGGCCGATCTGAGGCAGCAGGTCGCGTTCGAAGCTGCCCTGCATCGCCAAATTGGTGATGTGGAAGTAGACCCCGGCCTTGGAGGCGGGGTGCTCGGGCTGCGAGGCGACGTACTCGGTCTCGCGCAGCACCGGGATCAGGCCGGTGGTCCAATCCACGCAGTGCAGCACGTCGGGAGCGAAATCGACCACCGGCAGGCTGGCGAGCACGGCGCGCGAGAAGGCGGCATAGCGCTTGCCGTTGTCGCGGTACGGGCCTTCGTCGTTGCCGTAGGGCTGGCGGCCGGCGAAGAGCTGGGCGTGCCCGAACAGGTAGACGGTCATGCCGTCGAGCGTGGTCTTCTGCAGCGTGAACGTCGTGCGCGACTCGCCGATGTTGATCGCCACCACGCCCGCAGGCTGCGGCGCCGGCACTCCCGAAAGGTCGATGCCCTGGGAGTGGGGCAGGAACAGGCGCACGTCGTTGCCGGTCTCCGCCAGGGCGCGCGGCAGCACGCGCGAGAGTTCGGCGAGCGAGGTGCGGCGCACCAGCGGGTCCACCTCGGGCGTCACGAAGGCGATCTTCATGCGCCTTGGCCGCTCGCGAGGGGCTTCGATCCGCAAAGCCGGGCCCACGTCATGGCGCACGACGCCCAGGGACTGGCCGAACGAAGGCTCGGCCCAGCTGTCGCGGGCGTCGTTTCAGAGAATCGCCGTAGGCCGAAGTGGGTCAGCTCGCGTCTCCGGGCAGGGGGGGTGTCCCGGCGGGGTCTGCGGAACCGCCGGGGCGTGCCGCCAACCTAGTCAAGCGCCCTGCAGGGCCCAAGATCTTCCTTCGATGCTGGCGTAAGTCTTGCAGCAAAAGGCAGTTAGGGACTGGCCCTAGTCAGGGAGAAAGCTGCTTCACACCGCTGCTCTGCCAGACCGCCAGGGCTTCGGGCAGCAGTTCCTCGAGTTGGGCGATGCGCGTGCTGTCCGCCGGGTGCGTCGAGAGGAACTCGGGCGGCGCGCCCTGCGACTGTTCCGACATGCGCTTCCAGAACTCGACCGCCTGGCGCGGGTCGTAGCCGGCGCGCGCCATGTAGATCAGGCCGATGCGGTCGGACTCCAGCTCCTGCTTGCGTCCCCAGGGCATGCTCAGACCCACCTGGTACGCGGTGGCCAACAGCGCCTTGTTCTCGCCGCCGAGCAGCTCGATCGCCACGCTGGGGCCCATCTCCATGCTCATGCGCTCCGTTCCATGGCGCGCGACGGCGTGGCCGATCTCATGCGCCATGACCACCGCCAAGCCGGTTTCGTCCTGGGTCACCGGCAAGATGCCGGTGTAGACGGCCATCTTCCCGCCGGGCATGCACCAGGCGTTGACCGTCTTGGGGTCGTCGATCAGGTGCACCTCCCAGGCGAAGCCGGGGTCATCGGCGACGGCGGTCAGGCGGTCGGTGCAGCGCTTCACCATGTCGAATTCAGGGCCGCTGTCCTTGAGCTTGGCCGTGCCCAGCACCTCCCGGTAGGCCTGCTCGCCGTAGGCCTTGTCGTCGTCGATCGAGAAGGCGTTGAAGGACTTGCGGCCGGTCACTGGAGTGGTCACGCAGCCCGAGGCTGCCGCGAACAGCAAGCCCAGGACCATGCAGTGTCCAAGCCGACGCCCGTGTCGGGCGAGCGAACCGTAGAATCCCGAGTTCCGACTTCGCGGACAAATGACTTCCGACATGGCTTCGACCTCTGCGCTGGTGAATCGTTCCCTGGCCCAATTCGTGGACGCGCTCGCGGCGCGCACCGCGACACCGGGCGGCGGCAGCATGGCTGCCTTCCTCGCGGCCGGTGGTGCGGCGCTCTTGATTATGGCATGCCGATTCACCAGCGGAGAGAAGTACTCCGCGGTCGAGGCGGCGATGGCCGAAACGGCGCGCCGCCTGGACGAATTGCGACCGCGCGCCCTGGCGCTGGTCGATCTCGACGCGGGTTCCTACGACGCGGTCAGCGCGGCCTACTCACTTCCACGGAGTAGCGACGCGGAGAAGAGTGCTCGCGCCGCCGCGGTGCAGCAGGCTCTGAAGGGCGCACTGGAGGTGCCCTTCGAAACGATGCAATTGGCCCTGGCCTGCCTGGAGCTGGCCGCGCCGATCGCGGCTTCGCTCAACTCCAACCTGGCCAGCGACTGCGGCGTCGGCGCGCGCTGCCTGGCCACCGCGCTCGAGTCCGCGTTCGCGAACGTGCGCATCAACGCCGCATCGATCAAGGACGAGGACTACGTGCGCGAGCGCCTCGCGAAAAGCGAGAGCATGCGCCAACGCGCGCGCGAGCTGCTCGAGGCCGTGCTGCGCGCCGTGGAGCCCCGGGCCTGAGCCGCCAACCCCGTCGACCGAAGTCCCATGCGAACCCTGATCCTGCTGCGCCACGGTGAGAGTGTCTGGAACAAGGAGAACCGATTCACCGGCTGGGTGGACGTGCCGCTCTCGGCCCATGGCGAGGCCGAGGCGCGCTCGGCGGGCGAGCGCATCAAGGCCGCGGGCCTGCTGGTCGACGAAGCGCACACCTCGCTGCTCAAGCGCGCGATCAAGAGCTGCTGGATCGCGCTCGAGGAACTCGACCGCATGTGGGTCCCGCAGCCGCGCAGCTGGCGCCTCAACGAGCGCCACTACGGCGCGCTGACCGGCCTCAACAAGGCCGAGACCGCCGCGCGCCACGGCGAGGCGCAGGTGGCCGTCTGGCGGCGCAGCTACGACATCCCGCCGCCGCCCTTCGCGGCCGACGACGCCTCGAACCCGGCGCGCGACGTGCGCTACGCCAACCTGAGCGCGGCCGAACGTCCGTTGTGCGAGTCGCTCAAGGACACGGTCGCGCGATTCCTGCCGTACTGGGAGGGCGCGATCGCGCCGGCCTTGCGCTCGGGCAAGTGCCTGATGGTCGCGGCGCACGGCAACTCGATCCGCGCCCTGGTCAAGCACCTGGATTCGATGAGCGAGTCGGCGATCGTCTCGCTCAACATCCCGACCGGCATGCCGCTGGTCTACGAGTTGAACGACGACCTGAGCCCGCGCGGCCACCGTTATCTGGCCAGCGCCGCCGAGCTGGCCGCGGCGCAGGCTTCGGTCGCGGCGCAGGGCAAGGCGAAGTAGTCAGACGGCGCGAGGTCCGTCCAGGACCTGCTTGCGCGCGCGACGCTGCGCGAAGTACTTGCGACGGCGTTCGCGCAGCGCACTTCGCGAGTACAGCTCGCGCGAGAGCCGGTACATGCCCTCGCGCAGCTCCTCGACGCTCATGTCGCTGGGACGCACGTTGACGTCGAACAGCGTGCATATCTGCCACGCGCCCGGGTGCAGCAGCCGGCCCTCGCGCTCGAGCCGCTCGTGCAGCGGCGTGCCGGGGAACGCCGTCATGTACGTGATCTGCACTTCGTAGAGGCCCACGTCGCGCGCGAATTCGAGCACGTCGTCGAAGACTTGCGGGCCGTCGCCGTCGAGTCCGAGCACGAAGCAGCCGTTGACCGTGATGCCGCGCGACTGGATCGCGCGGATAGCGGCCTTCGCGCCGGCCGCGCGCCGCGCCTTGAAGTCGCCGCGCTGCTCGATCCCGGAAAGGGTTCGCGCGTGCGGGCTTTCCAGCCCGATCAACAGCTGGCGGCAGTGGCTCTCCGCCAGCCTGTCCAGCAACACGGGATCATCCGCCACCGAGATGTCGGTCTCCGTGAACCAGGGCGCGCCCTTGGCCGCGAGCAGCCCGGCCAGCTCGCGACCCCAGATCTTGTCGACGAAAGTGTTGTCGTCCGCGAGCTCCAGGAAGGCGTTGGGACGCAGGGCGAGGATCGCGTCGAGATCGCGCTCGATGCCCGCGATCGTGCGCCGCCGCGGGCGTTGTTCGAGCATGATCGTCGAGGCGCAGAAGTCGCAGCGCCAGGGGCAGCCGCGCGAGGTCTGCAGCGTGATGCGGTTGTACTCGCGCCCGCGCAGCAGGTCGTAGCGCGGCAACGGCAGGTTGGCGAAGTCGACCGGACCGAAATCGGCGGCGCGGAACAGGCGCTGCGGCGCGAGGCGCGCGGCGGCGTCCACCACGTGCGGCCAGGCGTTTTCGCCCTCACCGACGACGACGTAGTCGGCGTGCGCGAGCGCTTCGAGCGGACGGGCGCTGACGTGCAAGCCGCCCAGCGCCACGCGCACGCCGGCGGCGCGCAGCCGATCCGCGATCGCATAGGCTTCGAAGATCTGCGCGGAGAAAGTGCCGATCGCGACCAGGTCGCATTCGAAGAACTCCAGGGGCTCGTTGCCGTCGGCCTCGGCCTCGCCATAAACCAGCTCGTGCCCTTGCGGCGTCACCGCCGCGAGCATCAGCAGACCCAGGCTGGGCAGCGCCGCGATCTGTCGCGAGCGTTCGACGAAACCCGGCAGCGTCAGGCCCAGCTCCAGGAGCTTGGGGTCGTGCGCTCGGATGCCGCTCATCGCCAGGAACCCGATCTTCATGCGCGGCCTCCGAGGGCGATCATCGAGACCGCGGCGACGAGCAGCAGCGCCGGCACGCCGAAGGACAGGCGCAGCCCGGGCCGCCAGGCGACCACGAAACAGGCCGTGGGCATGCACACGGAACCGGCGAGGAACAGCATCGAGGCGGTCGGCGAGACGCTCGTGTAGCCCGCGCTGATCACCCACAGGACGTTCAACGCGCCCAGCGCGATCAGCGCGATGTGGCCCAGCCGCACCAGGCGGCGACGCAATGCGGTGTAGCCGCCGAGGAAACCGTCGAGGTGGAAGCCCAGACCCAACGCCATGCCGGAGAGCATCCCAAGCAGCACGAGAATCCAGCCGGCGCGCAGCTGCACGAGGAAGATCGAATCGATCGCGAATTCCATGCGCGAATTGTCGATCGGCGCCCGATTCCCCGCGGTCAATCGCGCGAATCCGATCGATCGACGCCGCGAATCGATCCCGGCGCCGTCGGCTGATCCGGTCTGATCGTGCGCTACCAGGCCTGACTTCATCACTTCGGGCCACTGCCGCGCGTAGCGCGGCAG
>Ga0315910_10002019_pt1 | contig 18217 bp, 9 predicted proteins | sample EdamamesoilMG_FD_204470 | JGI IMG/M metagenome (GOLD analysis project Ga0315910, IMG submission 204470) | Garden soil microbial communities collected in Santa Monica, California, United States - Edamame soil | ecosystem: Environmental > Terrestrial > Soil > Garden | place: USA: California...
CGGCGTGACGAGTGCCCCCGGCGCCGGAAGCACCTTCTGGGTCACGCTGCCCGGCCTGAGGTAGGGCGGGCTCTCCGAGCCCGCCGCGACCTGCGGCGATCACGCGAAGAACGGGAGTCTTGAGCACACGCGGCGCGCCCGGAGAGCGCGCCCTACCGACTGAGCCGCAGCCGTGCCACCACCGGGAAGTGATCGCTCGGGAAACGGCCGTCCTTGGCGAAGGTGACGATCTCCGCGCGCTCGACCGTCCACGGGCCGCGCGTGAGCACCCAGTCGATGCGGGCATCGCCGAGCGGGAATTCGCCCCAGCCGTTGAAGGTCGCGGTGCCGCTTTCCGGGGGCGTCGGTCGCCGCTTCGCGACCAGCCACGTGTCGGCGAAGAAGCCGTCGCCCACGAGGGTCTCGTAGGCGGGGTTGACGCCGGCGCGCGAGTTGAAGTCGCCCAGCAGGATGACCGGCCGGTCCTTCTCCCAGCGCCCGACGCGGTCGCGAATCAGAGCCGCGCTCTTCTCGCGCGCCTCCTGCACCTGGTGATCGAAATGCGTGTTCCACACCGCGAACTCGCGTCCGGTGCGGCGGTCGCGGAAGCGCGCCCACGTGCACATGCGGCGGAACTGGTTCCCCCAGGTCATCGAGCCCATCACCTCGGGATAATCCGAGAGCCAGAAGTGGCCGAACGCCACCGCCTCGAGCCGCTCCGCGCGGTAGAAGATCGCGCAAAATTCGTCCTCGCTGCCGCCATCGCGCCCGAGCCCGATCCAGCGGTAGTCGGGCAGATCGGCCTCGAGGTCGCGAATCTGCGGATACAGCGCCTCCTGCGTGCCGAGCACGTCCGGCGCGATTTCCCGGATGCACGCGGCCACGAGCGGCCGGCGGTCCGTCCAGAGCTCGCGCGGCTCGTCGACGATGCGCCGGATGTTGTAGCTGGCGACGACGAGTGCGTCGTCGGCACCGGTCGCCGCGCACGGGAGCAGCAGACCGAGGAGCAGGAGAAGGGCGATGCGACGACCGCGCATGGCTTCCGATCCGACCCGCCTGCGCGGCGCGCTCACTTGTCGCGCTTGTCCTCGATCATGTCCTTGACCTTGGGCAGCTCGATCACGCCCTCGGAGACGAGCACGGAGGTCGCGACGATCAGCGCGAGCACGAGGCCGACGAGCTTGATCATCTTCGTGAACATGCCCCACACGACGAGGGCCAGGGCGAACGCGGCGCAGGCGCGGCCGACGATCTTGACCGTCTCCTTGTCGACATCGAACTGATGCATGGCCGGGCCGACGACGGCGATGACCAGGGCGAACAGCACAAATTGAAAGGTGGACGGTCCCTTGCGGACGATGGTGGCTTTTTCTTCGCTCATATGGGGTGCGGCCGGAATGAGGTGTGGCCTCCCGCCTGTGATGCGCCGACTCGCGAACGGGATCAAGCCGCCTCTGCCGCCGACGCATGCACGAAGGTGCAGGCCGCCAGGCCACCGCTCACCCGCGCAGCATCGCCCACATCTCGCGCCGGCTCTCGGCCGTGCCGAGGACAAACTGCGCCCGACGCCCGAAGGCGAAACGGTTGAGCGCGAGCGCGAACCCGACGCACGCCCACATCGTGATGCACATCAGGTGCAGGAAGTGCAGCGGCGACCAGCCGAAGGTGAAGAACCCGTAGAGCCCCGCGCCGAAGAAGATCGTCGCGATGACCGCGCGCCCGTCGACGCCGCGGAAAAGCAGCCCGGTGATGAAGGCCGAGAGGATCGGCATGCTGAAAAGTCCGAGCAGCTGCTGGATGAGCTGGATGATGCTCTCCGTCCCGCGGAAAAGCGGCACGAGCGCGATGGCCATGAGCGCAGCGCCGACCTGCAGGCCCACGCTCAGGCGCGCGATGGGCGGCTGCGGGTTGATGTAGCGCTGGTGCAGGTCGCAGACGTAGAGCGCGGCCGAGGAGTTGAGCACGGAGTTGAAGCTCGTCATCACCGCCGCGACCATGGCCGCGGCAAACGCGCCCTGCAGCCAGTGTGGCAGCAGCTGGCCCACGATGTGGCCGTAGGTCGCGTCACCGAGCTGGCCATACAGCTTGTAGGCGCACAGGCCCGGGATGACGACGATGGGCGGCACGAGGAGCAGGCGGATGACCGCGGCCGCGTAGGCGCCGCGCTGCGCCTCGCGCACCGAGGGCGCGGCGAGCGCACGCTGGGTGATCGTCTGGTTCGTGCTGAAGTAGTAGATCTGGGAAAAGATCATGCCGGTGAGCAGCGTCGTCCACGGGAGTTTCGACTGCTCATCGCCGATCATGGAGAGGCGTTCCGGCGGCAGATCGGAGAGATCCCAGCCCACCGCGCCGAGCGCGAGGAACACGAGTACGAAGGCCAGGCCGAAGACGAGCACGCCGCTGTAGGTGTCGGAGATCGCGACCGCCCGCAGGCCGCCGAAGATCGCATACGCTGCTCCGACCACGGCGGAAAACGTCGCCAGCCACAGGAGCGAATCGATCCCGAGGTAGGTCGGCGCCAGCCCAAGCATCGATTTCAGAAAAAGCGAGCTGGTGTAGAGCATCGCCGGCAGGAAGATGAAGAGGTTGCCGACGAGGAAGAGCGAGGCGACCGTCGCGCGCAGGTGTTTGCTGCCGTAGCGCCGCTCGAGCAGCTCGGTCACAGTCGTGCACTGGTGCGCGTAGTAGACCGGGATGAATATCTTCCCGAGGAGGAACAGCCCCGCGATCCCGGCCAGCTCCCACCACACGACGAGCAGCATCTGGTTGCCATTCCAGCCGATGAGCGTGTCGGTGCTGATGTTGGTCAGCGTGATCGAGCCCGCGATGAAGACCCAGCTCAGGCCGCTGCCCGCGAGGAAGTATTCCTTCGTGCCTTCGCTCGAGCGCGGCGCGCGCCGGCAGTGCAGCCAGGTGATGAGCGCGATGAGTGCGGTGATCCCGAGAAAGACCGAGGCCTGGATGACGGCGTCCATGGATGGGGCGGGGTGCGCTCACGGTGCCCGCGCCCGCGCCCGCGACAAGCGCCCCGCGGGTTGACTGAACGATTCCCGAATCCGGCTCAGTGCGCGGGCGTCGCGGGATCGACGCGCACACGCACGATCGGCACGTCGCGCGCCGCCGCGTCTTCGCCCTTGCCGCCCTCGAAGAAACGCCAGCCTGCGTCGCCCACGACGAGCAGGTCCCCGTCGCCCGCACAACACACGAGCGTCGGATCGACGAGCGCGGGATGCGCGGCCGCGAGCACGGTGAGCGCGACGACGGAACGCGCGGCGGAGTCGAGTTCCACGCGCACGACACGCGCGGGAGCGATGCCGTTTTGCACGGCGACGAATGCGCCGTCGGCCGCGCGCTCGAGTCCGTCGACGCCCAGCAGGGTCGCGCCGGCCGGCGCCGGGAGTTTTTCCACCCCACGCGTGGCGCGATCGATCCGCAGCAGGCCATTGCCGTAGGTCGCCACGACGAGGGCCGCTCCGTCCGCCGTGCCGGCGACTCCCTGAAGCGAGAGAAACTCCGCGCTCTCGACCCAGCGCTCGAGCGTCTCCGCGCCGGGCGCGAGTCGCCAGAGGACCGGCGCGGCGCTGTCGGTCGCATACACCGCGCCGTCTTCGGCGATCCACAGATCGCCGAGCAGGTGCTCGCCGCCCTCGGCCGGCACGAGCACGACCCGCCGCAGCGCACCGGTCTCGAGGTCGAACTCGGCGATCCCCGCGCGACCGGCCAGCTCCGCGCTGAACCCCTGCATCTCCGGCAGCGCGCTCGTCGCCGCCCAGAGCGCGCCACGCGCCTCGTCCACCTCGAGACCGAAGACGCCGAGCAGGCGCGCCGCGTCTTCGCTGCGATCCCAGCGCGACAGCGTTCCGTCAGCCGCCCGCCGCCAGATCGCACGCCGGTGCACGTCGCTGAAGAAACACTCGCCCGTTCTCGCGCGCCACGCGACGCCTTCGATCAGGCCGCTCATGCCCGGCACCTGCATCGCGAGTTCACCCGTGCCGACCGGCTCGTGCAGCCGCACCATGCGCGCGACGACCGCCTGAAAATCCTCCCGCTCCCGCAGCGGCGCGAGCGGCTCGAGCGCCGCCAGGTCGATGTGATGCCCCATGCCGGCGATACGATCGAGCGCCTGCACCGCGCGCTCCGGCTGACCCGCGGCCACGAGCGCCGCCGCGAGCCCGAGCAGATACCGCGGGTGCTCGGGCATAAGCGCGACGGCCTCGAGGAACTTCGCGACACTCACGTCCGCATCGAGACCCGGCGCCGAGGCCTCGCGCGCGAGCGTCCGGGCCTGGACCGCGGCCGGTGGTGCAGCCTCCGCCGCGCGGGCCGCGGGCGGCGCGGCGAACAGACAGGACACGACGACTGACGCGACCCGGACGATGAGTTTCCCGGCGTGCATACCCGAGCTGCACATCTTCCTGGTATGATTGCACGTGTAAAACTCCCAACCGCCTGACGCCGCGGCGCTTTCGCCACGCAGGACCCGGCGCTGAACGGACCAAACATTTCCCGTCTTTTTTCGGAGCGATCGGACGGATTTCCGGGTCTTCTCGGGGCGTGAACTCCAGCTCCACCCGACCGATGCGTGCGGAGACCCGATCCGACCCCGTCCCGGAAAACACCTCCGCCCCGGCCGTGCGCATCAGCGTCACGCACGACCCGAGCATCAACTACGCGTTTCAGCAAAACGGCATCCCCGTGCTGCGCGAGATCCGCGTGCGCAACGACGGTGCGGACGAGCTGCGCGAGATCACCGTGCACGTCACGACCGAGCCGCCCTTCGCGCTGCCGCTCGAGCTGCGCGTGCAGGCCCTGCCCGCGGGCGGGGAGTTTCGCGCCGGTCCGGTCGACCAGAAACTCAGCCCGGCCCTGCTCGGCGCGCTGCGCGAGCGCGCCACCGGACTGCTCCACGTCGAAGTGCGCGCCGGCGACGCCGTGCTCGGGCGCCATTCCAGCCGCCTCGATCTGCTCGCACACAACGAGTGGAGCGGCCTCGACTCGCTGCCCGAGATCCTCGCGGCCTTCGTCCTGCCCAACGATCCCGCCATCGCCCCGGTCCTCACGCGCGCCGCCGACGCGCTCCGTACCCAGGCCGAGGGTACCCAGCTCAACGGCTACCAGGACCGCAGCCGTCGCCGCGTCTGGGAACAGCTTGCGGCCATCCACCGCGCCCTCGCGGCCGAGGGCGTCCGCTACGTGAACCCGCCGGCGAGCTTCGAGCAGACCGGCCAGAAGGTGCGCTTCCCCGGCGAAGTGCTCGCCCTCCGCGCCGGCACGTGCCTCGATCTCGCGCTGCTCTTCGCCGCCTGCTGCGAGCAGGCCGGACTGCACCCCCTGTTGCTCATGCACAAGGGCCATGCCTACGGCGGATGCTGGCTCATCGACCGCACGCTGCCGGAGCCCGCGATCGACGACCTCCAGACGATCCGCAAGCTCGTCGACCTCCAGGAACTCGCGGTCTTCGAGCTCAACACCCTCGCCGCCGACGGCGCCGCGACGATCGACCAGGCCGAGCAACTCGCGCGGCCGCACCTCGCGCCCGCCGTGCCGTTCCGCCTCGCGCTCGACATCAAGCGCGCCCGCGCCGGCCGCGTGCTGCCGCTCGCGATCCCGGGCGCCCCGGCGCCGGCCGCACCCCGCGCGAGCGAGGCGCCGGTCGCCGCCACGCCGGCACCGGAGTCCGGCCGGCGTTTCGACGAGGACGGACGTATCGACGATCCGGCGACACCGACGCCACCCGCCGCGGGCACGCGCATCGACCAGTGGAAGAGCCGGCTCCTCGACCTGAGCCTGCGCAACCGCCTGCTCAACTTCCGCCCGTCGCTCGGCACGGTGCAGATCCTCTGCCCGCAGCCCGAGCGCGTGGAGGACGCGCTCTCCGTCGGCGCCGAGCTCCAGCTGCGCCCGCGCCCGTCGGTGATGCAGGCGCGCGACCCGCGCGATCCTGCGCTGCATCTCGCGCTGCACGGCGAGGACGCCGTGGTCGAGCACCTCGCGGCCGAGCTCGCGGCCGGCCGCCTGCACACTCCCCTCACGGGTCCCGAGCACCAGAAGCGGTTGACCGAGATCTTCCGCTCGGCCCGCGCCTCGCTCGAGGAGAACGGCGCGAACACGCTCTTCATCGCCGTGGGTTTCCTCGAGTGGCGCGAGACCGCGCACGGCGATCGCCGCCTGCGCGCGCCCCTGCTGCTCGTGCCCGTCGAGCTGCGCCGCCGCTCGATGCTGGAGGGTTTTTCCCTGCGCCGCCTCGACGAGGAGACGCGCCTGAACGTGACGCTCGTCGAGATGCTCCGGCAGCATTTCCGCAAGGAGGTTCCGGGCCTCGACCCGCTGCCGGAGGACGACACCGGCGTGAACGTCGCGCTCGTGTTGCGACGCTTCAAGGAGGCGGTGCGCGACCTGCCGGGCTGGGAGGTGCGCCCGGAGGTCTGGCTCGGCCAGTTCTCCTTCGCGAAGTTCCTCCTCTGGAAGGATCTCGCCGACCGGCTCGACGAACTCACGCGCAACCGCGTGGTGCGCCACCTCGTGCACGGCGCCGGGACACCGTATTCAAATCCTGCCGACGACATCCACCCCCACGACGTCGACCGCCTCGCGCAGCCCGACCGGCTCTTCTGCCCGCGCAGCGCCGACTCCTCGCAGCTCGCCGCCGTGCTCGCCGCCGCGGCGGGCCACGACTTCGTCCTCGAGGGCCCGCCGGGCACCGGCAAGTCGCAGACGATCACGAACATCATCGCGCACTGCCTCGCCCATGGGAAACGCGTGCTCTTCGTCGCGGAAAAGCGCGCGGCCCTCGACGTGGTCCACCGCCGCCTCAAGGACGAGGGCCTCGAGCCGTTCTGCCTCGAGCTGCACTCGCACCACGCGGGTAAGGCCGAGGTGCTGGCGCAGTTCCGCAAGAGCCTCGAAGTCGCCGATGCTGGGGCGCCCGAGGCCTGGGCCCGGCGCGTCGCCGAACTCACCGAGGTGCGCGATGCGCTCAACGGCTACGTGCGCGCGCTGCACCGCCCCCACCCGTGCGGCCTGAGCGTGCACGCCTGCTTCGAGCACCTCGTCACGCAGCGCGACCGCCCGGTTGTCGCTCTCGATCGCACCGCCGTGCTGTCACTTGGCGCCGACGAACTTGCGGCACGACGCACCGCCGTCGCCACGCTCGCCGAGCGGGCGGCGGCGCTCGGTACGGTCGCCGGGCATCCACTCGAGAGCCTGCGCTGCACTGAATGGTCGGGCGCATGGGATGAGCGCGCGCGCCGCGACCGCACGGCCACGACGGCCGCCCTCGGGCCGCTGCGCGAGGCCGCGGCCGCACTGTGCGATTGGCTCCAGCCAGCGTCCACCCCGGGTTCGCGCGACCGCCTCGCCGTGCTCGCAGGTCTCGCCGACCTGTTGCTGCGCGCCCCGGTCGCCGGCGCCGGCCTGCTCGCCGGCGAGCCGGAGCCGCTGCTGCGTGATCTCGACCAGTGGCAGGCGCTGGCGCTGGAGCGCGCCGACCTGCGACGACACCTCGCCGCCTTCGATGAAGGCCGCCTGCTCGCGCTCGACCTGCCAGCACTCGAGACGACGTGGAACTCGGCCCGCCATGCGTGGTTTCTCCCGCGCCTGCTCGGCACGCGGCGCGTGCGCCGGGCCCTGCGCACCGCGGTCGCGACCGCCACGCTGCCCGCCGACGACGCCATCGCCGGAGCGCTCACGCACGCCCTGCGCCTGCGCGAGGTGCAGACGGCATTTGCCGGCGCAGCCGTCGACGGCGCCGCCCGCCTCGCCGCCCAGTGGCGCGACGGCGAGCCCGACCCGGCCGCGCTCTCCACCGCCCGGACCTGGGCGGCCGCCGTGCACGCGCAGCTGGCCGCGCTCGTGCCCGACGACATGGCGCAACGCCGCGCGCTCGGCGCGCGCCTCGGCGCCGTCCTCGCCGGCGGTGCCGCGGCCTTCGCCCCCGCCTCGGAGCACGGCCGGCGCCTCGCAGCCTATCGCGACCACTGGAGCGCATTCACCGCCGCCCTCGACGCGCTCGGCGGCACGGTCGCCCTCGACCGCACCGCGCTCGACGCGGCGCCCGACCACCTCGAGGCCGCCGCTCGCCTGCTCCAGGATCTGGATACAGGCTGGCGCGACATCCGCTACTGGTGCGCCTGGCAGCGGGCGCGGCGCGAGGCCGCGGCCCTCGACCTCGGCGCCATACTCGCGGCGCTCGAGCGCGACCGGCTGCCGCCTGCCGGGCTGCCCGCGCTCTTCGAGCGGAGTTTCCGCCAGGCCCTCCTGCATCGGGCCCTCGATGCCGAGGAGGCGCTGCGCGACTTCTTCGGACACGAGCACGAGACCCGCATCCGCCGCTTCCGCGAGCTCGACGAGGAGGTCGCGACGCTGACGCGCGAGATCATCCGCGCGCGACTCGCCGCCAACCTGCCGCACGACCGCGCCGACGACACCTCGCCCTCGACCGAGCTCGGCCTGCTGCGCAAGGAGCTCGCCCGGCGCGCGCGCCACATGCCCGTGCGCCAGCTGCTCGGCCGCATCCGCGGTCTGCTCCCACGCCTCAAGCCGTGCGTGCTCATGAGCCCGCTCTCGGTCGCGCAGTACCTCGAGCCGTCGCACGAGCACTTCGACGTCGTCGTGTTCGACGAGGCCTCGCAGATCCCGGTGTGGGATGCGGTCGGCGCAATCGCGCGCGGGCGCCAGCTCGTGGTCGTGGGCGATCCGAAGCAGCTTCCGCCCACGAGCTTCTTCAACCGCACCGACCATCCCGAAGAGGCCGACGACGAGGTCCTCGCGGATCCCGAGGATCTCGAGAGCATCCTCGACGAGCTGCTCAGCCACGGGCTGCGCCACAAGCGCCTCACCTGGCACTACCGCAGTCTGCACGAGAGCCTCATCGCCTTCAGCAACCGCAGTTACTACGACGACGCACTGCTCACCTTCCCTTCGACCGAGGGTGTGCAGGGCGGGCTGCGCTTCCACCGCGTGGCCGGCGCCACCTACGACAAGGGCGAATCGCGCACCAATCGCGTCGAGGCCGAGGCGCTCGTCGCCGAGCTCGTGCGCCGGCTCCTCGACCCGGCGCAAGCCGGCGTCTCCTACGGCGTCGTCACCTTCAGCCAGGCGCAACAGGACCTCGTCGAAAACCTGCTCGACGAAAAACGCCGCGAGCTGCCGGCCCTCGAGGTGCACTTCGGCGACGAGCCGCCCGTCGAGGGCGAGCCGGTCTTCGTGAAGAACCTCGAGAACGTGCAGGGCGACGAGCGCGACGTGATCCTCTTCTCCATTTGCTACGGGCCGGATGCCTCGGGAGCGATCTCGATGAACTTCGGTCCGCTCAACCGTGATGGCGGCGAGCGCCGGCTCAACGTCGCGATCACGCGCGCCCGGCGCGAGATCGCGGTGTTTTCCACGCTGTGCGGCGACGACATCGACCTCACGCGCAGCCGCGCACGCGGCGTGCGCGACCTGAAGTTGTTTCTCGACTACGCGGAGCACGGCATCACCGCGCTGCCGGTCGCGACCCGGGGCGGTGCGACGCCGCCGGCGCCCTCGGCGTTTGAGAAACTCGTCGCCGATCGCCTGCGGGCCGCGGGCTACACCGTGCAGCATCACGTCGGCTGCTCCGGCTGCCGGATCGACCTCGCGATCGTCGATCCGTCGACGCCCGGCCGCTACCTGCTCGGCATCGATTGCGACGGCGAGACCTACCGCCAGGCCGCGACCGCGCGCGACCGCGACCTCCTGCGGACGCTGATCCTCGGCCGGCTCGGCTGGCGCCTGCACCGCGTCTGGGCCACCGAGTGGTGGCATGACCCGGAGCGCACCGCGCAGCGCCTGCTCGAGGCCGCAGCGGCAGCCGTGGCCGACAACGCCGCGCGCAAGCCGCTCACCCCGGCCCTGCCGCCTGCACCGCCGGCTCCCGGAGATTCCGCAGCTCGAGCTGGCGCCGGAAGAAACGACGGCGGCGCAGCTCCGTGAACTCGGCGTTGTAGATCTTCGCGCCGAGCTCGCGCAGGCCGCGGCGCAGCTCGTCGACACTCATGCGCGCCGGCTGAAAGTTCACGTCGAAGAGCGTGCAGGTCTCCCACGCCTCGGGCGCGAGCAGGCGGCCCTCGCGGCGCAGGCGCGCGTAGAGTGGCGTGCCGGGAAACGCCGTCATCACCGTGATCTGCACCTCGAAGAGCCCGCTCTCGCGCACGAAGTCCCACACGGGCTCGAAGGAGTCCGGGCCGTGCGGATCGAGGCCGAGCACGAGGCAGCCGTTGACCGTGATCCCCGCATCCTGGATACGCTCGATGGCGCGCAGGTAGCCGTCGCGCCGGCGGAGTTTCCAGTTGTGCCCGAGCTCGAGGCCGTCGAGCCCGGCGGCGTCGGGCGCCTCGAGACCGACAAGGATCTGCGCGCAGCCGGAGTCCTTGAGCAGGCGCAGCAGCTCCGGGTCGTCGGCCACGGAGATGTCGCTCTCGGTGAACCAACGCACGCCGAGCGGCGCGAGAGCCCGCGCGAGCTCGCGGCCGCGGCGTTTGTCGGCGAAGGTGTTGTCGTCGGCGAACTCGATGAACGGGTGCGGCCAGAGTTCCTTGATGCGCTCGAGCTCGGCGATGATCTTCGGCACCGGCTTGACCTTGAACTTCGGCGAGATCCGCACGCTCGCGCCGCAGAACTCGCAGTTCCACGGGCAGCCGCGCTGCGTCTGCACGGTGAGGCGGTTGTAGCGTGTGGTGTCGAGGAGATCGAAGCGCGGCATCGGCGCCTGCGCGAGGTCGAAGGGCCGAGTCCGCGCGTCGTAGCGTGGTTTCAAAGCACCACGTTCGAGATCGCGCACGAGCTCGGGCCAGAGCGGCTCGCCCTCGCCGATGACGATGGCGTCGGCATGGAGCGCCGCCTCGTCGGGACACGCGCTCACGTGCAGGCCGCCGAGGATGACCTTCACGCCCGCGGCGCGGTAGCGCGCGGCGAGCGCATAGGCGTCGTGGATCGTGGCGGAGAGGCTGGAGATGGCGACTGCGTCAAACGGCCCGGGCAGCCCGCCCGAGGCATCGATGTCAGGCAGCTCGACGTAGCGCACCTCGATGTGCGGCGGGGTCAGGCCGGCCAGCGTGAGCAGGCCGAGGCTGGGGAGCGAGGCGATGACCTTGCTGCGTTCGACGAAGCCGGGGAGGTTCAGGCCGAGGGCCATGAGTTCGGCATCCACGACGCGGATACCACTGACGGCGATGAATCCAAGTTTCATAGGGAGGCGACGAGGTTGTCCCACCAGCCGGCGAGCACGGCGGCGATGCCGGCGAAGGTGGCGATGACGGGAACGGGGAAGAGGTGCCGGAGCAGCTGGCGCCACGCCGCCAGCGCGCAGCAGACCGGCATGGTCACCAGCGCGACGAGCCACGCGACCGAGGCCCATGCCTCATGCGCGGGTGGTATCGGCCACGCGCGGACGCTGAGCGCGTAGAGGATGTTGAGCATGCCCATGCCGAAGCACGCGATGTGGCCGAGCCGCAGGAGGCGCCGGCGCCAGGAGTCGTACCCGCCGAGGAAGTCGGGGCGGCTGAAACCGAGCCCGAGCGCCGCACCGCTGGCCGCGCCGGCGATGAAGCCGCACCAGCCGGCCGCGAGATTGAAGAGTGAATACATGACAGCTCCTCGTGGTAACATGGCCCGTACCGGCATGCGCCCGGATACCGGAGGTCGCTGATGGCCAGCGCGATGCCGCGACCTCTCATTCACACGGAGGCCGGCAGCCAGACAGGATTGGCTCGTCGCGATGCAGAAAACGCCAGGGAGCAAACCCGGCGAAGAGCCGACGGATCCAGCCGGGCTCAGGCCGTCCTGCGCCGAGTCGCTTCGCTGCGGCCGAGGTCGCGAGGCCACTCCGAGGTGGCGCGCCGTCCCAGCCGCCACCTGACATCGGTCTCGCTCAGCCGCGACCGGCCGGCTGCGAGGCGCGGTTCGCATCGCGCCAACGCTCGAGCGCGGCGCGCACATCGGCCGCGCGCATCGGCTTGGAAATGTAGTCGTTCATCCCGGCCTCGATGCAGCGCTCGCGGTCGCCGACCATCGCATTGGCGGTGAGCGCGACGATGTGGATGGGCGGACGACGCTCCGCCGCCTCGAGTTCGCGCACGCGCATGGTCGCCTCGAAGCCGTCCATCTCCGGCATCATGCAATCCATGAAAATCATGTCGTACGGCGCGCGACGCAGCGCCTCGAGCACCTCGAGGCCGTTGGCCGCGACATCCGTGGTGCAGCCGAACTTCGCGAGCGTGGCAGCCGCGACCATCTGGTTGATCGCGTTGTCCTCGGCGAGGAGCACACGCACGCCGCGGCCCGGTTCATCGATGAGATCGATGGCGGTCGCGGCCGGCGTCTCACCCGCCTCGCGCGCCTCGAGCGCGTGACGCAGCTCGGCGGCCTTCACGGGCTTGGACACGCAGGAGAAGTGCACGCCATCGATGCCGACGATATCGCGATGGCTGCCAAGCGGCACGAGCACGATCATCCGCAGGCCGAGCAGCAGCGGGTCGCGGCCGGCCTCCGCGGCCAGCGCGAGCCCGTCGATCCCGGGAAGGGTGAGGTCGGAGACGACCGCGTCATGACGAGAGCCGACCACGGCGGTCTGGCGGAGGCGCTCAAGCGCCTCGCGCGCCGAGCCGGCCCGCTCGATGGACAGGCCCCACGACGCGAGCTGCTCGCAGAGCAGCTCGCGGCTGGCGACGTTGTCGTCGACGACCAGCACACGGCGGACCGGTCCGACGAGGCGCCGCACGACCCGCGCGGATCCCATCGCCATGGCCGGCTGCTTCTCGAGGTGGACGGTGAAGTGGAAGGTCGAGCCGACGCCGGGCTCGCTGCGGATGCCGATCTCGCCGCCCATCATCTCGACGAGCTGGCGCGAGATCACGAGGCCGAGGCCGGTGCCGCCGAAACGCCGCGTCGTCGACCGGTCGGCCTGGGAAAACGCCTGGAACAGCCGGCGCTGGCTCTCCTCGGACAGCCCGATGCCCGTGTCGCGCACCTCGAAGCGCATGCACACCTCATGGCGGTTCTCCTCCACGAGCGCGCCGCGCACCATCACCTCGCCGCGCTCGGTGAACTTCACCGCGTTGCCGATCAGGTTGCACAACACCTGGCGCACGCGACCCGGGTCGCCGCGCACGAGCGGCTCGAGGCCCGGCTCGAGCAGGCCGCCGAGTTCGAGGCCCTTCGCGTGCGCGCGCGTGGCCTGGATCTCCAGCGCCTCCTCGAGCACGTGGCGCAGGTCGAAGTCGACATGGTCGAGCTCGAGCTTGCGCGCCTCGATCTTCGAGAAGTCGAGGATGTCATTGATGATCGTGAGCAGCGACTCGGCGCTGACCGCGATCGAGCCGGCGAGCTGGCGCTGGCGCGGGTCGAGCGTGGTCTCGAGCAGGAGATTGTTCATGCCGAGCACGCCGTTGATCGGCGTGCGGATCTCGTGGCTCATCATCGCGAGGAAGTCGCTCTTCGCGCGCGTGGCCGCCTCGGCGGCATCGCGTGCGCGGACGAGTTCCTCCGCTGCGAGAGCGCGCTCGCGCGTGAGCATGGCCACCGCCAGCTGGTCGGCGAGCTGGCAGGCAAACGAGATCTCGCGCGGCTCCCACTGGTGCGTCCGCCCGACGTGTTCGAAGCAGATCAGCCCGAGGTTGCGACCGCCGGTGCGTATCACCGCATCGAGCACGGAGGTGACGTTGTTCGGCTTGAGGTAGCTCTCGACATAGCCCGCCGTGCGCGGGTCGTTGAGCGCGTCGTGCGCATCGACATAGGGCGAGTCCGCCAGGGCGGCAAACTCCGGCTCGAGGTCGCGCCGGCGCAGGACCAGCCCCGAGGTGTGACGCGCGGCCGACTGCTCGAAGAGATCGATGCAGGTCGCGGTCTCACCGCCCGGGTCCAGCAGCCACACGCCGACCCGCTCGACGCCGATCACCGAGCCGGCGAGCCCGGTGACGAGCCGCGCGACGGCCGTCACGTCGCCGGAAGCCATCGCGGGGCTGCCCGCCAGGCGTGAGATCGTGCCGAGCGACGCCTCGGTCACGTGCAGGGCATCCTTGAGTCGGGCCTCGGCGAGCTTGCGCGCGGTGATGTCCGTGCGGATACCGATGTACTGCTCGGGTTTTCCGTCGTGCCCCATGAATGGCACGATCGTGGCGTCGACCCAGTAGAGCCGGCCGTCCTTGCGGCGGTTGCAGATCTCCCCGGTCCAGACGCCGCCGCCCGCGATCGTGCGGTACATCGCGGTGAAAAACTCCCGCGGATGCTCCCCGGACCGGATGATGCGATGATTCTGCCCGAGCAGCTCCTCGCGCGCATAGCCGCTGATCGCGCAGAACTTGGTGTTGGCGTACGTGATCGTCCCGCGCACGTCGGTGATCGAGACGATGGCATGCTCGTCGAGGGCAAATTTCTGCCTCTCGACGAGCGCGAGCGCGGCCTGCACGCGCGCCTCGACCCGGGCGCGCTCGTCGATCTCGCGGCCGAGCCGCTCGTTGACCAGGCGCAGCGCCGTGATCGCCGACTTCTCCCGGCGCGACGTCCGGAGCGCATGCCCGAGCACGGCCGAGCCGAGCGCGCCGGCCAGCAGCGTGAGCAACGGCAGGGGCGAGCGCAGCTCGCCGAGGTGGGCGCGCGTCGGCGCGACACGCACCAGCCACGAGGCATCGTGCGCCGCGATCGAGGCCTCCGCGACATTCCGTGGGTTCAGCACCGACTCGCCCACATCGCGTGCGTAGAGCCGCGCACCGCCCTCGAGGACCTCGATGGCGTAGCCCGGTGCGGTTTCGCGCAGCACATCCTCGAAAAGTTCCTGTACCCGCAAGACACCGACGATGAATCCCAGGAAGCGCTCCTCGCGCGTGTGGATCGGCACGTAGAAGATCAGGCCACGTCCGCCCTGCACAAGGTCGACCGGACGCGTGAACACGGTGCGGCGTTCATCGCGCGCGCGCTCGATCGCGCGGTTGCGCCGCTCCTCGCGGTTGAGATCGAGCCCGATCACGCCGGCGTTTTCCTCGATCGGGACGGCGTGGCGGATGACAAAATCGGGGTCGACCCATTCGATCGCCTGAAAGCCTGGAAAATCCCGCAGGTAGGCCTCCCCATCACCCAGCCAGATCTCGGGATCGGTTCCGCCGGAGCGGGCCCAGCGCCCCGCCATGCGCTCGAGCGAACGCACCCGCACCGACACCCCCGCCTCGAGCTGCCGAATCACGCCCGCGCAGACGACTTCCGAGGTGCGCGCGATCTCGCGGTTCTGGTGGGTGAGCAGGCCGTAGCCGAGCACACCGGCCGCGACCACGCCGCCGGCGAAGGCGCCGAGCGGCGCCCACGCGGGCATGCGCGCGCCGTCGGTGCGTCCGGCCAGCCACGCGCCGCGCAGGGAAACGACACCGAGACCCAACATCGCGGCCGCGGTGTGCACCGCCATGCGCGTGTAGCTGCTCCAGCCATACAGCCCGGTGAGTCCCGTGGCGTATCCGAAGAGCGCCGTGCCGGCCAGCGCGCACACGCATGCGGCGGGCACGACGGACAGGGCGCCCGACCGACCCGGGGGACGCACGCAGGCCACGGCGAGCGCACCCGCGAGGAGCGCGAAGCAAATCGCCGTAGCCGGGGCCATGCGCCCGGGAGCCGAGGTGGCGACGCGGATGTGATGCGTGAAAAGCGCCTCGTCGATGCCCGCCGACCAGCCCGCGATGTCCTGGCTGAGCGTCAGCAAGGCGAGCGACGCGAGGACCACGGACACCCCGAGGGCCACCCGACGCCAGCCGGCCCACGCCAGCAGCATCGCCGCCCCGAGCGCGAGGAATCCGATGGCGGTGTTGTACTGCATCGCCACCTGGCCGGGGATGACCTGCACGAGCGTCGCGATCTCCGCATGCCAGCCCACGAGCACCGTCGCCCCGAGCGCGATCGCACCGGCGGCCGCGAGGGGCGTCGCGCGGTCGTCCGCGCACGGGGCTTCCGAGAGGAGGGAGTGTATGGGCATGCGACTGCTTCCGGGGCGCCGGTCGACGTCCCCATCCTGGCATCGCCGGTTTCCCGGGCGAATTGAGGGATAAATCCCCAGGCCGGCGATCCCCGACCATCCTCGGACGATCCGCGGGAAACACCCAGGAACGCGTGCATCGATGTTACGGACGTGTAGATTCTCGCGGCCGGCCGCGTCGCGCGACCGCAATGGAGTGGTCAACCCCGGTCGGGCCCCGCCCATGCTCGCCATCGTCGCGCCCTGTATCGCGACCTGCACGCCACCCGTCACACCGTGGACCTGTTTCTCATCGATGCGATCGGCCCGTTCTTCCGGGGCCTCGACCAGCGCCGGATCAACTGGTCGAAAATCCCGTTCCCGCACCTCGCCACGACCGGGCCCGAGCGCGACGCCCAGTGGGCCCGCATCCGCGAGGACATGCAGACCCTGGCCGGCCGCGTCGCCGCGCTCGGCTACAACGCCGTGACTCTCGACGACGTCGCGCACCTCGCCGACCACCCGTGGCACGACGCGGAGGTCCGGCAGGCCATCGCCGTCTTTCGCGAAGAGTTTCGCCGTCTCTTCGCGCTGATCCGGAAGCAGGGGCTGCGGCTGTTCATCACCTCTGATTTTCTCACCACCTCGGACGCCGTCGATGCGCGCCTGCGCGGTCGCGCGGCGGAAGCGCGGGCGTGGTACCGCGACCTCGTCGACGCCTTCCTCGCGGATTTTCCCGAGGTCGACGGCGTGATCCTGCGCATCGGCGAGAGCGACGGCCACGACGTCGTCGATCCGCTGCGCAGCCGCCTGGCCGCGCGCTCGGCCCGCGATGTGCGCCGGCTGCTCGCCGAGCTGCTGCCTGTATTCGAACGGCACGGACGCCGCCTCATCCTGCGCACCTGGACCGTCGGTGCCCACCTCATCGGCGACCTCATCTGGCACCGCGACCGCCTCGCGCAGGTCTTCACCGGGATCCGCTCACCCGCGCTCATCGTCTCGATGAAGCACGGCGAGTCGGACTTCTTCCGCTACCTCCCGCTCAACCGGCAGTTCTTCCGCATCGACCTGCCCACGATCGTGGAATTCCAAGCGCGGCGCGAGTACGAGGGCGCGGGCGAGTACCCGTCCTTCATCGGCTGGGAGGCGGAGGCGCTGGCGCGCGAGTTGCGCGGCGTGCCGCAGCTCATCGGGTTTTCCGTCTGGTGCCAGACGGGTGGCTGGCACGCGTTTCGCCGGCTTGCGTTCCTGCAGCCCGACGCGGTCTGGATCGAGCTCGACGTCGCCGTGCTCATCCGGCTGCTGCGGGATGGCGCGAGTGTCGAGCAGGCCGTGGCCGCGTGGTTCGGCGACGCACGCGCCGGCCCGGCGCTGGAGCTGCTGCGCGCGGCCGACACCTGCGTGCGCGAGATCCTCTACATCGAGGAGTTCGCGCGGCAGAAACTCTTCTTCCGGCGCGTACGCATCCCGCCGCTGCTCCACGTCTACTGGGACTGCATCTTCATCAACGACGCGTCGCGCAAGATCCTGCGCCACTTCGTGCGCGACCCGGAGGCGGCCCGGAGGCAGGCCGCGGCGGCGTTCGCGCTGTTTCCGCGCATGCACCAGCTCGCCGTCGCGCTCGACCTGCCGGCCGAGGACATCGCGTTCATGGAGCACACATTCCGCCTGCTCGTGCTCGCGCGCCAGTTCACCTTCGGGCCGGCGTCCGTTGAACTCGAGGGCGAGATCCTCGCCGCCAAGGCCGCCTACAAGGAGCGCTGGCCGCGCTCGCGTCGCCAGCGCTACCGCATCCGCACGTCGTTCGAGCCGCTGCAAGTGCACGGCCGCACGCTACGCTGGCTGCTCGCGCTCGTGATCCGCCGTCAGCGCGGCTACCGCACCGTGCTCGATCATCTCATCACCCTGCGCGTGCTCGCCTGGATCTACCGCCTCTTCCGCGCGACGCACCCGAAGGCCCTGCCGAAGATCGCGCGCAAGACCGCGATGGGCGTGGACGCGCTGTTCCGGTAAGTCCCGCGCATCCGGGTCGCTCACACGGATCTTCGCCAGGTCGCACGCTCCAGCCGGAGGACAAGACACTCGTCCGCACCGAAGGTCCGCACCTCGAGGTGCCGGAAGCCCAGCCGCTCGTAGAAGCGATGCGCGCGTGTGTTCGACGCGAGGGGATCGATCAGGACCGCGCTCACCGTCGGGTCGGCGAAGCAGCGCGCGAGGGCGAGCTGCATCATGCGCGTGCCGAAACCGCGTGCGAGATCGGAGGCCTCGCCGATCCAGATGTCGATC
>Ga0315910_10002020_pt1 | contig 18212 bp, 15 predicted proteins | sample EdamamesoilMG_FD_204470 | JGI IMG/M metagenome (GOLD analysis project Ga0315910, IMG submission 204470) | Garden soil microbial communities collected in Santa Monica, California, United States - Edamame soil | ecosystem: Environmental > Terrestrial > Soil > Garden | place: USA: California...
CGCTGATCATGACGGCCATCGGTCTGTTCGTCGCGGTGCCCGCGGTCATGGGTTACAACTGGCTGCTGCGCCGTAACAAGGGCATCAGCGAGAGCCTCCGCAACTTCGCGTCCGACCTGCACGCCTACCTGGTGGGTGGTGCTCGCGTGTCGCAGGGTGCGCCCGTCGCCGGCGTGAAGAAGTAAAGCCCGGGACTCCCGGGTTCTACGTTTCACATCTGAGGTAACTGCAAATGTCGATGAGCGTTGGCGGCGGCAGTGAAGCGGACGAAGCAAGCTTCAACGCGGAGATCAATACGACTCCGCTGGTGGACATCATGCTCGTGCTGCTCATCATCTTCCTGATCACGGTCCCCGTGATCCAGAAGATGGCGAATGTGGTGATTCCGAAAGCGGTGAACATTCCCACGCAGACGAAGCCTGAGAACATCACCATCTCCGTGGACAAGGCGGGCCAGATCTACTGGAACGCCGGTGTCATCGCGGACAAGCAGGTGTTCTTCCAGCGCATCGTCGCGGAAGCGCGCAAGGTTCCGCAGCCGGAGTTCCACATTCGCGGCGACAGGGAAGCCCGTTGGGAAGGCGTCGGCCGGGTCATCTTCAATCTGCAGCGTGGCGGCATCGTCAAGGTCGGTTTCATCACTGAACCCGACAAGGGCAGCATCCGCGTCACCCGCTGATCCTTTCGAGGTAGTTTTTCATGGCAATGAGTGTCGGAACTGGTGGTGAAGGCTCACCGATGATGGAGATCAACACGACTCCGCTCATCGACGTGATGCTGGTGCTCATCATCGTGCTGATCATGTCGATCCCCGTCATGACGCACGCGACGAAACTCGACATGCCGCAGACCAACAATCCGCCTCCGGACATTCGTCCGGAGGTCATCCAGATCGATATCGACTTCGATGGCACGATCGTCTGGAACGGAACGGTGGTCAGCGGTATTCCGCAGCTCGAGAGTTTCTTCCGTTCGGAACGTGACAAGGAACCGCAGCCCGAGATTCACCTGCGGCCCGATCGGCGTTCGCGCTACGAGGTCACCGCGATGGTGATGGCGGCCGCGCAGCGCAATCACATGAAGAAAATGGGTTTCGTGAACACCGCGGAGTTCCGCGACTAGCGAAAGCCATTGAAAGTATTGAGAAACTTTCCGCCGAGCCGAGTATCCAAATACCTGTAGCTGGATGACTTGACGGTGGGTTCGATGACACGAGCCGCGGTCCAAAAAACCGCGGCTCCTTTGTAAGGAGCGTACGAAGTGTCTGCACGGTTGAATCTGGTCGCTGCCATTGCTGTTCTCGGGTTGCTTGCCGGCGCTACGGGCGCGGTCGCGAAGGACAAGAAGGCAAAAGAGCCGGAAGCGGCGAGTTCGACGGTGAATCCCGCCTGCGGCACCGACAAGCTGAGCAAGCAGCTCGCCAAGCCGATGGCCGAGGCGCAGAAGGCACGCGAATCCAAGGACTGGAACGGCATGCTGACCAAGGTTGCCGAGGCCGAAGCGGCCGTCGGCGACAAGACCGAGTACGACAAGTACTGGATCCACGAATTGCGCGGCATCGCCAGCGCGAACCTCAAGCAGAACGCACAGGCGATCCCCGATCTCGAGGCCGGCCTCAACTCGCCCTGCATGCCGGAAGGCGAAGAGAAGGTCCGTCGCACCAAGCTGCTCATGCAGCTCGCCTACCAGGATCGCAACTACGACAAGGCGATCGAGTTCGGCAGCAAGGCTTACAAGATTCCCGGCGGCGACCCGGATGTCGGCCTCTACCTGGCCAATGCCTACTACGTGAAGGACGACTTCGCGAACACTCGCATCGTGATGACGGACGTCATCAAGACGCTGGAGGCGAACGGCCAGACTCCTGACGAACAGACCCTGCGCATCCTTCAGAGCGCCTGCATCGGCCTTAAGGACAACCAGTGCGTGATGGACCTGGTCGAGAAGCTGGTGATCACGCACCCGAAGCCGGTGTACTGGGAACAGCTCATCGACTCCATGCTTCGCGGCAGCAAGAACGACAACACCATGCTGAACGTGTTGCGCTTCGCCGATGGCGTGGAAGCGATGACCGATCCCAGCTACTACATCGAGATGGCGCAGCTCGCCATGGCCGCGGGCCTGCCCGGTGAAGCCCAGGCTATCCTCGACAAGGGCACGCAGAAAGGCGTGTTCTCCACCGCGCGCGACAAGGAACATTCGGCCCGCCTGATGGGCGACGCCAAGCAGGCGGCTGCCCTCGACAAGTCGACGCTCGACAAGCAGGACGCCTCGGCGCGCGCCAAGCCCACGGGCGAAGCGGACGTCAAGTTGGGCGCTGCCTACCTGAGCTATGGCGACAACGCCAAGGCCATCGAGGCGCTGCAACGGGGCATCGGCAAGGGCAGTGTAAAGAACCCCGATGAGGCGGCTCTGCTGCTCGCCATCGCGAACCTGCGTTCGGGGAACACTGCGGAAGCGACCAAGGCCTTCGGCACGGTCAGCAAGGATCCCACGTTGTCTCGCATCGCCAAGCTCTGGCAGGCGAAGATCGGTGGCGCGGCGGGCTGAAGCCCACCGAACCCACCTCACGACGTGGCCACGTTTGTCATTTGAGAAATCGCGGAGCATTTGCGTGTCAATTCGAAGTGGACTGGTAATCGCGATCGCGGCAATGGGATTCGCAGCGGGATTCTCCGCACCGGCAGCGGCGCAGGGCGCGGGCTGCACTGGCGGCGGGAAGATCAGCAAGACGATCGCCAAGCCGATGAAGGCGGCGATGGAAGCGCAGACGGCGCGCAAGTGGCAGGAAGTGCTGGCCAAGGTGAAAGAGGCCGAAACCACGCCGGGCGCCAAGTCCGGGTTCGATACGTACTACATGGCCGAGATCCGCGGCTACGCGTATCACAATCTGCGCCAGGACGCCGACGCCGCGCGTGAACTCGAGTCGGCGCTGAACTCGCCCTGCATGCCCGAGGCGAAGAAGCTAGACCGCTACAAGAGCCTGGTCGGACTGTACTCGGCGCTGCGCAACTACCCGAAGGCCATCGACTACGCCAACCGCGCACTCAAGCTGTCACGCGATCCGGACATGCAGGTCGCCCTCGCGCAGGCTTACTACCAGTCCGGCAACAACAAGGAAGCCGCCCGCCTGATGAACGAGTTGCTCGAGCAGAGCAACCGCACTCCGAAGGAACAGCAGCTGTTGCTGGTGGTGGCGGCCTGCCAGAAGGTCAACGACAACAACTGCGTCAGCCGCGCCTTCGAGAAGCTCGTGACCTACTACCCGAAGCCCGAGTACTGGTCGAATCTGATGCAGGCGATCAGCGGCGCGCAACTGAATGACCTGCAGCAGCTGAACTTCATGCGCCTCGGCGTGCATGTGAAAGTGCTGAAGCGTCCTGACCAGTTCAAGGAAATGGCGCAGCTCGGCCTCGAAGAGAAGCTGGCTTGCGAATCCCAAGCCGTGCTCGAAACCGGCTTCACCAACAAGGTGTTCGTCGAGAAGCGCGACGTGGACGTCAACACGCGCCTGCTCGCCGCCGCCAAGAAAGAGTGCGCGACGGACAAGGCCGCGCTGCCCGCGAACGAAGCCAGCGCGAAGACCGCCACCTCGGGCGATGCGCTCGTGAAGGTCGGCGCGCAGTACCTGGCCGCGGGCGATGCAGCCAAGGCCATTGCCTCGATCCAGGCGGGCATCACCAAGGGCAACCTGTCGGCCGGTGATCCGGCCAACCAGGCGCAGCGCACCGACGAGGCCTACATCCTCCTGGGCATTGCCCAGCTGCGCAGCAACAACAAGGCAGAAGCCGCCAAGGCGTTCCGGTCCGTGAAGAAGGACCCGACCATGGTGCGTATTGCCAAGCTCTGGGCGCTCGACGCCGCCTGAGCGGGACCGTTCGAAGAGAGGGCCGGCCGCGCAAGCGTCCGGCCCTTTTCATTGGTGCGTCAGATGACGCCGCGCGCCGCCAGCTCGGATTGTCTTTCCGCCGTGAGGCCCAGCAGATTCCCGTAGATCTCCGCGTTGTGCTGCCCGAGTTCGGGCGCCGGCGTGCGGATGGAGCTCGGGCTCGCCGACAGTCGCGGCGCGACGTTTTGCATGCGCAGCTCGCCGAAGGCCGGATGCGTGGTGGTGACGATGGCCTTGCGCGCCTGGAAGTGCGGGTCGTCGAGCATGTCCGCGGTGCGGTAGATCAGGCCCGAAGGCACGCCATGTGTCTCGAGCAGCGCCAGCAGCTCCTTCGTACCGAGCGTGGCCGTCCAGGCCGTGATGATCTCGTCCAGCTCGGCCTGGTGCGTGCCGCGCGCCTGGTGATCGCGAAAACGCACGTCACTGGCAAGCGCGGGAGACTGCATCGCCTCGGACAGCCGGGCGAACACCGTGTCCTGGTTGGCGCCGATCATCACGATCCCGTCGCGCGTCGGGTAGACGTTGGACGGCGCGATGCGCGGCAGAATGGGTCCGCTGCGCTCGCGCACGTGCCCCAGCTGGTCGAACTCGGTGACCAGCGACTCCATCATGTTGAGCACCGACTCGTAGATGGCGGCGTCGACGACCTGGCCTTGGCCGGTCCGTTCGCGGTGATGGAGGGCGGCCAGCGTACCCATGCAGGCGTGAACGGCCGCCAGTGAATCTCCAATGCTGATGCCGACGCGCGAGGGCGGACGGTCCGGTTCACCGACGATGTAGCGCAGGCCGCCCATGGCCTCGCCAATGCCGCCGTAGCCGGCTCGCTGGGAGTAGGGACCCGTCTGCCCATAACCCGACACGCGAACCAGGATGAGGCGAGGATTGAGCGCCGAGAGCTGCTCCCAGCCGCAAGTCCATTTCTCCAGCGTGCCGGGCCGGAAATTCTCGATGACCACGTCAGCTTTACTGACTAAGTCCTTGAAAAGGCTTTGACCCTCGGCCTGCCTCAAGTCCAGGGTCACACCTTTCTTGTTCCGCCCGATCACCGGCCACCACACCGAAGGGCGACCGCGCGGTTGCGGGCCCCAGTGGCGCATGGGATCGCCCTGGCCGGGCGCTTCGATCTTGATGACCTCGGCCCCCATGTCACCGAGCAACTGTCCGCAGAAGGGTCCTGCGATCAACGTGCCGAGTTCTAAAACGCGCAGGTCGCTGAGCGCGCCGTCAGAGGGTGCTGAGGTGTGAGTCATCGGGGCGCGTTTGTATCACACACCCAACGGCTAGAATTCGCGCCCATGGATTCAACACTCATCGAGATCGTCGAGGTCGGGCCCCGGGATGGCCTGCAGAGCGAGTCGCGCGTGCTGCCGACCGCCGCCAAGGTGGAGTTCATCCAGCGCCTCGCCGCGGCTGGATTGCCGCGCATCGAGGTCGCGAGTTTCGTGAACCCCAAGCGCGTGCCGCAAATGGCCGACGCCGAGGACGTGCTCGCGGCGCTGCGCTCGACGAACACCGCCGCGCGTTTCGTTGGCCTGGTCCTCAATCGCCGCGGCTTCGACCGCGCGCAGGCGGCCGGTTGCGCCGAGGTGGGCATGGTCATCGCCGCCACGGAGAGCTTCAGCCAGCGCAACCAGGGCTGCAGCGTGGACGATGGCATCACCGCGTGGCTGGAGATCGCCAGCGCCGCGAAGGCAGCCGGCATTCGCGCCCAGATCACCCTCTCCACCGCTTTCGGTTGCCCGTTCGAAGGCGAAGTCGCGCCCGCGCAAGTGGTCGCGCTGGCCGAGCGCCTCGCCGAAGGAAATCCCCACGAGATCGCCATCGCCGACACCATTGGGGTCGCGGTGCCGGGGCAGGTCACGCAACTCTTCGCCGCGTTGCGCGCAGCCCTGCCGCGCATTCGCTGGCGGGCGCATTTCCACAACACCCGCAACACCGGCCTGGCCAACGCTTACGCGGCCGTGCAGGCCGGTGTGCGCGCGCTCGACGCGAGCTGCGGTGGCATCGGCGGTTGCCCGTTCGCGCCCGCCGCGACCGGCAACATTCCGACGGAAGATCTCATCTACATGCTGCATCGCATGGACATGGACACCGGTGTCGACCTGCCCGCATTGCTCGACACCAGCCGCTGGCTGCAGCAGACGCTCGAGCACACCGTGCCGGGCATGCTGGTGAAGGCCGGACTGTTTCCCGCACCCCGGAAGAACGCATGACCCAGACCTCCATCCGCTTGCTGCCCCTGGTGACTCTTGCGCTGCTGTCCGCCTGCGGCAAGCCGCCACTCGAAGAAGCCGTCGGCACCAATGACCGCACGGCGGTGACCGATGCACTCAAGGCCGGCGCCGACGTGAACGCCAGGACTTCATCGGGAGACACCGCGTTGCTGCTCGCCGCCAAGTCGGCACAGAGCAGCTCCGCGCAGGCGCTGATCGAAGGCGGCGCGGACATCAAGGTCATCGACAGCCGCGGCAACGGCGTACTGCATTACGCCGCGCAGGGCGGCATGACCGGCATCTGCGGATTGCTGGTCGACCGCGGCGTGGCCATCGACGTGCAAGGCGAGGGTGGCGCGACGCCACTGCAAATGGCGGTGCTGGCGGGCCGACAGGAAACCGCGAAGTACCTGGTCCGTCACGGGGCCAGTCTCGAACAGAAAAACACTGCGGGCGTTTCGGCGCTCGACCTGGTGACCGCGAGTGGTGACCAGCGCTTCCTCAACGATCTCAAGCTTGCCGCGGCGACGCGCAAGCCCTGACTTTCAACAAGGAGACTTCGATGGCTATCAAGGCTGGCGACAAGATGCCCGCGGGCACTTTCAAGACGAAGACGAAAGACGGAATCCAGGACATCACCACCGATCAGCTCTTCAAGGGCAAGACGGTCGTGTTGTTCTCCGTCCCCGGGGCGTTCACACCGACCTGCGACGCCAAGCACCTGCCGGGCTACGTCGACAAGGCTTCGGCCATCAAGGCCAAGGGCGTCGACACCATCGCGTGCATGGCGGTCAACGACGTGTTCGTGATGGATGCCTGGGGCAAGCACTCGAACGTCGGCGACAACGTGCTCATGCTGGCCGACGGCAATGGTACTTATGCCAAGGCGCTGGGCCTGGAAATGGACGGCACCGGGTTCGGCATGGGCACGCGCGGCCAGCGTTTCGCCGTGGTCGTGAAGGACGGCGTCGCGAAGGACGTCGAGATCGAGGCGCCGAAGGAATTCAAGGTCAGCGCCGCCGAGTACATCCTCGGCAAGCTCTGATCATTTCTTCGACGCGTCGATGAGCTTTTCCAGCTCCGGCACGATCTGAAAGAGGTCGCCGACGATTCCAATGTCGGCGACCTCGAAGATCGGCGCTTCGGAATCCTTGTTGATGGCCACGATGGTCCGGGCGTCCTTGATGCCCGTGAGGTGCTGGATCGCGCCGGAAATGCCGATGGCCACGTACAGCTCGGGTGCGATGATCTTGCCCGTCTGTCCCACCTGCATGTCGTTGGGCGCGTAGCCCGCATCCACCGCGGCGCGCGAGGCGCCCACGGCGGCGCCGATCTTGTCGGCCAGGCCGTAGATCAGCTTGAAGGCATCGGCGCTGGCCAGCGCGCGGCCACCGGAAATGACCTTCGACGCGCTCTGCAGGTCCGGACGATCGCCACTGGCGGCTGCCAGCGATACGAAACGCGTGTGAGAGGGAAGCGCGGCACTCGAGGCCACGGCCTCGACCGGCGCATTGCCCGTGCTGGCCGCGGCTTCGAACGACGCGGTCCGTATGGTCGCGATGATCCTGGAACCTGCCGCTACTTCCACCGTGGTGATGGCATTGCCGGCGTAGATCGGCCGGCGAAAACGCGTGGCGCCTTCGATGCTCATTACGTCCGAGAGCTGTGGCGCATCCAGCAGCGCGGCGACTCGCGGCATGAGGTCCTTGCCGAAGGTGGTCGACGGCGCAAACACGTGCGTGAAGGCCTTGCCGACCTCCGCGACCTGCGGCGCCAGGGTGGCCGCGAGCTGGTGTTCGTTGGCGGCGTGCGTCACTTCGAGCACGCGCGTCACCCCGGCGAGTTTCGCGGCTTGTGCCGCCACGGGTGATCCGCCCGTTGAAAACACCGCAACCGTCACTTCAGCGCCGGCCAGCGCGCTCGCCGCCTTGACGCACTTGGCGGTGGAAACGTTGAGCTTCCCGCCCGCATGCTCCGCAATCACCAGCACCGCCGTCATACCAGCCCCCGCTTGTGCAGCTCGGCGAAGAGTTCGCCGGCATCCTTGACCATGATTCCGCGCTGGCGTGCCGGCGGCGGCTCGGTCATCGTGACCTTGACGCGAAGATCGGACCCGCCACCGAGCGAAGCGAGGGGAATGATTTCGAGTGGCTTGGTCTTGGCCTTCATGATCTCCGGCAGCTTCACGAAGCGCGGCTCGTTCAGGCGCAGGTCGGTGGTGACCACGGCCGGCAGGTCCACGTCCAGGGTCTCGAGGCCGGCGTCCACCTCGCGCGTGACCCGCGCGGTGGTGGCCGTGAGCTCGACCCTGGACGCAAACGTGGCCTGCGGGCGGTTCCACAACGCCGCCAGCATCTGGCCGGTCTGGTTGTTGTCGTCGTCGATGGCCTGCTTGCCGAGGATCACCAGGAACGGGTTTTCCTTTTCGACCAGCTTGAGGAGTACACGCGCCGCGGCCAGGGGCTCGAGCGCCGTGTCGGCGACCACGTGCAGCGCGCGCTGCGCGCCCATGGCGAGGGCATTGCGCAACATGGATTGGGCGTCGGCCGGCGCGATGGTGGCGATCACCACTTCGTCCGCGAGCCCCTTCTCCTTGATGCGCAGGGCTTCTTCGACCGCGATCTGGTCGAAAGGGTTGATACTGAGCTTGACGCCGTCGAGCATCACACCCGAGCCATCCGGTTTGACCCGGATGCGCACGTTGTAGTCGACGACACGTTTGATTGCGACGAGAATTCGCCGGGGATTTTGCGCGGTATTCATTGAGAGCGAGTTTAACGGGAGATGCGGACCTGTTCGAGAGCGGCCCGGGATTCGACTTTGGGGTCGACTGACTGATGCTCGCCTATACCCTGCGCCGCATTGTCGGACTGGTGCCGACACTGTTCGTGCTGGTCACACTCGCTTTCTTCATCATCCGGCTCGCGCCCGGCGGCCCCTTCGACCAGGAGCAGGCACTGACGCCGCAGATCCGCGCCAACCTCGACGCGGCCTACGGACTCGACCAGCCGCTGGGGGTGCAGTACGGACGCTATCTCGGGGCGCTGGTGCGCGGCGATCTCGGTCCCTCGTTCCGCTACAAGGATTTCAGCGTCAACGAGCTCATCGGCGGCGGCCTGCCGCTGTCCCTAACTATCGGCCTGGCCGCGGCGCTGCTGGCCTTCATGGTGGGCGTGCCGCTCGGCGCCTGGGCGGCCTGGCAGCCGCGATCCCGCATCGCGCGCATGTTCATGAGCCTGTCGCTGCTCGGCGTGGTGTTGCCCGCCTTCGTGGTGGGGCCGCTGCTGGCGCTGGTGTTCGGGATCTACTGGCCGGTGTTCCGCGTCGGGGGCTACGAGCCGGGCAACCCGAGTTTCCTGGTATTGCCCGTGATCACGCTGGCGCTGCCGGTGGCCGCGTACATCGCGCGCCTGACGCGCGACAGCATGACCGAAGTGCTGGCCATGAACTTCGTGCGCACCGCGCGCGCCAAGGGCCTGGCCGCGCGCCGGGTGCTGTTGAACCACGCCTTGCGCCCGGCCCTGATCCCGGTGGTGAGTTACCTCGGCCCCGCGATCGCGTTCGTGATCACCGGCTCGCTGGTGGTCGAATCGGTGTTCGGCCTGCCGGGATCGGGGCGTTTCCTCGTGCAGGGCGCCATCGATCGCGACTATCCACTGGTCATGGGCATGATCCTGGTCTACGGCGTGTTCACGCTGTCGTGCAACCTGGTCGCGGACATGTTGTATGGCTGGCTCGATCCACGGGTGCGGCTCGAATGACGGTGCGCATGCGCGCGGCACTCATCGTGCTGGCCTCGCTCACCACGCTGGCGCTGGTGGCGCCCTGGCTCTCGCCGTGGACGCCCGATGCGCTCGACTGGGAGAACCTCGCGACGCCGCCGCAGTGGGCGCAGGCGCATTGGTTCGGTACCGATCGCCTCGGCCGCGATCTGTTCGTGCGCGGCATGCAGGGCCTGCGCATTTCGCTGACACTTGGCCTGCTCGCGACGCTGGTCAGCGTGTGCATCGGCGTGAGCTGGGGCGCGGTCGCGGGTTACGCCGGAGGGCGCCTGGACGCGGCGATGATGCGCTTCGTCGACATCGTGTATGCGCTGCCGTACGTCTTCATCGTGATCATCTTGTCGACGATGCTGCCGCGGGGCAGCCTCGCGGCGCTGTTCATCGCCATCGGCGCCGTGGGTTGGCTCACCATGGCGCGCATCGTGCGCGGCCAGACACTGAGCCTGCGGCAGCGCGAGTTCGTCACCGCGGCCATCGCCTGCGGTGTGCGTACGCCTGCGATCCTGTGGCGGCACATCGTGCCCAACGTCGCCTCGACCGTGATCGCCTACGCCACGCTGACCATTCCGCAGGTCATCCTGTTCGAAAGTTTCCTGAGCTTCCTGGGACTGGGAGTGCAGGAGCCGGTCGCCAGCCTCGGCAGCCTCATCAACGAAGGCGCGCAGGAAATGGAGACCTCGCCGTGGATGCTGCTGGTGCCGGCCACCTTGCTGGTGACGGTGCTGATTGCGCTCAGCGTGCTGGGCGATGCGTTGCGCGAGAGGAAGGCGCATGACTGAGGCCGTGCTGCTGCGAGTCGATTCGCTGGGCGTCACCTATGGCGCCAGGGTCGCGGTTCAGAACCTGTCATTCACGCTGGCGCCCGGGCGTTGCCTCGGTGTCATCGGCGAATCCGGCGCCGGCAAGACGCAGGCATTCCTGTCACTGCTCGGGCTGTTGCCACCGCAGGCGCGCGTCACGGGTCGCGCCGAACTCGACGGCGTGCCGTTGCTGGAGCCGGCCGGCGCCTCTCTGCGCGGTCGCAAGGTCGCGATGATTTTCCAGGACCCGCTGAGCTCGCTCACACCGCACCTGCGCATCGGCGACCAGATCGCCGAACCCCTGGTGGTGCACCAGGGCATGAGCTGGCGCGATGCGCGTGCCCGCGGGGCGCAATTGCTCGAACAGGTGCGCATGAGCGACGTGCCGCGCCGCCTGCGCCAATACCCGCACGAACTGTCAGGCGGCATGCGCCAGCGCGCCATGATCGCCATGGCGCTGGCCTGCGATCCGGCATTGCTGATCGCCGATGAACCGACCACGGCCCTCGATGTGTCGGTGCAGGCGCAGATCCTCGTGCTGCTGCGCGACCTCGTGGCCGAACGGCAGATGGCCCTGGCCTTGATCACCCACGACATGGGCGTCATCGCCGCGCTGGCGGACGACGTGCTGGTGATGCGCGACGGCCGCAGCGTCGAACATGGCGCGGCAGCGCGCGTGCTGAAGGCGCCTTCACAGCAATACACGCGCGAATTGCTGGCGGCGACGCCCCGACTCGAGGAGCCGGCGCCGCCGGTGACTGCGCCGCGCGAACCTGCATCGCTGACGATCCGCAATCTCGTGGTGCGACATCGCCTGCGGGGTGGCTGGTTTGGCCGCGCGCGCGAATTGCTGGCGGTGAATGGCGTGTCGTTCGACGTGGCCGCGGGAGAAGCGCTGGGCGTGGTCGGCGAGTCAGGCTCGGGCAAGTCGACGCTGGTCCGGGCGCTGCTGCGACTGGGGCCATTGTCTGCCGGCGAAGTCGTCTGGCTGGGCAACCCGTTGCACGCGGCGAATGGCGAGACGCTGCGGGCGCTGCGCGACAGCCTGCAGGTGGTTTTCCAGGATCCCTTCGCCAGCCTCGATCCCTCGATGAGCGTGGCTGAATGCATCGCGGAACCGCTGCGCGCCCTGCGGCCCGCGCTGAGCGCGGCGCAACGACAGGAGCGGGTGGCCGCGATGCTGGCGCGGGTAGGGCTCGGCGCCGAGCATGCGCAGCGCCGCAGCACCACGTTGTCGGGCGGCCAGTGCCAGCGCGTCGCCATCGCGCGCGCCATGGTCATCGAGCCCAAACTACTGGTGTGCGACGAGGCGGTGAGCGCGCTCGATGTGTCCATCCAGGCGCAGATTCTCGAGCTGCTCGAGGGCATCAAGCGGGAGCAGGGCACCAGCCTCGTTTTCGTCAGCCACAATCTCGCCGTGGTCCGCAGGCTCTGCGAGCGCGTGCTGGTGATGTACCTGGGGAAGGGGGTGGAGTCGGGGCCGACCGAGGCGGTGTTCCGCGCGCCGCGGCATCCCTATACCCGCATGTTGTTAGATTCGGTCCCGTTGCTTGATCCGGTCGAGGAGCGCGCCCGGCTGGCGCGCCTCACCATAAGCGGCGAGACGCCCTCGGCGGTCGAGCGGCCCCGCGGTTGCGAGTTCCACCTGCGGTGCCCGGCGGTGCGGGAACGCTGCACGGCGGCGAGTCCAGAGCCGGACAATGTCGACAATTCTCGGCAGGTGGCCTGCTTCCGGTGGCGCGAATTCGAAACTTGAGGGGAAACTGAGGCGGGGTTCCCACCCGGCCGGGCTGCGAAGCCGGATGCCGCGCGTTATCCTCTGCCCAGCCCATTTTTCAACGGAATTGCCGATGACCCAGGAAACCAAGATCCGCCCCAGCGAAGGCCTGCGACACGTCAAGTACGAGATTCGTGGACGTCTCGCCCGTCGCGCCCAGGAGCTGGAACGCCAGGGTTATGAAATCGTCCCGCTGAACATCGGCAACCCGGGCGCCTTCGGCTTCCGCACGCCTGAAACCATGCGGCTCGCCATGATCGAGAACATGCCGGCGGCGGAAGGCTACTGCCACCAGAAGGGCATCTTCCCGGCGCGCGAAGCCGTGGTCATGCAGCAGCAGGCGCGCGGCGTCACCGGGCTCAGCGCCGAAGAGGTGTTCATCGGCAACGGCGTGAGCGAGTTGATAGACCTCTGCCTGCGTGCCTTGCTTAACCCGGGCGACGAGGTACTGATCCCGAGTCCCGACTATCCACTCTGGTCCGCGGCGGTCACGCTGAACGGCGGCAAGGCCGTGTATTACCCGTGCCGCCCCGAGAACGACTTCGTGCCCGACCCGGAGGAAATCGCCGCGCTGGTGACGCGCAAGACCCGCGCAATAGTGGTGATCAACCCCAACAACCCGACCGGCGCGGTGTACCCGCGCGCGGTGTGCGAGGCCATCGCGCGCCTGGCCGAGTCGAACAAGCTCGTGGTGTTCAGCGACGAGATCTACGACCAGATGACCTACGACGGCGCCGAGTGCACGCCGATGGCGACGCTGGTGCGTGACACCGTGTGCTGCACGATGTCGGGCCTGTCGAAGATCTACCGCGCCTGTGGCTACCGCGTCGGCTGGGCGGCGTTCACCGGCAACATGGTCGGCGCTTCCGACTATCTCGCGGCGCTGGAATTGCTGAGCTCGCTGCGGCTCTGTTCGAACGTCGCGGCCCAGTGGGCGGTGCAGACCGCGCTCGGTGGCTACCAGAGCATCAAGGAACTGATCGCCCCCGGCGGGCGGCTGTACGAATCACGCCGCGCCATTGTCGAAGCCACGGGCTCGAGCCGCTTCCTGCATCTCGCGCCGCCGAAGGGTTCGATGTATGCCTTCGTGCGCGTGAAAACCGACGAGCTGCCGGACTTCGACGACCAGACTTTCGCGCTCGACCTGCTGGAGCAGAAGCACGTATTGCTCGCGCCCGGCACCAGCTTCAATGTTCCGTACCGCGATCACTTCCGCACCACGCTGCTTCCGGATGCCGCGCTGTTGCGCAAGGTGTTCGCGCGCATCGAAGAGCTGCTGAATTCGTACGCGGCGCGCACGCCAGGGGACAAGGCGCGCGTGGTGCAGGCCGCCGGCCGCTTCAAACAGGAAGTTTAGATAGTCTTCGCAAGTATTTGACAAAGAAGAGACTTTCCCCCGCAATTTCCGGGGCGCTCGCGCGCGATGCCACGCTCATCGTGCCCACGTCGCAGCGCCAGGCGGCAGTGCGCGCGGCCTGGGCCGATCAGCAGCGAGCGGCTGGCCAGAAGCTCTGGAACACGCCGCGTGTTCTCACCTTCGCGCAATTCGCGCGCGCGCGGCTCGACCAGCAATGGGCCGCGAACAATCTCGTCGATCGACTGCTGCCGCCGGAAGCGGAGTGGGCGCTGATGCGCGAGCTGCGGCGCGAACGAGGCGGTGCCGCCGAAGCGCGCGCGTTGTTGACGGCCGCGCGCCTGCTGGGTGACTGGCGGATTCCGCAGTCGCGCCCGGCACTCGGCGGGTCCGCCGAAGGCGACCTGTTGCTCGAGGCGCTGGCCGCGCTCGAGGGGCAGGCGCGCGAGCTCGATCGCAAGCCATTGCGCGCGTGGCTCGACGAACTCACGCCCGCGCCAGGCGAGTTGTTGGCCACGGGTATCGAGCATCTGCCGGCGGCACAACGTGCCTGCCTGCAGCGACTGGGCGCCGTCGCCGCGGAACGGGCGCCCGCTGCCGGCGCCGTGTCTGTCGCGGCCGCGCATGACGACGAACACGAACTCGAGCTCATCGGTGAATGGTGTCGCGCGCAGCTGGAGCAGGACCCGCAGCGCCGGCTGCTCATCGTCGACGCCAATCTGCGGCAGCGGCGCCGTCAATACGAGCGCTTGCTGTCGCAGGCGCTGTCGCCGTCCGAATGGCTGGCGCATCGCGCGCGCGCGTTCTCCACCTACTTTGCGATCGAGGGTGGCCAGCCGCTCACCGACTTCCCGCTGATCGCGCACGCCTTGCTGAGCCTGCGCCTGCTCACCGCCAGCCTGCGGTTCGACGAGCTGGTGCTGTGGCTGCGCATGCCCTTCGTCGATGGCGATGACCTGTTCGCCGGCGCGATGATCGAAGGGCGCCTGCGCGACGGCCAGAAGCTCGACTACCGCGGCGCCGAGCTCGCCGCCGAGCTCGAACGATCGGAGGACGCCTCGTCACGCTCCCTGGCCGCGCGCCTGCGGCAGGCGTTGGAAGCGCTGGGCACTGAACGCCTGGCCCCGGCCGAGTGGGCGCCTAGGTTGCTGCGAGCCCTGCGCGCGCTCGGTTGGCACGGCACGCGTCCACTGCGCAGCGACGAACACCAGACGGTGATGCGCTGGAGCGCATTGCTCGACGAATACTCCGCGCTGGGCGCGTGGCTGCCGCGCGCCACCGCGCTCGAGGCGGTGGCGGTGCTGGGCGAGCTGGCGCGCGAGCGCAGCTTCGATCCGGCAAGCGTGGATGCCGCCGTCACGCTGACGGATTCGCACGACGATCCCGTGGTGCGCTACGACGGGATCTGGGTGGCGGGACTCGATGCCGCGCAATGGCCCCCGGCGCCGCGGCCCGACGTGTTCGTTCCGCTGCGGCTGCAGGTCGCGGCGGGGATGCCCGCGGCCAGCGCCGCCGGGCAGAGTCGCCGCGCGCTGGCGAGCCTCGCGGATTGGCGCGCCGCCACCGATTCGCTGGTGTGTTCGTGGGCCGAGCTCGAAGGCGACGCGCAGCGCACACCCAGCCCCGTGCTGTCGCGCCTGGCCGGGCGGCAGGAATATTCACCTCCACGGGGCACGCGTGGTTCGCTGGCCGCGGAGCTGCGCACCGCGCAACGCGAATCGCTCACCGACGTCCACGGCATGGCCGTGAACACCACGCTGCTGGTGCGCGGCGGCGTGCGTCCGCTCAGCCTGCAGGCCGAATGCGGCTTCCATGCCTATGGCGAGATGCGCCTGGACGCCAAGCCCATGGAAGAGCCGGCGCCGGGCATCGACGTGCGCACGCGCGGGCAGCTGCTGCACAAAGCGCTCGAACTGCTCTGGGGCAAGTTCGAGCAACATTTCCTCACCGTCGAAGTCAGCGACACGCGCACGCGTCAGCCGGCCATCGCCGATTCCGTGCAGGCGGCGATCGCGCACGTGTTCCGCGGCTATGTCCCGCACGAGTTGCGCCTCGCGGTGGAGCGCGAGGCGGAGCGCCTCGAAAAGCTCATCGAGGCGCTGTTTCGCGAAGAAGCCAAGCGCACCACGTTCGCCATCGAAAGCCTCGAGACCTGCCGCCAGGTGAGCATCGCCGGGGGCACCTTCGAGATGCGCATCGATCGCGTCGACCAGTTGCAGGGCGGCGGCTTTGCCATCCTCGACTACAAGTCCGGTGAATCCGGTGCGCTGCGCTGGGACGGCGAACCGTTCCGCAATCCACAGCTGCTCGCGTACCTGATGGCCGAGCGGGGCCGCAACGTGCAGGCCCTGGCCAATATTTCGCTGACGCGCGGGCGCGCGAAGTTCGTCGGCAAGGCGTCGCGCAAGGGGCTGCTGCCCGGCGTGGTGGGCCTGAATGCCAACAAGGTGCCGGCGGACCAGATCGACGCCGCATGGCATGGCGACGTCGAGCGCTGGCTCGACGCCCTGCGGCGCGTGGCCGCGGCCTACCTCGCGGGCGAAGCGCCGGTGCAGCCGGCACCCGATGCCTGCCGGCATTGCCATCTCACCGTGTTGTGCCGGCGCGTGGAGCTCGCCGCCGCGGAAGTGGCGGAGGAGGTGGACGGTGACTGACCGCACCGCCACCGCACACGAGTCGGCCGACGCGCAGGCGCGCGTCCAGGCGCTCGACCCGCGCCAGTCGTTCATCGTGCAGGCGCCGGCCGGCTCGGGAAAAACCACGGTGCTGACGCAGCGCTACCTGCGGCTGCTCACCACGGTCGACGAGCCCGAACAGGTACTGGCCATCACCTTCACGCGCAAGGCAGCGGGAGAAATGCGCGAACGCGTGCAGAAGGCGCTCGATGGCGAGATCGTGGCGCGCAGCGATGCCGACCGCGTGACGCTGGAACTCGCGGCCGAGGTGCGCGCCCATGCCACGCAACGTGGCTGGGGCCTGGACGAGAGTGCGGCGCGGCTGCGCATCCAGACCATCGATGCCTTCAACGGCTATCTCGCCAATGCGATGCCGGTGACCTCCGGTACCGGCTTCGGCCGCGGCATCGCCGATTCGCCCGACGATCTCTACGCCATCGCGGCACGCGAGACCCTGCGCTTCGCCGAGACCGACGCCGAACACGGCGCGGCCTTCGCGCGCATCCTGGCGCGGCTCGACAACGACTGGCTGCTGTTCGAGCGGCTGATCGCCGGCATGTTGTCACGACGCGCCGAGTGGCTACCCAACCTGCCGCGACTCTCCGGCATGGAACTGGTGCCGCGCATCGAAGCCAGCCTGCGCGACATCGTCGGCGAGGAGCTGGCCGTGGCCCAGGCCGTGTTGCCCGGGGAATTCCTGCGCATGGCCTGCGAGGCGGCACGTGTCGCGGCCAACAACCTGCGCGGCAAACTACCGCCCCACCTCGAAGCCTGGCTGGACGAGGCCGCACCGCTGCGGGCGCGTTGCGAGGACCTGGCGCGCTGGCGTGCGTTGCGGCGCCTGTCGCTCACCGAAGAGGGCAGTCCGCGCAAGCAGTACAACAGCACCTTGGGCTTCCCGGCGGACGATCCGGACGCCAAGGCGCTGGGCCGCGCATTCGCGGAGCAGCTGGGACGACTGGACTCGCGGCACCTCGAGGTGCTGCTGATCCTCGGTTCGCTGCCGGACCCGGTGATCCCCCACGATGCGCGCGATGCGCTCGATGCGCTCGCGACGCTGCTGCCGGTCGCGGCCGCGCAGCTGCAGATGGTCTTCAACGAACACGGCGAATGCGATCACCCGGAAGTCGCGTCGGCGGCGCGTGCGGCACTCACGCAGGATTCCGCGCCCACGGCGCTGGCCGAGCGACTGGGCACGCGCATTTCGCACATCCTGGTCGACGAGTTCCAGGACACCTCGCGCGACCAGTTCGAGCTGCTGCGCACCCTGACCCAGGACTGGTCGGAGGGCGACGGCCGCACGCTGTTCCTGGTCGGCGACCCGATGCAATCGATCTATGGTTTTCGCAACGCGGAGGTGGGGCGCTTCTCGACGGTGCGCGCCGCCGGCCTCGGCCAGGTGAAGCTCCAGCCGCTCGAGCTGCGCCGCAATTTCCGCTCGGCGCCGGCGCTGGTGCACTGGTGCAACGAAGTATTCGCCAAGGTCTTCCCGATGGCGGACGACGTGCGGCGCAGCGCCGTGCGCCATCTCGCCAGTGTCGCGGCGCGCGCCCAACTACCGGGCGAGCCGCGCGTGTACCGCGTCGACGCGGATTGCGGCGTCCGCGGCGAGGCGAATGCCGCGGCCGATCTCATCGCCGAACTGGTGAAAAACCAGCCGGGGCAGACCATCGGCGTGCTGGCCGGCGCGCGAACCCACTTGCGCCCGGTGCGTTCGGCGCT